>OLBB01000717.1_pt1 | contig 6761 bp, 2 predicted proteins | sample 1607721 | NCBI WGS metagenome assembly OLBB01 (sample SAMN02674693, study PRJEB24791) | human gut metagenome, SKBSTL018 | isolation source: stool | host: Homo sapiens | place: USA | reverse complement strand
GTGTGCTCTTCCGATCTTTAAAATTCGTGTAGGAAAACATGGTGTCTTTTTCTTTAATATATACGCAGGATACGGTGTTTTTTAGTATAATAAATATGAAAAGATGCATTTCATGTATAATTTATCCGCGGAAGCGAGGGGAGTTAAATGGCAGAAGAGAATTCATTTGTTTATGGAATCATTCATATCGGATCTTCCAGCCTTTCTATGCGTATTGTAGAGTATAAAGATGCGGATACCATCAGAGTGATTGAAGAGGTAAGGAAAGAAACAACTTTTGGGGAAGAAGTATTTATTAATAAGAAATTGTCTTTTACTTCTATACGACGACTTTGTGATATGCTGAACGGGCTGAAACAGCTGCTGGCGGCAAAACTGAAGGACACCGGTGTGATCTACCGCGCGTTTGAGGAATATCTGGAAAACCGTTATGTGACGGCGGAGGATGTGCTGGAAGTTCTGGCGGGGAAACTGGAAGAATCGGCGTTGATCAAAAACAGTGAGGTGCTGGTGGATGGGTTTACCGGATTTACGCCGGTGCAGATCGGTGTGCTTGGAAAACTGTTCCGGCTCTGTGCGAAGGTTTATGTGACGATTATTATGGATGAGCGGGAGGACCCGTATAAAAAGGCGATTCCGCATCAGCTTTTTGCGATGAGCCGCCAGCTTGTCCAGCAGCTCATGAAAGCGGCAGATGAAGCAGGGTGCCCGGTGGAGCCGGAAATCTGGGTCAGACGCTCGGGACATGGCCGTTTTCAGCCGGGAAGCACGATGGATCAGCTGGAGCAGAGACTGTTCCGGTATGGAAAGAGAGGATTTTCCGGAAATGGAATAGAAAAAAGACCAGAATCAGGAACGGAAGCAAAGACGGGAAATCCGGCAGCAGGATACGAGGCGAAACAGCAGGGCATCTACATCAGCGTTGCGCCGAATCCGCGTGCCGAGCTGGAAGAGACGGTGCGTCTGATCCGCCGCATGGTGCGCGAGGATGGCATGCGTTACCAGGATTTCGCCGTTCTGACCGGAGATCTTTCTGTTTACGGCACGTATGCGCGGGAAATCTTTGAAAAATGTGGTGTTCCGTACTTCGTGGATGAAAAACATTCCGTGCTGATGAATCCGTTCGTCGAATTTCTGCGCGCGGCGATCGAGATGGTCGTGCAGAGCTTTTCCTACGAGAGTGTCTTCCGCTATCTGCGCTGCGGCCTTTCGAGTCTGGACCGCGAGGAGACGGATGCGATGGAAAACTATGTGCTCGCGCTTGGTATCCGCGGGCTGAAAGCGTATGGGGAAACCTGGACGAGGGGCTACCGCGGCATCAAGCCGGATGAAGTGCCGCAGCGCAATCTTCTGCGGGAGAAGTTTTATGCTGAAGTGCAGCCGTTTGCGGAGCGGATGAGGAAAAAAGATGCCACGGTGCGGGAGCGGACGGAGTCCCTGTACGCGTTGGCGGTACAGAATCAGATGCAGGAAAAACTCGAGGAGCGGCGGCAGCAGTTTGAGCAGCAGGGACAGGAGGCGTTTGCGAAAGAATACAGTCAGATTTACGGCATTGTTATGGAGCTTCTGGATAAGATCGTCGAGGTGCTGGGCGATGAAAAAATGACGCTGGCAGAGTATCAGGAAATTCTGGAAGCGGGATTTGCGGAGGCATCTGTCGGTATTATTCCGCCGACGGCGGATCAGGTACTGATCGGAGACAATGAGCGGTCGCGTCTGAAGGACATCCGCGTGCTGTTTTTCGTCGGCGTGAATGACGGGCTGATTCCGCGCTACGACGCGGGCGGCGGCATTCTCTCGGAATATGACCGCGAGGAGCTGGAACGGGCGGATGCGAAGCTGTCCCCGACGGCGCGGGAGACGATGTATCAGCAGAAATTCCATCTGTACCGAAATTTGACGAAACCGTCGGAACGGCTGTATCTTTCGTTTGCAAAGGCAGGTGCGTCCGGCGAGGCGCAGAATCCGTCGTATCTGATCAACGAAATACGAAAACTCTTCCCGGAAATTCCGGTGCGGGATATCGAAAAAAAGGAACAGCCGGAGGAACGGCTGGAAATGCCGCGGTCCGGTGAGGCACTGTTCCTCGAAGAACTTGGAAAAGCGGCGGAGGGTGAGATCGATCCGCTGTTTGAGGAGCTTTACCGCTGGTATGCGGCGCACCCGGAGGCTGGAATTCCGGCGGAGACGTATCGAAAAGCGGCGTTTCTGCGCTGTGCGGACGGTGTAATCGGAAAGAGTGCGGCATCGGCGCTGTATGGAGATACCTTGAAAAACAGTGCGACGCGGCTGGAAAAATATGCGGCGTGTGCGTTTGCCCATTTCATGGAGTTCGGCCTTCAGATCCGCGAGCGGGATCAGTATGAGCTGAAAGCGGCGGATATGGGAACGGTCATGCATGAAGCGCTTGAGAAGTTTTCGAAAAAACTGCAGGAGAACGGTGAGACCTGGAAGACGGTGACCGATGACACGCGTGACCGTCTGATTGAGGAGTGTGTCGAGGAGACGATGGCGGACTATGGAAACACAATTTTTCAGAGTTCAAGCCGGAATCAGTACCGCGTTATCCGCGTGAAGCGGATCCTGAAACGAACTGTCTGGGCACTGCAGCAGCAGATCCGGCAGGGAGAATTTGAGCCAGGGGAATTCGAGGTTTCGTTCTCGATGGAGGACTCGCTGTCGGCGATCAACATCGATCTGTCGGAGCATGAGAAAATGCGTCTGCGCGGACGGATTGACCGCGTGGATCTCTGCGAGACGGACGATAAGGTCTATGTGAAAATTATCGATTACAAGACGGGAAATACGTCGCTCGACCTGGTGGCGCTCTATTATGGACTGCAGCTGCAGCTTGCTGTTTATCTCGATGCGGCGGTGGAACTGGAGCAGAAAAAGCATCCCGGCAAGCAGGTGGAGCCGGCGGGTGTGTTCTATTATCATATTGATGATCCGATGCTCGATCAGGAGGAGGATGAGACCGACGAGGCGTGGGGCCGGCGGATGCTGAAAGCGCTGCGGATGGACGGTCTTGTGAATGCGGACCGGAAAGTTGTGGAGCTTCTCGACCGCGTGCTTGAGGACGGAACGACATCCGATGTGATTCCGGTTGGAAAGAAGAAGGATGGAAGTTATACGAGCTATTCGAAAGTAGCATCGCCGGAGCAGTTTGATGTGATCCGCACGTACACCAGAAAGAAGGTGCGTGAGATCGGCGAGGGCATTTTTTCGGGCAATGTAAAAATTTCCCCGTATCAGCGGGACGGTGCGACGGCGTGTGCGTACTGTGAATATCAGGGAATCTGCGGTTTTGACCAGAAAATTCAGGGATACGAGTACCGCAAACTGAAGGGCATGGACACGGAACTGCTGATGAAGGCGATGCAGGAGATAACACAAAGTGATCAAAAAGAGTGACTGCCTTCCGGAAAGAGAAATGCAGTTTTCCATGTATGAGAAAGTAATCAGCCAGAAAGAAGAGGGAGAGATAAATGGCAGTAAAATGGACAGCGGAACAGCAGAAAGTCATTGATACGAGAGACCGGAATCTTCTGGTCAGCGCAGCGGCAGGTTCCGGAAAGACGGCGGTTCTGGTAGAGCGGATCCTTGCGATGGTGAAAGATCCCGTGCGCCCGATTGATATTGATCAGCTTCTTGTCGTGACCTTTACGCGTGCAGCGGCGGGAGAGATGAAAGAGAGAATCGGCCGCGCCCTGCAGCAGAGCCTCGAGGAAAATCCAGAGAATGAGCATTTACAGCGGCAGCAGACCCTGCTTCACCATGCACAGATCAGCACGATCCATGGCTTCTGTTCGTATGTGATAAAAAATTATTTTCAGATGATCGATCTCGATCCGGTATACCGCATGGCGGATGAGGGAGAGATCTGTCTGATGAAAAGTGATGTGATCCAGAAGGTGATGGAGGAGCGGTTTGCGGAAAAAGATCCTGCGTTTACACGGTTTGTGGAGAGCTACGCGGCGGGAAAACAGGATGACGGACTCGACGCGCTCGTGCTGAAGCTGTATGAATTTTCCATGAGTTATCCGTGGCCGGAGCAGTGGCTCGAAGAGTGCCGGGCGGCGTATCAGATCGATTCGCCGGAGGCGGTGCAGAAAAGCATCTGGGTACAGGTACTGATGGCTGAGGCGAAAAAGCGGCTCTCGAGTATTCTGGAAGGAATTGAGGAAAACCGAAAAACGGCGGTAAGCCCTGGCGGACCGTATCTGTATGACGAGGCGCTGGCATCAGATCAGCAGATGGTGGAAGAGCTGATCGAGACGGAATCGTTCGACGGAATGGTGCGCGCGATGGCCGGAATGAAGTTCAAGGCGCTTTCGCGGAAAAAGGCAGACGATGTGAGCGAGGCGCTGAAAGATCAGGTGAAGGCAGAGCGCGATGCATGCAAAAAAGAACTGCAGAAATTAAAAGAGCAGTTTTTCGAGAAGGACAGCGCCGAGATTGCGGAGGAGATTGCGGACTGCCGGGAGCCGATCAGCGTGCTGATCGATCTGACGGAGCAGTTTGCGAAAGCGTTTGCAGAGAAAAAACGGAGCAAAAATATTCTTGATTATGCCGATCTGGAACACTTTGCGCTCGAAATTCTTGTGCAGCAGGAGGACGGCCGTCTGGTGCGGACCGATGCGGCGCGGGAGCTTTCGGAACAGTTCCGCGAAATCATGATCGATGAGTATCAGGACAGCAACTTTATCCAGGAGGCACTGCTCTCTGCAGTGTCCGGCGAGGAGGAAGGCAGATGGAACCGGTTTATGGTCGGCGATATCAAGCAGAGCATCTACGGATTCCGCCTGGCGCGGCCGGAGCTGTTTCTGGAAAAATATCATACGTATGCGAAGGACGGGGAAAGCCAGCAGAGAATCGATCTCGACAAAAACTTCCGAAGCCGGCCGGAGGTGCTTGCGACGGCGAATTATGTATTCCGCAAGCTGATGAGTCCGGAACTCGGCGGCATCGCGTACGATGAGGCGGCGAGCCTCCATGCGGGAGCAGCGTTTCCTGCATTGCCGGAAATGGAAGAGGAAAAGACGGAAACGTGGCATGCGGCATATGAAACAGAACTTCTTCTGCTGGATGACAAGGCGCCCGAGCTGGAAGATGATAAGTCGCGTGAGACAAAGATGGAAACGGAGGCGGCTGCCGTTGCGGCGCGCATCCGCGAGATGGTCGGAAATGAGGAAATCGTGGGCAAAGAGACCGGGGAATACCGGAAAATTCAGTACCGCGATATCGTAATTCTGCTTCGTGCGGTCAGCGGATGGGCGGAGACGTTTTCGCGCGTACTGCAGGCGGCGGGAATTCCGGCGTACAGCACATCAAAAACGGGATACTTTTCCACGCAGGAAATCGTGACGGTGCTGAATTATCTGCATCTGTGCGACAATCCATGCCAGGAGATTCCATTTACGGCAATCTTACGCTCGCCGATCTGCGGATGCACTGATGCAGAGCTTGCTGCGGTGCGTTGTGTGGATAAAGACGTAAAAATTTATGAGGCGTGTGGAAAATATGCGGCGATAGGTGAAGATGAGGCGCTTCGGGAGAAACTGCGGCGGTTCCTCACACAGCTCGAAATGCTGCGGAGTCGTGTGCCGTACACGCCGATTCATGAACTGATTACGCAGATTCTCGAGGAGACGGGCTACGGCGGCTATGCATCCGCGATGCCGGGCGGCGTACAGCGGCGGGCAAATCTGGAAATGCTGGTGGAAAAGGCGGTGGAGTTCGAGGCGACGAGTTACCGCGGCCTGTTCAACTTTATCCGTTATATCGAACAGCTTCAGAAGTATGAAGTGGATTTCGGCGAGGTGAATATTTATGGTGAGAGCGCAGATACCGTGCGTATTATGAGTATCCACAAGAGTAAGGGACTTGAGTTTCCGGTCGTGTTCCTCTCTGGTATGGGAAAATCGTTCAACCAGATGGACAGCCGCGCGGTACTCGTACTGCATTCCCGGATGGGTATCGGTGCGGATGCGATCGATCCGGAGCACCGCGTGCGCCAGGCGACATTGCCGCGGCAGATTATCCGGCAGAGCATGAAACTGGAAAATCTGGCGGAGGAACTGCGTGTGCTTTACGTTGCGATGACGCGGCCGAAGGAGAAGCTGATCATGACAGGGATGGCGTCGAAGCTGGAAAGCCGTGTGAAACAGTGCGCGGCACATGCGGGACGGCAGGAAGAACTGCTGTCGTATCAGACTTTGAGCAGTGCATCCGGTTATCTTGACTGGATTCTGCCGGCGTTTTCCCGAAACCGGTGTTTTGATGGGCTGTATGAGCAGTTTGGTCTTGCGGGTAATGCGGAAAATCCATTGTACGCGGAGAAAATTCCGGTTACGATCCGCCTGGTATCACCGGCGGGACTCGTCGAGGGCGAGGTTCTGCATCAGATGGAGCGCGCGGTCAATGAGCAGAAAATCATGGAAATTCCGAAGCAGCCGCCGAGAGAAGCGGCGCTGAAGGAACTTGTGGAGGAGCGGTTTGCCTACCAGTATCCGTATGAGAAGGAAAAACAGATTCCGGTAAAGGTTACCGTTTCACAGCTGAAGAAGGCCGGGATGGAGGAATCCGAGATCGGAAAAGAGCTGTTCGCGCAGGAAGAACTCGTACCAATTGTGCCGGGCTTTCTGAAAAAGGATCATGTTGCGGCTCTGACGGGCTCTGACCGCGGAACGGCGTACCACCGCCTGCTGGAATGTCTCGATTACCGCAGAGCGTACAGCATCACAGAGCTGATGGCACAG
>OLBB01000709.1_pt1 | contig 6831 bp, 6 predicted proteins | sample 1607721 | NCBI WGS metagenome assembly OLBB01 (sample SAMN02674693, study PRJEB24791) | human gut metagenome, SKBSTL018 | isolation source: stool | host: Homo sapiens | place: USA | reverse complement strand
GTACAGTGAGAAAAAAGAGCGACCGCACATTGTTTTGTGCGGTCGCCATTTCTGTATAAGCTATATAGGACAAACGCTAGTCAATGGTGGTTTTGGTGCGCCCGATGCCGATGACGGCGGTGGAAATCTTTTTCCAGCTGTCGCAGCCGCACACGCCGTCCACCCGCAGACTGGTGCGCTTCTGATAACCGCGCAGAGCCTGCTCGGTGCGGGCACCAAAGATACCGTCGATGCGGCTGCCGGTCTGGTAGCCAAGGGTGGAAAGTGCGTCCTGCAAAACCATGACATAGCAGCCCCGGCTGCCCCGGCGCAGGGTGGGGTAACCAGCGGTGGTACCGCTGCACGCCGGGGTGCCGTAGCGGCGGTCAAAGTGCACCCATGTGGGGGTCTGGCTCAGCGGCTCCACATAGCCCCACGCGCCGGTAGCGCGGGCGGCGTTGTAAATTGCGGTGCGCTGGCGCTGGTCAAGGCTTTGCCCTACGTCAAACGCTACCCCCGCGTAGTGCTGGCTGCGGGTGCCGTGACCGCCCTCCCAGATGCGGCGGAAGGCGTACCCCACCGGGATGCCCCTGCCGTATTTGCGGCGGGTCAGGTTCCACGCCTCCATGGCGGCAATGGTGGTCCACAGGGTAGGGCTGGCCGATTTGCCCCGGAACTCCCGCAGCCGCAGGGTGGTCAGGGTGCTGTAAGGCATGGGGTCGTTCTCGTTCAGGTTTGCGTAGGTGTACACCTTGTTTTCGTAGGCGTCATAGATCAAAAGGCGTGCCATCCCTCATTCCTCCTTCTCGCAGCCGCAGGGGTCGGTGCACTGGGCTTGCAAAGCGTGCCATGTTTCCCGGTACACGATGCCGTTTACCGGGTGCAGCCCCGCCTGCTGCTGGACAGCCCGCACGGCAGCGGCGTCTGACGCGCCAAAGCGGTTGTTATCGGCCACATAGCCCTCGCCGCAGGAAAGCTGTGCCCGGCGGTTGAGCCAGTACTCCACCTGCCCCACTTCTTGCCCGGCGCTGCCCTCGGCGATGGCGCGCCCCGGGTAAGCGGTGCCGGGAGGGGTGTCCCGGTCGGGGTTCGGGGCATGGGCAGCCAGCTGCAAGCTCAGCGCTTCCACCGCCGTCCATGTGTCGGCATCGGCAATGCCGGTCTGCTCCAGCCCCAGCAGCTGCTGAGCGCTGCGGGTGGCTGTGGCGGTTTCCTCGGTATAACGGTCGGCAAGGGGCGGGGTCTCCACGCTGGAAAAATAATAGGCGATGCGCTGTAAAAGCAGATTGTAGTACAGCACGGTATCACCGCTGCTGCCCACCGTCAGCGGGGTGCCGGGGTAGGGCAAACGCTTTAAGGTGACCACCGGGCCGGAGGAGCGCAGCTGGCTGGCGCGGCCATAGAGAGAGTTCCATGTGATGCGCCCCACCACGCCGTCCACGGTAAGCCCTGCAAACCGCTGGTACGCCCGCACCGCCCGCTCGGTATCCGCGCCGAACTTTCCGTCAATGCTTACCGGCGGGATGCTGCTTTCGTAGGCGCTCATGAGGTAGAGGTAAAATTGCAGTTCCCGCACCGCCGTGCCGGCAGAGCCGGTGCGCAGCACGCCCGGGTACTCGCCGGGGCGCAGGGAAGAGGAGAGCAGCCGGTTGGCGATATCGTTGTACACCTCGTACAGCTTTTGCCATGTGGTGCGCCCCACCACCCCATCTGCCGTCAGCCCGAAGTAGCGCTGGAACCGCCGCACAGCCGATGCCGTGCCCGCGCCGAATTTTCCGTCCACGGTCACGCTTTCAAGGCTTGTGTATACCGTGCGGGCGATCTTCAGCCAGAACTGCACCAGCCGCACATTCTGCCCGGCAGACCCCTCCCGCAGCGGCGTGCCGGGGTAGGCGTTGGGGGTGCCGTTGTCGGACTGGATGCTCAAAAACTCGTCGTACAGCTCCTTCCAAGTGGTCTGCCCCACTATGCCGTCTACGGTAAGGCCGTATTTGCGCTGGAAAGCACGCACCGCATTGGCGGTGGCAGTGCCGTATACGCCGTCTACCTTTACGGCGGGGATGGCGCTGTCGTACTGCGCCAGCGTGTTCAGCCAGAACTGTACCTGCTCCACCGCGCTGCCGGAAGCACCGGTGCTCAGCACCGTACCGTTCCATGTGCCGTTGGACAGGGTGCCGGTGGAAGTCTCGCCCTCGCTGGTCAGCTCGGCGAGATCTTTTACCGATACATAGATATAGCTGATCTTGTACCATGTCTGCCGCCCCACTACGCCGTCGGCGGTCAGGTTGAACTGCTTCTGGAACGCCCGCACCGTGGCGGCCATCCGGCTGCCGAATACGCCGTCTACCGTCAGCTTTCCAAGGAAGGGATAGTCCTTGGTAATGCGGTTCAGTTGCCTTTGCAGGGTGAACACCGCCGCGCCGCGGCTGCCCTGTCGCAGCGGCGTGCCGGGGTAGCTCTGCGGGATGGAGCGGATATTTTTGGTGCGCACGATCTCAATGCTGCTGCCGTAGTAGTAGCGCAAGATCTGCAAAGCGCTGCGCCCGTTGTTGGCAAGCGCCACCGTGCCCCACTGCTTGAGCCCGGGACAGGTGACCGACTTGCCGTCGCAGTACTCGGAATAATAGGGGTTCACCGTGCCGCTTTTGCGCAGGTAGGTGTTGAAGATATCGTCCGTAATGCGCACCATCACCTCAAACACCGTGCGTCCGTGGACGTAGTACTGGTCGTAGCTGGTGGAGTTGGTGATGTTGAAGGTGTAGCCCTTGCTGGGGTACCACTCGGTATAGATGCGGTTCAGCGCCAACGAGATCTGGCAGTGGATATTCGCCCGCAGTGCCTGCTCCGGCCAGGTGGGATACACCTCGCTGGAGGCTACGTTGGCAATATAATCCCGGAAGGAGACGGTCACGTTGCGGGCGGAAGCTGCCGGTTTGCCCAGATGCACCGTGATATTTTTGGGGATGATGACCTGATCCAGCACCCGGGGCGTGCAGTGCAGCGCCGGCTGCGGGCCGCTGCCGCCGCTGCCCGCAAACAAAGCGTGCGGCGGGATGATGATGGGCGCGTTCGGGATGTCCCGGTCTTCCTCGGTAACAGGAAGCATCTGGGGCTGCGCCAGCGTTACCTGCCCGGCAAAGATCTGGATGCCCTCAATGCGCACGGTGCGGTAGCCGGGCTTTGCGGCGGTCAGGCTGACAATGGCGTAGGGGCGGGTGGTGTTGTCCTCGTCCAGCGAGAGGGCGCAGGCGGGGGCTTCAACGGGAATATCGGCGGCGCTGCCGGTGGCATCAGTGATGCAGTGCAGGGTAAAGCCGTCCCCCTGCACCGCAACGGTCACCCCCTCCACGGGGGCAGACTGGCGTGCCGCAAAGGTCTGGATGCGGAGAGTTCCGGTGTTTTTCATGGAGATACGCTCCTTTGCTGGTAAAAGTATGCTTCTGCCCCAGCGTATTCCGTCCGGTGCCCGGGCGTGCATGGCAATGCCCGCGGCAAACAAAAAAGCCGCCCGAAGGCGGCAGGGGGAAATAGCTTATTTGGCGCTGTCCTTGGCAAGGGCGGCGTCAATATTTTTTTGCAGGGCGGCAAGGTTTTCTTCCTTGTCGATGCCGCCCAGCAGGGGCTGGCCCACAACGTTGCCGTCCCGGTCAAAAACGTAGGTGGTGGGGAAGGCCATGATGTTCAGCGCAAACTTGCCGGCGTCGCTGCCGGAGGCAAAGTAGATGTTGCGGTAGCTTGCGCCCTTTGTGGCCAGCAGCTTTTTGGCGGCTTCAATGCCCTGCTGGTTGCCGTCCAGCGTCTCGGTGTTGATGCCGACTACCTCGCCGCCCTGTGCCTTGACCTTCTCGTTCAGGGCGTTCAGGTCGTCCAGTTCCTCCACGCAGGGCTTGCAGCCGTTGAACCAGAAGTTCACCACCGTAAAGGCGTTGCCCGCAAACAGGCTGTTGTCCACCGGGTTGCCCTCTAAATCGCTGCCCTCAAACTGGGGGAAGGCGGTGCCCTGTGCGGCAGCACCGGAAGCGGCCGCGTCCGCAGGGGCAAGAGCAGCAATTTGTTCCTCAATGGCACGGATCTTTTCCGCATCGGCGGTCAGGGTCTTGTACTCCTCGTCCGAGAATTGGTCCTTTGTCTTTTCCACGGCACTCAGCAGAAAATCGCCGTAGTTCGTGCTGAGGGTGGTCTCAGTCACGTTTTTGTCCATGGAGGAGAACACCTTCTCCCACAGGGCATCGTTTGCGGAAAGGATCTCGTTTTCCTCGGCCAGCAGCTGCTCCTCGGTCTTGGTTTCCGCAGCCGCAGAGGAAGCGGAAGAAGATGCAGTAGAGGCAGAGGATGCGCCCTGCCCGCAGGCGGCAAGGCTGAAGGCCAGCACAAGGCCAAGAAAAAGTGCGGTTACACGGTTAAGCTTCATGGTTTTACTCCTTTGTTGTTTCAGTGTTTGATTGGTCTCCCAGCCCGAATTTGTACTGGATGGCATCTGTGGGGCAGGCTTTCATGCACATCCCGCAGCGGATACATTCGGCGTGGTTGGGGGTCTTGGTAATGTCTACGTCCATCTTGCAGGCCCTTGCACAGGCACCGCAGGAGACGCATTTGTGGGTGTCTACGCGCATCTGGAACAGCGAGACCTTATTCAGCAGCGCATAGAACGCGCCCAGCGGGCACAGCCACTTGCAGAAGGGGCGGTAGAACACCACACTGCCCACAATGACTGCCAGCAGAATGCAGGCTTTCCATGTGAACAGCTTGCCCAGCGCGGCGCGGATGCCCGCATTGGTCAGGGAGAGGGGAATGGCGCCTTCCAGCACGCCCTGCGGGCAGAGATATTTGCAGAAGAACGGGTCGCCCATGCCCAGCTCGTTGACCGCCAGCAATGGCAGCAGCACCACCATGACCAGAAGCACAGCATACTTTAAATAGCGCAGCGGCTTCAGTTTCTTGGTGGAAAGCTTGGGAGAGGGGATCTTGTGCAAAAGCTCTTGAAACCACCCGAACGGGCACAGAAAGCCGCAGATGAACCGACCCAGCAGCACCCCGAAAAGGATGAGGATGCCGGTGATGTAGTAGGAAAAGCGGAATTTGGAAGAGCCTATCACCGCCTGAAATGCCCCCACCGGGCAGGCACCGGCAGCGCCCGGGCAGGAATAGCAGTTCAGCCCCGGTACGCAGACGTATTTGCCGCCGCCCTGATACAGCGTCCCTTTGGCAAAGTTGGGCAGGTGGAGGTTGGTTAAAAGGGTCGCCCCGGCCTGTATAAAGCCCCGGAACCGGGCAAGGGGATTTAGTTTTTTCTTATCCAATGCCTACACACTCCATACACAGCCGGATGGCCTTTGAAAATACGGTGTCTGCCTCGCCCCGCCATACGCCGAACAGCAGCATCAGCACCCCGGCGGCAAGCAAAAGCAGCTGCGCCTGTTTTTTTGTCATGAACATCATAGCCTCCTGTTGTTTGATGGCACCAGTATACACCATGGGAGATAAAATTTCTGCTAAGAAAATCTTAACACGAATCTTAACACCGTCTGCTATAATCTGTTATAATGAAGAAAAACGCAATAATACGGGAAGGATGGAAAACAAAATGCGCCTTTTGGTGGTAGAGGACGAGCACTCCCTGCGGGAGGACATTGCCCGGAAGCTGCGGCTGTCCGGGTACGAGGTGGACGCTTGTGCAGATGGCGAAGCCGCGCTGGAAGCACTGGCGACAGAACGGTACGACCTTGTACTGTTGGACCTCAACCTGCCCAAGGTGGACGGGATGCAGGTGCTGCGCAGCTTACGGCAGCACGACCTTGAGACCTGTGTGCTGATCTTATCAGCGCGCAGTGAAATTTCAGATAAGGTGGAGGGGCTGGATGCCGGTGCGAACGATTATCTTTCCAAGCCCTTCCACCTTGCAGAGCTGGAGGCCCGGGTGCGCAGCCTGACCCGGCGCAAGTTCATCCAGCAGGATGTCTGCCTGTGCTGCGGGCGGCTCAGCTTCAACACCCGCAGCCGCGTTGCCACGGTGGACGGTCAGACCCTTGCCCTGACGCGGAAGGAGAGCGGTGTACTGGAATACTTGCTGCTGCATCAGGGACGCCCGGTCAGTCAGGAAGAGCTCATCGAGCACGTCTGGGACGGCAGCGTGGACAGCTTCAGCAACTCCATCCGGGTACATATCTCTGCCCTGCGCAAAAAGCTGCGGGCGGCGCTGGGCTACGACCCCATCCGCAACCGCATCGGGGAAGGCTACGAGATTGGAGGCGAGGCACAATGAAGCGTTTGTCCCTGCAATGGCGCATCACTCTGCTGACGGCGCTGCTCATCGCCTGTGCCTGTGTATGCATGAACCTGCTTTTGTATCGCACTGGCGTTACCGGCATGGATGCCCTCAATGGCTTTATGATGCAGTATCAGCCCGGCAGTGCGGATTCGTTAACCATCGAGATCCCGCAGGAGGAAATGTCCAGCCTGCTGGCGCATTTTTCGCAGGAAGTCTACGATGCAAAGGTGGTTTTTGGCCGCAAGGGCTGGTGCATCACCGCCGTGGTCACCATCCTCAGCGCAGCTATCGCTTATTTTGTCAGCGGCAGAGCGCTGAAGCCTTTGCAGCAGCTTGCGCAGCAGGCGCAGCGGGTCGATCAGGACAGCATCGCCACCGTCCGTCTGGACGAAGATACCGTGCAGGAATTCAGGCAGTTGAGCCGGTCGGTGAACCGGATGCTGGATGGTCTGGCGCAGTCCTTTGAATTGCAGCGGCAGTTTGCGGGCAACGCCGCCCACGAGTTGCGCACTCCGCTGGCTATTTTGCAGACAAAACTGGAACTGTTTGCAGAGGAGCACCCGGCTATGGATGCCGAGACCGCC
>OLBB01000681.1_pt1 | contig 7054 bp, 10 predicted proteins | sample 1607721 | NCBI WGS metagenome assembly OLBB01 (sample SAMN02674693, study PRJEB24791) | human gut metagenome, SKBSTL018 | isolation source: stool | host: Homo sapiens | place: USA | reverse complement strand
TCTCTCACAAAGCATGTCCCATTATATTGACTTTATATTTTCATCTACTGTAAAATATTTTGTATAAAACGTCACATTCATTCGCATTATGACGCGCATCGGACAAGTCTTTTACGAAATGCAAAGGAGGATTTTCTTATGAAAAAGCGTCTACTCAGCTTATTTCTGACATTCAGTATGCTGCTGACCTTTTTCCCTGTGGGCACTGTCACTGTTTTTGCAAGCGATTCCCCTATGGCATATACAGATGGTTCTTATCAGTTTATCCTCAATGCTGATAATACTGCAACAATAACCAAATATACGGGCAATGAACGTAGGATCACGATCCCTGCTCAGGTAGCACAAGGTACTCAAACATATCCTGTATCAAAAAAGCGCTTTCATGACTATCATCAAGTTTCACAATGTGAATTATATCACAGGTTCTTCCTTTACCGGTTCTTTTACTTACTATTTTCTTATACTTATCAATCCGACTTGAAAGAGGAATCATCCAATATATTCCATTATAATTGCTATCTTCAAAACAATAGTAGTGTGGTCTATTTTGTTTTTTATTTCCTTTCAAATATGGATCCGACATATCCGAAAAAAAGCTATCTTTGATAATATAAAAACCATTCCTTATCATTTGTTAATCTCCACAAAAAAAGTCTCTTGCACTACGGCAAAAGACTTTTTCAACCCGACCATTTATATACCACATATCGGTCAGTGGTAAACTTTCAACCCGACCATTTATATACCACATATCGGTCAGTGGTAAACTTTCATCTATATCCTAACAATTCCAGCCAAAAAAGTCAATCAATCTTCAATTTATCTTTAATAATTTCCATTGTCACCTTACTGCAAAGTTTTCCTCCAAACTCACCGGCTTTCTTTAAAATCTCCAATTCTTCCTTCACGCAATCCTCATACACAGCCTTTGGTAGATTTTGTGCAACATGCTTCATATATTTCAATTCAAATTTCTCCGGTAAAATTCCATTATCAACAAGCTTATGATAGCACTTCATAACCCTTGCATCTGTTACAATCATGCGTATATACTCTTCTGCCTCTGCTTTTTCGTTCAATTTATTCGGATCTTCAAGTTTCCTTTTATGATTCTTCTTCTGCGTTTCCTTGAACTCTGGATTTACATATTTTAATATATGCGGACCTCTCTCCTGCTCCAGTGCAGTCTGATTCTTTATGACGATTCCCTCTTGCTGCGTGCCATATGCCGGGTCATTGGCAAAGCTGAGACAATGGCTCCAACTCATAAATGGTCCATAGTATAATTCATGCGGATAAAAAAAATCATATTTTTCAGCAAATTTTTTAACAAAATCCTGTGAGAGCCATCTGCCTGAAACTGTATCATACACACTAAATAAATACCATTTGTTATAATTAGACTCGTCATAAATGACCGTATGGCTCACAAGCCACTCTCCAAAAAATATATAATTCGGATATTTAATAAATGGCCCCATATCCAGACTCTTAACATAAATCAAAAAACCTCTCAACTGATTGCTGAAATCAAGTTCATTTTTACTGCTAAAACATCTCAGTCTATCCAGCTTTTTATCATAATATATACTTGAATTGGCCCCATCTATTTTCTCAGTGATACTGATTATATCTCCCTGTATAAATGCATCCGTATTTTTTTCAAGTGTCAGTGTATCATCGACAACCACGTCTTGTGTCCTTAGTCTTTGAATCTCAATATAATGTTTCATTTTACTCCCCTCTATTCATCCACATATATAACCATTGGTTGCCAAAACAATATCATATCCAATGGTTATTGTCAACATAAACATTGAAAAAAACGAAATTATAATTTATAATTTTTTATGATTACATTTAAGAACTTGAATATTGATTTTTTAAAAGGAGCTTACCTATGAAATTTCAACCTGAAAGATTAATCCAACTCAGAAATACACTAAATATAAATAAAGCAGAAGCCGCACGCCGCCTTAATATTTCGCCAATGGTATATGGCCGCTATGAAAATGGACAACGTGACCCTTCTTATCCTACAGTCTGTTTCATTGCGCATACATTTAATTGCAACGTAGATTTTCTTTACGGAATATCTGATAAGACAGATCCTGATTACATTATTGTTTCTTCATCCAATGACCCTGAGCTTTATTCCCTCATCAATATTATCAAACAGGACAGCAATGTAGAAGGCAGAATACTTACATATGCACGCAAGCTGCTAGAAAAATAAATATCCATGCCAATCAAAAAGAGCGATGTATATAAACTACATCGCCCTTTTATCTGATAATCATTATTCATTTTCATCTCATGAATAAAATAATTTGTTGAATTATTTGCCGAATTTCATGAACTGCCACATTGCTTACAGTTTCAAAATCAATCTCTTTCAACCCTTTCCCAAATAACTCTTCATATTGTCCTGATTTCTTTTCGTCATGATCCTTATATTTCGCTTTTCCAATAAGATAGGCATCTGAATTTGCCATATCAGGATAGAAATTTTCCGAAGTTTACTTTATACTGTTAAATACTATAAATTCATCCCACAATTCATCATAATTATCAAACTCATAATATCTGTCTGCAACTTTAAAATATTTACCTGGACTAATTGTCAGCGTTTCATCTGTCGCAAGATGGATAGTATAATAAGAAACAGCACCACTTGATAATGCTTTGTTTTCGTCTACTTCGTCACCAAGTTTTACTTGATTCAACAAATTTATAAACTCGATAACTTCATCATCTGAAAAAGAATACGAATAATTACCGTCTTTCCCGCCTGTAGTTCCTGTATGTTCTATTTGTTTGATTTCCGACGCCTCAATGCTCTCCAAGTCCTTATTCACATCTTGTTTTCCGCATCCTAACAATGTACCTATAAGGGAAATAAGTATAAGTAAAACTATTCCAATTTTTTTCATTTACATAACCCTCCATTTACATTTCAGTTTGACAACTTCCAGCTCGACAAGCTGGGAGTTTATTTATTCATCTGCTTGTTAAATAATGAACCTACCAGCATACCGATTGTAGAGATTATCGTACCAGCTACAACCATTCCCCAAGCTGGGGCATTCAGCTTGTCGAAAGTAATGTTGTTTGCCATTTTGAATGTTCCGTATTCAGCAAGCATATACATTACTCCAAAGAAAAGGGTAATTGCCCATTTCCCTTTTCCCCAAAAATCATTTTTACCAATAATAATGGATACCACAAATGTCGTTATAGGAAGAATAATCCAAAGGAACATTAAACTATAGCCCATAGCATCACTTCCACTTGTAAAGAACCAAAATACAATCATGGCAACTGCCCAAATCAGCAGATAGGACAGCATAGTGATGATTTTATTTCTATTGGTGTTGCTTCTTACAACATTTGTACTTTCTTCGAGATAATCATAATATGTATTCATTTTTTGTTCTCCCTTCAATAAATAGTCAAGGGAAGCCTCGTAGTAATCACTCATTTTAATGACACTGATGATATCTGGATAGGATTTTTCATTTTCCCAATTTGAGATGGTCTGACGACTCACTCCCAATAATTCAGCAACCTGTTCTTGTGTCAGCTTCTTTTCAAGCCTGGCTGCCTTTATTTTACTTCCGATATCATACTCCATGTCACTGCTCCCTTGTACTTTATTATAGGAAAACCACCCTTCATAGTCTATCAAACGGCTTTGACATCACAGAAAATGCGTGTCAAAATGCTTTGACATATCTCTGCAAAATTCAGGTTTTCTTTATTGTAGCACTGATTAAAACGTGATACAACATATAAAAAGGACACGGCTTAATAAATGATGTTTTGTAACAAATGATGTTTTCAACAGACACTTATAGCAAACCATTATATATTTTTAAATCTTCATCCTTAAACACATTAAAGATTACCTTTTTGATTCTGCTGTCTTTGTCAAGATACTGCTTTACAGTGTTCGTCGCAATCTCGGCAGCCCGTTGCTGCGGAAAACGGAATACTCCTGTAGACAAACAACAAAATGCAATTGATTCTGCACCTGTATCAGCAGCAAGTCTTAGACACTCTCTGTAACAGCTTGCGAGCAGTTCTTCATCTTTTTTTGTAACTTTCCACTGTATAATTGGACCTACTGTATGAAGAATATATTTTGCCGGAAGGTTATATCCTGATGTAATCTTTGCTTTTCCAGTTTCCTCTTCATGTCCCTGCTTTGTCATAATCTCATGCATTTTCAAACGCAGTTCAACTCCTGCATAAGTATGGATAAAATTATCAATGCAGGCATGCATTGGCGAAAAGCAACCAAGCATCTGTGAATTGCACGCATTTACGATTGCGTCACATTTCAAAGTGGTAATATCGCCCTGCCAGATATATAATCTCGAATCGGATTTTACAGGTGCAAGCGTGTCAATATCTGTGATTCCACGCTCCCTATTTCTTTCCGTAAGATATTCGTCCTGTATTTTTAAAAATTCTCCGCTGACCGGTCTTGGCGGTCTGATATTCATAAGTGAGCGGAGCAGATTCTCCTGCCCCTGCTTATCAGTGGGAATACTCTGTCTGACAAACCTTACTTCTTCTTTTAAAAGATACTGAATCAGATATTCTCTTCGTTCGTCCTGTGTCATAATACCTGCCCCCTTATATCTGTAATTGCTCTTTCCATGTCACCCTCAATACCGATTGCACGTTTTCCGAAGCTTTCCGGAACCACTGCCTCATCCATATTCAGACGTATCAGACTGTAAGAGCTATTCTCCCGCACCATTTTTTCAAAAGGAAATCGTATAATAATCGGGGTGTTAAATCCAACTCCAAGTTCCAGAAGAACAACTTTTTATTCCTATTTTGTTTCAGAAAATCCGCATACCTGTCAGCTGCCTCATGCCATGCTTCATCTTCCACAAAATAGTTATCACAACGGAGATTCATCTCCATTCTGCCTCCACATACAGGGCATTTCGGCACAAGTTCTGATGGAATCAGGCATTCTTTCCTTGCTTCATCCATCTTTCTAAACACTTCTTGTGCATCGTAGGTCTTTGGATGACAGGCTTTCTGACACTGTATTTTTCCATAATCTCCCTGCGTTGCAAATATTCTGTTTTCATCAAATCCCGCTTTGTAAAACTGATGGTCCACATTAGTAGTCAGTACAAAATATTCTTTTCTTTTTACAATATCATAAAGTTCTTTATAAAGTGGTAATGCAGGCAGATCAAACCGGTTAAGCAAAGCTGCTTTAGACCAATAACCCCACTTTGCCTCTTCCGTTGGGAAAGGATAAAAACCTGCAGCATACATATCTGTCATGTAGCGACTGCCATATTTTTCTATAAATTCCGCAAAATTATCTGTAAATCTTTTACCACCCATACTTATTCCGGCAGCTGTTGATGCACCAGCTCCCGCTCCAATCAGTATGCAATCGGCATTTCTTATATATTCTACCGCCCTGTCAATCCTATATTCATATGTATCCTTTTGAAATATATAATCATTTGCAGGAGTACCACATAAAAAATTTCGCCAGTCAACATGTCCTTTTCTGATTTTCTTAAAGATCATAATTAACCTCTTTTCTCAATACACTGTTTCGGGCAAATCTCTGCACATCTTCCGCAATGCAGGCAATGATTCTGATTGATTGTAACCGGAACTGAAGATATATCAATACACTTTTGCGGACATACAGAATAACACAACTTACATCCGATACAGTCTTTCCCAACAAAATAACCAGTCTGGACAGCTTCTGCTTTTCCTATTGTTATTGTATTCCTCACAATGTTTGACGGATTGCTGATATCAAAATACTCGCCCTGTGCCTCATACAGCTGAAACACTTCGATTGCGTCTTTTGTATCTCCGGGGTAAATTTTCTTCATATAAGGATTTCTCTCAAACATAATATCAAGATTCTTTTTCCCGATGTTCTTTATTCTTCCACGAAGAGACACTGCTATTTTTTCTTTTGTCGCAGATATTGCCACATACTGCTGTTCCATTAACTGGTCATAAAATGCTTTGCCCTTTGCTGTAAGAAAATACACACCTTCTTCATCATAGTACATCATATCTATGATTCTTGTCTGAGGGTGTCCGTCTGAACCTATTGTTGCAACTGTGGTTGAGTGGATTTCGTCCACCAGAAGTTTGAGATAGTCCATTTTTGTCATTTCAAATTCTCTCCTTTTGCGAGATATGCCTGAATTTAAAACAGTTGTACTAGAATTCATAAGGTGGATTTCCAGAAAAATCAGCAATCACACCATGAGGGTTTTCAAGATAGAACACCTCAAAAATAGGATTATCTGTGGTCTGATACTGCCCCTTAACGATAGGGTTATTCATGCAGCCTTCCTTTACGCTCATGTTGTTCTCAAATACTGCTTTTCCATGAAGACGAATCCAAGCATATTCCGGAGAAGATACGGAAACCTCTACCTCAGGATTTTCCTGCATATCTTTGTAGACTTCCTTTGTGTTGTTGGTACAGAACCAAAGCTTTCCGTCCTGCTCAAAACAGAACATGAATGGACGGCATTTTGCTTTTCCATCTCTTCCTACTGTTGCTAAATACTGAACCGGGTTTTTCTGTAAAAATTCTACTACTTTCTGCATTTTATAGTACCTCCTTAATTTGTTGTAACTTTGTTTGTTACATCTTGTAGTTGTACTATAACACTGACTTGTTGTAATGTCAATAGTTACATCAAAACTTTTGTAACTTTTTTATGTATATGCTGCAATCTCTTTTTTCACATCCGCAAGCGTCATTTCTGAAAGCTTCTCCTCCATTGCCCTTTGCACCTCTAAAAGTCTCTTATCAAGAACATGATGAATATTCTTTCCTACCGGACATTTCTGATTTGGATTCTCATGAAAATGAAACAATTGTTCATCCGGTGCACATTCTACTGCCTTATACACATCAAGAAATGTAATCTGTTCAAGTGGTCTGGTAATTGTCACTCCGCCAGTTCCTCTTGCAACTTCAATAAGACCGGCAGCTTTTAGTTGTTGCAATATTTTACGGATAGATCGGAAG
>OLBB01000640.1_pt1 | contig 7396 bp, 7 predicted proteins | sample 1607721 | NCBI WGS metagenome assembly OLBB01 (sample SAMN02674693, study PRJEB24791) | human gut metagenome, SKBSTL018 | isolation source: stool | host: Homo sapiens | place: USA | reverse complement strand
CTGAATAATTTCACAGCGTTCTCCATTTTGTTCTAATAAAGTCTGCATCGCATAAGCTTGCAATTTTGTTCCATAATTATATACAAGATGCCCTGTATCCAATCCAATCATGCTCTCATCTCCTTATGCATTCATTAATTTTGGCAAGACATAATCGCTCTGTATACATCTGTACCATTTTCTTCTATTGTAAAACTTTCATCTGAGAATTTTTTTCCATTTTTTCGGATTTCATCTGCACTGCTAGGATTTTTTAATACCCATTCAATTTTATCAGCCAAGTCTCTAGCATCACCATGTGTATATAACAACCCCGTTTTCATATTTGTAATAATCTCTGGCGTTGCACCTGTATTAGCACCAATAACTAGCAATCCGCTTCTCATACCCTCCACTGTAACCCAACCAAAAGTTTCTCTTTCGGCACACATTAACTCTATATCCATATTCTGCCGAAGCAAATCCATTGAACTTACCTCTCCATGGAAGATAATTTGTTTTTCAATATTATATTTTTTAATCAAATCTAAAATTCGGTTATAATACCGTCTAGCAAACTTTGAGTTAACCGGAACACTTCCTGCAAAATGTAAACGAACCAACTCGCTTAATCCACGCTTTTTCAATTCTGCTATCGCCATTACTGCTTCTTCTTGAGATTTTGCCTCAGTGATTCTTCCCGTTAATAAAATATCAACATATTCATCGCTTTTTTGTTTTTCCTTTCCCTGGTATATAACACCATCATAGGAAATAACCATTTTGCTCTTTTCAACAGCTTTCTCAATTTCTTTTGCCAAAGCCTTTGAAATTACAATAACTCGATTTGAAGTTTTATTAATTCTTTTTAAATTTGAGGGTCCCCAGTATGTATTTTTATTTCCGAATTCCCTGATATGAATAATATGTGGAATTTGAAGTCTCTGAGCAATCCAACTTCCCATCGAAGACATCCTAGTATTCGTATATACAGCATCATACCTATTACATACTAGCTTATTTCCTATTTTTTTTGCAGCAAAATAATTATAAAGATCTTTTCTATATACATTTATTTTTCGGAAAGCATCTTTGTAATCTCCTTTAAGCTCAGAAAAAACCTTAAAATATTTTATTGCATAATGATTAATATTCATTTTTTCAAGTGCTTCGACAAAATCACCCTGATTATCTGGAACCAAAACATCAAACTGAATATTCTCACTATTTTTCCAATATTTTAAGATTGCAAACAATGCTCTATTAGCCCCACCGATAAACTCAGATTCATGTGCGACCACTAATACTTTCATAATCTTCCTCCTCATATAATAATCCTACATATAGAGCTATCGGAAAAAGCAACGTATATCCTACCAACGACTCTGTTATTCCCATGACAAATGATGCAATATAAAATACCAGCAACATCTTTGCCATATAATTATTTCTGTTTGCCAAGCACATTCGTGTCACCTTTATAATAAGATAGCTTATTAACATTAATTCCAATATACCACCTTGAATTAGAACATATAAAATATAATTATGTGGATGACTAAAATATCCCCAACCGGTACTTAAATTAATCAGTTCTCTATATCCATCATTAGTTCTAATGCCATATCCCCAAACTGGGCTTTTGACAAACAATTGAATTGCTCTAAACCATACTGCTTGTCTCGAAAAAACACTAACGGTTTCTCCCATATCAAGTAAAAGATCTGAAAATTCATCTAATAAAGATGTCGTTGCAAGCGCTATACTTAGCACTCCAATAAATAATAACCCGTTTCGAGCATTTATAAATTTAGGAAGTTGTTTCCGCGTAAAAATAATCATCGTAGCAACTACAATTATTATTCCAATTAATCCAGTCTTACAATCAACCATCCACTCCGTAGCTATTGAAATAATAATTAATAAATAAAGTCGTACAGTATATTTTCCTTTATTGTGTACTGTCCAGATAGCATTCAAAACAATGGCTGGCAACAAAAATCTAATCATTACATTTTTATATCCTAAGAACCAATAGTTTCCAGCATATAATGCAGCATCATATAAACCATCCGGGAACAGAACAATCGTTGCGAAATTCACATAAGTATATATTTCTAATATTAAAGCTAAACCTGCCAAAACACTGATAGATTTTTTTTCAACCCCATCTCCGATCACAGCTATTAAGCCTATCGTTTGTAGAATTGGGAAAAAAGCAGATTGTGTTAACTGAACCCCCTGAATTAAAGATACAGCTAAAGGAAATAATGTGATTGCATATAACAAAAGCGATATTTTTCTTATCTGTAGCTTTCTAATTTCGTTAATCAAAACACAAAATAATATAATTAAGAAAGTATAATTATATAATATTGTAAATATTCCTAGAAAAGAAAAATAATCTGGCTTTAACAGGAAGAAAAAGATTATACAATACTGCATTCGTTTCGATATGCTTATTTTACATTCTTTCATATTTTAACCTGTCTCCTATCCTTATTTGATCCTTTTCTCATACATATTTAATAAATCACTTTTTGTAGCTTCGTGTGTATAACCTGCATTGATAAATTCAGAAGCTCTACTACGTCTATCTCCTGACATATCAGTAACTTTTTTCATTGCAGTTGCCCAATAATTTGCCTCTTGTTTCAGACTTATACGGTGCATCAACTCTGTTACCTCAGTTTCAATTGGTACATTAGTAGAACCAAAACAGGGCAAACCTGTACATTGTGCTTCTAAAAAGACAATACCCATTCCTTCAAATTTTGACGGCAACAAAAACAGATCCATTGCGGAATACCATTTTTCTATATTATTTTTTCGTCCAACAAAAAGACATGCTCCTTTTAAACCCATATTTTTTGCTCTATCCTGAATTTTCTCTTGTAGTTCTCCATCTCCAATCCACAATAGAACAGATTCTTTATTCAACTTATTATATTCAGCAAAACATTCTAATAAAAACTCTGGATTTTTCTGAGCTGCAAAACGTCCCACCACTCCAACGACTACTTTTTTTTCAATATGCAACTTTTCTCTTATATATCTTCTATCCTCCAGCCGATATACAAACCTATCCGTATCAATAACATTTTTCAATACTTGGAAATCTTTATTTCCAAACCTTGAATTCCCAGCACTTTTAGAGCATGCTACTAATTCAGTTGCTTCTCGTTGAAGTAAATAATCGTATACCTTCGTAGAAATAACTGTCTTAAGGTTTAAATTATTCCTTGGATTATGAGCATGAAATATCCTCTTCCCTATTCCATATTGCCGTGCCATTTTTAATGTTTCAAAGCCGACATGTCCCGGCATATTAACATGTACAATATCGTATTTACCTTCTTTAATTATACTTCTAATTTTCCTGCTTACTTTATATGAATATTTATTTTCCTTAGGCAATTCATAAATATTATTACCATCAGCTTTAACTTTATTTAACCATTCACACTCAAAAATTTTTAAAACTAAGAAATCTATTCTCCAACCATGTTCTATTAATTCTTGATAATAGTTCATTAAGGCAACTGCAGTTCCATCACCATTTTTTAAATAGGGTAATAAAATAAGCGCCTTCTTTTGTTTTACCTGTGTTCTTTCTGCCATTTTCTCATCTTTCCCATCATATTCACTATCCAATACATCCGATGCTTAATAAAAAACAATACAATTTTTCTTTGCTTTCCGATTCCAACTGTATTCTTTGTTTTCAAAGCCTCTTTTACAATCGGCTTTTCAAGATATACTGCATATTTTCTTTTTTTGTCTTCATATGATTCTGTATTGGTTGGATTAAAATAGCCACTGATTGCTGTAGTTACAATCACATACAGTAACCGATTATCAAACCACGGTTTCAGCATTTCTTTATTATCAGAGGTGTCTATAAACTCCTTGATTTTTTCAAAGCATCTAATTACAAACTCATGATTTGCTTCATTATGTGATGCAGAGATCGAGTTTTCATTATAGATATAATGGTAAAACGGCTTATTGATAAAAATCGCACTCTCTAACTTTTCGAACAGTCGAAGATTAAATTCCAACCCTTCAGCGCCTTGACGAAGCACTTCATCATGGAAAATCTGATTGTTTATTAGCAGTTTTCGGTCAATCAACTTTGAATACGCAACTGCAATATTTCCGTTATAAACCAAAAGCTGCTGCTGAAGCCATTTACATTCCTGACCTTTATATACTTTTCCATCGTCCAGATAGAATTTATATTCCGTAGCCGATTTACCATAGTCCTTCATAATGCCACACATAACAAGCTGTACCTGTTTTTCTTCTCCGGCACTATACATGGTCTGGCACATATCTGGTTCAATCCAATCATCACCATCCACAAACATGATCCATTTCCCCTGTGCAGCTTTACAGCCGTAATTTCTGGCCGAGGAAAGTCCACCATTTTTTTTATGTAATACCCGAATTCGCTTATCTTTTTCTGCATACTCATCACAAATCTCGCCACACTGATCCGGCGAGCCATCATCCACTAATAGGATTTCAATTTTTTTCAATGTTTGTGTCATTGTGCTTTCAATGCACTTTCTCAGATATTGCTCTGGTACTTTATATACCGGAACAATAATACTTACAAATGGCTCCATCATTTTATCTACCTCGCACCCGATTTAAACATTTCTTCATTGTTCCATAGATTCCAGTCACCAGAAGTACCTTCCGAATGGCTGTCTTTACTTTTACCTTCTTCGTGACAGGATAGTATTTTTCAAACAACTCTTTCCCAGACAGCTTTGTCGCATCAGCCAAAAATACTGTCCGATTTAAATTCATTGGAACAGATTCAAACATTTCCTTTACACCTGCAACCAACTTATCAGCCGAAACTTCTTTGCACCTCGCATACTCCATTACCTCTTGCATAAGGCTCGCCGCCTTTTGAGAATGGCAAAGGACTCTAGTCGTACCTTTGTCATCATCCAATTTTTTATCGAAATCATATACAGAGAAGCAATCCCAAATTGTGAAGTCGCTTACACGATATCTCTTTTTGAAAGGACACTCATAACAGGAAGGTCGATCACATGTGTCTGAGAAGAAAGCTCTTAACATTGGATCAAGCTGCGATCCTGCATGATATACGTTCTTTCCATTCTGGATAATACTCATTGTGGAATATTTATATCCATAAAATTTATCCCGGAAGCGGATATTGTCAGGGTTCGGAAATGACTGCTCTTGGTATTCTAGATACTTATTCCATATCAACGGCGACGGAATACCGTGGCATACCACATCGACCAGAACCAATTTCTCGTATGGTTTTCGCAAAAATCTGGATAACCCCTCAATTTGGCACGGTGTTCCGCTAAAGCAGACCCATCTTCCTTTCTGGAGAAAACTTTTTACCAAACAGAAGGCATCTCCCAATTCACTTTGCACATATTTGCTGTTCCGAAACTTTTTTAATTCATCAACAGCTTCTATATAAGTATGCTGTACATGAAAATTTTCATCGTATGCTGCTCCAAATACCACTCCACCTTTTTGAAGAACAACTGTCGCTATAGCTGTAAACGCACCGCCTGCCGAACTATCCAATCTCACCTTTTCATCACAGTGCTGAACCAGATAAGCTTTTTGGAGCTTTTCTTTTTCATCAACGGGACTTTGAATTGGACAAACCGTGTTGCAGGCATTACACTCTACGCATCTACTCTTATCGACAACCGGATACAGAAATCCTTCTTCATCCGGTTTCATCTGGATACATTTCTTGGGACATATCTCTGCACAGGCCGTACATCCAACACAGTTTTTTTTATCCTTAATTTCAATCATCTGATTTCCTTTCCGCATAATACAGATTCAGAAATCAAAACGAATAGCAAACTTAGTACTTATGCGTTAGTCTGACATATAGTTTCTTTGCTACGCTATAAATACCCAGTTTATAACAGGTCAACCTGATACAGTGTTCCGCTTTAACCTTAAAGGTCTCTGGGAAATACTTATTAAACAATTCTTCTCCGCTCATTCTATTTGCGTCTTTGAAGAATGACTCACGCTTCTCATTCGGTGCAACAGATTCTTTCATTTCTTTTGCACCAGCTACAGCGGCTTCTGGTGCGATTTCAACGTAAGAGAAGTCGTCCTTAATTGCATTAAAGATTTCTCTTCCCTTTTTTGTATGCACCAAAACTCTCGTAGCCCCTTTGTCATTATCCAGTTCTTTTGAGAACCTGCCAACATTAAAGCAATCCCATATCGTAAAATCACTAACACGATACTGCTTTCGGAAATGACATGAATGGCACGATGGTCGGTCACAAATATTAGAGAAAATGCTCTTAACCACGGATCAGATTCAACGCCCTGATAGTAATTACCATGATTTCTGTCTGTTATGACATTCATCGTTGAATATTTATATCCGTAATGCTTATCGCGGAAACGAACCGTCTTTATATTGTCTGAAAGCACTTTCTTCTGATATTCCACATATTTACGAAATATCAAAGGAGAAGGTACAGCTCTGCAGACCACATCAACAGTGATCAGATTGTCGTAATCCTTCTTTAAGAAATTTTTCAGCCCCTCTATCTGACACGGCGTTCCGCTAAAGCATACGAATCTGCCTTGCTCTAAGAAGGACTTAATCTGTCGGTGGGTACCCCCCCACAGAACTTTGGACATATTTACTATTACGGAATCGATATAAATCGTTTTCCTTTTCAACTGCAATATGATGAGCCATTAAGTCGGTGCCTAATTCCACACCAAACACAACACCATTATTGTGCAAAACATATTTAGCAATTGCCGTAAACGCTCCACCAGCTGTACTTTCTCTTAAGATTTTTTGATCTTTATTCTGTACGATATATGCAGCTTGTTCAAAAGGTTGCTCCTTTGCAGTATGAATGATCGGGCAACCCCTCTCACAGGCACCACAATCAATACAGGTTTCTTTGTCAACAGTTGGATAAAGAAATCCCTCATTATCTTCCTTCATAATAATTGCATCTTTAGGACAAATTGCTGCGCAGGCAGTACAGCCACAACAGTCCTGTTTTTTATTAACTTCGATCACAAATCTGTACTCCCTTCATCTTTTAATGCAGACAAAAGATACTGATATGACTTCTGCCGGATTCCTTCTAACTTTTTATGAACACTTTCAAAGTCTGTCTCTATCTTCAAACAATTAGCTATATTTTCTTCTCCCGTCAGTAATCTGCCAGTGATTCCCGCCATGTGAAACAGTGTATCTAAACGACTGTTTGTTGACTGTTTTGTATTTCTGTTATACCGACGGAATGTAAAAAACTGTCGCTTATAAAGAATGGAGAACACGGAGCAATGGAAAGAGTCTGTACACACATATTCCGCATTTCGAATTAGATTCAGAAAATCTGCCGGATCAATATCA
>OLBB01000636.1_pt1 | contig 7407 bp, 8 predicted proteins | sample 1607721 | NCBI WGS metagenome assembly OLBB01 (sample SAMN02674693, study PRJEB24791) | human gut metagenome, SKBSTL018 | isolation source: stool | host: Homo sapiens | place: USA | reverse complement strand
GTGTGCTCTTCCGATTATTAACTTTAAATGTAAATGGACTAAATGCTCCAATTAAAAGACACAGACTGGCAAATTGGATAAAGAGTCAAGACCCATCAGTGTGAATTTGATCCTGTCATTATAAATAAAGCTGGTGCTTTTACTCCTTTCGAAAAAGGTGGTTCAATTGCCTTACCTTACGGTTCAGTGTTCTATGAACAAAATTCTGACGGAACTTATAATTATGATATCACTGCTCCGAAAACATATAAAGATAAAGATAGTGGTAAAGAACTTCAGTTTATGTATTGGGCAATCTACTCCGATCCGGACTGTAAAAATCTTGTTATTAATGCATACAACAGTGAAGGAAATTTCAGCTATGTAGCGTATGATAACTGTTGGATAGTTCCTGTTTATGGCGAAAGCTCAACTCCAGTTGCATCTGTTAAGGATGTTTATACTTCAACTCAGTTTATGGAAGTAACAAGAAATCAGTGGACAGCTGATACAAATTCCAATTTTGCCGGATTTGACGCTGATAGTATGAATACACTTGATACAAATGAAGATTTCATTAAGGTTAAAGGTGAAGACAAGCTTTACGCTGACTTTGTACTTAACTTCTTCTATAACGGTAAACAGCTTAGTGTATTTGATCCTAACAGCAATAATGTTAAGGCAGTTGTTCTTATTCAGAGGTTAGAACTTGATGAAAATGAGACAGGTACTGGATGTATAACCGATTTGAATCATTATGCTAATAAGTATGATAAGACTGCTCTTGAAAATGCTAAAAGTGATGCAATCCAAAAAATTACAACTGGCACTTCTAATATTAAATCTGTAAAACAACAGATTAATAATAGTAAACTTGATAACAAGAACAGACTTCAGTATTATACTCTTTTTAACAATGTCAAAGGTAATAACAATTGTGTATTTAGACTCTATACATATATCCAGTATACCGATGCAGATGATAATTCGGCTGTTAAACTTAGCGATCCGGTTTACTTCACATTTTATGATATTGCAAACAAGTCATAATAAATTTTAATTTGTATGTGCAGCAGGCAACTGTTGCACATACAGAATGAATTAAGGAGTTATTTATGAAAAAAGAATATTTCTCCCCTGAATTTGAGCTTGTTAAGTTTCAATTTGAGGATGTAATTTTAGTAGGAAGCTTAACTGATGTTCCGGAAGTAGGAGACAGTAATGGAGATAAGGTTGATGGCTTTGAAGAGGAATAAACAGTTTTTTGTTTCGATAAAAAAGATTTCTGCTTTTATCTTCGCATTTTTGTTGGTACTGATTTCTACATTTCAAATTTCTGCGGCTTCATATGAAACCGACGGCTTTGTATATTCTGTTTCCGACGGTAATGCGAGCGTAACCGGATATAAAGGTGATAAGACCGATATTGTTCTTCCGCTTAAGCTTCAAAGCTGGTCTGTATCGGAAATTTCTGATTTTGCCTTTGTGGGAAAGACCGCAATAACATCGGTCAGGCTTAACGAAGCAAGATATCTTAGAAGAATCGGTACTGATTCTTTTTACGGTTGTACTTCACTTGAATCAATTTCAATTCCTATTTGGGTGAGAGATTTTGGTTCTGCCGTATTTCAGAATTGCACAAGTTTGAAATCTGTTACCTTTAACTGTGTGCCGAGTAAAATTACCGATCAGATGTTCTACAATTGTACTTCTTTAGACAAGGTATATTTACCTGCCGGTACAAGTGCGATTGGTAAGAGTGCTTTTGCTGAATGTAAATCATTATCTGAGGTGTATATTCCTACATCCGTGACTTCTATTGCTTCTAATGCTTTCAGAAACTCTCCGAATGTAACAATCAAGGGCAGTTACGGTTCTTATGCCGAGGAATATGCAAAGGCTAACAATATTCCGTTTAACGGCATTTCTGCTTATGATGTCGGTGATGTTAATATGGATGGCGGGATTAATATTTTAGATGCAACTCTTGTGCAGAAGTATGTTGTCGGTATTGTTGAACTTTCGGCAGAACAAAAACATCTTGCCGATTATAACAACGACGGTGACATCACGGTAGTTGACGCAACGGAAATTCAGAAGTTTATCGTTCATTTAAACTAACCAATAAAAAACAGGCTCACTTTTTGTGAGTCTGTTTTATTTCGGAGGACGCTTTGCCAAAATACTTAATAGTTGATTTTATTGTTGAAATTGAACCAAAATTTGATTACTTAAAAAAATTGTGCGAACCGTTTTTGTATGAAGGGGAGAGAAGTGCAGATTTTTCTGCAATACCGTCAGACTCATACTTAAATTCCCTGTTGAGCCGTATGGTTGAAGGTTCAACCATTGATGAAGCCGAAGAATTTGCAACGGCGTCAATTTTTAACCGCAAAATAATTCACCGTGGCGCTATGCTTGTGCATTCCTCGGCACTCGTTTTTGACGGAAAAGCGTATTTGTTTTCCGCCGATTCAGGCGTCGGCAAATCCACTCATACAAAGATGTGGTTGAAAAGATTCGGCTCAAAAGCTCATATTCTCAATGACGATAAGCCTGTTGTGAAAATTAAAAACGAAGTCCCGCTATGCTGCGGAACTCCGTTTGACGGCGGAAGCGGAATTGCTAATAACGAAACCGTTCCCGTAGGCGCTATAATATTCATAGAACGCTCAGACGATAATTTTGTTACAATTCCCGACACAAATGAGATTGTACAAAGGCTCTACAAATCAACTGTCAAATTTGTGAATAAGTCAGACGGAATGTCTTTGCTCTCAAATCTCGATAATCTTATTCGGCATACAAAATTTTATGTGTTACATTGTAATACAGATGAGTGTGCCGTAGATGTTGCTTACAACAATATAATTAAAAACTGCTAATAAAAGACGGTCTGTTCTCGCAGACCGTCTTGTTATATGTATAAAATTGATTACTTGATTTCCTTAATCCAGCCTTCGGGAGCTTCGATTCTGCCCATCTGAATACCTGTAAGTGTATCGTAAAGCTTCTTTGTAATCGGACCCATTTCATCCATACCGCTCGGGAAACAAATTTCCTTGCCGTGGTCGTTAATTTTGCCGACAGGTGAGATTACGGCAGCTGTACCGCAAAGACCGCATTCTGCAAAGTCCTTAACTTCATCAAAGTAAACTTCTCTTTCTTCAACCTCAAGACCAAGATAATGCTCAGCAACATACATAAGTGAACGGCGGGTAATTGAGGGGAGAATGCTGTTAGACTTTGGAGTAACAACCTTGTTGTCCTTTGTTACAAAAATAAAGTTAGCACCGCCTGTTTCTTCAACCTTAGTTCTTGTAGCGGCGTCAAGGTACATATTTTCGTCAAAACCTTCCGCATGAGCGGTAACAATAGCGTGAAGGCTCATTGCATAGTTAAGTCCTGCCTTGATGTGACCTGTGCCGTGAGGAGCAGCTCTGTCAAAGTCTGAAACCTTAATTGTAATAGGCTTTGCACCGCCCTTGAAGTAAGGACCTACAGGAGTGGTAAATACTCTGAACTGATATTCTGCCGACGGCTTAACACCGATTACAGGACCGCTACCGAACATATACGGGCGAATATAAAGTGTTGCACCTGTGCCGTACGGAGGAACATAATCGGCATTTGCCTTAACAACATTGCAAACAGCCTCAACAAACTTCTCTTTTGGAAATACAGGCATCTCAAGACGCTTACAGCTGTCCTCCATTCTCTGTCCGTTAAGGTCAGGTCTGAACACAACAATTCTGCCGTCACAGGTAGTGTACGCTTTCATACCCTCAAAGCAAGTCTGAGCATACTGCAAAACGCCTGCACATTCGCTGATAGTAATTGTGGTGTCGGCTGTCATACTGCCGTTGTCCCACTTACCGTCTTTATAATTAGCTACAAATCTTTCACCGATGGGCATATAACCGAAGCCAATGTTTGCCCAGTCAATATTCTGCTTTTCCATCACAAATACTTCCTTTCAATATAAGAAAAAACCTCATTGGTTATACACATATTTTAGCACTTTAACACGCAACTTGTCAATGTTATAACAGCATATTTCACCGTTTTTATGATAATTTATACGGTTTTTAATGTATAATATGAATTTTACTGCATAAGAAACTTTCATTTTGCCGATATTATCTTTTAAAGGGCAAAACAAACAACAATGTTCTTCTACAGAATAAAAAAATTGCTGTTGGGATATATACTTAATTTAATAAGTTACATGGGTGATTTTATGGCTGAAGTTGTAAAAATAGTATTGACGGGAGGACCTTGCGGCGGCAAGACTTCCGCATTAAAATATATCAGCGAAGAGCTTAAAAAGCTTAATATTCCTACAATTACAATCGGTGAGGTTGCAAGCAGATTGTTTAGTGAGGGCAAAACCCCCGAAAATGTAGGTTCCTATGAATTTCACAGAGAACTGTTTGAAATTCAGCTTGCTGAGGAGAATGAAAAAACGCAAATTGCCAAAAATATGGATTGTGAAAAGGCGGTTTTGCTTTTTGACAGAGGATTGCTTGACAGCAGAGCATATGTTACGGAAGATGAGTTTGCAAAGTATGCAGGTATTCACAATTTGAATGAAGATGTAATACGAAGCTCTTATGACGCAGTATTTCATCTTGTGACTTCCGCAGACGGTGCAGAAGAGTATTATGGAAAAGAAACTAATATTTTCCGCAGAGAAGAAAGTCTTGAAAAAGCAAGAGAAGTTGACACAGATGTTATGGCTGTGTGGACAGGCACACCGCATCTGAGAATTATTGATAATTCGACCGACTTTGATACTAAGCTGAAAAGACTTCTGAAGGAGGTTGTCGCATTTCTCGGAATTCCGAAACCGCTTGAAATTGAAAGAAAATTTTTGATTGAATATCCTGATATTGAATTTTTGAACAGCATAAAAACCTGTCGCAGAATTCCTATTACACAGGCATACCTCACTACTCCCGAGGAAGGATATTTCAGAATCCGCAAAAGGGGAGAGGGTGACAAGGCTGTATATATCAAAACTGTAAAAATCAAAATATCGGATATTAAGCGGATTGAAATTGAAAATTATATTTCAAAAGAACAATACGATTCGTACCTTGCTCAAAGGCAGTATGTTACAGGCGTCATCAGTAAAGACAGATATTGCATTGTTGACAACAGCACCTACTGCGAACTTGATGTTTATCCGTTCTGGAATGACAGGGCAACAATAGAAATTGAATTGCTTAGTGAAGATCAGCGGTATCAACTTCCTAAGTTTGTAAAGCTTATAAGAGAGGTTTCATCTGAACCCGATTATAGGAATCTTGCACTTGCTCAGAAATACGGAAAGCCGTAATTTGGCGGATTTTGTCCGAAAAAAACTTTTTAAAAATTAAATATGAAAAAAATTCAAAAAAGTGTTGACAAATATGCCGTATATGGGTATAATATAAAGGCTGACTGAGGTCAGCAACTGATGCGCCAATAGCTCAGCTGGATAGAGCAACTGCCTTCTAAGCAGTAGGTCAGGGGTTCGAGTCCCTTTTGGCGCGCCAACCTAACAAATTAGGAAACCCTTGAAAAGTGGCTTAAATAGTGGCTTTTTGAGGGTTTTCTTGTTTTTGTCATTATACATAGCCTCGTTCCAAGCGTGGCAAAAACCTACTTGTTTTACCAAGTAGTACCAAGTAATACCAAATAAACTGTTGTCAAAACTGTTGTCAAAATTTCAAAATTCTCTGACAACAGTTTTCAAAACACAAAATCGGAGGTCAATTTATGAAAAACACAAAAAATGACAAAAACACAAATCAACCAGTTCGTACCAGAAGAGACAACGGAGCAGGTTCAATTACCCTACGAAAAGACGGAAGATGGATGGGTTCAATTCAGTACGGATATAAAGCTGACGGTAAACCAAAACGCATTACCGTCTACGGAAAAACACAGCAAGAAGTAAAGAGAAAACTAAGAGAGAAAAGTGAAGAGTTTGTTAAAAACGATGGCAATATCATATTAGCTAAATCAATTAAGGATTGGTTTTCAGAATGGTTGTATAAGGAATTAAAATACACCTTAAAACCGAAAAGTTTTGATGCAAAAGAAAGAACGATCAATAAATTTATTATTCCAAATTTTGGCTATATACAAATTAACCAGTTGACATCTAAAGATGTGCAAGCCCTTATAAACAAAATGGTAAAACAGGGGTATTCTTTATCCCAAATAGATAAAGTAAAAACAACAATAGCACAAAAATATCGCTTAGGGATGCAAAATAATGAAGTAACAATAAACCCAGCACTTAATGTGAAATTGCCAGCATCATTGAAAGCTGAGGTGGATACTAAACAGGTTTCAGCATTAAGCGAGGAAGAAGTAAAGAAATTAACCGAGCTGGCGTATAAAACACATCCTAATGGAACAAAAATATACTCTAGAGGAGAATTTATTGTATTTTTGCTCAATACTGGCTTAAGATTTGGAGAGGCAACAGCTTTAACTTGGGATGATGTGGACTTTCAAAACCACACAATTACTGTTAATAAGAGTTATGTTACAGTATTAAATCGGGATAAAAATAATATCAATCCTCGAACCAAAAAACCTTATGCAACTACAATGGTATTGCAACATTCTCCAAAGACAACACGCAGTACAAGAATTATTCCATTAAACAAAGAAGCTCAAAGAGCTTTAAAAGGTTTATGGGATTGCAATAAAAAATACGAGTTGGTATGTGCTAACGAGAATGGAAATCCTAATAGTTCATCTAATTTAAACAGAAGTTTAAAATATATGCTTAAACGGGCGGGTATAAGCACCTCGTACAGTGTTCATTCATTGCGTCACACCTTTGCCACACAGTTATTTCGTAACCATGTGGATATAGAAATAATTAGTCAATTATTAGGACACGCAGACACTACGATAACCTACAACACCTACATTCATATTATTCAGGCGGAAAAAATTGAAGCAGTTGGTTCGTTGGATTTTGTGAAATAAAATACAAAAAAATAGGGGTAACTCAAATCGAGTTACCCCTAAAAATTTAAAAACTATGGGAAAGTCATTAACCCTCTCAATGCAAAACCTAATGGTTTTTGATACCTTATTTTGTTTCATCTCTAAAAACTTCACGCAGAAACTCTGCTCAATTATTAATAATCTTCTTAATCATCCTCTTTGTCTGTTTTATCGTCCTTAACCAAGTGAATCTTATTTGTTCTCTCTCCAAGTTCCAACAACTCTTTAACCGTATATTCACGAAAATGAACCGTCTTTTTGTCTACTATAATTTCTTGATTTTTGTTCTTTTTATGTGACTTCTTCATTTGTGTTACACCTCTGGCATACATTTATTTTTATTTAAATTTAGTAAGTAAGACAAACCTACAATGTCAATATACGATTTTAAATATGTGTTTATGAAAGTTTCAA
>OLBB01000625.1_pt1 | contig 7480 bp, 6 predicted proteins | sample 1607721 | NCBI WGS metagenome assembly OLBB01 (sample SAMN02674693, study PRJEB24791) | human gut metagenome, SKBSTL018 | isolation source: stool | host: Homo sapiens | place: USA | reverse complement strand
AATCTCTTTTTTCAGCCATATAAACGCCCATGCTCTGTAAGCTGCAGATCGTGAAAGTCTTGGGGCATGGGCTTGCCTCCTTTTTGTAAGTATAGTCCTTTCACGCTTTTCACACAGCCTTTTAATACGGCAATAGCCCCTGCTCGAAAAATCGGAGCAGAGGCAGCCGTTATAATTTATTCTGCGTCAGTAAATTCAGCGTCTATAACGTCGTCGCCACCGTTGTTTGAAGCGCCGCCGTTGTTGCCACCATTTGCTCCGCCCATGTTGTTAGGGTCAAAGCCTGCGGCACCGCCTGCTGCCTGCTGTGCCTGTGCAGCCTGCTGATATACCTTAGTTGCAACGCCCTGGAATGTTTCCTCAAGCTCCTTGTGCTTAGCCTTGATAGCCTCGATATCAGTACCCTTGAGGGCTTCCTTAAGAGCGTCTATCTTAGCCTGACAAGCTGACTTGTCAGCAGCGTCTACCTTGTCGCCGAACTCGCCCAGTGACTTTTCAGCCTGGAAGCAAAGCTGGTCAGCAGCGTTTCTTGCGTCAACGTCCTCTTTCTTCTTAGCGTCTTCTGCTGCATATGCCTCAGCTTCCTTGACAGCCTTATCTATATCGTCCTTAGACATATTTGTTGAAGAAGTGATCGTGATGTTCTGCTCCTTGCCTGTGCCAAGATCCTTAGCGGAAACGTGTACGATACCGTTAGCGTCGATATCGAATGTTACCTCGATCTGTGGAACGCCTCTTGGAGCAGGAGCGATTCCGTCAAGTCTGAACATACCGAGCTGTTTGTTGTCCTTAGCGAACTCACGCTCACCCTGAAGTACGTTGATATCAACGGCTGACTGATTATCAGCGGCAGTTGAGAATATCTGTGACTTCTTTGTAGGTATAGTTGTGTTTCTCTCGATGATCTTTGTGCAGATACCGCCCATTGTTTCAAGACCAAGTGACAGTGGAGTTACATCGAGGAGGAGCAGACCGTCCTTAACGTCGCCTGCGAGAACGCCGCCCTGATATGCAGCGCCAAGTGCTACGCACTCATCTGGGTTGATGCCCTTGAATGGCTCTTTGCCAAGGAATTTCTTAACAGCTTCCTGAACGGCTGGTATTCTTGAAGAACCGCCGACCATAAGGACTTTCTGAAGCTCGTTAGCTGACAGACCTGAGTCTGAAAGTGCCTGACGAACTGGTCCCATTGTTGACTCAACAAGGTCTGCTGTCATTTCGTTGAACTTAGCCTGTGTAAGTGTCATTTCAAGATGCTTTGGACCTGTAGCGTCTGCTGTGATGAATGGGAGAGAGATAGTTGATGAAGCAGTAGAAGAAAGCTCTATCTTAGCCTTTTCAGCAGCTTCCTTGAGTCTCTGCATTGCCATTTTATCACCTGAGAGGTCAACGCCCTCAGTCTTCTTGAACTCTGCAATCATCCAGTCGATAATTCTCTGGTCGAAGTCGTCGCCGCCCAGGTGGTTGTTACCTGCTGTAGCAAGAACTTCTGTAACACCGTCGCCCATTTCGATGATAGATACATCGAATGTACCGCCGCCGAGGTCATATACCATAACCTTCTGGTCTTTTTCCTTATCTACACCGTATGAAAGAGCGGCTGCTGTAGGCTCGTTGATGATTCTCTTAACATCAAGACCTGCAATCTTACCGGCATCCTTTGTAGCCTGACGCTGTGCGTCTGTGAAGTATGCAGGAACTGTGATAACTGCCTGTGTAACTGTTTCACCGAGGTAAGCCTCTGCATCTGACTTAAGCTTCTGAAGAATCATTGCTGAAATCTCCTGCGGAGTGTAGCTCTTGCCGTCAATTGTTACCTTGTGAGCAGTACCCATCTCTCTCTTGATTGATGCAACTGTTCTGTCAGGGTTTGTGATAGCCTGACGCTTGGCAACCTGACCGACCATTCTTTCACCGTCTTTTGAAAAAGCAACAACAGACGGAGTTGTTCTTGCGCCTTCTGCGTTAGCGATAACTACCGGCTCGCCGCCTTCGATAACTGCTACGCATGAGTTTGTTGTACCTAAATCTATACCTATTGTCTTAGCCATGATAAATTCCTCCAATTGAATTTTTAATTGTTTTTGTTTGTGTGTTTTCTGCTGAATATTTATATATGAAATCAGTCACAGTTGGCAACCTGTACCATTGCGTGACGGATAATTTTGTCACCGATTTTGTAACCCGTCTGATAAACGGCTGCGATTGTGTCGGCACCGAGGTTTTCGTCCTCAATCTTTGAAACCGCATTGTGCAAGTTCGGATCGAATGCATCGCCTGCTTTGCCGTAGGACTCAATCTTTAGCTTTTCAAAGCTCTTTGCAAGCTGATTTGAAATAAGCTCAATACCCTTGATGATATCGGGATCGGCATCTTTCAGATTTGCAAGAGCAAGTGTTACGCTGTCTGCAACGGGAAGAAGCTCGATACAGGCCTTTGAAGTTGCATCGTCATAGATTGAAAGCTTTTCGTTTGCCGTTCTTTTACGGTAATTGTCGTACTCGGCGGCAAGTCGCATATACTTATCCTTCTGTGCCGAAAGCTCATCTTCAAGTGCCTTGATTTTATCCGCATTTTCATCCTTTGCAGGCTCTTCGGTATTTTCAGTCTCGGTTTCTTCTGCGACGGTTTCTTCGGAAACCTTTTTTTCTTCGGTTTTCTCGGATTTTTTCTTAGTCATCTTTATCCTCCTTCAAGGATTTTTATTTATCATATTTCTATCAGCTCGTCAATAAGAGTGCTAACGCTTTCGGACACACATTCAAGAATTGAAATTGCTCTTGCGTAGTCCGTTCTCACGGGTGCTATCACCGCAAGCACACCTGACGGGTTGCCGTCAAGTCGGTATCGTGTGGAGATTACCGCACTCCCTGCAAGCTCTGTTCTGCTGTTTTCGCCGCCTATGCTGACGGAGGTGTCGAGCGGAAGATTTTCAAGCATTTCCGCAAGGTCGTGTCTGTTGTTCAAAAACTCCATAACATTTCGTGCGTTAAGAAAATTGACATCGGACATAAACAACGGCTTTGTCACACCGCTGAGATAAACGCTGACTTCCTTTGCCGTTTCACAAGCCTCCATAATTGCCACAAGCACTCCCGGGGTAAACATTGAAAGTTCACCGAGCCTTGCCGCCGCTGTCTGTATGAACGGTCGGTTGACCGATGAAAGCTTCATTCCCGAAAAGATTTCGTTAAACGCCTTGTCAAACACGGTCAAAAGTTCGGGATTCAAAAGGAAATCGCAACGAAACAGCTTTGTTTTTATGATTCCGTTTGAGGCAATCACAACAGCCATTGCCGTGTGCGAACCCGTCTGAACAAATCTTATTCTGTGGATTCTGCTTTCCTCACCCGAAGGTGTTGTTGTTACCGCTGTGCAGCCTGTCAGCCTTGAAATAACACCGCTTGCCTCTTTGAGAATACTCTCGGGGGAATCTGCGCTTTTGTAAAGCTCGGATTCAACATATTCCCGTCCGCCTTGGGTTACGGGGGTAATTTTCATCAGATTGTCGATGTAGTATCTGTAGCCCTGCAGCGTTGGGATTCGTCCTGCCGAGGTGTGCGGCTGAACCAAGTAGCCTTTATTTGTAAGGTCTGCAAGGTCATTTCGCACCGTTGCCGATGAAACCTCAAGTCCCGCTTCGTTAATCAACGCTTTTGAACCAATCGGCTCGCCTGTGTTGATATAGCTTTCAATTACTGCCGATAATATTTTCTTTTTTCTTTCAGCCAGCTCCATACCGTTCACCTCATTTCGTGTCGGTTTTTGCTGTTTTAGCACTCTCGATAGGTGAGTGCTAATTGCTATACTCATAATATAATACCAAAGTCAGTAAAAGTCAAGCGTTTTTGAAAAAATTTTTCGTTTTCAGAAAATCTTCACATAACACGGTTTGACATTGTGCCGAGGATACTCTATAATCTACTTATCAGTAATGTTTAAGGGTGAATTTTATGGGCGAATTTCTTCAGAATATGTATGTATGGCTTTGGGCGGCTCTTGCAATATTAATGATTATCGTAGGAATCAAATATCGCCACGAACATCAGGGCTTGCTTGCAGTTTTAATGGCTGTGTTTTTTATCTTCATGACCGTATGGTACGGACTGCGAACCTTTGCAGGCTACCCAATGTTTGAGGGTACGCTTAACATCATCTTCCGTTGCATCCTCGGCGGTTTCCTCGTTGCACTTGGTTTGATATATTGGTTTATAAGAAAAAGAAAATAACTATATATGTATAAAAAACAAATCGGACAGCAGATTTTATTTCTGCTGTCCATTATTTTTATGTTCATATTTTTCGTTCGTGTAGATAGTTTGCAATGTTTAAAAACCAATTATGCCCGAGCGTGGCATTGTGACTGTTTGCACAATTTTCAATAAACATTTTCATTCGGGCATTTTACTCTTGCCCCTATCAAAACTATCTTCTCGGACTGGGAACGGCGGCTCGCCGTCAACTTTCAATTTTACTAAAGTTCGTCCGCTTTAAACGCTGTGTAGCCCTCATAATAATAGCTGTGGTCAATGCCTTTCATGTACATCTCACGGCTGTCAATTTCATCGGTCAATGCGTTTTTCAAAACATATTTTATCTCGATGTCCCGTATGGGACTGCGCTCCATTGCAAGCAGATAATCTTCCTTGTCAACCTTGCTCCAGTCGATAACCTTGCCGATTTCAGTTTTCAACATATGGTCAAGCCAGATTCGTGTACTGCGACCGTTGCCCTCTCTGAATGGGTGCGCAATGTTCATTTCGACATACTTTTCTATAATCTCATCAAAATTGCTCTGCGGCATTTCATCAATGTTTTTCAAAGCTGATTCAATGTACATCAAAGGTGCAAATCTGAAATTGCCCTTTGCAATGTTTACGGTTCTCAACTTTCCCGCAAAATCGTAGATTTCGTCAAAAAGGTACTTGTGGATTGTCTGTAATGTTGAAAACTTTCCGCTTTCAAGGTTGTCAAGAATGTGATTTTCAAAAAGCATTGCCGCCTTTTTCTTACTGATTCGCTCCTCTTCACGAGCAAGCTCCGCAGAAGAAGTCAATCCGAGTTTGTTCTCAAGCATACAAGCACCTCACTTTACTATATCTATTGTATCATAGTGCAGATGATAATTCAATTTTTTAGTTTATGTTTATTTTAGTTCGTGTAGATAGTTTGCAATATTTAAAAAACTATTATGCCCGAGCGTGGCATTGCAATTGTTCACCGCTGCAGTGTTGCAATTAATTTGTCCTTAAACGACGAAAGCACCGGGCTTGCGGCGACCCGGTGCTTTCTTATGTTCTTTAAAAAATGAGGGGTACAATTACGAGTCCTTGTTCAGACTCGCATTGAGGAGGGTAGAACAATTATACTCTGACGGATGCGGTTCCGTCTTTCTGAGTACGCTTATATTAAACAATGCAAATATGAAAACTGTGTGAACCCTTTTTGAAATCGGAATGAAAACTACATTTGAGTTTATGTATATTTATCTCTGTTTATCGTTACCGTTTTCGTAGCATAAATCAAGGATATTTGTTATTTGCTTGCTTATGTATGTTTATCCTTATTTATCTATTACTCAAAGAAAAGTTGTATAAATTGTTGTATATAAAAAGTGGGTGCAATTAAATTACACCCACTAAAATATTATCCTAATAATTTTACCTTATTCTCAAAATCAGCAAACGATTCTTGTTTCTTCTTTTCCGAAATTTCTGAATACACATCTAATGTTGTTTTTATATTAGCGTGTCCCATAATAGTTTGAATCACCTTAACATTTGTTTCATTTTCGCAATATCTACTACAAAATGAGTGCCTAATCGTATGACAACTGAATGTAGGCAATATGTACGGTTCTCTATTCTCGGAAACTGCAAGTTTTCTTTCGGCTTTATTATATGAATTAACTATTCGTTTTATAGCGTTATTAACTCCGTTTGAACTAATAATTTTTCCTGTTCTGCTTAAGAATATAAAGTCACTATAATTATCTATTATCTCCATACAAAATAAGCCTGTACGCATTTGCATAGCTTTTAATGATAATAATTGCAATTTTACTTCTCTCAAAAGAGGTATTGTTCTAACCCCTGCACTTGTTTTTGGAGAGCCTAAATGCTTGCCGTTATGACTGCGACTATACCAAAGAGTGTGACGGATATTGACAACATTGTTATCAAAGTCTATATCTTGCCATTTTAAGGCAAGAGTTTCACCTATTCGACAACCTGTTCCAAACATAAAAACAAATATAGGTATCCAATGCCTGAATTTTCTTGTATTCTTTAAATATTCTAAAAATACAGTTTGTTCATCAGGCTGTAATGCGTGTCGAGGTTCACTCTTCTTGATTTTGCAAAGTTGTTGTGCTGATTGAACCGCTCCGTCAGCAGGATTTTTCAAAATTATATCGTCACGCACTCCCTCATCAAACAATGGGTGAATCACATTCTGAATATTTTTGATAGTGCCGAGACTCAAACCGTTATTCAGTAGCGAGCAATACAACTCTTTTATATTGGAGTATTTTATGTCAGATAGTTTCATAGACCCTAAATATGGTTCGATATACAATCGAAATACATCATTATAAATATCTACCGTCAAAGGCTTTAAATTTTTTGTTTTCATACATCGGGTATAATAATCTTTTAGTGTGAATTTCTGTTTTGTATTTGTAATATCTATACCGTTATAAATGTTTTTTTCAAGAAGTTTTATTTTCTCTCGCAAACACAAATCTTGCCGTTTGCCTTTAGGCGGAACATCATTTTTTGTCAATGTCCAACTGTAAAGATATTTGAATTTCCCGTTATCAGAATATTTATACTGGTAACGACCGTCTGGTCGCTGACTTTCGTTAGGCTTTAATGTTCTGCCTTTTGAATCCTTTCTTACCATAATATCCTCCTTAAACTTGCACTTGCAGGATTCCTATGGTACAATGACTTCTGTAGGATTTTCCTGCATTTTGTTACAGGTTAGCCATTCGCTTTGGTCGGGGAGTGGCTGACCTTTTTTATTCTTTTGCCGATAGCTCACGAATTCCTTTTAAAATAACAGCAGTTTTTGACATTTGTAGGTCTTTACATAATCTTTCCAGTAAAGAATATTCTTCCGCTGTCATTCTAATATGGATAGTCGTTGTTTTTTTCAAAGTATCAGGCTTTTTAGGTCTGCCTGTTCTCAAATCATCACCTCTATTCCGACTTTTTGTTTACACACTTAATTATAATATCGTAGACACAAAAAGTCAATAATTTTCTTGAATGTTTTTTTAACTAATACAAACTATTTTCTGAAATACCGCATAAACACTGCATTTTCAAGACTACAAAACCGTGAATATGCGAATGTACAACAAAATTTACAACTTTTTCGCAGAATCAAGGGTTTCAGAACTGTGTTCTTTTAATATTATTATTAAAAGATTTATTACTATTTTTATTATTACTGATTATATTATTACTTATGTTAA
>OLBB01000551.1_pt1 | contig 8110 bp, 8 predicted proteins | sample 1607721 | NCBI WGS metagenome assembly OLBB01 (sample SAMN02674693, study PRJEB24791) | human gut metagenome, SKBSTL018 | isolation source: stool | host: Homo sapiens | place: USA | reverse complement strand
ACACGACGCTCTTCCGATCTCCTCTCGATTGCCCAGCAGATGAAAGAGGCCGGAGCTCTGGCCGAAGCCAGCCAGGGCGATCCCATCCATAAGAAAAAGGCCCCCGACCGGGGCGACCGATAGGAGGATTTGTATGGAAGAAAGATATAACCCGATGAAAAGTGCGGAGATCGCCACCGAGCACAATTACAATATGCTGGACGGTGTTCTCAATAACCAGGCCCCGCCCCCGGAGCAGGAAAAGCCGCTGGACAAGGTAAAGGAACCGCCCCACCGCCGCCGGAGCCTGGATCGGGAGGATCGGTGAGCCAGAAGAAACGCCGCCGCCCCATCCACCTGCACGTCATGGTATCCGAGGAGGAACTGGCGCTGATCCGGGAACGCATGGACGAGGCGGGCGTCCGCAACCTGGGGGCCTATGTGCGGAAAATGGCCCTCAATGGCTATGTGCTCCATGTTGACCTTTCCGACGTGCGGGAGCTGGTGTCCCTCCAGCGGCGGTGCTCCAACAATCTAAACCAGGTGGCGATCCAGGCCAACACCTACGGCGGCATTTACCCGGAGGAGATCAAGGCGTTGCAGCGGGACTATGAAACCCTGTGGGGGCCGCTGTCCGATCTGCTCAAAAAGCTGTCGGCGGTGGTGGAGCTTTAACCCTTGCCGGGGAGCGTGACGCTCCCCGGCTGCCCCGGCTTCTGGACACTTTGTCCAGAGGTGGGGGCAGCCGGAGTCATCCTTGTTGTCCCCCTCCTACGGAGTTATAATATACATATAGAGGCAAAGATCAAATTTTTGTAGGAGGTATGAACCATGCGGACAATCTTAAAAATTATCGCGGCTCCCTTTGTCCTGGCGCTGATGCTCATTGTGGCGGTGCTCTCGTTCCTTGCCTGCATCGCGGGCGCGTGCTGCGGCCTTGCGTGTACGGTATTTGTCCTGCTGGCGGCCTGCGCCTTTTTCGCGGGGCTGCATACGGGCTGTATTGCTGCTCTGGTGCTGGCGTTCCTTGTTTCCCCCTTTGGGCTCCCGGCCATTGGAGAGTGGCTGCTGGATCGTCTGTATGGGGTGAAATATGCCTTGCAGGATTTTATGTTTAGCTGATGACCTCTGGACACTTTGTCCAGAAGTGCCGGGCGGCGGGGATTTTCCCGCTGCCCGCTTTTCGTCTATCTGGAGGAGGTGAGCTTACGGCCACAACGCGCTTGATTACCCATCATATCAGTAAGGGGGAAACTGTTGCCCAATCGCTGAAAGACCGTTTTGACTACGGCCAGAACCCGGAGAAAACCCAGGGCGGGGAGCTCATTTCCGCCTATGAGTGCGACCACCGCACCGCCGACGCGGAGTTTCTTCTGGCAAAGGCAAAGTACAAGGCTGTCACGGGCCGGGAACAAAAACGGGATGCGGATGTGCTCTGCTATCAGATCCGGCAGTCCTTTCGCCCTGGGGAGATCACCCCGGAGGAGGCAAACCGGGTGGGCTATGAAACGGCCATGCGCTGGACAAAGGGCAAGCACGCCTTTTTCGTTGCCACCCATACAGACCGCCAGCACATTCACAATCACATTTATTACAATTCCACCACCCTGGACTATACCGGGAAATTCCGGGACTTTTTCAGATCGGCGGCGGCCCTGCGGAAACTCTCTGACCGGGTGTGCCTGGAGCATGACCTGTCCGTGATCCAAAACCCGAAGCTCCACAGCAAGGGGCGCTTTCTCCACTATGGACAATGGATCGGGGAGCGCCCGCCCTCGGCCAAACAGCGGGTGCGGCTGGCCGTCGTGGGGGCCCTGGGGAAACGGCCCGCCGACTTTGCGGCGTTCCTGGGGCTCATGGAGGATGCGGGCTTTGCGGTGAAGCATGGCCGGGGCGGTGTCATTTCCTTTCTGGCCCCTGGGCAGGATAAGCCCACCCGCCTGCGCTCGTCCACCCTGGGCCCCGGCTTTGACCCGGAGGACATCCGGGCGGTGATCGCCGGGGAGCGCCCGATCCCGGAGCTGCCGAAAGAGGGCCTACCCTCGCCCCGGCGTGTCGATCTTATCATCGACATTCAAAACCGTTTGGCCCAAGGCAAAGGCCCGGCCTATGAGCGGTGGGCCAAAGTCTATAACATAAAGCAGATGGCCGCCGCGCTCCTGTATCTCCGGGAGCATGGGCTTGCCGATTACGAGGCGCTTGCAGCCAGCACCGAGGCGGCGGTGGATCGCTTTCACACGCTGGCCGGGGAGCTACGGGACACCGAAGCGACCCTTTCCCACACGTCCCAGCTCATGGGCGCGGTGGTGCAGTACGCAAAGACGCGGCCCGTGTTCGACGGCTACAAGGCGGCCCGGTATTCTAAAAAATATCTGGCCCAGCACGAGACGGAGCTTTCTGACTACCGGGCGGCAAAGGCCGCTATGAATGAGCTGTTAGACGGGGCGAAGCTCCCCAAAATGGACGCGCTGAAAAAGCAGCGGCGGGAGCTGGCGGAAAAGAAAAAAGCCCTTTACGCGGAATACCGCAAGGCCCAGGCGGATATGCGGGAGGCCGTGGCCGTCAAGGGGAACATCGACCATCTGCTCGGACATACGGACGAGCGGGATAAGGCCCAGGAGCGATAGCGCCGGGCCGCAGACAACAAGGACTTCTGGACAAAGTGTCCAGAAGTCCGGCGGGTTTGGGGAGCTCCCCAACAAGCATTTTTGCGGGGCTCCCGGCCACGCAAAAATAGCAGGTGTGGGCACACCTGCCCTGCTTGCCGTTTCGTGCAGGCCCGGAAATGGGTGCAAAAAACGGAGGCGCGTGCTCTTTACGCATCCTCCGTCTCCTTAGCCGCTTTCATCGCTTGGATGGTGGCTTCTACAATTTTTAATTCTTTTTCGTCCAGGGAACCCAGCATGGCGTCAATCCGCTTTCTGCACTCGCTCCCTTTATTTTTGGACGGATAGAAGTATTGATCTACCGATATATCAAACATTGTTACCATCTGATAAAAGGTGTTGAGGCTGGGGTGTTGGCCGTCATTCTCATTATACATGATAGTGCGTGGAGCCCGGTCAACAATATAAGCCAGTTGCTCCTGCGTCATCCCGGCGGCTTCCCGTGCCCGCTTGATGGCGAGCCCTATATCGCGAAAATCAAATCGTCGTTCATCTCTCTCAATCTTCATAATATCACCTAATGTAATTTTACATTTCAGGTATCGTTATTTGAACGAGTGTATATTTCATAATACCGACTATTTAATTTCACTTTCCGATATTGAGCTTTGGACCGATGTAAAGTAGAATATATATTAAAGTTCCGATTTCTTTCCGCAAGTAAAATTGATAAATAATTGAAAGTTGAGTGCTACACTCAATTATTAGGAGGTGCGTAAAGTGGAATCAAAAATACTGATTGCTGATGATGAAAGCGACATTGTTTCTATGCTCGGCAGCTTTTTTGAAAGCAAGGGCTTTCGTGTCCTGCCCGCTTTCAATGGTGCAGAAGCACTAAAGCAAGTGGAAAAACAACCGGATATTATTTTGCTTGACATCAATATGCCCGGAACAGACGGGTTAGAAGTTTGCAAGCGTATCCGCGATCACATATCCTGCCCGATCCTTTTTCTGACTGCCAGAATCGAAGATACAGATAAGGTAAAAGGCTTTGCTGTTGGTGGTGATGATTATATTGTAAAGCCCTTTTCCCTCGTAGAGCTTGAAGCGCGGGTACGCGCTCATCTGCGCCGGGAAGCACGACACAATTTTGAAGCACAAGTCAAGTTTTCCGGTGATTTGACGATTGACTATTCAGAACGTTGCTTGTTCTTTGGCGATAAGCGTGTCGGTCTTGCAAAAAAGGAATTTGATATTGTGGAACTGCTTTCTCAAAATCCAGGACAGATCTTTGATAAAGAACGGATTTATGAGCGTATTTGGGGCTATGACAGCGAGGGGGACAGCAGTGTTGTAGCAGAGCATATCCGCAGAATACGGTCCAAAATCGCGGCATACACCGACCGCATATATATTGAAACGGTTTGGGGGTGTGGATACAAATGGGTCAAGTAAATTGCCGCAAGCACTATTTATCTCTCCGAAAAAGCCTTGTTCTCTATGTAATTGCCTTTGTTGTACTCGCAGTCTTTCTATCCGTAACGACTTTTTCGATCTGTGGTAGTGCTGCCGAAGGTATCAGAGCATCTTATCCCCCGTCCGGCGAAAAATATTATTTGACGAATGAGCAGGGGGAACAGTTGGGTGACGGCGCTTACATCGGAATAGTGCCCGTCCCGATGTCTAAAGAGGACGAGCGTACCATTGCGCTACTGGAGAAACTTCCCATTGTTGCAACTCCTATCTATTCTGCATTCTGTATTATCGCTGCTGCGCTGCTGTTTTACAGAAACAGGCTGAAAAAGCCGCTTGCGGAACTGCGGACTGCTTCTGAAAAAATAGCGAACAATGACTTGGACTTTTCAATCGACTATGATAACAACGATGAATTGGGACAGCTTTGCGCGTCCTTTGAAATCATGCGGACAACCCTTGCGGACAATTTCTCTAAAATGTGGCGGCAAGTTGAAGAACGAAAAGCACTCAACGCCGCTTTTGCTCACGATTTGCGTACCCCTCTGACGGTACTAAAAGGCTATAACGAAATGCTGCAAACCAGCGATAATTCCCAAACGAGGGAAACCGCCGCCACAATGGGAAAGCATATTTCCCGTATGGAAAACTATGTAAGCAGTATGAGCAACATTAGGCGTATGGAAGATACGCAGCCAGAGTACAAGTTGATTGACTTACAACCGTTGGTATCTTCTTTGTATGACAGTGCAAAAATCATTTGTACGAAAAACGGAAAAGAGTTGATTTTACAAAATGACATATCTGTTTTGCAACTTTCTCTTGACAGTGCATTTATCTCACAGGTATGCAACAACTTGATTTCTAACGCTGTGCGGTATGCCCGGACTTTAGTAACAATATCTTTCACCTTGCATGACAACGGTTTGCTGCTTTCCGTATCGGACGATGGGAATGGTTTTGATAAAGACAGCCTACAAAAAGCTGCAAATCCGTACTTCACAGGGGAAAGCAACCATTCTGAGCATTTCGGACTTGGGTTATATATTTGCAAGCTGCTTTGTGAACACCATAACGGCTATTTGCAAATTCGGAATACCGTCAACGGAGCGAATGTATCTGCCTATTTCAAATCTCCCACTTTGTAGATAAAAAGTAGATATTTCCCCTTTATACTCTCCATGAAAACACATGGAGAGTATTTTTATTGCTCCCTATGGAGAAAGGAGCGTTTTTTATGGAATTAAAGACAATCGGTCTGACAAAAAAGTTCGGCTCTAAAACGGCTGTGAACGCCTTGAACATCACCTTGACAAATGGCGTTTACGGTTTGCTGGGCGCAAATGGCGCAGGAAAAACAACGCTTATGCGGCTACTCTGCAATATTCAAACGCCTACTTCCGGCAAAATCCTGCTGAATGGCAGGAACATTGTTGAACTGGGTGAGAAATATCGAAACCTCTTAGGCTACTTGCCGCAGCACTTCGGGTATTACCCCGACTTTTCGGCGTATGACTTTTTGATCTACGTTTCGGCTCTGAAAGGATTGGACGAAAAGGCGGCGCGTAAGAAGTCAAAAGAGTTGCTGGAAGCAGTAGACTTATCGAGGGAAAGTAAGCACAAAATCAAAACTTTTTCGGGAGGCATGAAACAGCGTTTAGGGATTGCACAAGCCATGCTCAATGATCCCCGCATTTTGATTTTAGACGAGCCAACGGCAGGGCTTGACCCGAAAGAGCGCGTCCGTTTCCGCAATTTGATCAGCGCCTTTTCCAAAGACCGCATTGTAATTCTGTCTACGCATATTGTTTCCGATGTGGAGTTTATCGCAGAGGAAATCATTATGATGAAATCCGGGCAAATCATTCATTTTGGAAATCCGCAGGAGATTACTTCTGAAATCGACGGTCAAGTATGGGAATGTACGGTTCCGACTGCCTATGCGGAAAAATATGCGGCTGCCTACAACACAAGCAACTTGCGAAACACCAGCGAAAACCAGACAATTTTACGGATCATTGGAGATCGTCCACCGATGGAAAATGCAGTAAGGGTGCAGCCTACTTTGGAAGATTTGTACCTGTTCTATTTCAAAGGAGGCTGTGAAGAATGAAAAAACTAATTTATTTTGAACTGCGGAAGATTTTTTCCAAGCGTTTATCTATGGTTACCCTTATCGGGATACTTCTATTCTCTGCTTTGCTTTCTTTTTCCACCTATCAAAACAAATACGCTTTTGACCAGAACGCCGGTGAAGGTTCCGGCAAAGCAGCAGTAGAAATCGACAAGGAAATCGCAGCAAAGTATGAAGGAATCCTGACCGATGAAAAAGTGCGACAAATGATGTCTGATTTTGCGCCGACATCAGATTTGCATGGGTTGAATGCGGCCTATATTTACCAAAACGCCATGCAATCCGCAGCCTTTTCACGATTTTCAGATCTGAACGGAAATTGGAACGGATTGAGTGTTTCCGATGTGTTCGGTAATGAAGAAATCAAAATTGGCTATGTAGATGGTTGGCTTTCAACAAGTAAAAACATGGTGCGGGTTTTTATCGCGCTTGCTCTTGCGGTTATCATCATGCTTGCTCCGATTTTCTCCGGCGAGTATGAAGGCGTTGACAATATCATATTGACAAGCAAATACGGCAAAACCAAATGCGCTACTGCAAAGGTAGCAGCAGGTATTCTTACCGCCATTCTCACTACCGCGCTGGTTGCGGCTTTTAACTTGCTTCTTGCTCTTATCTTTTACGGAACGGAAGGGCTGGATTGTAGTATTCTATTCGCTCCCAGCGACTATGCAGAGGGGTTCATTCCTTTCAATATCACTTGTGGAACGTTGCTAAAATATCAAATCCTTTTGGCGTTTACCTGTACTCTCAGCGTAACGGGAATTACGCTGCTTATATCTGCAATCAGTAAAAATCAGATTGTAGCTTTCGTTGCGTCTATGGCAATTTTTCTTTTTCCGGTTTTGCTGCCAATCACAGAAGCAAATCCGTTGTTCCGCTTGATTGGGCTTTTACCTTTGTATCATGTGCAAGCCGTTTCGCTCTTATCAGTGGAACAAATGAGTAACGGTATGTTGTATGCGGTGTGGGCAATCCCAACAGCACTGCTCTTTTTAGGAATTGGCGCAGTTATATCTCGCCGCGTATTTGCAAAACACCAAGTTTCATAAATCATTCGCACAGAGCCGCTAATAGCAGATTTGCGCGAAGTTAGAGAACAGCGGCCTTGAAATATCAAAATCAAAGCCGCCGTTTTCTTTTTTGAAATATTAAGAATACGGGGGGTGTGTTAAAGTCGCCCTTTTTTAAGGATACGGCGGTGTCCAGGAGGTATCGTCGTGGCCTTTTTCCATCCCCCTAACCTGTCAAAAAAAGCTCATCCACCGAACAGGAGCAGTTCGGCGGTGGATGCGAAATTTGGCAGTATATAAGTGAATTTGTCGTTTCACGCGCTTGCGTGGCCTTGTGCTACGCAGGCGCATTTTGTTTGTCCGGCTTCTGGACACTTTGTCCAGAGGTGCGGGGCGGCTCCCCTGGGTGCCGCTCTCCGCCAGCTTCCCATTTTGTTTCCGCTCAACCCATCAACCGAAACAAAATGGAGGACAAGCTATGACAACGATCAATCTGAAAGATTTTTATTATTGGTACTTAACGGACGAGCTGGTGGAGGTGCCTGACGAGGTAGCGGAGGAACTCATGGCCAGCAAGCGGCGCGAGGCCGCCCATGCGGAACGGGTACGCTACAACAAGGCTTATTATTCCCTGGATTGTGACGACGGGATCGAATACTCCGCCTGCCTGCACGAGCCCAGCCCCCAGGAGCTCATGGATCGCAAGGAGCTGTTTTTCCGGCTGTGGAACGCCCTTAACTCTCTGCCGGAGATCCAGGGCCGCCGGGTGGACGCTCACTTGATCCTCGGCAAGAGCTACCGCCAGATCGCCCGGGAGCAGGATGTGGACAAGAGCGTTGTCCGGCGCTCGGTGAAGCGTGGCATGGCTGCTATGAAAAAATATTTGAAAAAGTTCTGTGAGCGGG
>OLBB01000513.1_pt1 | contig 8488 bp, 4 predicted proteins | sample 1607721 | NCBI WGS metagenome assembly OLBB01 (sample SAMN02674693, study PRJEB24791) | human gut metagenome, SKBSTL018 | isolation source: stool | host: Homo sapiens | place: USA | reverse complement strand
TAGTAAAATGAAAGAGGTAATAAAAATGAGCGATAATATCAAAGTACCATGCCGCTACGATTTTGTGGGCAGCTTTCTCAGACCTGACTATCTGAAAAAGGCAAGAGCAGATTTTGAAAAGGGCGCTATCACAGTCCAGCAGCTTAAAGAGGTAGAGGATAAGGCTATCCTTGATCTCGTTGCAAAGCAGAAAAAGGCTGGCTATCATATCATTACAGACGGCGAGTTTCGCAGAGCAACATGGCATCTTGACTTCATGTGGGGATTTAACGGAGTTGAACACAAAAAAACCGAAAACGGTGTTGCATTCCACGGCGAACAGGCTTTGATTGACGATACATGGCTTTCCGGCGAAATCTCGGTTGACAGTCATCCGTTTGTTGAACATTACAAATTTGTAAAGGCTCTTGAGGATGAAAACACAGTAGCAAAGCAGACAATTCCTGCTCCCGCACAGTTTTTCCAGCAGTTCATCATTCCTGCAAATATTGAAACGACAAGGAAGTTTTATTCGACAGATGAAGAACTTATCAACGATATTGCAAACGGATACAAAAAGGTAATCAAAGATCTTTACGATGCAGGTTGCAGAAATATCCAGTTTGACGACTGCACATGGGGCGTTCTTGTTGCGGAGGGTAGCGTAAACCGCTATGGCGAGGATGCAGATTTTAAGAGTATCAGTGAGAAACTTCTCAAGGTAAACAACCTTGCAATTGAGGGTAAGCCCGATGACCTCGTAATCAATACTCATGTTTGCAGAGGTAACTATCATTCTGCATACTTCAGCAGCGGTGCATATGATCCTGTTGCAGAGAAACTTTTCGGTGAAGAAAATGTCAACGCTTATTATCTTGAGTTTGACGATGAGCGTTCAGGCGGTTTTGAACCGTTAAAATATGTGAGCGGTGACAAAAAGGTTGTTCTCGGTCTTATCACAACAAAGTCACCTGTTCTTGAGGATAAGCAGACTGTAATCAATCGTATTCATGAGGCGGCAAAGTATATTCCGCTTGACAGATTGTATCTCAGTCCGCAGTGCGGTTTTGCATCATGCGAAATCGGTAATAAGCTTACCGAGGAAGAGCAGTGGGCAAAGCTTGCTCTTGTAAAAGAAATTGCAGAAGAAGTTTGGAAGTAACTATATATAAAAAAGCCGACACTTTTCGGAGTGTCGGCTTTTTATCTGTCATAAATCAGTCCTTGCGTTTTGAACTGAATTTGTATGATATAAGGTTGAGGACAAGGAAAATTAAGATTGCACCGATTGAGTACATCATCATAAATGTGAAATCCACTTCGTTTCCGAAAAGGTTGAGGTTGGTTGCAAACGCTTTTTCCGCCTCTGCGGCAAACATTCCGTGGTCTGCTCCTGCGAGTGAGGTCGAAATATCGTTAATGCACGGACTGACAAGCACATTTCTTATCATAGCCGCAATGTGTGAGCCGGGGATAAGATTTACAAATGTCTGAACTCCGTCCGAAAACTGGCTGACGGGAATGTATGCGCCGATTACAAAACCGATTGCAACCGAAATAAGTGTGTTGAATGCGGCATAGGTTGAATTCTTTTTGAAGAATGACGCAACAAACATAAGAATAAGTACAGCCGAAACAGAGCCTAAAATCACAAGTCCGTATAATTTTAAAAGCTCTGTAAATTCTGGAAAGCTTGAACCCGATATGCACGAAAATGCGATGCCTGCCGTCAGCAAAATTGCGCTGATTACAATTGTGTTTACAACCGCACCCGAAAAGTAGGAGAGAACAACCGTACTGCCCTTTACGGAAGAAGCGTTGTAGTCGTAGTCAATCTTGTTCTGCTTGTCGGAAATCATTACCGAAAGCGAGTTCATTGCAACCGTAACAACAGATGTTCCGATAACGCCCGATACAAGCCATGAATTTACAAGTGCGTTAATCAAATTGTCCTCTGTTTTGATGTTGAAGCCGTCAAGCATTGAAGTCATTGAATCTACATAATTCTGCTTGAGAAATAAAAGATAAAGTCCGAGTATGATAATCTGTGTCATCATTGAGAAGATAATTGCGGTTTTGTCCTTTAAATATACCTTTATATTTCGTTTTGTCATACCCTTGTATGAGCAAAGTGTTCTTTGAAATTTCATATCAGTCACCCAGCCTTTTACCCGTTACGGTCAGAAACACATCGTCCATATTGCCTTTGATAATCTCAAAATCGACAATTTCAGTATGTTTGTTTGTGATTTCAAGAGCCTGTCTGCTGTCCTTGATTTTGATTTTATACGCATCTCCGACTCTTTCAAATTCGAGATTATCGGCCTTGAGAAGATTATCGTTTTCAGAATTTTCTTCCGTGTACCAAACAAGGCTGTTTGACGAATAATCTTTTTTGAGATTATGCGGAGAATCGTTGGCAACAATTTTGCCCGAATCAATAATCACCACATTGTCGCAGTCAACTGTTTCTTCCATATAGTGGGTTGTGAGGAATACCGTAAGTCCTGTTTCTTTGCGAAGATTGTAGATGATTTCCCACACCTGCAGCCTTGTTTTCGGGTCAAGTCCCGTTGTAGGTTCGTCAAGAAACAGGAGCTTCGGTCGGTTAATAAGCGCCCTTGCAATGTCAACCCGTCTGCGCTGGCCACCGCTCAATGTGCCGTATTTTCTTTTGAGAATTTCCGAAAGGTCAAAGGTTTGTGTAAGGCTTTCAATTCTTTTGGCGATTTCTTTTTTGTTGAGTCCGTAATATGACGCTCTCGATTCAAGATTTTCTTTAACGGTAAGCTGTTTGTCAAGTACAGAACCCTGAAAAACAATTCCGATAAGCTCCTTGATTTTGTTCTTTTCTTTGTCAAGGTCATATCCGCCGATTTTAACATTGCCCGATGTTTTTTCAAGCACCGTACAAAGAATGTTGATTGTGGTTGATTTGCCTGCACCGTTACCGCCGATTACCGTACAAAAATCGCCGTCATTGAGGGTGAGATTAACTCCGCAGAGTGCCTGTTTTTCGTTTACTGTGCCTTTATTAAAGGTTTTCCATACATTCTTGATTTCAAGCATTCTTAACCCTCCTTCTGTGCGTTTTTAGCATTCATTTTTGCAACTTTCTTGAATGAAGTCTTTCTCTTTTTCTGGAGATACGGAACTGCAAGGAAGATTGCAACGATAATTGCCGTGAAGAGCTTTGTATCGTCTGTCGGCATCTTGAGCCAGAGGACGATGCCCATTGCGATATAATAAAGAATACCGCCGACAATTACAAAGACCATTCTGATGATGAAATTCATGTGCTTGCGGAAAATTGCCTCACCGAGAACTTCACCGATGATTACAGCGGCAAGACCGATTACGATTGCGCCTCTGCCCATGTTGATATCCGCAAAACCCTGATACTGAGCAAAAAGTGAACCCGAAAGTGCAACGAGTCCGTTTGAAAGTGCAAGAGCAATTACCTTTGTAAAATTGATGTTAATGCCCTGTGCCTTGCTCATTGCAGGGTTTGAACCTGTTGAACGGATTGTTGAACCCTGTTCCGTGCCGAAATACCAATACATTGCGGCAATTACAACGGCACAAATTCCAAGTCCTACGAGAATTGCCATATTTATATTGCTTGCAGAAACAACAAGCGTATAGTTTCTGTAGCTGATTGGGAGGTTTGATTTTCCCATAATATTCAGGTTAATTGAATAAAGAGCAATCTGTGTGAGGATACCTGCGAGAATGTCGGGGATTCCGAGAAGCGTGTGAAGAAGTCCAGTTACAAGACCTGCCGCAAGACCTGCAAGGATTGCTACGATGATTGTTGCCCAAACGGGACAGCCGTTGATGAGCATAACTGCGGTTACTGCACCGCCTGTTGCAAATGAACCGTCAACGCTGAGGTCGGCAAAGTTCAAAAGCTTAAAGGTGAGAAATACACCGAGTCCCATAAGTCCCCAGATTATACCCTGAGCAATATTACCCGGAAGTGCGGATAAAAAGCTCATTGGATTAAGAGAACCGAAGTAGTTTGCTAAAAAATCCATAAAAACCACCTATACATAAAATATCGGGGTGTCGCTTGCACGGCACCCCTGCCAATATTATTTTTCCGAATATGAATTATTCTGCTTTGATTTCTGTGTAACCGTCGGGAACTTTGATTCCGTATGTGTCACAACGATCTTTGATATATTCTTTTGTTACATTCGGAGCAGCCTCAACCTTCATCTTTGTGATGTCCTCGCCCTTTACAAGAATGTTGCAAGCCATTTCGCCTGTTTTTCTGCCGAGTTCATCATAGCTGATTGAAAGTGTTGCAACACCGCAGCCCTTGCAGATGCCTTCTTCGCCGGCAACAACAGGAGTTTTTGCGGCTGTGGCAACATTGTCGATGATACCTGTGTTAGATGCCGCTGTGTTATCTGTCGGGATGTAAAGAACATCGCTCTCGTCACAGGCAGTCTTTGCAACTGCAGCAACATCGTTTGAATCTGCAAATGAATATGATTTTACAGTATAGCCTGCATCCTTGAAATAAGGAGTGATTGTATCGCACTGATACTTTGAGTTAGCCTCAGCCGAACAGTAGAGGATTCCGACATTCTTTGCATCGGGGAAAAGCTCCTTGAGCATTGCCGCCTGCTGATCAAGCGGAGCAAGGTCTGTTGTACCCGAAACATTCATACCCGAAACGCCGTTCCAATCAGACTTGTCAAGCGCTGTGCCGTAGTCTGTGATTGAAGTACCGAGAATCGGAATATTCGGTGTTGCTGTGTATGCTGCCTGAAGTGCGGCAGTACCGTTGCCGAGAATAAGGTCATAGTTTGAAGAAACAAACTGGTTACAGATTGTAGCGCAGGTTGCGGAATCGCCCTGAGCGTTCTGCTCGTCAAACTTTACATTGTCTGCACCGAGTTTCTCAGTAAGATAATCTTTAAAGCCTTTTGTTGCGGCATCAAGAGCCTCGTGCTGAACAAGCTGACAGATACCGATATTGTAAACCTTACCGTCCGTGCCTGAATTATCTGCCTTCGAGCTTTCTGCAGAACCGCCACATCCTGCAAATGCGAGTGACATGGAAGTCGCCACAAGAGCAACTGCGACAATTTTTTTAGCTTTTTTCATTTTAATTTCCTCCTAAGCTTTCAGCACTTTCACGCTGTAAAGCATCATATACTTCTGCACTTTTATGCAATAAAGTGTTTTAACAACATAAATTATAATACAAAAAAACGAAATTTTCAATAGCTTTCACCAATTTTTATTGTAAATAACTGAAATAAAAGTTTGTTTTTGGTTATTTTGCCACCACATTTTCGTCACCAAGCTGATATTTGAGTTCTTTTATCATTACAGGATTGATATCAACCCACATTGACGAGGGAGCTTTCACCTTTCTTTTAGTGTCGGTAAGATAGAAAATAACAGGCGTTCTGCCGTCAAAAATGTCAAGAACACGCTTTGCACGGTTGTATTTGTCGGTATTGAGGTCATCAATACGCAAATACAACGCAGAAAGCTTTTGTGTATTATTTTTCACGGCTTGCATCTGATAATTTTGCGAAAAATGTTCTGTGTTTTTTATTGCAACAGGGTTATTTTTGCAATCCTCGTTTGTACGGGCAGACGCTATGGAATCGCAGATGATTTTCGGCTCTTCATTTTCTTTTAAATTGACAGTTCCACGGAACAGCAACGCACCGCCTGCACCGAGAAGGGCGGAATATTTTTCATATACATTCGGGAAAATCACGATTTCAAGCATTCCGTATCTGTCCTCGGCATTGACAAAAGCCATAATCCTGTTATTTTTTGTAAGCTGGGTTTTCAGCTTTGCAACTATGCAGACAAGGCTGACTTTTTTTCCGTCAAAATACATACCGCTGTCATTATTGATTATATCGCCCGTTTTGTCGGCATGGATTGCTTTTGAAAAAGCTGTGTATTCATCGAGCGGATGACCGCTGAGATACATTCCCGCAATTTCGTTTTCCATATGCAAAAGTTCAGAAACGGGAAATTCGGGCAAATCGGGAATTTTGGGCTTTGATGATTGAGCATCAACCTCTGCGTCATCAAAAAACGACATCTGACCGCCCGCATTTCTTCTGCTTTCATACTCAACATCATCAAGAACGGTTTTACTGATTGCGAGCAATTGTCTGCGATTTGCTCCGAGTCCGTCAAATGCACCGCATTTTATCAGACTTTCAATTGCTCTGCTGTTCATATTTCTGCCGTAGAGCCTTTTGCAGAAATCAAAGAAATCTTCATAAGGATTGTTTATGCGCTCCGAGATGATTTCATCTATGAAATTTCTGCCGAGATTTTTAACGGCAAGAAGTCCGTAACGGATATCGTTTCCGCTGACTGTAAAATGAAGATTGCTTTCGTTGACATTAGGCGGTAATACACGGATTCCGAGCCGTTTGCACTCAGTAATATATGACGCAAGTTTATTTTGATTATCAAGAACACTTGAAAGCAGAGCCGCCATATATTCACGGGGATAGTGGCATTTGAGCCATGCAGTTTTGTAGGAAATGTTGGCATATGCCGCCGCATGGGATTTGTTGAAAGCGTAGTGTGCAAAGCTTTCCATTTCATCATAAACGGAAATTGCCGTTTTTTCATCAACGCCACGGCGAATGCATCCTTCAACTATGATATTTCCGTCTTCATCAGTAAGACCGTGAATGAATATTTCACGCTCCGACTCCATTACGGCAAGTTTTTTCTTGCTCATTGCACGGCGCACTATGTCTGCTCTGCCGAGACTGTAGCCTGCAAGCGTTCTGAAAATCTGCATAACCTGTTCCTGATAAATTATGCAACCGCTTGTAACTCCGAGAATTTCCTTTAAAAGCGGATGTTTGTAACGAATATGCGACGGATTGTGACGACAGTCAATATAAGCGGGAATGCTGTCCATAGGTCCGGGACGATAGAGAGCCGTAACAGCTATAAGATCCTCAATTCGCTCCGGTTTTAGCTGAGTGAGAACATTTTTCATTCCTTGGCTTTCAAACTGAAACACACCCTCCGTGTATCCTTTTGAAAACATTTCAAAAACTTTTTTATCATTTTCATCGACCATATCGGGATTATAGTCGGGATTTTTATGTTTTATCTGCTTTTCTGCATCATTGATTACGGTTAAGTTTCTGAGCCCGAGGAAGTCCATTTTTAAAAGACCGAGTTCTTCAAGTGCCGTCATGGTGAACTGTGTTACAACATTATCGTCATTTTTTGACAGCGGAACATAGTCGCTGACGGGCTTATCGGTGATTACAACTCCTGCGGCGTGCATTGTTGCGTGACGGGGCATTCCCTCAATGCTCATTGCAACATCAAGCAGTTTTTTTATCTGCGGATCGTTATTGCAGCGACTTCTCAGATCGGGACTCAGTTTCAGCGCTTCCTCGATTGTCATATCATGTTCCATAGGAACAAGCTTTGCAACAGAATCTACTGTCGCATACGGAATTTCAAGCACCCTTCCGACATCTCGGATTGCACCTCTTGCCGCCATTGTACCGAACGAAATTATCTGTGCAACATGATCTTCGCCGTATTTACGCACAACATAGTCGATAACCTCTCCCCTGCGTTCCTTACAAAAATCGACATCAAAATCGGGCATACTGACTCTTTCGGGATTGAGAAATCTTTCAAAAAGAAGATTGTACTTTATCGGATCGATTGCGGTTATGCCTATGCAGTAGGCACAAAGTGAACCTGCACCCGAGCCTCTGCCGGGTCCGACAGGAATTTGGCATGATTTTGCGTAGCTTACAAAGTCATTTACAATGAGGTAGTAATCTACAAAACCCATTTGCGACACCGTGTTGATTTCATATTCAAGTCGGTCAATCAGAGCTTTGTCGGGATTCTCGCCATAGTGTTTATAAAGCCCCTCATAGCATTTTCTTCTGAAATAATGCAGATGATCTTCATTATTAGGAACATCAAATCTCGGAAGCTTGCGTACACCGAATTCAAAATCCACATTGCACATATCGGCAATTTTCTGTGTATTGTCGATTGCTTCGGGGTAACTTGCAAACACCTCACGCATTTCATCTTCTGTTTTAAGATAAAATTCCGAAGTTTTGAACTCCATTCTGTCGCTGTCATTGACTGTTCGGTTGGTCTGAATACAGAGAAGAATATTGTGAACCGTGCTGTCCTGTTTTTCGATATAGTGACAATCGTTTGTTGCAACAATGTCAACACCGATTTCACGGGCAATTTTTATAAGGCTTGGAATTATCCTTTTCTGTTCCTCAATTCCGTGGTCTTGAAGCTCTATAAAAAAGTTCTCACTCCCGAATATATCACGGTAAAATTCTGCCTTTGACTTTGCACCGGCATAATCACCGTCAAGGAGCTTTTGAGGAATTTCACCCGCCAGACAGGCAGAGAGGCAGACTAAGCCCTCATGATACTCGGCAAGGAGTTCATCATCAATTCTCGGCTTTGTATAGAATCCCTCCGTAAAACCCTTTGACACAAG
>OLBB01000506.1_pt1 | contig 8564 bp, 9 predicted proteins | sample 1607721 | NCBI WGS metagenome assembly OLBB01 (sample SAMN02674693, study PRJEB24791) | human gut metagenome, SKBSTL018 | isolation source: stool | host: Homo sapiens | place: USA | reverse complement strand
CTGCCCTGATTATGTGGACGAGACAGTGTCCATGAAGGTGGTTCGCATCATTCAGGGCTATGTGAATGTGGTCAATAAGATGGTGTGGAGAAAATACTGATTATCTACACAACGGCCATGCATCAGCATGGCTGTGCTGCTCAAATGTGCTACCTCTCCGTGGTGAGCAGCAGACAACGAGAGCATCTCTCGGCTAAAAGCATTTGTTCTCTGTTTTTCGTAGAAAAAGGGTAAATAATATGGAAAGATTGCCGGATCTCCTCGTATTGGATTTTTGTGAATGGTTAAAACAATCACTTCTTTGTAGAACGAAGTATAACGATGTTGACATGTGGGATTTACTGTTTGATGACAGGTATGCGGATATACTCATAAAAAAGGCAGAGGAATATTGTCAGAGACAAAAAAAGCAGTCAGAGGACTGGAGCAATACCGGCGTGAGAGATATGCTTACCGAAGCGATGAGTGCATTTTATAGTAGCGATGAATTTCATGATATGTGCTACAGGATAAGATACCATGGGGAGCGTGGTTCAAATAAGTTTATATTTGATGAATTTCAAGAATCATTTGAAAGATTTAGACGTTCTCAAAGTGGAATATTGTATGATGTGAGACTGTATTATTATCGACAATATTTGTGTCCGGGTGATTTAATAAATAATCTGAAATTCTGCTTTGAGGAGGGCGTGCAAAATGATGGGAATGATATGAACGCATCCTCACTCCTTCAGTTCATGATTGATGAGAAGCCCATTGAAATTGACTTCTTGGGCTGGCTTGAAGAAGAAAGCATTGGGAAAGATGTGATTGAAAAAGTTGATTTAATGCCAGTTCAGGTGTTTGAAGAGTATGCCCGACGTTTTTGTGAAGATACGGGAAGAGGTGTCGCAGCAAGGCAAAAACTTGTCAAGCGATTTAAAAGGTCGGAGCCAGGAAGCATATTGAGTAAGTTAAACCAGTTACTTCCATATGATAGTGTATACCGGAAAAAGAATCTTAGATATGTGTCTCAACGATATTTGGCAGATAGTGATACATACAAATGCTTGTTACTACCAATCAAGTCGGACTACCCAGTGTTTCGTAGACTTGTGACGGAGCGTTGGAAGGATTTAAACGATTTATCTGCGGACTATTTGGATATTTACTATTGCTTTGAAAATTATGGAGCCTCCGGTTATGATCTGATGAGACAACTGAATTATTTGCCAGAAAAAGTTCATGCTAAGTTACCCTGTGTCATCCTTTGGAAAGAAAAAATGGATGAAGCTCTATGTGTCTCGATTGATGGACTATCTGTTGAAGACGTGTATTACCTGATTCGAGAAATAGTTGATTTAATAATTCAAAGGAAAACATTGGATGAAATAATTGAAGGGGCAAAAGATATGAGCAATGAAAGAAGAAATAAAGAACGGCCTATCACGAATTATAATTTGAGTGCTGACGGAGCCACTGGTGTAAATCAGGCTGTAGTGACTGGCGATGGAAGTATTGTTTCGCAGAGAACCTCGCAAAACGAAAATGATGATTTTATAAAAGAATTGAATCAAGCAATTGATACCGTAGTCAAAAGCGAGCTGCCCGAAGAACAGAAAAAAATCCTGATAGACATATTTGAAGATGCTAAAAAGAAGGATAAACAAGAAGAAGCGAAGGCGAGATTTTCAACTTTTATTGCCTTTGCTGGAAAAACGGCAGCAAAGCTTATTGATGTCTTTGCAGGATTGGCAACGATTGCTACATTCTTTGGATTAAACCAAGTACATTGAAGTTCAAGATAAGCCATGCTCACAGCATGGCTGTGCTGCTCAAATGTGCTACCTCTCCGTGGTGAGCAGCAGGCAACGGATAATTATCCGGCTAAAGGCACATTTCTATTCGTCAATTCACTCTTTGGATGAGGAAAAACTATAATGGGAAAGTATTTTGGGACCGATGGCTTCCGTGGCGAAGCCGGAATCACGCTGACCGCTGACCACGCCTACAAGGTTGGTCGTTTTCTGGGCTGGTATTATAACGCTCTGCGTGAGCGCAATGGTGATACCGACCCTGCTCGCATTGTAATCGGCAAGGACACCCGCCGTAGCTCTTATATGTTCGAGTACAGCCTGGTCGCAGGTCTGACCGCTTCTGGTGCAGATGCCTACCTGCTCCATGTCACTACTACCCCTTCTGTGGCTTACATCGCCCGCGTGGATGACTTTGACTGTGGCATTATGATCTCTGCCAGCCATAATCCCTACTACGATAACGGCATCAAGCTGATCGACTGCTATGGTGAGAAGATGCCAGAGGAAATCTTGCTGTTAGTCGAGGATTACATCGACGGCAAACTTCATGTGTTCGATAAGGATTGGCCGGAACTGCCCTTTGCCCACCGTGAGCACATTGGCTGCACGGTGGACTATGTGGCAGGCCGTAACCGCTACATGGGCTACCTGATCAGCCTGGGCATCTACTCCTTCAAGGGCGTGAAGGTTGGTCTGGACTGCGCCAACGGTGCAAGCTGGAATATCGCTAAGTCTGTTTTTGATGCTCTGGGTGCGGATACCTATGTCATCAACAACAAGCCGAACGGCCTGAACATCAACAACAACGCTGGCTCTACTCATATTGAGGGTCTGCAGAAATTCGTGGTAGAGAACGGTCTGGATGTCGGTTTTGCCTTCGATGGCGATGCTGACCGTTGCCTGTGTGTGGATGAAAAGGGTAATGTTATCACCGGCGACCACATCCTGTACATCTATGGCTGCTACATGAAGGAGCGTGGCAAACTGCTGACCAATACCGTCGTTACCACGGTCATGTCCAACTTTGGTCTGTATAAGGCTTTTGATGAGAAGGGTATTGGCTACGCTAAGACCGCTGTGGGCGACAAGTACGTCTATGAGTACATGGCCAAGAATGGCTGCCGTATTGGTGGCGAGCAGAGTGGTCATATCATCTTCTCCAAGTACGCCAGCACCGGTGACGGCATCCTGACCAGCCTGAAGATGATGGAGGTCATGCTGGCAAAGAAGGTTCCCATGAGCAAGCTGGCTGAGCCGCTGAAGATCTACCCGCAGGTGCTGGAGAACGTTCGTGTGACTGACAAGAAGGCCGCACAGGATGACGAAGCAGTGCAGGCAGCAGTCAAGGCCGTAGCCGAGGCACTAGGCGACACTGGCCGTATCCTTGTCCGTGAGTCCGGCACTGAACCGGTCGTGCGTGTGATGGTGGAAGCCCCTGACCACGACACCTGCCAGAAGTATGTGTCTCAGGTTGTGGAGGTCATCAAGGCCAAAGGATACGCTGTCTAACGCAACTTTGACGCAGCATACGGGTTGATGTATATTTCACCTGTGCCTTTAAAAATGATTTTTAAATGATTATAATTAGCTGTGGGAGACTTCTCACAGCTTTGCCGCTCGAATCTTTGCACACCTCTACGTGGTGAGCGGCAGGCAACACAGTATAGACACTGTGGCTAAGATGCGGAGTTTGTGTATGGTTGAGTAGGAGGCTGAACTATGTCTTATTATGATGTTCGCAACGCAACGCTTACACTTTTGGATTTGCTTAAATATGATGCGATTCAGGATCCGGATGGTGTTATCTACAAGGATACGGGAAAATGTGTTCAGATGCTCGTCCCGATGGACAACAGTAAAGAACATGATACATATGAAGTGTACTTTGATGATTCTGGACGTGTCGAAAAAATTGTTGGGCACAGCACGAATTCCGGATTCTCTGGAGTAAAGTATGTTTGAGATGATGAGCGTATTTTATGGAGGTTTGTATGCCTGAAAATGACACAAGTACTATTCAAAGTCAAATGAGAAGCATCCAACCAGAGCTGAATTTTACGGATGAATTTACGTTGTCTAGAAATGGAATAGCCAAGGAGATTGAGGCGGATTTTGATACGATTCGTCTTTGCCTAGACCTTAGAGGACAGTATCCGGACAAACGTGAAGTTTTCGATAGAATTATTGCAATGCCTTTACGAAAGCTTCTATGTGAGCGAACAGGAGAGTCGGCATTGGAAAGGCTTTGTCCAGCCTTCAAAATGTTTCCATTGGATGGACAGGATTCCGATTTGCGGGATGCCCTGCATATGATTCGACCGCCATTGGGATTTCCAAAGGAATCAACATGGCTACCACTTGACGCATGGAAAGAACAGGTCGTTGCATATTTTAACAGAACTGAAAGCGATTTCTCTGGTTGGTTGCCTGACCATACTTACAGAGGCGTACGAAACAACCTTAAAGGTCATGATAGAATGGATTTTGAATCGTATCTGCAGACTGAAACGGTTCTTGTTGGTGGTGAACCATGTAATGGGTATGGGCCTAAGGATAATACACCAGAAGGCATAGCAAAAATTTATGCGCTTATGGTAAAGGCCGGATACAACCAACTTACCGTATACAATTTTATTAAGCACTTGGCTGACAAAAAAAGTGCTCATATAGATGAAGCCATTTCAATGCTTATTTCAATTGTAAATCGGCCGGGACATGGAGATTTTAACCTGTTGGAATGCATAGGACTTCAGTTGATTATTGCGGCGAGAAAACAAATACCTGAGTTGAGGGATTACTGGCCTGAGGGAGTGGATCCCACGGAGAAAGAGTGATGTGTCTCCATCTAATTTCCAAAGTGTTATACTAACCCTAAATCTTACATAATCTTATCGGAGGCATCATCCTATGCCCAGAACCAAAGGCAGCAAGAGCCGTGTTACCGCGTCTACCGACCTTGATGCTCAGATCGCAAAGTTGCAGAAAGACAAGGCAATGCTCGAAGAAGGTCTTTCCAAGACTGTCGCCCACATTGAAGAGCTGAAGACCGACATCAAGTCTCTGCGTGAAAGTTTAAAGCCGCAGAAAGCGGAGATCAAGCAGACCGAAAAGCAAATTGCAAAGCTGGAGGCCAAGAAGGCAGCCGCTGAGGCGAAGGCTGCCGAGGCTGCTAAAAAGGTTGAGGCTGAAGCGGTGCTGAAGAAGCTGCTTGCATCCGGCATAACGGCAGATGATATCCTCGAAAAACTGAAATAAAGCAATACGCCGTGTGGACTGAACTCCAGAAGTTCACACGGCATATTCTTGAGCACGATATATAGTTTGTGACGCAAATAAAAACGAGGTGAAAACTAGTGAGTAATACACGCGCGCACAAGCCCGGCGGTGGGCGGAAGCCATCAAAACCAGAGTACAGTGCAGCCAAGAACCTGGCACAGCAGATGAAAGCAGCTGCTGGCCTTTATACGGACAAAATGAGCCTGCAAGCCATCGCAGACGCTTTGTCCCTCAACCCTATCAAGGTTCGGAAGCTGCTCATCACAGCCGGGGTCTACGAGTCGGACACGGCAAAGCTCGTCCAGCAGACCTTTAATGCCTTCAGAGAAACACAAAGCTATTCTGCTGCTGTTACCTCCACTATGTCGGCTTTGCAGCTGTCCCGCCCCTCTGTGACCTCTTATCTGCCGTATGAGAAATGCGTGTACTTCCCGGAGGACGCTGAAGCGGCGAATATCAGTGCCGGGGCAGAGCGGCAGCGACACTACCGAGCTGTGGTTGCGCTGAAGAAGAACCCCTGCGAAGTGAACCTCTGGAAGTGTGTGGTGGCTTTTCGGGGATACAAGTTCAAGACGATGTCCGGCTTGCCCTTTACATATACGCTGAAGAAGGGCAGGGGAGATGAGTTCACCAAGGAACTGTGGATCGACCGCAGAGAGGACAGCAAGAGCCTTGCTTGGAGTTCTGTGCTGCTGGCGTATCACAATATCGGTAAAATTGGAGAGGTAGTGGACAGACCTAAGACTCTGGGAGATATCCGGGGTGTGTCGTATATCTATGGGCTGCTCTACCGATTTGGCCTGATCGACGTGCCGGACAAGGCTAAGGAGAAGATGGCGAAGCAATAAGAAAACGAGACATATTTTGTTTTAAGATGGAATGTGATATAATAAAACTGGCGGTTTACCGTACTACATGAAAAGGGCAGGTGAATGTGCTAATGTACATCATTTGTCAAGATTCAATCCTTTCATCAGCTATCGAGGCGATTACTGAGGCAGTAAGTCTATTGGAGCTGAAGCAAGAAAAAAACAGAATCAATAAGCGGATTCAGTCATTGCTTCATATTGCTGATGATCTGGCACCGGATTCTGTGGAGTATCAGTGCGTTTATGAAAGAATTCTCGAATTGGAAAGGATGCGAGAACTGATCAGACGCATTAGAAAGGCTAAGTGTGCACATATTTATGCGCAATTGCATATGCTATGGGTTAATAGAGCCAAAAAGGCCAGTCGCGCGACTGCGGGTTTGACTACTGATCCAATGAGCATCGCTATGCCCATTCCTCCCACGTTTGAGGCTACCTTGAGTAGTTTCGGACGTGGGAGGGATTTGGATGCCCTCGCATGCTGAAAAAAATCAAACAGAGATCAAAAACTACTATCGTATTATAGACCCGGAGGAAAGGCTGTCTGAGAATGAGAAGGCTGAAGAAGAACGCAAGGTGTTAGCGAATATGCCTGCTTGCTTCCCGGCAGCACTACGATATGTGATGAAACGCTTCGGATTTACGCAAGAGGCTTTGGCCTTTGAATCAAAGGTGTCTGAGTCAACGATTGGTCGTTACAGAAATGGAAAGGTTGAAAGTTTTTCTGAGAAAAACGTGGTTGCACTATGCGTTGCTATGCACCTTCCTCCATGGCTTTCGTTTGCGCTCATAGCAAAAGCGGGTTTTAGCTTGGCTGCGACCAAAGAACAGCTAGCACATTTGATGATTCTTAACTGTATGTATATGAGGTCGGTTGATGAGGTGAACGAGTACTTAAGGGAAAGAGGAACTGATTCACTGTCCCGAGAGACGGCATAGGATTGTCGAGCTTCTTGAAATTCTGAACCTAAAATGATGAGCCGTGTGTTCAACTCCCTGCCGGAGAAGGATACACGGCTCATTTGCACTGTTTGAGGATGAGGACAAGAAGAGCCAGATGCGAATCTGCACACTTGGCTCATCGGGGGACCGTGTGAGCCAGTTTAAAACAGAATTGTTACCTGTTTGGTACTGCTCGAATGGGTAGTAAGCCGGGGTTGACTTCAAAAATCTGAAATTATTTCGGATTTTAGGGGTCTATTCCGGCTTTTTTGCGTTTATAGGGGCGCACAAGTGAACTTGCACAAAAATGAGAGACCGACTTTGGGACTCTGTCCAAAGATGTCGAAAAGGTATTTACGCTGGATAATTTTGGTGCTATAATCACCATGGGATTTGAGCCCAAAGGAGGCTTTGACCCATCATCTCGATTCCATAGTGTAAATGCAATACAACATAATTGAACAGAAAGGAAAACCGAAGATGCGAGGTATATTAAGACTCTGAATTGAAACAGTAAAAATAATATAAGCAGTCTGTGAGTTTCAGCGAAAAGGTATATGTGATTGGTAAAAGCTGAAACGGATCTTTGAATTTAAGGTATACGGATCCAAAATACATAATTAGAAAAGCAATAGTAACGGGATTTTTTACAGGATTATAAAAACTCTAGGTAGATAACTCTAAAATAACTGCTTTTGTGAATTATGTAAGGGGATAAGTATGCTCATTCAAGAATTGGACTGTTATTTCAATTCAATCTGACTTCGCAATCGGAATCTTTGTATATACGAAGACCGGAGAAGCTAGGATAGTGTACTTGTAACAAGTCACTGAGTCTTAGCAGCTCCGGTCTTTTTTTGTTTGCATTTGCAGTATGGAAGGAGGTGAACCGAGGTGGCATCTGGTGTACATAAGAATACGGATACCAAGGTGGAAACCGTCAGTGCCAACTCGGTTTGCCGTCAGTTGCCGCAGAAAACTGCCGAACAGGGGTTGGGAGCTGCAGTTGCGTTTGCGGAGGAAGTTCAATGGTCGTTGGCAATACGCAGAACGATTTCGGGGGTAGGGTTTGGAGAGGCCTTGAAGCTGCTGATGAACGACCGGGATATGTCTGTGGAACAGATGGAGTCAGAGTCTGGGCTCTCTGTATCTACGGTAAAGCGGCTTCGTCTGTGATGGCGAAGATGACGTTGACGCAAGGAAAGCAGCTGATCTTAAGCAATATGAGGCTGCAATCACGGTAACGGATACCTACCGCGAAACCAAGAGCCACTTTGCATGGATCGGCGAAATCGAGAATGAGAGGCTGCTGGCTGCGCTGGAAAATCTGAAAGACGAAGATTTGGAAATTATCACCATGTACGCCTATGAGGGATATGACATTACTGAAATTTCTAAAGTCTACGGCGTATCTCGCCCCACTATTAGCATCAAAATTAAGCGAATTACTAATTTTTTGAAAAACTTCAATTTCAATGCTACGAATTGACCCGTCTCGATGGCTCGTAAGTGAAGGGACAATTTCCCAAGCGGCACTCACCGCAGGGCAAAGCGTCCGACTTCATGATCCTTGAAAATTAAGCGGAACATCCGGCAGCGGGCTTTGCACATAACAACATGGAGGTGCAATTTTGCAGCAAAACTGGAAATTCCAACGCGGAGACATCTTCTTCACCCATTT
>OLBB01000498.1_pt1 | contig 8643 bp, 10 predicted proteins | sample 1607721 | NCBI WGS metagenome assembly OLBB01 (sample SAMN02674693, study PRJEB24791) | human gut metagenome, SKBSTL018 | isolation source: stool | host: Homo sapiens | place: USA | reverse complement strand
AATATTATACACCCCTCAAGTAAAACAATAGTCCTTGCGGATTTTTTCGATTCCACCAATTCATCTGATGTCATGTGCATATTAGGATGATTCACTGTACCAATCAATCCTATCCCTGTTATAGCAAGTGCCACTATTGCAAATAACCATTGTGGATGTTCTGACAATTTTTCACTTATAATCACGATAATGAAATAGGAAACAATAGATACTAAATAACATTTATAAAATTTATCCATATGATATCCTCCAGTTCTCTTTCTTAATTCTAAGAAAAACACAAGAAAAAATATAGTTGGAAGCAGCTTGTGGAACAATAGACTGAGTAAGATAATACTGCCAACCGTAATAAATTTCTCGGTCCAGCAGATAAAGACATAAACATATCTCTCTTCCATGTCTTTATTAATTATCCTCGCTTCAGTCATCTGACCAATCAAATCATACGCCATCTTTTCAATCATCGTTATACCTCCTGCCAGATTAAGTATAACTTTATCTGTTTACAAAACAATATCCATTGCAGAAAATGACTTATTTTTGCAGAAAATGACAAAAAAGTGATTTGCTGCCAGCAAATCACTTTTTAAAGTTCCCTTAGTTTGGCAATATAATTGAGAAGTAGAACTCATTATTATCATTTCGTATGGCATAAGAGCCTTGATATTTTGCTATAACCTCAATTATATTTTTTATTCCAACCCCATGCTCATCCATTTCATATTTCTTTGAGGTCTGTATTTCTCCATCTTTAATATTAAGTTTACCATCATATGTATTCTTTACAGATATAATAATGTTGTCTTTCTCTTTAACCAGTTTCATTTTCATAAATTTTTTGCCTGAGCACTTTTCACAAGCCTCTATTGCATTATTCAAAAGATTCGATAATATAACAACAATATCCTCATCACACATTTTAATTCCTGATAGATCATTGATTTGAAAGATAAATACAATGCCTTTATCCAATGTTTCCTTATATTTGCTATTTAATATAGCATCAATAATCACATTATTTGTTTTAATATAATCTAACTCTGTACTCAAATTTCCGCTTATACTTTTCACATAATCCTTTAGTTCATCATAATTTTCCATCTCTATCAAAGACTCAATGCACATAATCTGGTTCTTATATTCATGTGTTTTTTTCCGTTGTTTAACAAAATTTTCTGAAATAGAACGGTACATGTCTGTCTGATTTCGTGCTTTCAGTTGAAACACTTCATTTTCACGAATCTTAATTTCACGTTTTAATATATCATTTATCATATAGAACACAACTATATTCATCCCTGCTAAACACAATGCTATAACCAAGAATACATTTTCCTGCTTTTGATTCTCAATGTTTCCAGATGTCATGATCAATGCAATAACTGTGAAGATTGTAAAAACTGGGAAAAAAATAAATCGAAGCCAATCTGTACTTCTTAAAACATCCGAGGACTCCCCTCCTACTTTCTTCCTGATAAGCAAAACAACTAGGAAAAGAATTATTTTTCCCAAAACCGTTATTAAACTTCCACCTACAAAATGCAACCTGCTAATTTCTGCTATACTATCAAAAAGAGAAACATTTAACCATAGTGTAAAATAGTCTACAGAAAGCAGCAATGCCTGAAATAATAATGATAAGATTATTGCTTTTCCGAAATGAATTTTAAAATAAAAGCACATAAACACCGCAACAGCAACTATAGCCAATATTTGTTTCAAGATAAACTTATCATAAAATAATGAAGCTATTACATATTCACATACCACAATTCCTAAAATAATACTATAATTTCTATAATTATTTTTTGATCTCTTTTCAGCAAAACTTTCAAAAAATATTTTGCAGCATATTACCTCCAATATTATCATCATAATACTTTGAATGTAACTAATCAGCATCTACAATTCTCCTTTATACGAAACAAATGTTTCTTCAACAAATTTATATCGTGCTTTTGGAATTTCCAACTTAATACCATTGTTCAATAACGCCTCATACCGGCTGACTTTCTCAATATGCTTCATATTAACCAGATAACTTTGATGTATCCGGATAAAATCATTACCTTGCAACTCTTTTTCCAGCTCATCTAGTTTGCCATATATTGAATATTTTTTTAACTTGTCCTCCATAATGTAAAACTCAAGTTTATGCAATCTGCTCTCTATGTATAACAAACGCTCTAATGCTACAATCTTTGTACCCTCATTAAAGTTAAATTTCTTCTTTTGGGCTACATAATTCATATTCAAGCTGATTGCATCCATACACTCAAATATTAGTTCCGGAAAATTTACATTCTTTTTCAGAATATATCTTATAGCTCCTACGCTGTATCCTTGAGGGGCACATGTAATAAATGCTGTAACAAAAACTATAAAAACATCATTGCTGACTTTTCTTATTTTCTGCGCAGTTTCCATTCCATCCAGTTCATCCATATTTACATCCAGAAAAACAATATCATACTTTGCTAGATTGATACCTAAACTTATAAAATCCTTTCCTGATTCAAATTCATCAATTTCGTATAATATATCATTTTCATTCTTATATTCTATTAAAATATCATGAATGCGTTTTCTAAATTGTCTTTCATCATCACATATAGCAATTCTGAACATATGCTCATCCCCTTCCACACACAAATTTGACATACTTCTTTCATTTGGTTGGATTATTTTTTGTATATTTTCCTATTTTTTATTATATTTCGGCATTTTCATCCAAAATTTTAACCATTACTCTATATTTGTAATATTCCATGTTCGTCTACAAAATTATATATCAATACCTATTTTTAATACATTTTGCTATTGCACATATCGTTTCACTGCAATCTTTCCCATAACCATAAATACTGCTATCAGGACTATACTTACATACCCGGCATAAAAATAATCTTGTAGATCCAAACAAAATAAAATGATAAGAACACATACCTGCAATGCTGTTATGCAATGTGTTACCCTTGCATAATACTTTCTTTCTTCCTCATCAAGAGGTTTATTGATACTTTCCACTGGGGCAAGGACAATAATAATTACCACTGCAAGAACTCCGATCAATAAAATCACGGCATTAGGAACATTTTTCATTACAGGCTCATATGTATAAACCGGAATAAATAAAATTGCCATTGATATCAAAAAACAGCCGATTCTACTCTTACAGTGGCTGCCCCCACTATAGCTTCTCAACGAGGCATAAAATAACAGGAAGACCAGAACAAGTCCCGGTCTCCCCGTCACAATGCCAAATATTCCAGAAGCCAAAAGGTTTCCTGCAACAACAATGCCATTTTCTATCCCATATTGGTACAGTTCTGCATCCTCTTTTTGCACAATCTCCTTTTGTATCAATATTTCATTTATCTTCTTTGCAAATTTAGCAATCATACCCTGTTACCACCTTAAAATTTTCTAAGTTTTTTCGCATTATCCGGTAACTTGTCCTGTCCGAAAATAAACCAGCAGCAACGGTTCATATTGGTTGCAGTTACCGTAAGGGCAAGTGCTGCCACGCTGGTTAATGCTCCATGACTGAGTCGGTTCATCAATCTTCTTAATTTTGACATATATGTATGTCCTCCTTTGCATTTGATGAATGCACTATATCATACTTTACAGGAAAATGCGGCAAAGTGTAACAGATTGACATTTAAGTGTAACGCTTTGCATTTATTCCTTCACTTCAATTCCATAGAGCATTGCTGAAACCTCAAATATATCCCCTTTATCTGTAAAACTTACCGTTCCATTGTATTTTTCTACCACTTTGCGGACACTCTGAACACCATGCCCATGTCGGATATTATCTTTCTTGGTTGTTTTCAGGCTTTTATTTTTCTTTCCTGTTTTGCTGTTTGTTATTACAAGAAGCAAAATCCCCGACTGGTACTTATTTTCAATCTTTACAAAACGCTGTTCCTCCGGCACCTTGCTACAGGCTTCTACCGCATTATCCACAAGATTTCCATACAATACACCTATATCCCCATGATCAAGCTGCATCTTCTTTGGAATACGAATAGATGTTTCTACTTTTATCCCCCTTGCCTTTGCCCTGCCAAATTTAATGCGGAGCACAGAATCTACGATTGGATTATCAGAATACTGCTTTTCATCTATCTGCTCAAATTCTATGCACATCGCACCGATTTTCTCTGAAAGTTCATGCCCATCACTATTTTCCAACAGATGATACAGTTCATGCAATTTATGTTTCATATCGTGCTTTAACTTCTGCACTTCCTTATTCTGTTTTTCTGCTTCTTCATAATAGATGTCTTTATAGTGCATTTCTTCCCTGTACATTGCATCCTCATACTGTTTTTGCACAAGATAATTAAAACGTTCCATCATATACAGCATAAAATAATCTGTCAGGACAATGGAAATTACAATACTGGCACACATAAGCAGGCTTTTTTCACTGCCAGCTTCCAATGACAAAAGAATAACAAAGCAGCAGTTCAACACCGTAAAGGCAAATACCATAACAAGCACACCCAAAATTTCTTTCGGAAAGGCAGCAATCTGCATCCCTTTCTTTGAAATCAATTTTGACAGAATATACATCACATTTCCACGAACAAAGCTGCATATTACCATTACAAAATAATATTTATAACTTTCTCCCATATGAAAATTCATAGCATGGAGTAACAGCAAGGCTACAGGTTCAAACAGCATTCCAATACCCATGAATGTCACAATATTTATAATTCTCGTCCACATTCCTGATTCATAATAAAATGATAACAGTATAAGCACAATCAAAAGAGTCGCAAGATTCAGATACGGATTTTTTATGCTACTGACAAATGTCCATATAATTGCAGCAATGGTAAATCCAGCCCATATCCATACCTTTGATACTGGTTTCATTTTCTTATTGGAATGAAAATAATACATAAACACTGCCAGATCAAACAGGCTGATGGCAAAGCGTATCACATATTCCATCCTTAAACCATCCTCCTTACAAACTCCATATGTTTTTCTTTTAAATTCTGCTTATGGGAGCGGGCAATCAGAAGTCTTTCTTCATTGTCCATCACTACTTCATCTCCATCAATCGCCCTGATATGCCCAAGATTGATGATATATGATACATGAATATGGGCAAAGACCTTATCATCAAGCTGTTTCCATATTTCTTCAGTTGTCATATTTGCCTTGAAATTTTCTGAAATCGTATGTATCACTGCCTGACGACCTTTCTTCTCAAAATACACAATATCATCGCAGCTAATACGAAACTGATTTTTTCGGAACTGAAAGACAAAGTCACGCTTTATCATATGAAGATACTGCATGGCTTTTAAAAGAACGGACTCCAGCTTTTCCACTGTAATCGGTTTAGAAATATAGTCAAAGGTAATAACCTCAAAAACATCCATAACATACTGAGTATATCCAGTCAGGAATACAAACAATGCTTTGGCATCTATTTTCCGGATTTCTTTTGCAAGCTGCAAACCATTCATCTCCGGCATTTCAATGTCAAATATATACAGATGATACATTTCTCCATAATCTATAACATGCTTCAGCAACTCCTTCGCTGTAAAATACACTTCATAAGAAAACTGGTACTGCGCTAACTTATCAAAAGCACTTTCCAGCATTTCTACATCTGTTCTGCTGTCATCACAGACCGCAATATTAAGCATAACACTTCCTCCTTTTCGGGCTTGGAAGTAGGAAGCACTTCAATTTATCTAATCAACTTAGATAAATAAGCCAGCACACGGTCAAAGAACTCATTTCTCTGCTCCTTTGTGCTGTTTGCAACATAGTAATCCAGATTAAAATCTTTCATACTGCTCTCACCTGTTATCAGATATGTAGGATCAATTCCATATTTATGATAGAGTGTCAGCACTTTATCTACAGATATTCCCGTTATACCCGCCTCAAGCTTTCGATAATGTTCTACTGTAACATCCAATACATCCGCAATTTCTGACTTTTCGAGGTTCATATTCAGTCTTGCCTCTCTTAGTCTCTTTCCTATCTGTATATTGGCATCTTTTCTTCCTGTGTCCAAGATTTTGCACCTCTTTTCCATGTTAATCATATCAATGGGACTTTGATTCTCATAGTCCAGAAAACAACCCAACGCACATCATTTTATGCTCGTAAGTAGGTTAATTTGTGCTTTTATTAAAAAAACGAATGGCACATCTGATACCATTCGTCTTTATCTGCTTTATATTCTGTTGTAAATTCTATTTGCGGACGTTTTTTGGCTATTTATCATATCCATCACTGCATTTCTTTTACTCTGACATCCACAGTGTTTTTAAAATTTTCAATCTGATGTGAATACTGTTCATTCATAAGCGTGGAATGAATCATAAAATCCGCTGTTGCAATATTATTAGCAATCGGTATAGCAAAAATATATAAGAAACTGCAACGGACAGAGAATATTTACACACTTTCTGCCCGTTGCAATTTTTGTCTATTTATTTTTTTATTTTGGCAAGTAATATCCCCCTTCGTGTTTTATAATGACAGCGTAAACAGAAAGGAGATGAACTTCCATGAGAAACAAATTCCACAACTTTATTGAAAACTTACTTAGCTTTTATGCAAACTTTTTCACACACAGATTTTACCCTATGTAATATGCAGTTGTCCCACAAACAGATCTTGCAGATCATTATGGTAATAGTCATAGGAAAACGAAAGGCGATAGACTTCCATGAAAAATAAACTTCACAACTTTATTGAAAATATACTTAGCTTTTATGCAACTTTCTTCACAAGAGGATATTATCGTTTTTAAATATTATTTCATACTTTCCTCAATCTGCCCCGTCCGTCAAATCATAGCTCATATCAAGAAAATCTAATATCTTCGCCTCCTGGACTGTCCCATCCAGAAGAATTGTGATCCAATTACTTTTATCCATGTGATATCCCGGCAGAAAGCCTTTCATGTGTGTCATAACACTTATCATATCCGGCTTACATTTTACAACCATAATATCAACCCTATCTTTTGTATCCAATCCGATTTTAAAGCCTTCCAAATTCATAAATACTGCGTACCATTTTCCATTGTCATTACGAAGTATTGCACTATCTGGTAAATCATTCCACAGATATTCTGGAATTGTTCCATATTGTTTTTTTACATATTGAAATATAGTGTCTCTGTACATACTGTGTATACCTCTGATCCTGTAATTTCATATTTGAATATAATCATATCATATTTTCCTTATATACAGTTATTTAAGATTTAGCGTATTACTATTGGAATGCTCAAAATAAAAAGATGCAGAAATGTATAATTGTTGATAATATACATCTCTGCATCTTTTTTGTTTTATGAATTATAACTTTTCTAATTTTTCCAGAAACGCAACATAAAATTCTCTTTCTTTCATACAAGCTCGCTGAACTTCTATACTTTTCGGAACATATTCCTTTGGGTGATCTAAATCGTACAGTGCCTGTTTCGTTGCCTGAATTGCAGATTCTGTTGTATTTCCCAAAATGTCGATGTTATCCACATCGTCTTCCCCTTTCATCTGTTTATTCAGCCTTTGTACCATCATCTGCGATATATGGCTCAACATTCCGTTTCCCTTTATTCCCAAGCCATTTGCATTTACTTCCTTAGCAGCTTCCATCCATGCATCCTTTACATCCTGTGGAGCGTTCGATCCAATCATATCAAATGCTTTTTCATCAAAGTCTACTTCTTCCATATACGGATTTATATTTTCATTTTCCTGAACAACACATTCTGTACTAAATTGAGGGATATTATCCTGCTTACGTCTAGTTTCATACAGCACACCATTCATAGAATAATTAGAATTAATCTGCATAGTGCAAATCCTCCTTAGTACACATTAAATCTCAAACTCATTGTATTCCACGGAGAATTTGCCGAAGTGGAATTTGCTGTAAATGTTCCAGCTTCATATTCACTTCCTTCATATGTCCAAAGACAATAATATCCATCTACGATATTATCACTGTCAAGATACATCGGCTCTGATGCTGTCAATGTCATTCTAACACCGTTAAAATATGCGTATCTGGTTTTAGCATACCCTACTTCTGCCGTTATTGCCTGAAACCATGTTCCACCATGATCTAAACGTGAGCCTACCTGCATTGAAGATGAAGAATTTTGAATAGTCTCCTGCCCTGCTTTTTCAGAGTTGATAAGCAGTAACTTAAATTGTGTTAAGGCTGGAGCCGGTGCATATAATTGTATTCCATCATCAGCTTCCATCAATTCCTGAGTGTATGTATCTAAGTCAAGTTCACTGAGACTTTCTATTTTTGTTGATTGAATCTTTTCAGCAGCACTAACTGGAACAACATTCGTAATCAATAATACTCCAAGTGCCATTACGCTTAATAACATTTTAAACTTTTTCATATTAATACATCCTTTCTCTTATTCTCTAACTCTCTTTGAATCAAGATTTGTATTTGTCAAGAAAAGTTTATTTTATGCTCTAGCTTCAAAAGACGGTCTATCCTGATCCAAATAATCTGGCATCTCTCTCAATTCGGTACTTCCATTTTCTTTTACTGAATTATATTCACTCCAATAAATAGAATAAAATTCATCTTTTTTTGCAAGTTCCGCTGGTGTCATCT
>OLBB01000461.1_pt1 | contig 9122 bp, 7 predicted proteins | sample 1607721 | NCBI WGS metagenome assembly OLBB01 (sample SAMN02674693, study PRJEB24791) | human gut metagenome, SKBSTL018 | isolation source: stool | host: Homo sapiens | place: USA | reverse complement strand
TTGGCTTCTCCTGTGAGTAAACCACCTTCAGTTTTTTGATTCCTCTTTTTTTCAGTTCACGGCGCATGACCTTTGCAAGAGGACACATGCTGGTCTTATATATATCAGCCACCTTAAATGCACTTGCATCCAGCTTATTTCCCGCTCCCATACTGCTTATGATAGGGACATTCTTCTCCTGTGCCTTCATGACAAGCGCAATCTTTGCTGTGACCGTATCAACCGCGTCAACTATATAATCATACTCTTCAAACGGAAATTCATCAGCATTTTCCGGCAAAAAGAAGCACCTGTGCGTCACGACACTGACATCAGGATTAATATCATGAATCCTCTCCTCCATCACATCTGTCTTGTATTTTCCTATGGTCTTTCGGGTTGCAATTATCTGCCTGTTTAGGTTTGTAAGACACACCTTGTCATCATCGATAAGGTCAATCGCTCCCACGCCGCTTCTGACTAGTGCCTCGCAGACATATCCGCCCACTCCTCCTATTCCAAATACTGCGACTCTTGCGCCCTTTAGCCTATCCATCGCCTCTTTTCCAAGCAAAAGCTGTGTTCTTGAAAACTGATTTAACATTTATTTCTCCTTTTCATCCCTGACCACGCCGACACCGGCAGAAATCAGGAGTCTTACTGTATCCTTAAGCATGCTCCAGTCAGCCTTTGACAACTCATCGGCAGCCTTTATCATTTCAATGAGCTGCTTAAATGACATCTGGTCAAGGTTCTCAAAATTGGAGTCCGATGCTATTGAAAAAAGCACATTTACAAACTGCTTTCGCTGCGCCTCATCCATGCTGCCTATCCAGTTTCTGAGTGTCTTGTCAAGGCGCACACTGTTTTTGTCCAGCCCATCCGCCTTTATGATACTTCCGCCCATTATCTCCCAGGAAAAAGCATCATGCTGCAGCGGCCCCGAATTATGGCTTCTTACCACCTCATAATTGTCCACATGCTCAAGCAATAAGCCAACAATAGACGACTGTGGCAGAAATGTCTCTATTCTGTCAAAAATTCTTTTGTAGCCTGCCGTATATATCATCTTGTGATTGAAGCCCGGCCCGTCAAAATTAAACACCTTAATAATGACATCCTGCACCTCTTTATCCACATGCATGGCGGCAAACACTGCCAGATTTCCACCCTTTGAGTGCCCGCCTATCCACAGTCTTCTTGCACTTATGCTTTTATTGTTGATATTTTCATCATCTAAAGCTTTATCATTTATGGCTTTTTCATTTATGCCCCTATCATCATTGCATATATATGCTGCCACCTGCTTTAAATATTTTTTCGCCTTGTTCTGTCCCGGGGTCTCGTCGAGATAGCTTAGATTAAAGTTTTCCTTCCAGCCTACCACGGAATGGTCTGTACCACTGTAGGAAATGAAATATGTGCCGTCAGGCAGTTCTATCGTAACCGCAGAAAACTGCGACTCCTCTTTTTCACTTATATCGTATATATAATATCTCAAAATGCAGTCAGCATAGCGCCTTGAGTGCGCCAGCTTTTGAAGCAGCCTCGCGGAATGGCGAAAAAGATTAGGCATCTGCTCAATCTCATCATCACTGTGGTCCGCGCAGTAAAGGCTTGAAAGCTGTTTTATCGTAAGGTATGACTTCTTTGCATCCGGCATATATGGCTTCATCTGCACATAAATAAGCTGTGAAAAAATCAGTCCGTCCACCTCATTTACATGCACCTCATCAAAGCCTATATCTCCACGCCAGTCAATATAATCCATGATATCTGCCATACAATGCCCTCCTGAAATATATCTGTCTTATTCATCATAGTGATCTAGGAAGCTGTGCTTTATGCCATCCTTTTTATATGCTACAACCGTAGCCAGATTTACATTCTCCACGCTCTTAAATATATTTGCCTCGACAAAAGGATTCACCTTTTTAAGATTAGCGATGAGCTGCTTTATCTCAACACGCTTTGAGCGGTTTTCCTCATTATTACAGGTGGTACAGGTATCTGTAAACTTGCAGGCACACTGTATGAAATGCAGACCGTTGTAATCACGCCATGCCTTGATATCGTCCTCCCTGACCAGGTAAAGAGGCCTGATAAGCTCCATGCCCTCAAAGTTTGTGCTGTGAAGCTTAGGCATCATGGTCTGTACCTGTGCACCGTAGAGCATGCCCATGAGTATCGTCTCGATAACATCATCATAGTGATGTCCGAGCGCAATTTTGTTGCAGCCCAGCTCCTTTGCAAATGCATACAGATGTCCTCTTCTCATCCTCGCACATAAATAGCATGGCGATTTTTCGATATCATATACAGCATCAAATATATCTGACTCAAAAATAGTGGCAGGGATGCCAAGGTTCCTGCAGTTTTCCTCTATGACATGCCTGTTTGCCTCATTGTAGCCCGGGTCCATGACGAGAAACTTCACATCAAAATCAAACTTGTTGTGATGCTTAAGCTCCTGAAAAAGCTTTGCCATGAGCATGGAATCCTTACCTCCCGATATACACACCGCAATCTTATCCCCCGGCTTTACAAGCTCATAGGTGTTTATCGCCTTTGTAAACTTGCGCCAGATGGATTTCTTAAATTTCTTTCTGATGCTTTGCTCCACATCTGCCTTTATATCGCGCTCTGCCACCTCATCCTCTTTCATGGCATCAAGCAGCCAGCTTATATAGCCTCCCTTTAAGCTTGCCGCATCAAAACCTTTTTCTGTGAGATACTCTGCCACATCCACACTCGTCTTACCACGGCTGCAGACTATGACAAGCTTCTTATCATGTGGCACCCTCTCATCTGACTCTATTTCCTCTGCCTGAATATTGAGTGCTCCCTTTATGGCACCGTGCGCCACCTCTTCCTCACTTCTTATATCTATTATCTGATAGCTGTTACTATCCAGCTTTTTAACTTCTTCTATACTAAGCTGCATTTTATTTCTCCTATATTATTTCCGCAATGACTTTATTTCCTGAAATATCCTGTACTCATAATATGCCGTCACCACAAGGATGAGCCCTATCATAATGAGGCTGTATACATCGCGGATTGCTATTCCAAACGCATCACACACGCATGGCACCAGAAGCCCCGCAGTAAAAACAAGCTTTACAAACGTCAAAAGCCTGAGCGAATATTTTCTGATATTGCCCACACACAGCTCCGCTGCTATGTGATTTAGCCTTTCCGGATAATGCTGCAGCCATGTGATTGCAATGTATACAAGCAAAAGCACAAGTATATTGGCCACAAACTTAAATACCTGTATGTGATAGCACACTCCATAATAAATCTGTAAGCCTATATACGCAAGAGCTAAAAGCGCATCTATTGCCTCAAGCACCGCCGAAGCAAAGGTCATATCTCTTTTTCTCATATAAATCTACTACCTTTCATTAACACCTTAAACACGTAAAAATAAGGTAAAACGATATTGTTTCTCTTTAAACTATCTAATTTTATCATATTATGGACTATCTTTCTAGAAAAATTGTGATATAATAATCAGGTTAAAGGAATTTTATTTAAAAATTAATAATACAACGAGGTTTAATCGAAAATGAGCAAATTAACAATACCAAAGAACTATTCTTCGGCACTGAATCTTCACGATACACAGCTTGCCATCAAGACTGTTAAGGATTTCTTCCAGGGCATGCTCGCACAGCGTCTTTCCCTGACACGTGTTTCAGCACCGCTTTTCGTTGATCCTACCACAGGCTTAAACGATAACTTAAACGGATATGAAAGACCTGTTACCTTCGGCATCCTTGAGCAGGGTGACAAGGAGGCAGAGGTCGTTCACTCTCTTGCCAAGTGGAAGAGATATGCATTAAAGAAATACGGATTTTCTCTCGGCGAGGGCATCTACACAGATATGAATGCCATAAGACGTGATGAGGAGACTGACAATATCCACTCTATATTTGTTGACCAGTGGGACTGGGAAAAGGTCATCCGCAAGGAGGACAGAAACTTAGATTTCCTTAAGGAAACAGTAAAGACAGTATACAAATGCCTGCGCAAGACCGAGCAGTACATGGCTATACAGTACGACTACATAGATTTGATTCTGCCAAAGGATATCACATTTATCACCACATCAGAGCTTGAGGAAATGTTCCCGGACAATACTCCAAAGGAGCGCGAGTATTATTTTGCAAAGGCAAAGGGTGCAATCTGTGTAATGCAGATTGGTGACAAGCTTGCAAACGGAGAGCCTCACGACGGACGTGCCCCTGACTATGACGACTGGGCTTTAAACGCTGATATCATCGTATACTATCCTGTTCTTGATATCGCACTTGAGCTTTCATCAATGGGTATCCGTGTAGATGAAAAAGCCCTAAAGGAGCAGCTTGACAAGGCCGGATGTCCTGAGCGTGCTAAGCTTCCATTCCAGAAGGCTATCCTCAACAAGGAGCTTCCGTACACTATCGGAGGCGGAATCGGACAGTCACGAATCTGTATGTTCTTCCTCAGAAAGGCTCATATCGGTGAGGTACAGAGCTCACTGTGGCCTGAGGAGACAATTAAGGAATGTGAGGAGCATGGTATTCAATTGCTATAATCTGCATACCATACTTTACTGTTTGTTATTAAAAACCTGCTGTGTCAGACAATCATGACACAGCAGGTTTTTTATTTCTTATTTTTTAATTTTTCCATATGCATCACAAACATCAGCATAAATGCATGTGTTGCTGCTATTATCTACACAAACATCCTCCATGCAGCCCTGATCTGCGAACCCAGCCTCTCAAACTGCCAGTGGGTATTGCTCTTTATGATACTGTTTGGATCATTTATAGTAAAGCCCTCATCATCATAGCCTGTGATCACCATAAAATGTCCATTGTCTGTGAAATCTCCCGGACCGACATTTACGACTATCAGATTGCCCTCATCAAGCTTTTCCTTAAAAATATCCTCATTTACCTTTACGCTCTTAGCATTTACGCCGAAGTGCCTGCAGCCCTTGCTTATAAGATTCCATGCACTTCCGGAGCCATCCACACTGTAGCCGGCCTCCTTTGCATACTCTGCCACCGCAAGAGGGGATGCCTGTGCATCATGTGTCAGATATAATACAACCATCGAAAGTGCAGTCGGACCGCAGCCACTCGCCGCAAAATAATTGCCACTGTACTTTTCATAGCCCCATCTCTTATCCCACTGCTGCAAAAGAGGTACTGTATCCTGCGAGGCCTCTGCAGTCAGATCAATGTCATGCTTTTTCGAGTGCTCCTTAGGATACTCATATATGAAGTCAATTGCCTCATCATTTCTCTTGGCAAGCTCCTTTAGCTGCCCCGGATACTTTGCACTGTGAAGTATCTCATCAAGCTTCGTTTCCTTGTCAGGCTCGCTGTCTTGCTCCGCAGCGTTTACATCAGCCTCTGAGCTGTTTTGATTTTTTTCTGAATCCATTTTAGATGCGGTAAGTGAATTATTATTCTTCTGCACATCAACATCTCTTGATTGCGTCTTATTATCAGCACCTACCACTGCATCAGCTACGGGAACCAAAAGCTGCATGCCACACGCCAGAAATGTTGTTATGATTATCGCTGCACAAAGAACTATTGCGCCTATTTTCATACGCCTGTCGCGGTGCCTTGCACGTTTTATGCTTCCCTGCCTTCTATGAGTTTTCTTATGTGTCTTTCCCATTGTTCTCCTCTTACTATTACAGCTTATCAACCTCATCCATCCAGATACGTCCACACGCATCAGAAGGCATCCTTAGGTCTCCTCTCGGTGAGACCGCCACTGTTCCTACCTTTGGTCCATCCGGCAGACATGAGCGCTTGAACTGCTGTGCAAAAAATCTGCGATAGAAGTTCTTAAGCCATTTGAGAATAAACTCGTCATCATATTTTCCTTCAAATGCTATCCTTGCAAGGCGGTAAACCTTGGCAGGAGCATAGCCGCAGCGCAGCATATTGTAAAGGAAGAAGTCATGCAGCTCATAAGGGCCCACAAGATCCTCTGTTTTCTGTGAAATCTTACCGTTTTCAGGTGGTAAAAGCTCAGGAGAAACAGGTGTATCAAGCACATCAAGAAGTGTACTTTCCAGCAAATCGCTGCCGCAGGTATCTGCATAGTATTTTACCAGATGGCGCACCAGAGTCTTTGGAACCGATGCATTTACAGCATACATGGACATATGGTCTCCGTTGTAGGTAGCCCAGCCGAGTGCCAGCTCTGACAAATCTCCTGTACCTATAACCATTCCGTTTTCCTTGTTTGCGATATCCATAAGTATCTGTGTGCGCTCGCGTGCCTGTCCATTCTCGTATGTGACATCATGCACAGACGGATCCTGTCCGATATCCCTGAAATGTATATTTACGGCATCCTTTATATCCACCTCGATAAATGTAGCCCCAAGGCATTTAATGAGATTTACCGCATTGTCATATGTGCGGTCTGTTGTTCCAAAGCCCGGCATGGTAACTGCCGCTATATCCTTGTGATCCTTTCCCAAAAGGTCAAATGCTCTTACCGTGACAAGCAGTGCCAGTGTGGAGTCGAGTCCTCCTGAAATACCGATAACTGCTGTCTTGCAGTTGGTATGCTCTAATCTCTTTTTAAGCCCCATAGCCTGAATCATAAGAATCTCATCACAGCGTCTGTCCCTGTCTGTCTTGTCTGCAGGAACAAACGGAGCCGGATTTACATAGCGGCTAAGAATGGTATCCTTTACCTCAAGATCAAACTCAGCCCATCTGTGATCATCCTCGACAACAAATGTTGTCATCCTGCGCCTCTCAGTCTCTATTCTTTCTACATCAAACTCGCTGTATATAGTCTCATTTGTAAAGCGCTTTGACTCGGCAAGCACATTTCCGTTTTCACAGATGAGATTGTGTCCTGAGTAGACCACATCCTGTGTAGACTCACCGTCTCCCGCTGACGCATAAATATATCCACAGATTAATCTGGCAGACTGTCCGCTCACAAGCTCTCTCCTGTATATTGCCTTGCCTGTCACCTCATCTGATGCAGACAGATTTACAATCACAGTGGCACCCGACATCGCGTGTCTGATGCTCGGCGGGTTCGGAGTCCAAAGATCCTCACAAAGCTCCACCGCTATCTTAAGCTTTGGCAGCTGCTTGCAGCTAAAAATAAAATCAGTATCTACAGACACCTGCTGTCCATTTTTCAGTGTGACATATGTGCTAAGGTTTTCTCCCGATGCAAAATGCCTTGCCTCATAAAACTCATTGTAATTTGGCAGAAATGTCTTTGGCACCATGGCAAGTACTTCTCCGCGCGATACAACTGCCGCCATATTATAGAGCATGCCGTTTATCTCATATGGAAGCCCTATGAAAAATATGCCGTCAAGGCTCCTGCTGTAATCAGCTATTCCTATAAGCTCATCCTCTGCTGCAGCGATGAGCTTATCCTGCCAGAAAAGATCCTGACAGGTGTATCCGGTAATGCAAAGCTCCGGGAAAACAACCACCTTTGCCCCGTTGTCAGTGCACTCCTTCATAAGAGCTTTAATAAGCTGTCCGTTGTATACAGTATCAGCTACCTTTACCTTTGGTGTCGCTGCAGCGACCTTTATATATCCGTCCTTCAATTAGCGCATCTCCTTCAACTCATCCACCGTAAACTCATATGCCTTATTACAGAACTGGCACTTTACCTCAATGCTCTCACCATCTGCGATAATGGAATCAAGATCCTTTTTACTCAGTGTGGAAAGTGCTCTGCTCACACGCTCCTTTGAGCAGTCACAGTGGAAGCGTGTCTCAGTCGTATCTGTGATTTCAAGCCCGAAATCCCCTAAAATTTCCTCAAGTATCTGCTCCGGAGTCAGCCCCCTGTCAAGCATCTGTGTCACAGAATCAATCTCTGTGATTTTCTTTTCAAGCCTGTCCACAACATCCTCCGGTGTAAACGGCATAAGCTGGATGATAAATCCACCGGCCTGCTTTACGCTCTGGTCCTTATCCACCAGCACGCCAAGACCAACCGCTGACGGAATCTGCTCAGATGTGGCAAAATAATAGGTCAGATCCTCAGCGATCTCTCCGGTCTGCAGTGCGATCTGTCCCACATACGGTTCTTTTAACCCCATGTCTTTGATGACACTCATCACGCCAAGTCCAAGCGCTCCGCCCACATCTAATTTGCCCTGTGCATTTAACGGCAGTTCCACCTGGGATTCCATAGGAAATCCCTTGACATGGCCATGGGAATCCGCTGTCACGGTAAGTCCTTTTGCCGGACCGCCGCACTGGATCTGGATCGTCAAAAGATCATTATCCCCTTTCATCATTGTTCCCATCATTGCCGCACCGCTCAAAAGACGTCCCAACGCTGCCGTGATGACCGGTCTTGTGTCGTGGGCTCTTCTTGCCTCCTCAACCATTTCCTTTGATGTGATGGCAAATGCACGAATCTGGCTGTCCGCCGCTGTTGCTCTTACAATATAATCACTCATATTTTATCCTCCATTTCGTACTGTACTCATAAATTTCTGATGACTCCAATGATGTTGGGAGCAAATAGTGCATTCAGGTTTCCTGATTGCTCCTCGCGATCACATAAATGCGCTCGCTGTCCTCTTTTACCGGCTCTCTCGTAAATGCGTCATATGCTGCGACGAATTCAAGTCCCGCCTGTTCTAAAAGGTGTTTTACGGTTTCTAATTCGTAGGCACGCTGGTAGTGCGTCTCCTCAAATCTGCGGTAAAGTCCTTCTTCCTCCCGGATAAAAAGCGTCAGATCATATTCATTGATCTGTTCTTCCTCATCGAAATAGTTATCCCAGATGAAGCTTCCCTCCTCGCGGTTCTCAGCGATTGTCGTCTCGCCTAAGAGTTCTCTGTATTTATATACTGTGTTCAGATCGAAGATAAAAATACCATCCGGATCTAAATATTCGTTGACACGGTAAAACAGGGACAAAAGATCTGTCTCTTCCAGCAGATAGTTCATCGAATCACAGATGCTCACGACTGCACGCACGCTTCCGTACAGTTCAAGTTCTCTCATATCCTGTAACAGATATAAGATCTCATCCTCCGGCATCTCCTGATATCCGGTCTCCGCCGCGATCTCCAACATTTCCGGTGAATTATCCACACCGATCATATCGTAGCCCGCTTT
>OLBB01000458.1_pt1 | contig 9143 bp, 8 predicted proteins | sample 1607721 | NCBI WGS metagenome assembly OLBB01 (sample SAMN02674693, study PRJEB24791) | human gut metagenome, SKBSTL018 | isolation source: stool | host: Homo sapiens | place: USA | reverse complement strand
GCGGCACAGGTGGTAGCGCTGGCGGATGCCTATGACGGTCTGGTCGGCAAGCGGGACAAGCGCGAGGCCCTCTCGCAGGAGGAAGCGGTCGCTGCGCTGACCGCAGGAAAGCACGGTGCTTTCAATCCGCTGCTGCTGGAAAGCCTGCGCGACGTAGAAAGCCGGCTCGCGGAGGAGACTGAGGCCGATGCCCCTCCTCCCCCGAAAGAAGAAATTCTCTTTGACGAAACTGTTCTTGGGTGAGGTATAAAAATGACGTTGGAACAAGTATATGCAGCCATTGGCGGCGACTATAAGGGCGTGATGGAGCGTCTGCCCAGCGCGGACTTCGTCCGCCGCTTCGCTCTGAAATTTCTACAGGACGACAGCTTCCCGAACCTGAAAAAGGCGCTGGAAGAGAAGGATGCCCCGACAGCATTCCGTGCCGCTCACACCCTGAAGGGCGTCTGCCAGAACCTTGGCTTCGATGCACTGTACGTCCCGTCCAGTGCTCTGACGGAAGCCCTCCGCGGCGGCAGCCTTGACGGTGCCGACGAGCTGTTCCCTCCGGTAGAGAAGGAATATCAGCGTGTGGTCGAGGCGCTGAAAGCATTAGAATAACGAAAAAATCCCCCGCAGCGTCACAAAGCTGCGGGGGATTTTTCTATTGGATGAATATCAGGAAATATCTGTCATTATTTCCGGCTTGCCAGCAGAGCCTCGATCTTCTTGATGGGGTCGATGATGCTGGAAACGGACATGTCGTGGTTCAGGGCCACGACGAAGTATGCGGCGTACTTGGAGACGTCAACATCGACGTACCAGTCACGGGTCAGCAGCTCAGGCATACGGTAGGTCAGGTTGGTGCCCACAACGTAGGTCAGGGTGCCGTTTGCCACAGCCTTGTCGAACTTCTCCAGACCGCTGGTGAACAGGGGGAAGGTGGCGTTGGCGATGATGTTGGCAGCGCCGCGCTCCTTCAGGTTGCTGGCAACCTCCAGCATGCTCTCGCCGGAAGCAATGATATCGTCTGCGATAAAGACGGTCTTGCCCTCCACGCTCTCGCCCAGATACTCATGGGCAACGATGGGGTTGCGGCCGTTCACCACGCGGGTGTAGTCGCGGCGCTTGTAGAACATACCCAGGTTGCAGCCCAGCACGCTGGAGAAGTACATATTGCGGTTCATAGCGCCCTCGTCCGGGCTGACCACGGTGAACTTCTCCTTGTCGAAGGACAGGGTGGGGTCCTTCTTCAGCAGGCTCTTGAGCACCTGATAGGTGGGCATGGCGTTATCAAAGCTCATCAGGGGCACTGCGTTCTGCACGCGGGGATCGTGTGCGTCAAAGGTGATAATGTTGCGCACGCCCATGGTCTGCAGCTCCTGCAGAGCCACAGCGCAGTCCAGGCTCTCGCGCACCACGCGGCGGTGCTGACGGCCGCCGTACAGGCTGGGCATGATGACGGAAACGCGGTGTGCCTTACCGGCCACAGCCTGGATCAGACGCTTCAGGTTTGCAAAGTGGTCGTCCGGGGACATGTGGTTCTCGTAGTTGAACAGCTTGTAGGTGACGCTGTAATTGCCCGGGTCCACCACGATAAAGATATCGTCGCCGCGGACAGACTCCTTGACCAGACCCTTGGCGTCGCCGCTCTGGAAGCGGGGGCAGTCGCAGGAAATAATGAAGGTGTCTTTTTCAATTCCGGCAGCCTTTGCCCAACGGACAAGGTGCTTGTCGATCAGGCCGGTCAGCTCCTCGGCACCGGGGCAGGCGATCAGCCGCATATCCGCCACACTGGGCTGCTCAAAGAAGGACTTAGGGGAAATTTCAATAGACATAGTCACATAACTCCTTATTGCTGTTTACCATCCGTACCATGCACACAAGTGCGCATATCTGGTTTTATTTTATCACATTTTGTCGATTGTTCCATATCAATTTGTTTCATGTGTGGATTTTCTGCGCCTTGCACAGCTGTTTTTCCTTTTCCTTCAAGAGAATGTGAGTTTCTTACAAAAACGCGACCAAATCTTTACCGTTTCGCAAAGTTTATCTGATTTTCGAGGAAAAGTAGTACTTTTCATTGTTAATCTTCTTATCTCCAAAGTCCCCTAAAAACAGGAACGGGGAACGGCATCAAAACCGTTCCCCATCGATTGGTATTTGGCAGGCGTAGCATTCTCCTGCATCTCTCAGAACCGAAGTTCCTGTCGTTACCGGCGGCGTGTGGTCGCTACGAATTTTACCACCTCAAATACCTCTCTTATCCTATGTTTATTTTACCATATTCATTCCCGTTTGTAAAGAATTCTGCGATTACGCAGGTATTGCTGATAACGCTTTTCATTCACAGACATAAATGTAATAATCGAATTTTGAAACCCGTCTGGGTCGCCATCTGTATATATCCGCAAGACAAGCTGATAACTTTTTCCATTGCATTCGATTCTCTTTAAAACATTGGCTGTATAAAGTTTTTCTGTTGCAACGGTGTACAAAGGGAACATAATAAAAAACTTAATAATGGACTGCCAATCTTACACAAAGTACCGCCCAAACGAGACTACGGGCGGTATTTTTGTATCATGGCGGAGAAAGGAGGAACTTCCCACGGGGGCTTGACTGAAAAGTTGAGCCCCTTTTTTCATGCCAAAAAACAGGAGGTAAATGCTTATGGCAGATGATAAAACCACAAAAACGCCGGAACAGCCGGTAACGGATAGCGGGCCGGGCAAGGAAACGCCTCCCGCTCCCCCAAAAGAGCCGGAGAAGGTTTCCGTTTCCCCGGAGCCGGAAAAAAAGACGGAACCGGAGGTAAAGAACCCGCAGGTTTCCGTCTATAACTTCGCTGAAATTATGAAGGAAAAGAAAGTCGAGGAACGGGCGGCAGCTCCCAGCGGGGAAAAGCCTGTCCCGGCAAAAACGGAAAAACCGGAAAAGCAGCCGGAGGCTCCGAAGAAAGCGGAGGAAAAACCCAAAGAGCCGGAACAGCCGAAGCGCCGGGGCCGTCCCCCGAAAGCAGATAAGGACAAGGACGCAGCCCCGAAGCCCAAAGCTCCCGCACAGAAACCGGAAAAGGCGGTCAAAAAGGAACCGGAGAAAAAAACGGCTCCAACGGTGCAGACCGCTCCCACTCCGAAGGAACCTGAAAAGCCGCAGGATGCACCACGCCGGGGCAAGGAGCAGATCGTCTATATCAAGCTGAATGAACTCCACGCCTTCAAGAACCATCCCTTTGAGGTTCGGGATGATGAAGAAATGCGGGCTATGGTGTCCAGCGTCAAGGACAAGGGCGTTACCCAGCCCGCTATCGTCCGTCCCCGTGAGGATGGCGGCTATGAGATCGTGTCCGGCCACCGCCGCCAGAAGGCCAGCGAGCTTGCCGGATATGCGGATATGCCCTGTATCGTCCGAAACCTGACAGACGATGAAGCCATCACACAGATGGTCGAGGACAATCTCAACCAGCGTGAAGAAATCCTCCCCAGTGAGCGGGCCAAAGCCTTGAAAATGCAGCTTGAAGCTATCAAGCACCAGGGCTCCCGCACTTCGGGCCAGATTGACCCGAAGGACGCTGGCAAACGCTCCAACGAGATCGTGGCCGAGCGCAATAAGATGGCGGTCAAGCAGGTGCAGCGGTATATCCGTCTCAATGAGCTGGTTCCCGACCTGATGAAGTTGATGGATGAAAAAAAGCTGGGCTTTACTACGGCGGTGGAGCTTTCCTATATCGGCAAGAAGAACCAGAACTATATCGCCGTCGCCATTGACAGCCAGCAGTCCTCGCCTTCACAGGCGCAGGCAAAGCGTATGCGTGAGCTGGACGAAAAGAAGCTGCTCAACGGGGATGTGATCGACGGCATTATGATGGAGGACAAAAAGGAGGTAGACAAAGTGATTTTGACAGGTGCGGAACTGAGCAAGTATTTCGGCAAGGAAACTACGCCGAGGGAAATGAAGGACCAGATCATCAAGCTGCTGGACGACTGGAAGGGTCAGCAGAAGGAACACGAAAAGCCGGAGAAGAAAACCGAACAGGAAAAGTAAGCCCAAACTTCGGGTCAGCATGGCCCGAGGATTGCGGGGCTCTGCCCCGCGCCCCGAAGCTCTGGAGATATAAATTATTCCCCGTCGCCAGTTATTCCGTAGCATAGCCGGGAAAATCAGTCAAGGGCAGCGCCGCCGCAGGCGGTGCCAGAGGCACCCTTGACGGATTTCTCCCGGTTATGCTTTTTCCCGGTCAAGCGACGGGGATATAAATTCTCCAGAGCCGTTCCCCTTCCCGGGGGAAGGGGCGGAGGGGTTGGGCGAACTCTTGCTTTTCCCTAAACCAAAACAGAAATGGAGGCTCAACCAATGAAACGACCTTTAGCATACCTGACCGCCGCATGGAGCGGCGAGCCGGATGTTGATATGGAGCTGGCGGCCCACTACTGCCGCCTTGCTTATGAGGCGGGCTTTTCCCCGATCTGCCCGCTCTTGTATCTGCCGCTGTTTTTGAATGACAGCGTTCCCGAGGAACACAAGGCCGGGATTGATATGCGCCGGGATATGCTGCGGCGCTCCCATACCCTGATCGTCTGCGGCAGCGTTGTGGACGAGGATGTGAAAAACGATATTGCGGTTGCCGGGCGGCTGGGCATTGCGGCGACCACACTGGAAGGGGTGCTTGCCGTGAAGGGACACGGCACCCCGGGCCATGCCGGACATTAAGCTGGGGAGCCTTTTCGACGGGATTGGCGTGTTCCCTCTGGCTGCTTCCCGGTGCGGTATCCGTCCGGTATGGGCCAGCGAGATTGAAAAAGCGCCCATCTCCATAACCAAAAGGCACTTTCCCGACATGGTGCATTTGGGGGATATTACGAAGGTGGACGGCGGGAAAATCCCACCTGTCCATATAATTACCTTCGGTTCCCCCTGTCAGAACCTTTCTCTGATCGGCAACCGCTCCGGCCTTGCCGGGGCAAAATCAAGCCTGTTCTATCAGGCGTTTCGTATCATACAGGAAATGAGGGATGCTACTGATAACCTATATCCAGCTATCGCTGTTTGGGAAAACGTCATGGGAGCGTTTTCTACAAATGACCGGATGGACTTTAGAGCCGTCCTATCCGCCTTCTCGGACACCGAAGTTCCAATGCCTCCTTCGGGAAGATGGGGAAACGCCGGAATGGTGCGAGGGGGAACGCCTGATGTGTGCTGGCGGCTCATGGACGCCCAGTATTGGGCAGGCTCCCGAAGGCTGGCACGAAGGCAGCGGATTTTCGTCGTGGCGGATTTTGGAGGCAGACGTGCCGCAGACATACTATTTAAGCCCCGTCCAATGCTCCCACTTCCTCCGCCTTGCGGAGAGGGCGGGCGGGCCGCCGCCGAAGGAGATCGAACAGCTTCTTTTGAAACAGGGCGGCAGATACCAGTCATCCACCCCTTTCAGTGCTTCCGTATGCGGGGAGCGGCAAAAAGGCAGGAAGAAACGGCCTTCCGAAACAGCTTCGGATTACCAACTGACCCTTTTCCCACTCTTTTAGCCAGTGATGTAACGCCCTTTGCCTTCTGGTATGAGGGCGACCCGGAGGGCGGCTGTATCCGTTTTCTGACGGAAACAGAAAGTGAACGGCTGATGGGGCTGCCGGAGGGCTGGACAAAGTACGGGGCGGACGGCATGGAGATCCGGCCTCTGCAACGCTACAAGGCGCTGGGAAATGCGATTGCCCTCCCTTGCGCCGATTACATTATGGCCGGGATTTATGAGGTGCTGGCTGACCGGGCCGGAAAGGAGGAATGAGCCCATGTTTGAAGCCTATATAACCAATACAGCCCTATACCCCTTAATGGGGATTGAGGTAGGGACAACGGTACATTTCCCCATGACGACACAGGAGTTGCAGGCCGCCCTTGCCAAAATCGGGATAGACGGGAAACGGTACAGCGAAGTGTTCTTTACCAGCTTTGACAGTGATGTGCTGGGGCTCTACGATCATCTCTACGAATGTGAGAACATCGACGAGCTGAACGAGCTGGGCCACGCCCTGCTGGAAGTACGGGATAAGGGCGGACTGGAAACCTTTGAAGCCGCTCTTGTCTTGGGAAACCACACAAGGAGCGTGAAGGATTTGATAAACCTGACGCAGAACCTTGACCTTTACCGCTTTTACCCGGATATTTCCGATGATGAAGGGCTGGGCCGTCTTTACGCCGACGAGCTTGGGACTATCGACATACCGGAGCACATTCAGAACTACTTCGATTATGAAGCATACGGGCGGGATGTGCGTATCAACGAGGGCGGCGTATTCGCTCCCGGTGGGTATGTGTCGGCAGTCCCGGAGGGCTTCAAGGAGTATTACCACGGGCCGCAGGACATTCCGCCGGAACACCGGATATTTGCCTATCCTGAAAAGGCCGAGCCTGTCCACTCCATTCTCGCTGCACTCAAACGGTTTCAAGAAGCCCCACCCGCTCCGAAAAAGGACAAGGCGGGGCCTTCCCATGAAGAACGGTAAGACTTCGGGCCAGCATGGCCCGAAGCATGAAGGAGGTGCATACCATCAACTATTACCCTATCAATGAAGGGGCCGCCCGCCGGGCAAAAGAAATGAACAGCTTTTCCGACTACAAGGAAGGGAGCGCAACGGCGGAATACCGGGCAATGGTGGACAAGGCCGCCGCCATAGCGGAACAGCAGAAATCCCGGGTGGACCCCATGTACCATGAGAAGATCGACCATCTGTTAGACACCTACGCCCGCAAGCTGGCCGAAAACATGAACCAGGGCTTTGCCATTGACGCAAGGGTTCCCTCTGTGATGATCGCCGGACCTGCCAATTTCCCGGTGGGAAAGAAGGAAAAACAGAACCGGGCGCGGGACAGCAACATGGAGGAATGGCGGCATATTCAAGGGCTGCTGGATAAGATACGCAGCACCGGCATGGGCGGGATCAGCGCCGATGACCCGGCAGCGATTGAAAAGCTCCAGAAGAAGCTGGACGGGCTGGAACGCTCCCAGCTCATTATGAAGGAGGTCAACGCCTATTACCGCAAGCATGGCAAGCTGGACGGCTGTGCGCTGCTGTCGCCGGATCAGATCGAAAAGCTGAAAGCAAGCATGGCGTCAAGCTGGCGGAGCGATCCGAGGCCCTTTGAAAGCTACCAGCTTACCAACAACAATGCGGAGATCCGCCGGGTAAAGGCCCGTATCGAACAGCTTTCCAAACAGGCACAGCAGGAATTTTCCGGCTGGGAGTTCGATGGGGGTCGTGTGGAAATGAACCGGGAGGACAACCGCTTGCAGGTGTTCTTTGACGGAAAGCCTGACGCGGACACCCGGGCCGAGCTGAAAAGCAGCGGCTTTCGTTGGGCTCCCAGCGTGGGCGCATGGCAGAGGCAGCTCACGGACAACGCCATCCGGGCGGCTGACCGTCTGGAATGTATCAAGCCGCTGTCCGGCGAAAAGCCCTCCCAGCTTCAAAAGAAGCCCTCTATCTTGCAGACCATGCGGGAACAGGGCGAAAAAGTCCAGACGGAGCCGGAAAAGAAAGCTCCGTCCGGCAGAGATGCCGAGCGGTAAGCCTCGGGCCACATTGGCCCGAGGTTTTCTGTTCCCCGAGATTGTACGGGGGCCTCCCGGATAGCGGGAACCCCGACGGAAAGGAGGTTTTATGCAGGAAGAAGTAAACCAAAAAACGGTTGCCCTTTCGATCAGGACAACGAAGCTCACGGGAAAAGTGCTGGCTGCCGCTCTTGGGAAGGTAGCGCGGGCGCTGCAAAAGCACCACCGGAAGGCGCTGACCCCGCAGGGACGCCAGAGTGTAAAAAAGCTGATGAACCACTATGGCGGCAAAAGCGCCATGCCCTATGTGGGAGCCCCAAAGGATTTTGACCGGATCGCAAAGGAGTTCCATGTGGACTACGCTTTCCATAAAGTGAGCCCCGGTCATTACCTGCTGTTCTTCAAAGCCAATCAGGCGGACGCTATCACGGCGGCCTTCCAGAAGTACAGCGCAAAGGTGCTGAACAAAGAGCAGGACAAGGCTTCCATCCTCGGCCAGCTTCGGAAATTCACGGAGCAGATCAGGACGCAGGCAAAGGAAAAGCAGCGAACCAGAGAGGCGGTGAAGGACGGACGTTGAGTGACAAGATCAGAAAATATGTGCTCCCAAACCTGCCGTACCTCTTTGTGTTCTGGTTTTTCTCCAAAATCGGGACGGCCTACCGGATCGCCCCCGGCACAGACTTCGGGACAAAGCTCATGGGGATGCTCGATACCTTCCCCAAAGCCTTTGAAACCTACTGGCCGGGGCCGGGAGGTATTGACCTGCTGGTGGGCCTTGCCGGTGCGGCTGGGGTGTATCTGCTGATACAGTCAAAGATCAGGCAGGCGAAAAAATTCCGGCGGGATGCGGAGTACGGCACCGCCCGCTTTGGAACAAAGGAGGATATAAAGCCGTTTGTAGACCCTAAATTTCAGAACAATGTCATTCTGACCGGGACGGAGTTCCTTACCATGAACACCCGTCCGAAGATACCCGCCAATGCCCGGAACCTAAACGCCTGTGTCATCGGATCGTCCGGCTCGGGAAAGACAAGGTTCTGGTTGACCCCGCAGCTCCTTCAAGCCCATTCCTCGTATGTGGTGGTAGACCCGAAGGGCGGCACCCTCGACCAGTGCGGGCGGTTTCTGCAACGGGAGAAATACAGGGTGCGGGTGTTCAACAGTATCGACTTTTCAAAATCCATGCACTACAATCCGCTGGCCTATATCAAGACGGAAAGCGATGTTTTGAAATTTGTTACCGCCCTGATTGCCAACACCAAAGGCGACGGCAAGGAGGGCGACGAGTTCTGGACAAAAGCAGAAACCCTCTTGTACTGCGCCCTTGTGGCCTACATCGTCTTTGAGGGGCCGGAGGAAGAACGCAACATGAATACGCTGGTGGAAATGATAAACAGCATGGAAGTCCGGGAGGATGACGAAACCTTCAAAAACGCGGTGGACTATATGTTTGACGGGCTGGAACGCCGCAGCCCCCAGCACTTCGCCGTGAGGCAGTATAAGAAATACAAGCTCGCCAGCGGTGTTGTATGCTCTAAAAGACTTCTTAATCAAGCAGTTGGGAAGTCTCTTAGAACACACAACCTAAAACCGAAGAAAGGAGCGCAAGTTA
>OLBB01000456.1_pt1 | contig 9194 bp, 7 predicted proteins | sample 1607721 | NCBI WGS metagenome assembly OLBB01 (sample SAMN02674693, study PRJEB24791) | human gut metagenome, SKBSTL018 | isolation source: stool | host: Homo sapiens | place: USA | reverse complement strand
CGAGAGTGAATTCCATCGCCCCATTGGGCGGTGGAATTTAGAAATTCATTTTTGACATTATTTCCTTTTTTGAAATAATTTTGACATGATTAGAAATGAATGTTAAAATATAGATAACAAAAAGGTGCTACCTATAACAACGGTTCGCCTGATCATTTACTTAGTTAAAATAACCGTTCAGTTTTCCAGGCTGGGGCGGTTATTTTTTTGTGGTCTTACTGCCATTGGAACCAATCGCATATCCAAGACCAAATGAGGTTAAACAGAGACTGAGCACTGCAAGCATAAAAAACCGGCAGCCAACGGCTGCCGATTTTCGATGAAAGAAAGGTTAAATTATGATGAAAAATAAGAGTCTAACATTCCGGTTCAATAAGTCCGTATGTATTTCCTTTTCTCTTGTAGACTACATTTACTTCGTCATTCTCTGCATTTCTGAATACGAAGAAATCGTGTCCTGAGAGCTCCATCTGGATGCATGCATCCTCAGGATACATAGGTTTCATACCAAATCTCTTGGTACGGACAATCTTGATTTCCTCGTCCTCTGCATCGTCTGCCTCCACGAAATCATCCTGGAATATCGCCGGTGCATACTTCTTTGCGGAAATCTTGGTTCTGTATTTGCGAAGCTGTCTCTCGATTACTTCCTCTACGAGGTCAATTGATACGTACATATCATTGCTGACCTGCTCTGAACGGATAACATGTCCCTTTGCCGGGATAGTAACCTCGATTTTCTGTCTATCCTTTTCTACGCTGAGTGTAACGTATACGTCTGTGTCCGGTTTAAAAAACTTCTCCAGCTTTGACAGCTTCTCCTCTACTGCCTGCTTAAGCCCCTCTGTTAATTCGATGTTTTTTCCTGAAATTGTTATTCTCATGATGTCCAACCCCTTTATCGTTTATTTGATACGTTGTCTGTATCATGTAAATATTATACCATAAATTTCGTTTTCATCAATCATTTTTATGCAATTTATATAAAAAATCAAGGGTTTATTTACGGTTTTTCGCGAAATCGCTTGATTTCGCTATGATTAGGGATTTCATCAGAATAAAAAACATCAAGTCGAGTGATTTTTTATACACTATCGCAACATTTCTCAACTACAACAGCACATCTAAGCTATCACAACGTTTCTAAGCTACCACAGCGCATCTAACCTATCCCAGTGCCTCAAGCTGAGAGGAAAGCTCCTCCCACGCCTCCATATCTATAAGGATTTCTTCCTCGAGAGCGTCTATTTCGTTCTGGATTTCCGTGAGCTTTGAGTAGCTTGACTGATACTCCGTCTTCATTAGCTCGGCCTTGAGCTCATCGAGCTTTGCTTCCTTGACCGCCAGGTCCTCCTCGGCCTTTTTGACCTTTTTTTGTATCTTTGAGCGCTCCTTGCCCGGGTTGTAGTATGCCTTGCCGGTTGATGAGACAGCCATGCCGCCTGCCTGGGCTGCGCTATTTGCATTGGTGCTTTCGCCCACATTACCTGCTGCACCGGTTTGTGACGTGCTCCGTTTTACATCACTGCCTGTCTGACTGCTGCCGTTCTGGCTTATCGCACCGCCAAATATCGCATTGCCTCTGTATACATTTTTTCTTTCCTCAGCCTCACGATCGAGCTTTTCCTGATACTGCTCATAGCCAAACTGATAGAGATTGGTCGTGCCATCCTCGAACACAAGCAGCTGTGTGGCTACCTTTTTCACAAAATATCTGTCGTGTGATACAAAAATCAGTGTGCCCTTGTAGTCCTTAAGCATGCTCTCTAGCGTTTCCTTGCCTACGATATCCATATGGTTAGTTGGCTCATCGAGCACGAGCACGTTCGGTCTGGTCTTTAAAATCTTACAAAGCGCCAGTCTGACCTTTTCTCCTCCTGAGAGCATATTTACGTTCTTGAACACGTCCTCCCCTGAAAAAAGGAAGGCTCCAAGTGCATTTCTGGCCTCGGTTTCTGTAAGATTCGGATACTCATCCCAAAAATCATCGAGCACAGTCTTGTTGCTTGTATACATGGCCATCTGCTGGTCGAAATATCCTATCTGCACGTTGGTTCCAAAGCGGTACTCTCCTGAAAGTGCAGGGATCTTACCCACGATGGTCTTTAAAAATGTTGATTTTCCAAGTCCGTTTCCGCCGAGTATGCCAAGCTTTTCGCCTCTTTTCAAATCAAGCGACACTACGGAGAGCGGATGGTCATAACCGATTGCAAGCTCTGATGTATAAAGCACATCGTTTCCGGTCTCCTTTTCGGGCTGGAAATTGGCATGGAAGGTCTTGTTGTCGTACTTGTCCGGCGCCTCGATAATCACCATGCGGTCGATAGCCTTCTGCTTTGACTGCGCCATGGATGTCTTGGTCGGCTTGCCCTTGAAGCGCGTAACCATACGCTGCAAACGCTCTATCTCCTTCTGCTGGGCGATGTGATCCTTCATCTGCTTGTCGTAGTTTTCCTTTTTGCGGGCGATAAAATTGGTATAATTGCCCGGATAGCGCCTTGCTGTGCCGTACTCTATCTCGTATACCACATCTACCACATTGTCGAGAAACATACGGTCATGGGATACGACAACCACTGCCTTCGGGTACGACTTCAGATAGCCCTCAAGCCACTCAATCGTCGTGACATCGAGGTGGTTGGTCGGCTCGTCCAAAAGCAGTATGTCAGGCTTTGACAAAAGCAGCTTTATGAATGCTATCTTGGTCTGCTGCCCTCCGGAAAAGTCACGGATTGGCTTTTTACGCTCATCATCTGAGAAGCCGAACTTGCGGATCATGACCTCATATTCCTTCTCATAATAGTAGCCGCCATCATCCTTGAAGGCCTCCTCCATCGCGGTATATCTGGCTACCTTTTCATCGGAATAATCATGCTCAAGCTCTGCCGCCGCGCGCGCAAGCTCTGCCTTTCGCTCGTCCATTTTCACGAAGCATTTGCGCACCTCCTGCTCGAGTGTCACATCAGGATCATCAAACGCAATCTGCTTCAGATACCCTATCTCCGGGTTTCCTGCCTTTGCAATAAAGGCGCTCTCATCGCTGTCGAGCTTTTCCATCTCAACCTCGCCTGAAATGAGCTTTAAAAGTGTTGTCTTGCCACAGCCGTTTCTGCCGACTATCGCTATCTTTTCTGTGTTTCTGATTTCAAAATCTATACTATGCAAAATGACGTCGTCGCCAAATGCGACAGCGCCATTACTTATCTGGTAGAGCATATACTATCCTTTCATGCTTATGCCTGCTGCTTAATTGTTAGCCATAATGTAGTTGACAAACTGTGTTGCAGTACGTCCTGAAATACCACCGTGGCTGAGTTCCCACTTGTTTGCCTCCCTGCACAGCTCCTCGTCTGAAAGTGTGCAGCCGCTCTTTCTCGCAAGCTCTGTTACGATGTTGAAGAACTCCTTCTGCGATGGCTTTGAGTAGCTGATTGTCACACCAAAACGGTTTACAAGTGACAGCTTCTCCTCAACTGTATCTGAGTGGTGCTTGTCATTGCTGTTGTCCTGGTCATTACGGTCATTCCATGTCTCCTTTATCAGGTGACGGCGGTTAGAGGTTGCATAAATCAGTATGTTGTCAGGCTTTGTCTCCACGCCACCCTCGATAACTGCCTTTAGGAACTTGTACTCAATCTCATGCTCCTCGAATGAGAGGTCATCCATATATATGATAAATCTGTAGTTTCTGTTTTTGATTGCTGCGATAATCTTTGACAGATATTTAAACTGATGCTTGTATATCTCAATCATGCGCAGTCCGTCATCATAATACTGATTGACAATAGCCTTGATGCTTGTTGATTTTCCGGTTCCGCTGTCTCCGAAAAGCAGCACATTGTTGGCCTTTTTTCCCTGTACAAACGCTTCTGTATTGTCTGTGAGCTTTTTCTTCTGGATTTCATAGCCGATCAGGTCATCGAGCATGACCGCATCCATATTGTTGATTGGCATGAAGGAAAAGCCACCGTCCAGATGCTCCTCAATCCTGAATGCCTTGTTGAGACCAAACATGCCGACTCCGTATGCCTTGTAAAAGCCTGTTACCACATCAAAGAACTCCTGCTCATCCTTAGCTGCCTCAAGCTTCTTGCTCAGCGCCCTTACTTTCTCGCTGACATTGTGATTATACATAAGGTCCTTTTTCACAATGGCCTTATAATTGCTGATCTGTGTGAAGCAGTCGATTCCGAGTGCTGACTCGATTGGCTTGAAATCATAATCGAAAAGCTTCTTAAAAATCCTGAAATCGTTTGCCACAAGCCCGTTTACGCTGCCATCGCTGGCTCCGACCTTCTCACAGGTGATGGAAAACGGATTCTCACTCATCATAAGGAAGAAAGTGAGATAGTTGTGCCACAGATTGTCATCAAAACCATAGTCTGTCGCTACCTTTAGGATTCTCTTGACCTGTGTATTGATGTCGCGCACAAGCTCTGTCTTGTTGTACTCGCCCACCTCAAACTGCTCAAAGAGCTGTCCCAATTTATAAAGTATCTCGTCCTGAGGTAAATCTCCGTACATAAGTAATTTTGATATTTCCTGATACATGGCTGTTCCTCCTGGTTTTGCCTTGTTTTCACTGCTAACATATGATTATAAACACTGCGCCACGATTTTGCAAGAGCTTGTGTGCTTACGTCCCGCCATGCATGCAAAAAGGCGGAGCTAAAACTCCACCTTTATTGTTGTGCCACGCCCCACCTCGCTGTCTAGCGTCAGCCCTGCATCATGCAGCTCCACTATATGCTTTACTATCGCAAGCCCTAGGCCTGTGCCGCCGGTCTCCTTCGAGCGGCTCTTGTCCACTCTGTAGAAGCGCTCAAAAACGCGCTCCTGCTGATCCTTTGGGATGCCTATACCGTTGTCCTCGACCGTGAGAACTGTCTTGCCACCTAGCTTGTGTACCGTCACATTTACGGTGCCGCCCTCATTGTTGTAGCGGATAGCATTCTGGCAGAGATTCTCAACGAGCTCCGTGAGAAGCTGCCTGTTGCCTCGTACCATACAGTCAGTGCCGTCAAAATTGAGTGCTACTTTTCTCTGCTCGGCATTCACCTGTAGATTTTCCATGCAGTCCTTGACCAGACCGTACAGATCAAGCTGCTCAAAGCCCTGCTGCGCCTCGCTGGAATCAAGCTCCGAGAGCTTTATGATATCATTGATTAATGAAAGCAGGCGCTGTGCATTTCTTCTGATTTCAGTGGCAAAATGAATCTGCTGCTCCTTTTCGACCATGCCGTTTTCTATGAGCTCTGCGTAGCCGGAGATGGCTGTGAGCGGAGTCTTTAGCTCGTGTGACACATTGGCTGTGAAGTCCTGTCTGCTCTTTGCCGCGGCAAGCACGCCCTCATGCTGTATCCTTATCGCATTCATGAACGGCACGAGCTCCTTGTACTCTGTCTTTTTCTGGATGACAGAGGCCTGCTCAAGGTTGCCTGCGAGTGTCTCGATTGGCTTCATGAGCTTTCTGGTCAGGCTCTTGGCGAGAACCACACATATTCCTACTATGATAACCGTCACTATAAGCATGGCAGGTATACTGCTTGCAAACATGTTCCAGATACTTCTCGCTGCAATAGAAACACGCAGTACCGTTCCATCATTGAGCTTTATGGCATGATAGAAGGTATTGCTGTTCATGGTGGCTGATGTTCTCACGCTGTCTCCCGTACCTTTATCAAATGCTGATTCAACTTCCGGTCTATTGCCATGATTTTCAAGTTTTTTCACATTATTTTGATTGTCATACAGCACTGTGCCGTCCTTGTCAATCCAGGTGACACGAATACCCTCCACGTCAATCTGCGGGATTTCATTTATATTCTGTTTTAGTATTCCGGTGCTTTCTATTGTCTCTGCCATGACCTGCAGGTCTTCCTTTACCTGCTTCTGAAAGAGGTAATAGTTGATTACTGTCATGGAAACCATAGTGGCAATTGCTACAAAAAGTGCTGTTGCTACCAGATAGTAATTAATCTTCTTTTTCATGCTGTACGCTCCGCTTATGTATATTAGAAATCATTATAACAGCTATTATTCTATAACATAGCCCACATTTCTGACTGTCTTTATCCTGCTGCCATAGTCACCCAGCTTATGGCGGAGTGTCTTTATGTGCATGTCCACTGTACGTGTCTCGCCCTCAAAGTCAGTATCCCAGACGCTTCTCATGATGACCTCCCTGGTCATGACTATTCCCTGACTGCCCATCAGAAGCCTTAAAAGCTCGTACTCCTTGTATGTAAGGTCAACCGGCTCATTGTTCACTGTAACCACATGGCGCTCATGGTCAATCACCAGATCATCCAGCTTTAAAAGCTTCGGCTCCTCCTTCGCTGTTCTCCTAAGCAGTGCCTTTACTCTTGTGATAAGCTCCATGATTGAGAAAGGCTTTTTGATGTAATCATCTGCGCCTCCGTCAAACCCTTTTATCATATCCATCTCTGTTGTCTTGGCTGTGACCATTATAATAGGAATATCCTGTGTGGCCGGACGTTTTCTGAGCTTTCTCACGATATCGTAGCCACTCTCATCCGGAAGCATCACATCAAGCAGTATTAGGTCCGGTACGAGCTCATCCAGCTTCTTGTAAAATTCCTTTGCGTTTTCAAATGCACTGACGATGTAATTACTGTTTTTTAGAGCAATACTCTCTATTTCACGTATGCTCTCGTCGTCCTCTACAATATAAATAAGTGCCATAGCTTTCTCCATTTCAAAAAATCTTATGTAAAATTTTTACCTGCTTTTTACTTTCGATTATACATTACTAATGTAAAACAGACGATGGTTTTATGTAAAATTTATGTAAAATCCATCGTCTGTATTAATTTTATCTGTATATAATTATGATTTAATTTTTCAGTATAAAGATTAAATCATGATTTGCGAACCTTGTCATCAAGCGCAAACTCAACCCACTCAGCAATATTTGTCGCATGGTCTCCGATACGTTCGAAGTATTTTGCAACCATGAGAAGATCCTCTGCCTGCTCACCATCCTCCGGATGCTCCCTGATGAAATCAATAAGCTCAGCCTTTACCTTATCAAAAAGATCATCAACCACATCATCCTGCTTCATCACTATGTGAGCCTTGTCATTGTTCTTCTCAACATATGCCTCGATTGCTCTGATAAGCATAAGCATTGTCTCTAAAGCCATGCTCTTGACATGCTCTATATTGACCCTGTATGGCTTGTCACTGCTCATCAAAATGGTCATCTCGCTGATATCGGCTGCGTGGTCTCCTATACGCTCCATATCAGTAACCATCTTCATCGCTGCAGAAATTGTTCTAAGGTCTCTTGCTACAGGCTGCTGCTGCATGAGCAGATTAAAGCACAGGCTCTCTATCTTTTTCTGCTCTCTGTCTATCTCCGAATCGCCCTCCATGATGTCTTTGGCGCTATCGGCATCCTGATGTATAAATGCCTCGATTGCTTTCTGGATTGACTCCTCAATCATGCTTACCATGTGCATCATTTCTTCATTCAGCTTCTTAAGCTGCTCGTCGAATTTCGATCTCATTAACCAAACCTCCCTGTGATGTAATCCTCTGTTCTCTTGTCCTGTGGATATGAGAAAATCGTCTTTGTGTCGCCAAACTCAACCATATCTCCCACAAGGAAGAAGGCTGTATCGTCTGACACACGCACTGCCTGCTGCATGTTATGTGTTACAACCACAACTGTGTACTTTTTCTTTAAATCCTCCATGAGTTCCTCTATCTTTGAAGTAGAGATGGGGTCAAGCGCTGATGTTGGCTCATCCATCAAAAGCACCTCCGGCTGTACGGCAAGCGCTCTCGCAATACACAGTCTCTGCTGCTGTCCACCCGAAAGTCCCATAGCAGATTTCTTTAATCTATCTTTAACTTCATTGAATATCGCAGCACCCTGAAGACTTTCCTCAACTATCTGGTCGAGTATCTTTTTATCCTTGATGCCATGCACTCTCGGGCCATATGCGATATTGTCATATATGCTCATCGGGAACGGATTTGGTTTCTGGAATACCATGCCGACCCGTTTGCGGAGTCCGTTGACATCCATTTTTCCGCCGTAGATGTTTTCTCCGTCCAGCAACATTTCACCGGTGATCCGGCAGCCCGGAACGAGATCGTTCATTCTGTTGATGGATTTTAACAGGGTCGATTTACCACAGCCGGAAGGTCCGATAAAAGCCGTCACTTCATTGGCATCAATGCTCAAGTTGATATTTTTTAATGCATGAAAGTCTCCGTAATAAAGATCCATATTGGATACATCTATTTTGCTCATGTTTTTTCCTCGTCTCTCTTTTATTTCTTTGCAATTTTCTTCGCAATCATTCCGGAACAGCCGTTGATCAGAAGGACAATCAGCATCAGGATGACGCCGGTTGCATACATCTGATTCATATAAAGGCCTTCACTGGAAAGTGCATACATATGAACGGCAAGGGTACGGCCGGAATCCATAAGGCCTGCCACCTTTGCAATCGTTCCTGCTGTGAAAAGAAGCGCTGCCGTCTCTCCTACGACACGGCCTGTCGCAAGAATGACACCGGAAAGAATGCCGGGTACGGCAGATGGAAGAACAATTTTAAAAATCGTACGAAGCTTTCCGGCTCCCAGTCCAAAGCTTGCTTCCCGATAGGAATCCGGAACCGATTTTAAGGCTTCTTCTGCTGTTCGCATAATCAGCGGAAGAATCATGATGGCAAGTGTACAGGCACCGGACATCATCGAGTATCCCATTTTCAGGGTTTTCGTAAAAAACAGCATACCGAACAAACCGTAAACGATCGACGGGATACCGGAAAGGGTCTCTGCCGTAATCCGGATCAGGCCAACCAGTTTTCCGCGTTTGTTGGCATATTCAACCAGATAAATCGCCGAGAAAATGCCGAGAGGCGCAGCAAGCAGCAGGGAAAGTACTGTCATCGTAACAGTGTTGATGATCGCCGGAAGCATCGTAACATTCTCTGTATTATAGGTCCAGGCAAACTGCTCCAGTGTCAGGTTTTTCACGCCACGAATCAGAATGAATCCAACCAGGAAAACCAAAACGGCAAGTGCAAGAATGGCTGCTCCCCAGGTAATTCCGGTCAGCACGGAGGAAAAAACACTTTTGTGATACGTAACCTTTGTTCTTTCTTTTTCTTTTGTATTTATTTTTACAGCTTCCATTGTATTTACAGCTCCATTTC
>OLBB01000427.1_pt1 | contig 9622 bp, 7 predicted proteins | sample 1607721 | NCBI WGS metagenome assembly OLBB01 (sample SAMN02674693, study PRJEB24791) | human gut metagenome, SKBSTL018 | isolation source: stool | host: Homo sapiens | place: USA | reverse complement strand
GCTCTTCCGATCTTGTACTTTCAACTGTAAATCGGAGAGGGTGGCTGCTTCCTGCTCCGGGCGCAGCGCCGCCGACAGTGTGCCGTTTGTTTCAATTACGGCGTAGGACACCCTGCGCGGGTCAAAGATATCCTTGCCGCGCAGCGCCTCCATCAGGTCAGCGGTGGTCAGCCGCAGCATCCGCAAAGCGTTCTGGTCGATCTTTCCGTCCAGAATGACCGTTTTGGGACGCCCGGAAAGAAAATTGAAGAATTTCTGGCTGCGGAAACTCACCACCGACCCCAGCAGCTCCAGTGCCGCAATGAGGAACAGCGGGATGAGGCTGGCGGTAATGGGCACATCCTCCGATTCAATGGAGATGGACGCCAGATTGGAGATCAGGATGGTGGATACCAGCTCCTCCGGCTGCAGCTCTCCCAGCTGACGCTTGCCCATCAGCCGCATGGCAAACAAAACGCAGAGATACAAAATAATAGTGCGGCAAAGCAGCAGTTTCATGCACAAACCCTCCCGGTGCGGTGTGCGCGGCGTATTCCGCTGCGGCAAAGCGGGCATACTGCACACACAAAGGAGTGATGGATGTGCAGCAGCTTTCGCAAAGCCTTGCGGAAAACCTGTCCGCGCTTGATGCTAGGTTTGGCAAATCGGCAGATTATTATGCGAAGAAGATCGTTTTGTATGGCTGCCCAGGGTGCATCGTAATGTTTGACGGCATGGCAAGTCTCGATTCACTCTGGGAACTCTTGCTGGACGCCGCCGGGCGGCAGTCTGCTTCTGTCCGGCTTACTGGTACGCAAGCCTATGCGCATATCCTGCACGGCTCGGCGTTTCCGGCCGAGAGCACTCCGGTGCAGGATATGCCGCAGCTCGTAGCGCGGCTGACGGCGGGCATGGCGGTGCTGCTTTTAGAGGGCTGCAGCAGTGGTATTGTTTTTTCAGTGCAGGGGCTCAAATTCCGCTCCGTGGAAGAGCCATCCGCCGAGGGCAATCTGCGCGGCAGCAGGGAAGGCTTTACCGACCTTCTGCGGGTGAATCTGAGTCTTCTGCGCCGCCTTGTCCGTACCGATACCCTTATGCAGGAGGCCGCACAGGCGCACACCTGCTGCAATACAGAGTATGCTCTTTGCTACTGCAAGGACCGTGCAGACCCCGCCATGGTACAGCGGGTGCGCGCCATTTTGCAAAGCGCAAGGCCGGAACTGCTGCTGGATTCCAGTTATTTCGTGCCGTGGCTGCTGCCCGGCAAGGCGCGGCTGTTTACCCCGGTGCACTACACCGAGCGCCCGGCGGTCGCCGCCGCAAAGCTCTGCGAGGGCAAGCTGGTAATTTTGGTCAACGGCAGCCCCTCGGCGCTGGTGCTGCCCGCTTTGTTCAGCGAGCAGTTCGAGTGTCTGGACGATTACGCTTCCACGGCGGCGTTCTCCTCTTTTCTGCGGGTGCTGAAGTACTTTTCCTTCTACCTTACGGTGTTTTTGCCGGGGGTCTTTGTGTGCGTGGCGGTGTATCTGCCGGAGCTGTTGCCCCCGCAGCTGCTGTACAAGATCGAAGCAGCTGAAAAGGCAACCCCGCTGCCCCTGTTTGCTGAGATGCTGCTGGTGATCCTGCTCTTAGAGATCATCCGGGAGGCCGGGCTGCGGATGCCGCAGTCACTGGGTCACTCGGTCAGTCTGGTGTCGGCGCTCATCATTGGTGATGCCGCCATTGCCACCGGGCTTATGAGTACCCCGGTCATTTTTGTGGCCAGCATCACGGCCATTGCAGTCTTTGTCACCCCGGGTCTGTACGAGCCTGCCACCCTGCTGCGCATCGGCACGGTGCTGTTGGCAGGGATTGCCGGACCGGTAGGGCTGGCAGCGGCGTTTTTCGGCTTTCTGCTCAGCATCGTCAGCACCGAAGCATTGGGTGTGCCGTATCTTGCGCCGCACCCGTTCCCGCAGCAGCCGCTTTCCGAGGACGGCGTTCTGCGCCGCAACTACCGGCAGCTGTCCCGGCGCGGGTTCAATATCTGGCAAAAGCGGGAGAGGGGGAAACGGCGGTCATGAAGCAGCAGACAGAACGTTTCACCCCGGCGGCGTTGACCCTCAGTTTGGTAACTGCAGCGCTGGCAGACGGCATCCCGCAAAGCGTTCCGGTGCGCCGGGCGCTGTGGCTGGGCGCAGTCAGCGCGGTGTGCCTGTGCATCCTTTCGGCACTGACAGCAGCGGCTTTGCAGGGCAAAACGCCCTCCCTTGCGGTGCGGCTGGCACTGACAGCCGGGCTTTTTATGGAGCTGATGCACACCCTCGTGCAGGCACAAGGGCTATGCACGGCAGAGTTTTCTTCCATGGCGCTGCTGGGCTTTCTGCCGCTGCTGCTCTGGGCGGGGTGGGCTGTCCCTCCCGCAAGCTGGAACGCCTCGGCACGGGTGCTGTGGTGGTTTGTAGCCGTGGGCGGCGTGGTCTGCCTGTTGGGGCTTGCAGGGCAGCTGCACTGGTACCGGCTGTTTACCCCGGCACAGCCGACCGCAGCAAACTGGGGCGTACCGGTTTACGCTGAATACTTTGCCGGAGCCCTTCTGTGCAGTGCGCGGTCTGCCCGCCGCACGGTCTGGCTGCCGGTATGGGGCTTTGCGGTGCAGGCTGCGGCTTTGCTGGGCAGTGCTTTGCTGTTTGGCAGCAGCACCTACCCCCGGCTGGAGTTGCTGCGGGCGTGGAGTGGCAGCAGCTTTTCCCGCATGGATGCGCTGCTTTTGTTGCTGTGGCTGCTGTGCGCTGTCTACCGGGTAGCCATGCTGTGTGCCGCTATCTGCTTGCTCTGGCAGCAGCCGGAAGCGGAGGTGCAACCATGAGAAAACAGAAATCTTGCAAACCGCTGCTGTATTTGCTGCTGACAGGATGGTGCCTTTTATTCCTGCGCTGCGAGAGTACTGAAAAAAGCATGGTGCGGGCGGTGTATCTTTCACAGACAGGGCAGGGGTATCAGGCAGGGCTGCTCTATCAGGCACCGCAGGCCGCCGCCGATGCCGCCGAGGCCTCTGCCGCGTTACAGTTTGTGCAGGCAGAGGGACAAACGATGGAACAGGCGCTGGCTGGGGCAGAGCAGGCACTGCCCCAAACCGCAAGCTACCGCCTGTGTGACTATCTGCTGCTGTCAAAAGCGGAAGAACCATTATTAACAGAGTACGAGCAGCTGGTGCTGCGGCGCGGCTGCGGCCGCACAGCCGCAAGACTGCTTTGCGCAGAAGGAGAGATAGACCGCCTTGCCGCACGGGCCGCCCTGCCGGATGCTCTGATGGCACAAATAAAGGCCGCAGCACCCACCGCACCCCGGCTGTATGAGCACACAGAGCCTAGACTTCTATCCGTTCTCGGGTGGAACGCGGAAGAGGTAACGATACAGGAGGGCGGCGTTCTGCATACCGTGGCGGCTAATATACCTTTGTCCCCGGAGCAGGCCGAGGTCTACCGTCTACTTGCCGGGCAGGGCGGCACCCGGCAGCTCTGGCTGGAAGGGGAGCGCATCGGCATCCGGCGCTGCATCGTTTCGGTCACCCTGCAAAAGGCGCAGGTGCTTGTGCGGCTGGACTGTCAACGCGCTGCCCACAGCCCGCTGCCCACGCAGGCGCAGCAACAACAACTTGCGGCGCAGTGTACAGCGCTTTTGCAAAGCTGCTGGCAGCAGGGCGTGGATGTGCTGCATCTGCAAGCCCGGGCAACGCTGCGGGATGGCAGCGGCGCAAGCTTTGACCCAACAAAAAACGCCTGCCCGCAATGGCGGACAGACGTGCATTTCATGCTGTATTAAGAGGCAGTAGGGAAAGTAACGGTAATGGTGGTGCCAACGTCTACCTGACTTTCCAGCTTGATGCGGGCGTTGTGGATGCGGGCAATGTGCTTGACGATGGCAAGCCCTAGCCCGGTGCCACCGGTGGCCTTGCTGCGGCTCTTGTCCACCCGGTAGAAGCGCTCGAACACGCTGGCCTGCGCTTCCCGCGGGATACCGATGCCGTTATCGGTCACGGTCAGGGAGCAGTGTCCGTCCCGGCTGCAAGCGGTAATGATTTGTACCTTACCGCCCGGGCGGTTGTAGCGGATGGCGTTGTCGCACAGATTCTGGCACAGTTCATCCAGCAGCGCGCGGCTGCCAAGCACCGGGGCGCTCTCGCCCAGATAAGTCAGGGAGATATAGGCGCGGCGGGCGTTCAGTTTCTGGCGCTCCACACACTCCTTGGCAACCTCCAAAAGGTCTACCGTTTCCATTACGGGGGTGTCCCCGGTCTCGCTTACAGTGTCCAACTTGGAAAGCTGCAAAATATCGTTGACCAGCTGGATCATGCGGGTGGCCTCGCTGTGGATCTTGCGGCCGAAATCCGGCACATCCTCCGGCTTTGCAATGCCGGTCTCAATCAACTCTGCATAGCCGGAAATGCTGGTCAGCGGGGTCTTGAGCTCATGGCTGACATTGGCAGTAAACTCCTGCCGCATTTTCTCGTTGTTTTCTCGCAGAATGCGGTCGGAGTGGATGCTCTCTGCAAAGGGGATCAGTTCCCGGTAGGGCACATTTTCCTGAATGTGATCCAGATCCTCAGTCATGTTCAGCACCGGCTGTACCAGTGCTTTGGTCAGCAGGGCGGCCAGCACCGCAGCAGCCAGCATCAGCGCCACGCAGCTCAGCACGATGGCCGGGATGGTGGCATCGTAGATGGACCACACGGTCTCGGCGTCCTGTGCCACGCGCAGCACATCCCCGCCGGAAAGCCGGAGCGCATAGTAATAGGTCTCGTAGCCCATGGTCTGGGAATCGCGGATGTCCCGACCCTCGCCGTTTGCAATGGCATCGCGGATCTCCGGGCGGGTCAGATGGTTCTCCATGGGCTGGTCGGTGGCAGATTCAAACAGCACGCTGCCGTCCTGACTGATCAGCGTCACGCGCAGATCATCGGTCACAAAGGCACTCAGCTGTGTGGGGTCTCCGGTCTGCTCGTACCCGGCGCGCACAAGGTCGGTCTCGCGCTCCAAAGCCGACCATGCCTGCGCCGTAAAGGCCTTATGGAACACAAAAATGCACAGCACTGCGGTGAATATAAGCCCCAGAAAGCCCATCAGGAACAACCGGTAGCTGATCTTTTCTTCCATGCTGCGCAGCTTCATTCTTCTTCGGCCTCCTCATCGGTCAGCTTGTAGCCCACCTTGCGCACAGTGCAGATGTAACGCCCCGCATCGCCCAGCTTTTTGCGCAGGGTGCGGATGTGCATATCCACGGTACGGCTTTCCACCGAGATGTCGGTGCCCCACACTACCTGCAAAATGGTCTCGCGGGTCACCACCAGACTGGTGTTTTCCAGCAGCAGACGCAGCAGGCAGTATTCCTTGTAGGTCAGCTCCACAGGGGTGCTGTTTACCGTAACGCTGTGGCGGGCGTTATCCAGCTGGATCTCGTGGAAAACCAGCACATCCGGCCTTACCTCCGGGGCAGAGCGCCGCAGCGCCACACGCACCCGGCTGAGAAATTCCATAATGCCGAAAGGCTTTGCAATGTAGTCATCCGCGCCGCAGTCCAGCCCGCGCACGGTGTCCAGCTCGCTGGATTTTGCAGTGACCATAATGATGGGCAGCTTGCGCAGGGAAGGGGTGTTGCGCAGCTTTTTCAGGATGGAAAAGCCATCCTCGCCGGGCAGCATCACGTCCAAGATCACCAGCTCCGGCTCGGCAGCACGCATGGCCTGCCAGAAAGGCTCGGCACTCTCAAAGCCCTGCACTTCGTAGCCGTTAGATTGCAGGGCATACTGCTCCAACTCGCGGATGGAAGCGTCGTCCTCTACAATATAGATCATAACTCAATTCTCCTCAGCAGTCTGTCCGTCCGGGAACAAATACCGCTCACGGTAGCGGCCCAGACGGCGGTGGAATTCTTCACTTTCCTTGGTGTCGTTGCCGTGGCGCAGATCGTTCAGGTAGGCGTGGGTGTCAAAGCTGTCCTGTGCCACCTCGATCTGTGCAACCGCCACATTGCTGCAATGGTCGCACACACGCTCGTAGTTGGTCAGCAGATCGTCCAGCACAAAGCCGTACTCAATAGAGCAGCTGCCGGCCTGCAGGCGGGCAACGTGTCGCGCCTTAATGGCACGCACCAGCTCGTTGACCACGGCCTCCAGCGGCTCCACCTTGGAGGCAAGGTGCAGATCTCCCTTGCGGAAAGCATCGGTGGTGCGGCTCAGGGTGTCCTGCACCGCATCCTCCAGAACCTGCAGCTCCTCCTGTGCATCCTTGGAGAAGTGAATCTCCTTCTGGTGCATCTCCTCGGCAGATTCCAGCAGGTTGACGGAATGGTCGCTGATACGCTCAAAATCACTGATGGTGTGCAGCAGGGTGTTCACGCTCTGGCTGTCGATGTGGTTCAGTTCCCGGCCGGACAGCTTGACCAGATAAGTGCCCAGTGCGTCCTCGTACCGGTCCACCCGGCACTCCTCGTCCCGCACCTTCTGGGCAAGTTCGTCGTTCCATTCGTGGGTCAGGCTCATGGCCTGCACAACGCCCACCCGGGCAAGCTCGGCCATTTCAGCGGTAGCGGCGCGAGCACGCTCCACAGCCACGGCGGGGGGGTTCAGCAGACGGTCATCCAGCAGCGCAAACTCCTCTTTTTCCGGGGAATCGGGAATGGTCAGGATGGCCAGCTTTTCCAGCCCGGTGGCAAAGGGCAGCAGAATGACGGTGGCCAGAATGTTGAACACCGAGTGCACGATTGCAATGCCCCAAGCCTCGATGGTGGTATTCACAAAGGCAAAGTGGCAGACGGCGTTGAGTCCGTAGAACCCGAACAGAAAGATGGTCACACCGATAATGTTGAAGTACAGGTGCACCATGGCAGCCCGGCGGGCGTTCTTATTCGCACCCACAGAGGACAGCAGTGCGGTCACACAGGTACCGATGTTCTGACCCATGATGATGGGGATGGCACTGCCGTAGGTGATGACGCCGGTGGCGCTCAGTGCCTGCAGGATGCCCACGCTGGCGCTGGAGCTCTGGATGATGCCGGTGACCAGTGCGCCCACCAGAACGCCCAGCAGGGGGTTGGAGAAGCGGGTGAACAGGCTGGTGAACCATGCCTCGTTTTGCAGCGGCAGCACCGCGTTGGACATGGTGGTCATACCGGTCATCAGCACAGCAAAGCCGATGAGGATGGTGCCAACACCTTTTTTCTTCTCACTCTTACACATATACAGCAAAATGCCAATAAATGCAAGCACCGGGCTGAAAGAAGTGGGCTTGAGCAGCTGGATGAGCAGGCTGTCGCCCTGCAAACCGGAAAGGCTCAAAATCCAGCTGGTTACGGTAGTGCCCACGTTGCTGCCCATGATCACGCCAATGGCCTGATGCAGCTCCATGATGCCGCTGTTGACAAAGCCCACTACCATAACGGTGGTAGCGCTGGAGCTCTGGATTACGGCGGTCACGCACAGACCCAGAAAAAAGCCCTTGAGGGGATTATCGGTCAGTTTGCTGAGAATTTTCTGCAGCTGGCCGCCGGCCTGCTTTTCCAGTGCCTTGCCCATGATGTCCATACCGAACAAAAACAGGGCCAGACCTCCCAGCAGCGAAAAGACATTAAAAATGGTCATAAGTGTTTTCCTCACTTTTCTTGACGTGTTTTTCTCCTGTGCTTTAAGTATAGAAAAACAATGTAAAATCTGAAATCGCCGAAATGTAAAACCCATGTAAAGTAAGAAAAATGTAAAAATCCTGTGCACACGCTGCGATGCAGCGTTAGTTTCCCACTGCGGGTACAAAAACAGCAACCCGGGCGTTGTATTTGCCGCCGAATTTTATTATAATAGAAATAAGAGTGCCCGCAGCACAGCGCGGCAAAAGGATACAGGAGGAACCAGGATGGGTACGTTCAATGTTTCGCTTAAAACGCTGACCGACCGCGTCAGCATGGAAGTGGTATACACCCCCCGGGCGCTGGATGAAATCAGCGTAGAGATCGCCGAGGTCAACCGCCCGGGTCTGTTTCTGGCGGGCTATTATGATTACTTTGATAAGCTCCGTTTGCAGATCATGGGTCTGGCAGAGATGAACTTTCTGTCCGGCCTGACGGCAGAAAAGCGCTACGAGGCGCTGGAACAGCTGTTCCGGCAGCAGCCCCCGGCGGTCATCGTCTGCCGCAGCGAGGAGCTGGCGCCCTTCCCGGAGATGCAGGAGCTGGCGCAGAAGCACGCGGTTGCCCTGCTGCGTTCCAACGAGACTACCTGCACTTTGATGGGCAGCCTGATCAGCGTACTGAATCTGGAGCTTGCGCCCCGCATCACCCGGCACGGCGTGCTGGTGGAGGTGTACGGCGAAGGCATCCTGATCCTTGGCGACAGCGGCATCGGCAAAAGCGAGCTGGCCATTGAGTTGGTCAAGCGCGGCCACCGTCTGGTGGCAGATGATGCCGTGGAGCTGCGCAAGGTGTCCAACCGTCAGATCATGGGCACTGCCCCGGAAAATATCCGCCACTTCATCGAGCTGCGCGGCATCGGCATCGTCAATGTGGCCCGCGTGTACGGCGTAGGCGCTGTCAAGCTGAGCGAAAGTCTGGATCTGGTGGTGCAGCTGGAAGCGTGGGACCCCACCAAGAACTACCAGCGCACCGGTCTGGAAAGTGAATACTACGACATTCTGGGCGTGAGCATTCCCAGCACCAGCATCCCGGTCTCTCCCGGCCGCAATCTGGCTGTGGTGCTGGAGACTGCAGCCATCAATAACCGCCAGAAGAAGATGGGCTATAACGCAGCCAAGGAGCTGCTGATCCGGCTGGGACTGGATGACAAAATGGACTGAACCTCTCTATAAAAAGGAGCCTGACCCTATGGAACAACTCAAGCAGCTGCTCACCGCAGCAGGTATTGCTTATAAAGAAAACGAGCCGCTGGCAGCGCACTGTACTTTTAAGATCGGCGGCCCGGCACGGCTGTTCGTGCAGCCGGCAGATCGGGCACAGCTTTGCCGTGCTGTTGCACTATGCAAAGCGCAGGGCGTCCGGTACTATTTGCTGGGCAACGGCAGCAATATCCTGTTTGCCGACGAGGGCTACGATGGTGCGGTATTGGATATTTCTTCTATGCAGGACGCTGTGGAGGTGCACGGCACACAACTCACCGCCGGGGCGGGCGTGCGGCTCTCGGCGCTGTGCAAAACGGCGCTGGAACACGGCCTGACCGGACTGGAATTTGCTTATGGCATCCCCGGTACGGTGGGCGGCGCAGTCTACATGAACGCCGGAGCCTACGGCGGCGAGATGAAGGATGTGCTGACCACGGTGCAGTACCTCACCGCCGAGGGCGAGGTGAAGGAGGCTGCGGCAGCGGAGCTTGACCTGCGCTACCGCCACAGCATTTTTGAAGAAAACGGCGGCTGTATCCTCTCAGCGCAGTTTGCCCTGACTCCGGGCAAACCGGAGGTCATTCGCGCAAAGATGGACGAACTGATGGCAAAACGGCTGGATAAGCAGCCGCTGGATAAGCCCAGCGCAGGCAGTACCTTCAAGCGCCCGGTGGGCGCTTTTGCCGCAGCCCTCATTGACCAGTGCGGTCTGCGGGGCTACCGACACGGCGGTGCCGCCGTCAGCGAGAAGCACTGCGGCTTTGTGGTGAACCTTGGCA
>OLBB01000406.1_pt1 | contig 9925 bp, 6 predicted proteins | sample 1607721 | NCBI WGS metagenome assembly OLBB01 (sample SAMN02674693, study PRJEB24791) | human gut metagenome, SKBSTL018 | isolation source: stool | host: Homo sapiens | place: USA | reverse complement strand
GAGCGCCACCTTGCCAAGGTGGAGGTAGCGAGTTCGAGCCTCGTCGGCCGCTCCAGACAAACAGCAAAGAACCGGTTTACGCCGGCTTTTTGCTTATTATGGTGACGTGGCCAAGTGGTAAGGCAAGGGTCTGCAAAACCCTCATTCGGCAGTTCAAATCTGCCCGTCACCTCCAAAACTCCCGCAGGCAGGTCGCTCGCGGGAGTTTTTCTGCATATAGCCCATTGGATTTTGTGCGATAGTCGATTCCCCATAAAAATAAGTGACGATATGAAAGTCTCATGCCCTGTAAGCGTGCATAACAAAATGCTTACGGGGCGTTTTGCTTTCCGGAAAAAATATATTACCTTGCGCCTTTCATTGTAAAAACGACAGGTATTGTTTTTAGCAGGCACCAAAGGTCAAACAGTACAGAGCAGTGATTGATATAGATCAAATCATATTTGAGCTTTTCTGCAGGGTTCAAATCATAGCCGCCATTGACCTGCGCGTAACCAGTCAGGCCCGGCATAACCTGCATACGGCTGCGGAAGTTTTCGACTTTGCCGTCAAGGTCGTCATAAACAGTGGGGCGTTCGGGGCGCGGGCCAACAAAGCTCATTTCGCCCATAAAGATGTTGAGCAGCTGCGGCAGTTCGTCCAGGTGGGTCAGGCGCAGGATATGGCCAACGCGGGTAATGCGTGTGTCGTTTTCACTGGTCCACTTCGCATCATCCGGGGCAGTGCTTTGCTGCATAGAACGGAATTTGTAGATAGTAAAAGGCTTCCCACCGTATCCAAGCCGTATTTGTGTGTAAATGATCTTGCCGGGGGAATCCAGCCAAACAACAAGCGCAATCACAGCCATGAGCAGCGCGCAGGTAACAAGCAGAACCAAAGAAAATACAAGATCAAACCCGCGTTTGAGGATGAGATAGCTCATCCTGCGCAGTAAAGGTACAAAAGATGAGCAGCTGACGGGGCGGGGTTCCATAGCCGAATGATACATGCAGCATCGACCTTTCTGAAATGTATGGGGCCTGGCAAATGCAACAAAAGCTATTTACAATGTTAACCCAAAATATACTCAAAATCAATATGTTTCGACAAGATTCATGAAGAAATATTATGAGTGTACGTTAAAATACAGTATAAAGATACATCTGATATGAATTTCTATGTTTGAACGAAGAAAAAAGCTCCCAACTTGTACCAGCTGGGAGCAAATGATAATGAAAAGGAGACGCTAATAGATTGCACATCCGCGTCTGCTGTTTTCTTTTACCAGATAAAGAGCTTTGTCAGCATCCTTGAAGATGAATCTGCAGGGCCAACGTATGAATGCGCATGCCCGGCGGGGCTGCACGAGTAGAAAATGAATGCTTGCCAAAACAGATGAAATAGGCTAGAATAACAACGAATGATTCACGGCAGCCTGTAGCGGTCTGCCATGGTGGAGATGAACATGATTAAAACTGCTGCGGCAAGTAAAAAAGGTCAAAAGGCCTCCTTTGCCGCTTTCGCTGCGCGATTGAACAGATCGCGGTTTCGGCCAACGAGAATCTTTCGGTCAATAATGTTATCAGCGTTTCGCTGTCCATCACGTTCTATGAAAAGCAGATCGAAAAATAAGCTGCCGCCAAACGCTTGACAAAAGCGGCAACATATGCTAATTTAGTAAGCAGTTAAATGCAAGGACGGGAACGAGTAACCGTTTTGCTGTATGCGAAAGAGAGGCCCCGGTTGGTGTAAGGGGCTGGCAGGCAAAGCGGTGAATACATCCCTGAGCAGCAGGCTGAACGCCTTTGATTAAAGGCTGTTAGGCTGGGCCGTGTGCGCACGTTACAGCGTTTGGGTGTCGCAGTTGTACACTTTGGCTGCCGCACCCGCGAAGGCCCGTCGCCGTGAGACACGGGCAAACAGAGGTGGTACCGCGTATTTGATCGCCCTCTGCCAAATTCAACATTTGGCAGGGGCGTTTTATTTTTTGCCCTTGCCGCACAAACCAAGGAGGATGCACCCCATGACCATTTATGACGAACTGAAAGCCCGCGGCCTGATTGCCCAGGTAACGGACGAGGAAGAAATCAAGGAAGTAATCAACAACGGCAAGGCTACTTTCTACATCGGCTTTGACTGCACAGCCGACAGCCTGACCGCCGGCCACTTTATGGCCCTGACCCTGATGAAGCGCCTGCAGATGGCAGGCAATAAGCCCATTGCCCTGATTGGCGGCGGCACCACCATGATCGGTGACCCTTCTGGCCGTACCGACATGCGCAAAATGCTGACCAAAGAAGACATTGACCATAACGCCGAGTGCTTTAAGCGCCAGATGGAGCGCTTTATTGAGTTTGGCGAAGGCAAGGCCATGATGCTGAACAACGCTGACTGGCTGCTGAACCTGAACTACATTGAGCTGCTGCGTGAAGTTGGCCCCTGCTTCAGCGTGAACAACATGCTGCGCGCCGAATGCTACAAGCAGCGCATGGAGAAGGGCCTGTCCTTCCTGGAATTCAACTACATGATCATGCAGAGCTACGACTTCTACCACCTGTTCCAAAATTACGGCTGCAACATGGAGTTTGGCGGCGACGACCAGTGGAGCAACATGCTGGGCGGCACCGAGCTGATCCGCCGCAAGCTGGGCAAGGATGCTTACGCCATGACTATCACGCTGCTGACCGACAGCCAGGGCAAAAAGATGGGTAAGACCGCCGGCAACGCCGTTTGGCTTGACCCCAACAAGACCAGCCCGTTCGAGTTCTACCAGTACTGGCGCAATGTCGGCGATGCTGATGTACTCAAGTGCATCCGCATGCTGACCTTCCTGCCGCTGGAGCAGATCGATGAGATGGACCACTGGGAAGGCGAGCAGCTGAACAAGGCCAAGGAAATCCTGGCTTACGAGCTGACCAGCATGGTGCACGGTGCCGAGGAAGCTGAAAAGGCCCAGAGTGCAGCCCGCCAGCTGTTCAGCGGCGTAGCCGACCACGAGAACATGCCTACCACCCAGCTGGATGCCGCATTGGTCAAGGACGGTAAGGTTGGCCTGCTGGCTGCCATGGTTGGCGCCAAGCTGTGCGGTTCCAACCGTGAAGCCCGCCAGCTGGTGCAGCAGGGTGGCGTTCTGGTGGACGGCGAGAAAGTGACCGACCCGACCTTGGGTCTGACGGTTGAGCAACTCCAGAATGGTGTTGTGATCAAAAAGGGGAAAAAGACCTACCACAAGGTAATGCTTTGATTGTCTGAATTTATAAAATGAGCGCGCAGGCTGCTGCATCCCCGGCACACCGGGCGGCAGCCTGCCGCTTTATTTTTGGAGCATACCTTGCCCCCACACGAGATTTAGGATATAATAAAAGGGTACGAAAAATGCGGCCGGGAGAGCAACCATGCCAAAAGATAAGCTGAAAACAATTTATGTGTGCAACCAGTGCGGCGAAACCAGTCCCCGCTGGCTGGGCCGCTGCCCGTCCTGCGGTGCATGGAACACGATGACCGAAGATGTGGTGGCAGAACCGGCAAAGTCTTCTTCCGGCCGCGCTGCCGCGCCGGTACGTGTGACGGGTCAGACCAGCCTGAAACCGTTGAAACTGAAAAACGTAAGCACGACCGAAGAAAAAAGCCGTATTGTAACTGGCATTGCAGAGCTGGACCGCGTGTTGGGCGGTGGCATTGTGCTGGGCAGTGTGATTTTGATTGGCGGCGAACCGGGCATCGGCAAATCTACCATTCTGCTGCAGCTGTGCGGCGAAGTAAGCCGGACGCGCTCGGTTCTGTATGTGACGGGCGAAGAATCTGTACGGCAGATCAAGCTGCGTGCCGTTCGGCTGGATGTGCCGCAGGATAATATCTCCATTGTGGCGGAAAGCGATGTGGATGAAATCTGCGGGCTGATTGAACAGATGAAGCCGGATCTTGTAGTGATCGAATTTGCTGTTAATGATGAAGGGGATGAAACAAAGGGGGACTGCTATGAAAGCCTTGTACGTAAAGTGCTGAATCTTCCCTGGAAGCCTGCTGTAGTGCTTCTGTTTTCTGTTTTTGCAAATGACTGGAATCTTCAGGAACGCCTGAAACCGGTGGGATACTGCTATGATCTTCCGATGGTCAGTATACGGGATGCCGTAAGCCCGCAGTTTCAGATGCCAAAAGGACAGGGACGGGTTCTGACAAAAAATCAGTTCTTTTATGATATGTTTCATCCAAACAATATGGGGCACACGATTATGGCGGACTGTCTGCAGTATTTGTTTGAACAATGCGATCTCAGGAATCAATGTGGGGGTGAAACACTGGAAAGACAGATGAAGGCGGAAGAACGACTGAAAGAATGCATGAGCGAGCCACCCGCAATCGGAAAGAGTTTTGAAACAGTTCGTCTGCTGGATCGAAAAGACAGATACAGAGGAGCCGAAATTGATGAAGGTGGATTTACAGCCGTGGACAGGGAACTGCAGAGCGTCGAAATGGACGCAGAACTTACACCTGTGCCGCAGTTCCCGTATAACTGGATGTATGATGGCACCAATTCCGATAAAAACTATTTCGAAATGACGATAACCTGCAGAAGTCTGCTTCTTGTTTTTAAAGATTCCGGTGAAATTTATACGGGAAAAGCAGAGATTTCCGTAGATGGAGGATACTGTATGACAGCGGATCCGCATATCAATAACTGGCTGCATTGCAATGCGGTCATTCTTTTCCAGGAGGAAGAGAGTAAGAAACATATCGTGAGAATTACAATACCAGAAGAAGACAGGAATAAACAGTTTACGATTCTTGGATTCGGGTATGTACAGTAAAGGAGAAAGTTATGGTAACGGCAAATAATCCAATTTTATCCGGTTTTTATCCGGATCCGTCGATTTGCAGGGCGGGGGATGATTACTATATTGTAAATTCAAGTTTTGTTTATGCCCCGGGAGTTCCGATTTTTCACAGCAGAGATCTGGCACACTGGGAACAGATCGGAAATATTCTGAACCGGAAGGAGCAGCTTCCAGTAGAGGGAAGTGAAATCTCAAGAGGTATTTTTGCACCGACGATTCGTTATCATGAAGGATTATTTTATATGATAACAACAAACGTAAGCTACGGCGGAAATTTTATTGTTACAGCGAAAAAGCCGGAGGGTCCCTGGTCAGATCCGTATTATCTTGGTGAAGAAGCAGCAGGAATTGATCCAAGCCTGTTTTTTGATGAGGATGGAAAATGCTATTACTGCGGAACAAGACCAAACCCGGAAGGTGTGCGATATAATGGGGACTGGGAAATCTGGGTACAGGAACTTGATCTGAACACCATGAAACTGACAGGAGAAAGCATGACAATCTGGAAAGGTGCGGTAAAAGACTGCATCTGGCCGGAAGGGCCGCATATTTACAAAATCGGAGAATATTATTACCTGATGCATGCAGAGGGCGGTACAGGTCCGGAACACAGTATCTCAGTTGCCAGAAGCAGAAAACTGTTTCAGTGGTTTGAAGGATGCCCGAGGAACCCCATTTTTACACATCGCAATCTGGGAATGGATTATCCGGTGATTTATGCAGGCCATGGAGATCTTGTAGATGATGGACATGGAAACTGGTATGTAGTAATGCTTGCTTCACGGCCGTGCAGAAAACACAGCAGTATGGGCAGAGAGACATTTCTTGCTAAAGTGATATGGGAAAATGGATGGCCGGTCATTGCGCCTGGAGTGGGACATCTGGAAGAGCAGGTGGAAATCCCAATGGAAGAATATCGCTTTGCACAGGAAGTTACAAAATGTGATCAGATTCATTTCTGGGATAAAGAGTTGGATCAGAGACTGATTGGAATTGGCGGGTGTGATGAAACCATTTATTCGCTGAAAGAAAAAGAGGGAATGCTGCGGTTGTATCCCCGAAAAGAAAGTATTGCAGAAGCAGCCTATTGCTCCTATCTTGGATTACGGCAGAAAAGCTATCGCTTTGAAGCGGAAACAGGAGTTTTCTTTGTGCCGGAAAACGAGAAGGAAACGGCAGGTCTGGTTCTTTACCAGAATTATGAGAATCATCTGAGGATGGAAATCGCAAAAAAGCAGGAACAGAAAGTTTTTCGTGTTGTAACGTGTATCAAAGGAACAGAAACGAAAGCAGCAGAAGTTTTACTGCCAGGAGAGACGGAACAACTGCTGAAAATACGCCTGCAATGCCATGATCAGACGGCAAAAGTATGGATTGCGTGAGAAAATGGCTGGGAATGTGCGGCAGAGGAAATCAGTCTTCTTCCGTACACAACAGAAGAGGCAGGTGGTTTTGTCGGATGTACCATCGGCATGTATGCTTCTTCTAATGGAATGGAAAGCAAAAACCATGCAGACTTTGCATGGTTTACCTGCAGCAGCAGGAATTAGGGATTTTTCTGCTGCTTTTCCGGATGAATATACATATCGCGGAATTCCGTAGGCGTACATTGTTTGACAGAACGGAAGACGCGAAGAAAGGTGGAAAGACTGGAGAAACCAGACTGAAGTGCTGCCTCCGTGACAGGAATATCGGGATCGGATAAGAGCAGCATGGCATGATCAATTCTTTTGCGATTAAGGTATTTGTAATAGGTGGTATTTGTAAACTGCTTAAACAGTCTGGTAAAGTGGTATTTGCTGAAGCCTGCTGTTTTTGCAACCTGGTCAAGAGAAAGATCTTCCGTGCAGTGTTCATCAATATAATTGCAGATGGAAAGAAAACGATCCAGATATTCTTTCTGTTTTTGCGGTCCGGCATCAAAACGGCAGGATGCAAAGGCCTGGTATCTGCCGATCAGAGAAAGAATATCAAGCATGCGCGCATAGATAACAGCTTCCGAAAGAAAGGAATCCTCTTCATATTCCGAAAGAATCTGGCAGATAAGATGATAAATATCGGAATAGATGTCAGGAGCGGTCTGAGGAGTAAGAGTGAGAACCGGGGAAATCAGCGCGAGGATGGAATTGAGATCGCGGATTTTTGACACAACCGACCATTCAATCTGCAGAATAATTCGTTTTCCGTTTTCCGGTGCCACAAGAGAGTGAAGGATCCCAGGGCAGATGAAAATAATGTCGCCCTCCTGAAGAAGAACAGGTTTATCCCCGAGGAAAACCGTATAAGTCCCTTCCAGAGGCATAATGATTTCCATGGGAGTATGCCAGTGAATGGGATAGTCCTCGCAGTCTGTGTTTACAAAAAGCCGCAGACTGCTGTTCTCTTTATACGTTACGGTTTCGTGAATCCCGTCTAAATGTTCAATCATAATATTGCCTCCGGAGGACTGCTGTAAATTTGATATTATCATAATACAGTAAAACAGAGATCACAAGAGAAAAAATTGAAAGAAGAGAACTGAAAACAGAATTCCAATCTAAATCTGGATATGATAAGATAACTGTGTGAAAGATGACATTGGAAAATCCAGAAGGGAGCAGGCAGTGTCTGCTCCCTGATTCACGTGAGAGGTTCTGAGAATGAAAGAGTTGCTTCAAAAAATTGAAAAACGGATGGATGACTTTACGGTCAAAAAGAAATTATACATTTTATATATTTTTTGCGTACTGCTTCCGCTGATCATTACGGACAGCGTGGTTTTTTTAATCATAAGAAATTCCGAGATGGAAAAGCAGAAACATGATATGACCAACATTGCAAATGCGGTAAGCTACAACATCAGCAGCGTGGTAAATAATGCAGGAGAAATGGCAAAAACGATCTATACCAGCAGATATATTGATGATTTTCTATCCAGAAAATATGATACCTCTGCTCAGTATATCATGGAATACCAGGAGTTTTTCAAGGATACTTTGTTAGAAAATCTGCTGGGAATGAATCAGATTGTATTTACGATGTATACGAACAATGACACCATTGTGAAGGGAGGAAAAGTAGGTAATATAGAGGATCTGAAAGAAACGCAGGCGTATCAGAAACTGAACCAGAGTGGGGAAACAAAAGGTTTTTTCTTTGTCTATGACAAAAACAGATCCGGAACGGCAGAGGAACACAAGGTGGTATTTCTTCAAAAACTCGATTTTTTTTCAGGAGATCAGGAAAAAATGCTGCAGTTGGAATTTGACTATGGGAACATGATGCGTACGCTTCAGAAAATGAATTTTGACAACGAAGTTTTGATCTGTGAGGAGAATCAGATTGTACTTTCCAATACGAAACATGGAAGCACAGGTTCAGACTTTGAAGAACTGGATGATAAAATAAAGAAGGGATATCATCAGACGGTCAATCTGTATGGTACGGAACTTGAGGTGTATGTCAGACGTACGGGGGAGAACGCGATTGCGAATATTGCTCATAATTTACCGAGTATTCTGCTTCTGATCCTGATTAATGCGATTCTGCCATTCTTTTTTGTACATATCCTGAATCATTCGTTCACAAAACGTATTACGGAGCTGAATGAAGTGTTTAAAAGCGTGGATTCCGAACAGCTTGTACCGATGCGTCATGAAGGCGGAAAAGATGAAATCGGAAGTATGATTCGAAGCTACAATCGAATGGCGGCCAGGACAAATGAGCTGATTCAGACAGTTTATAAAAACAAACTCGTAGAGCAGGAGATGCTTGTCAGCCGCAAAAATGCAGAACTTCTTGCCCTTCACAGCCAGATTAATCCTCATTTTCTGTTTAATGCACTTGAGAGCATCCGCATGCACAGCATTTTGAAAAATGAGAATGAAACAGCGGATATGGTTGAAAAACTGGCTGTCATGCAAAGACAGTATGTCGAATGGGGCGAGGACTCTGTGACGATTGAACAGGAAGTGGAATTTGTAAAGGCGTATCTGGCACTCCAGAAATATCGTTTCGGAGAAAGACTGAGTTATCAGATTGAGATTGATGAAGAATGCAGAAAAAGAAAGGTTCCAAAACTTACGCTGGTAACATTCGTAGAAAATGCATGTGTGCATGGAATTGAAAGTAAAGCGTCTCCAGGCTGGATTTTTGTAAGAGTATATGAACAAAACGAGCTGATCTGCATGGAAATAGAAGATACTGGGAACGGAATGGAAGAAGGCAAAAGGCAGGAACTTCTGGAAAACATGAGAAACGCAGACATTGAGATGCTGAAAAAGAAAGGAAGGGTAGGAATTGTCAATGCATGTTTAAGATTGAAAATGGTATCGGAAAATAAAGTGAAGATCGATCTGGATGGAGAAGAAGGGGTGGGTACACTGATAACAATCTGGATGCCCCTGGAGTATATGTAGTGTAGAGCAGGGAGGAGAAAAATGTTAAAAGTACTGTTGGTTGATGATGAACCCTTTATCCTGCAGGGAATTAAGGTCATCATAGACTGGGAAAAAGAAGGATTTGAAATTGCTGCGACGGCAGAAAACGGTCTGGAAGCACTGGAATATTTGAAAAAAGAAAAAGTGGATCTTATCATAGCAGATATCCGGATGCCTGGTATGACAGGTCTGGAATTACTGGAGCAGATACGAAGGGAAGAAATATCGGATGCGTATTTTGTTATTCTGAGCGGTTATGCGGAGTTTGATTACGCAAGGCGTGCCATGCAGAATAAATGTACGGAATATCTGTTAAAACCTGTTGACCGGGAAACCCTGTTAAAACTGTTGCATAAGGTTCGTGCATTATCAGACCGGGAGAGACAGGAATCAAAGGCACATGAGGAAATGGAACATGCCTATTTTTCGAGACATCTGATCTCTTTAATCCATGGAAAATACGATGATGTCAATCTTAATTACGTAAAAAAACACATGAAAGATACGCAGGGAATCCGTTATGTGGAGATTCAGAAAGAACAGCCGAACAATCTGGAAGAACAGAGCGATAAAGACCTGCGGAATTTTCAAAGAGAGCTGTATGACTGCTGCAGAGAATTTTTGAAAGAAGATGCCAAGCACTGTGTATTTGATGTTTCTGCGGATGAAAAAATATATGATATTGGTTTTGTA
>OLBB01000377.1_pt1 | contig 10405 bp, 9 predicted proteins | sample 1607721 | NCBI WGS metagenome assembly OLBB01 (sample SAMN02674693, study PRJEB24791) | human gut metagenome, SKBSTL018 | isolation source: stool | host: Homo sapiens | place: USA | reverse complement strand
CTTGGGCTTCCTCCCGTTCCAGACGGGCCCGTTCGCCGTTGCGTCCGATATTGACCATAACGCCCATCTCGGCCAGCAGCAGGATCAGGCTGGTGCCGCCGGAGGAGAAGAAGGGCAGCGAGATGCCGGTGTTGGGCAGGGTGTTGGTGACGACCGCGATGTTGCAGAACACCTGCCACGCAATTTGGGCCATGATGCCGATGCCCACCAGTGTGCAGTAGCGGTTCTCGGCGTGGAAGGCCAGCCACAGCCCCTGCACGAGGAAGAGCACGAAGAGCAGGATGACGATGACGGCACCCACGAAGCCCAGCTCCTCGCACACGACGCTGAAGATGAAGTCGTTGGTGCTCTCGGGGAGCCAGAGCTGTTTTTCGATGCTGTTGCCGAGGCCGAGGCCGGTGACACCGCCGGAGCCGATGGCGTAGAGGCTCTGCAGGGTCTGGTCGGTCATCTTGCTCAGGTCGTGGGTCCAGCCGTCCAGACGGCTCTGTAAGTACGGGATGGAGTCGATGTGCTCCAGCACGGTGCGGAGCAGCAGCATAGCGGACGCGCCGCCCGCCCAGGTGATGATGCCGCCGCTGCCGCCCAGCAGCAGGATGGTGCCGCAGATGGCCGTCGTCAGGACGATGCCGGACATATGGGGCTCAAGCATGAGCAGAAACACCACAGGGATGAGGGGCAGCAGCGGGACGATGAGTTCCCGCACGATGCGCTGATAGAGCCACTGGCCTGCCGGGACGCGCCGCCCGGAGGCGGGGTCCAGCTTTTCCAGATGGGGCGCTTTCGCGGCCAGATGGGCCGTGAGCAGGATCATCTCGAACTTTGCGATCTCCGATACCTGAATGGTAAAGCCGATGCGCAGCCAGCGGCGGCAGCCGTTGAGGGGCGCGCTGAACAGCACCGCGATGAGCATCACGATGCAGACGACATAGCCCGGCCCGACCATCCTGCGCAGAAAGCGGTGGTCGATGCGGGAGAAGAGCAGCATGACCGCGAGGCCCAGACCCAGACAGAACACCTGCGACTTGATGTAGTAGAAGCTGTCGCCCATCCGCAGGTAGCCCGTGGTGTAGCTGGCACTGAACAGCATGATGAGTCCGAACACGATGATGACTGCCAGCGTCGCCAGCCAGTTGATGAGCACCTGCGGCCAGGGGCCGGGGCTCGACAAGATGGCAAAGGACTCAGACTTTTTTCTCCGGATGGTCGCCATCCGCATTTCCTCCTTATCGGGTCCCGGTTCAGCTGGCCCGCGCCGCCTGCAAGGTCAGCGCAAGGCCCAGCATGGCCAGGACTCCAAAAATATAAAAGATATTCACCGGGTCAAAGCCCCGCTTTTCCAGCCAGCGGTGGAGCGGCGCGGTGCCGAACAGCTGCCGCCGTCCGCCGGAAGCTTTCCAGACGATGATCTGCAGAGCCACCATGCCGCCCTCCAGCCAGTAGGGCAGGGCCAGCGGGAGCGTCAGCCCGGGCCAGCCGACGCTCAGCGGCACACAGCCCAGCGCACCGGCTAAAAACTGGCATCCCACTGCACCGAGGCGGAGCTTTGCGGGGTAGAAATTCCAGAGCAGAAAGGCCATCAATGCCCCGGCCAGCGCCGCCGGGAGGACCCCCAGCGGGAACCAGCCCAGGAGGGTCATAGCCGTCATGAGACCCAGCATGGCGATGAAGGCGCAGCCGCAGACCGTGCCGTCCATGCCGTCGGCGGTGCGGGCGCTCTCGGCCAGCGCCACTAAAATCGCCAGCCAGACCACCGGGGCCAGCGGCCCGAGGGTGCAGTAGCCGACGCCCGGCAGGGCCAGCCCGTCGGGCAGGCAGTGGTTCATCCCCAGCAGGGCCAGCACCAGCGTGCCGGAGGCTGTTTCCAGCGCCAGCCGCACCGGGCGGCGCAGCCCCAGCGGCGACCGATGCCGCAGCCGGACCACATCGTCCGCGAGGCCCACGGCCCCGAAGCAGAGCGCCCCGAACAGGGCGATGAGCAGCCGGGTGGTCAGCAGGCTCTCGGTCCCCAGCAGCTCCGGCTGGGCGACACAGGCCGCTGTCCAGCCGACGCCCACCGCCGCCAGCGTCCCCACCATCAGGCAGAGCCCGCCCATCGTGGGCGGCTCATTTTCCTCCTGCCGGACGCGGAACGCCCGCAGCAGCGGCGTCATCAAATTCCCGAGCGCCGCCGTGAGGACGAACCCCAGCGTTGAGGCGACGATCAAGGCAAAACGAATCATAATAACGATACTCCAAGTATTTTACTTTGCGCAGACGGGATAAAACAGGGCCAGCGCCTTTTCCAGTGCCATGCCCCGGCTGGCCTTCACCAGCAGAGCATCGCCCGGGGCCATCCGGGCCAGCAGAGCGTCTGCAGCCTGCTGGTAATCCTCAGCGTGGACGACGTCGGCGAGGCCCGCGTCCTTTGCGGCCTTTGCCGTCCGTGCGGCCTCGGGGCCATAGGTGACAAGGGCGGTCAGCCCGGCCTCTGCGGCCTGACGGCCCAGCTCTTCGTGGGCGGGCGCGCTCATCCCGCCCAGTTCCAGCATATCGCCCAGCAGAGCGAAGCGGCGCTTACAGGGGTACTCTTTGAACATCGCCAGCGCAGCCTTCATGCTGTCGGGGTTGGCGTTGTAGCAGTCCTCGATGACGTCCATGCTGCCTGCGTGGACGACCTTCTGGCGCATACCGGTCTGCTCGAAATCGGCCAGACCCGCGATGACGCCCTCGGGCGCGAGGCCCAGACGGGTGGCGGCGGCGTAAGCAGCCAGCGCGTTCGCCACGTTGTGACGTCCCATCGCAGGGATCGTCACCTCATAGCGGCCTGCATTTTTATCGCAGAGGGTGAAGGCCATGCCGTCACCCTCCTGCCGGACATCGAGGGCGCAGACGTCGGCGTTCTCGTCGCCAAGGCTGAACCACACGGGCCGGACATGGGTGGGCAGCGCGGCTTTGCGCAGGAAGGGGTCGTCGCCGTTGAGCACGAGGGGCGAACCCTCGGCAAGGCCGGCGCAGATTTCCAGCTTCGCCTTGCAGATGTTCTCCTGACTGCCCAGATTGCCGATGTGGGACACGCCGATGCAGGTGATGATGCCCACATCGGGGCGGGCGCACTTTGCCAGACGCTCGATCTCACCGGCGTGGCTCATGCCCATCTCGACGACAGCGTACTCCGTATCCCTGCCGATGCGGAACATGGTGCGGGGCAGGCCCAGCTCATTGTTCTGGTTGCCCTCGGTCTTGATGGTATTGCCAAAGCCCGCGATGGCGGCGTAGGTCATCTGCTTGGTGGTGGTCTTTCCCACACTGCCGGTGACGCCCACCACCTTCGGGTGGAACTGGCTGCGGTAGTTCGTGCCCATGACCATCATGGCGTGGTAGCTGTCGGGGCTGATAACCGCCCGTTCAGCCGGGACGCCCTCCACCGGGTGGTTGAGGACGACATAGGCCGCGCCCTCTTCCAGCGCCCTGGCCGCGAAATCGTGGCCGTCAAAACGCTCACCGGGGAAAGCCACAAAGATGCAGCCGGGGCAGACCTCGCGGCTGTCGGTGGTCACGAGGCCGATGGGCTGGCTGTCGGCGAAGCCCTCGGGGGCAAGGCCCTTCAAAAGCAGGTCTGCTGCGATTTTTTCCATAATAAATCTCCTTATCCGCAAGTGATGGTGACGACGGTGCCTTTCTGGACGCTGGAGCCGGCGGCCTCGCTCTGGCTCTGCACCGTACCGACGCTGTCGCCCGCCACCTGACAGTTCAGGCCGGCGGCGGTCAGCATCTGGCGGGCAAAGTCGGCGCTCTTGCCGCTGACGTCCGGCACTTCCGTGTGGCTGCCGGAATAGGTATCGGTGTAAAGATAGATGGTGGTGCCGCTGGCCACCGTTGCACCCGCGTGGGGGTACTGGTAGGTGACGACGGCGGCGGTCTGGTCGCTCTCGCTCTCCACGAGCTGATGCTTGAGGCCCTTGGTATTCAGGGAGACCTGCGCATTGCTCCACTCCTTGCCCACGAGGTTCGGCACCTTGACGGTGTTCTGGCTGCGGTCGATGCCGTCGGTGGCAATGCCCAGATAGGGGGCTATCTCACTGATGATGTTGCCGACCACAGGCGCAGCCAGGATGGACGAATAGTCGGTGTGGGCGTTGTTGGGGTCGTCCAGCATGACGTAGACCAGAATTTCCGGGTCGTTGGCGGGCAGCACTGCCACGAAGGAAGCCACCTTTTTATAGTCGCCGTCGGCGCGGCGGTGCATATTCAGCTGCTCGGAAGTACCGGACTTGCCGCCGATGCGGTAGCCGGACACATAGGCGTTTTTGCCGCCGCCGGTGCCGTTGCCTACCTCGTACTCCATCATCTCCCGGATGACCTCGCTGGCGCTCTGACTGATGACCTGACGGCGCACGTTTGCGCCGAGCTCCTGAATGACGTTGCCGTTAGAATCGGTGATCTTATCCACCACATGGGGGGTGACCAGATACCCGCCGTTGACGGTGGCCGCAATGGCGGTGCACATCTGCAGCGGGGTGATGGCCATGGCCTGACCGAAGGAGGAGGACGCCAGCTGCACCTCGCCCAGCTGGTCGGCGCGGTAGTACTGCATAAAGTTGGTCTCGCTGGGCAGGTCCACCCCGGTGCGGGCGGTAAAGCCGAAGGCATCGAAGTAATTATAGAACTGCTGCGAGCCGACACGCTGCCCCAGCTGGATGTAGTAGATGTTGCAGCTCTTGCGCAGCGCCTCGGCCATATTGAGCAGGCCGTGCGCCTTGCGCCCTGCGCAGTGGTAGGTCTCCTTGGCTACGCCGTAAGCGCCGGAGCAGGTAAAGGTGGTGTTCATGGTCGCCACGCCGGAGTCGATGCCCATGGCGGAGGTGATGACCTTGAACACAGAGCCGGGGTAGTACAGCTCGGTGATGGCCTTGTTTTTCCACAGGATATCCCGGTAGTAGCCGGAATAGTCCGCTTCCTCGTCCAAGATCTTGTTGCCCTGTTCATCGGTGATGTAGTTGCCGTCGGCATCCTTTTTATAGATGCCGTAAAGCTCCGGCTCTGCGTGCACCAGCTCGTTGAGGTAGGCCTCGTTGGCGGTGTAGTTCAGCGGGTCGTTGGGGTCAAAGTCCGGCTTGGAAGCCATGGCAAGGATGGCGCCGGTCTTGACGTTCATTACAATGGCGCAGCCGCGGTTTTCCACCGTGTTGGCTGCAATGGCTTCATTCAGGTACCGCTCCGCGATCTCCTGCACGTTCACGTCCAGCGACAGCACCAGATTGGAGCCGTCCTTGGCGGCAAAGGTGGTGGCGTTGGCGTCTGCAATGGCGTTGCCCACCGCGTTGCGCTGGGTGATGGTGCGGCCATCCACACCGGCCAAGGTGGACTGGTAGGATTTTTCCAGTCCGTAGGTGCCGACGCCGTCCGCATCCGTAAAGCCCAGCACCGCTGCGGCAAAAGCGCCGTAGGGGTAGTTGCGCTGGAAGCTCTTTTCCGAGGACACCGAGATGCGCCCCTTGCGGGAAGTGTCGGTAGCCTTTTTGTGCGTCTTGTTGAAGCTGGTGACGTACTTTTCAATGGAAAGCTTCACCGCGTTGTTCACCTTGGTGGCAAGGGTAACGTAGGCAGAATCCAGCCGGGAAAGTGCATCGTAAACGGTCTGGTACTGCTGCTGGTACTCTGCCGAGGAGGTGTCCACGCTGTCCAAGCTCTCGCCGTCCCCGGAGAGCAGACGCAACGTCAGCTCCCGGCTCACCTCGGCGCACATGGCAGGGTCCAGCGTTTTGGTCACGGTGTCGTCATCGTTGGTCTTGCTGGTATAAAGGATGCTGCTGTAACTGGGGTCTGCCCAGATAGTCCACACCACGCTGGTGGAGGCAAGGGTGATGCCGGAGGCATCGTAGATCTCGCCGCGGGTGGCCTTGATGGTGGTATCCAGCAGCTGCTGCTGGGCGGCGTACTGGCGGTACTCTGCCCCGTGGATGATCTGGATATTATACAGGCTGCGGATGACGATGGCGGCTGCCACCACCACCGCAAGGATGCCCAGACGGCTGCAAAGCCGCCGCACCCGGCTGTCCAGCCGATCCCGGCCGGAGGCCGGACGCAGGCGGTAGCCCCTGTTTTTTTTGTTACGGAAAGGTTCTTGCATTGGTTCTCTCCTGCGGGGCGTGCACTGCATTCCGCGCGCCCTGCGCTGTTATTTATTCAGACTGCGGTGTCCATAAACCGAAAAAAGCGTGCGCTACCGCACGCTTTCTTCGGTTATCTCACGGTGCCCAGAATGTTCACCGCACCGGTGTACAAAAAGTCGGTCCATTGCCGCACGGTGGACTCCCGGCGCACCAGTGCGCCGCTTTCGCCCAGGCGGATGTAGGTGATCTGGCTGGGGTCTACTTTCATCAGACCCAGCCGCCCTGCGGTCTCCTCCACGCTGGCAATGTTGGTCTTGCTGTTCAGGGTGCTGTTGTAGTAGGTATACTGGCTCTGCTCGCTGACCAGCTGCGCCTTAGTGGCTTGGATCTGGTCGTTCAGCTCCACCAGCTGTGCCTCGCTCCACAGCAGACTGATGGCAAAGCCCACCAGCAGTGCTGCCGCCACCAGATTCATGGCGTTATGTACGGCGGCCTGCAGCGGGTTCAACCGCCGCTTGCCGCCCTTTGCTACCCGCAGGTTTGCTTTGCGCTGCGGCTGCGGTGCCCTGCGGCGGCGCACCGCGTTACGATCATATGCTGGCTGACCCATGGTTTCTCTCCTCCTCACAATGCCGGTGCTTCCGGCATCTCAGCATTTTTCCAGCACACGCAGGTGGGCGGAACGGCTGCGCCGGTTCTCCTCCAGCTCCTGCGTATCAGCTTCAATGGGTTTGCGGGTGATAAGCTTTGCCTTTGCCTTGCCGCCGCATACACACACCGGAAACTCCGGCGGGCAGGTACAGGCTGTGGACCAGCGGCGGAACTTGTTCTTGACCAGCCGGTCCTCCAGAGAGTGGAAGGTGATCACGCACAACCGGCCGCCCGGTGCAAGGTGATCGAAAATGGTATCCAAGCCCTCCTCCAGCGCATCCAACTCGTGGTTCACTGCAATGCGCAGTGCCTGAAAGGTGCGGCGGGAGGGGTTCTTGTTCTTGCGGCGCTCTGCCGGGGGCATGGCGCTTGCTACGATATCTGCCAGCTGCAGGGTGGTCAGGATGGGAGCGGTTTCCCGCGTCTCCACGATCTTTCCTGCGATCTGCCACGCATAGGGCTCCTCGCCGTAATCCCGCAGGATGCGGGCCAGTTCCTCGCGGCTTTCGGTGTTCACAAGGTCTGCGGCGGTCTCGCCCTGCTGGCTCATGCGCATATCCAGCGGCGCGTCTGCCCGGTAGGAAAAGCCCCGGGCGGCATCGTCTAGCTGGTGGCTGGAAACGCCAAGATCCAGCAGTGCGCCGTTGATCTTTTCAATGCCCAGCTGCTCCAGCGCCTGTCCCGCATAGCGGAAATTGATCTGTACCACGGTGGCAGGCAGCCCGGCCAGACGGGAACGCGCGGTCTGCACCGCGTCCGGGTCCTGATCCAGCGAGATGAGCCTGCCGCCCTTGGCGGCGTCCAGCCGCAAGGCGATCTGGCGGGAATGTCCCGCGCCGCCGGCGGTGCCGTCCAGATAGATGCCCGCCGGATCAATGGCAAGCCCCGTCAGGCACTCGTTCAGCAAAACGGGGATATGCTCAAACGAGGCCGGGTCAAAGGGCTGCTGTTCTTCAAAGGCCATTGGCACGGCCTCCTTTCTCGGTTTAGTTTTTTTGCATCAGAGGTGCAGCTTGCGCAGCCGCTCGGCGCGCTGGTCGTTGGTCACGGCGGCGCGGCGGGCATTCCAGACTTCGGTGGCCCAGATCTCGGCGTGGTTGCGGTTGCCGATGATGGTCACGTCCTTTTCCAGCCCGGCGTAGGCGCGCAGCTCTGCGGGCAGCAGGATGCGTCCCTGCTTGTCCGGCGCCACCTCGCAGGCGGTGCTGAACAGGTCGCCGGAGATAGCCCAGCTGTCCATCAGTTCATCGCTTTCCAGCTTGTCCGCCAGCCGCTCCACTTCTTCCATGGGCAGTGCGAACAGGCAGCTGTCCACCCATTCCAGCACCACGAAACTCTCGCCCATGGCGTCGCGGAATTTTGCGGGGAAGTTCAGCCGCCCCTTGGCGTCGATAGTGTAATCATAACGGCCAAAAAACACGCGCTGTTCCCCCTTTCAGGGGCGTTTTCAGGGCATGCGCCCTACTTTTACCCACTTTGCCCCACTGACACATCTTTATTGTAGCAAATCAAGTTCGTGAATGCAAGGGTTTTCGGGCGGCTTTTTGCCGCAAAAGTCCACAAAAAAAGTCCCTGTGAGCCGTCATTTTTGCTCACAGGGACTGCGTTTTCCGCAATCTGTGGAATTTGTGTGGAAAGTTGACCGTTATCAGCCGTTTTTCTTGGCGTTCTGGCGCAGGCTGGCACGGATATTTTTGACCTGTGCGGCGTTTTCCACCATGGTGTCCTCGGTGGTGCGCAGCATATTCTCGCAGTAGTCGGTCACGGTCTGGCGCAGGGTGCGCGCCTCGGTCTGGGCTGCGGAGGTGATCTCAGAAGCGCGCTGCTGGGCGGCCTTGACGATCTCGGCGTCGCTGACCAGAATACGGGCGCGTTCCTCGGCCTTTTTCACAATGGCCTGTGCCTGTGCGTTGGCGCTGTCCACGATCTGCGCCCGGTCGTTCACGATCTGCTGCGCCTGCCGCAGCTCGCCGGGCAATGCCGCCCGCACCTCGTCCAGATAATCCCGGATCTGCTCCACATCCACGATGCGCTTGCCGCCGGAAAGGGGCACGTTTGCGCTCTCTTCCAGTGCATCCTCAATGGTATCCAAAAGCTCGTTCACGTTCATAAGGCTTCTCCCTCCTGCCCAGCGGCGGACTGCATGGGCTTTGTGTACTTCCACAGCAGCACCTTGCCGTATTTATACTGTTTCTGCAGGGTCAGACTGCCCGCCTGCGCGGGCAGCACGATGCCTGTTTCGCTCTCGCACAGCACGATGCCGCCGGGGGCAACGCACTTTTCCACGGCGGGCAGGATCTTTTCCAGCGTGCCGCCACGGAAGGGCGGGTCCAGCAGCACCAGATCGAACTGCTCCCGGCAGGCCGACAAGAACCGCGCAGCCTCGCCAATATTCACCCGGCTGCGGTCGAACACGCCGCAGGCCTTGCAGTTGCGCATCACGATGCTTACGGCCTCCCGGTTCTCGTCCAGAAAGACGCACCGGGCCGCACCCCGGCTGAGCGCCTCGATGCCCAGCTGGCCGCTGCCGGCATACAGATCCAGCACCCGGGCCCCGGGCAGGTCGAACTGTACGATGCTGAACATCGCCTCCTTCACCTGCGAGAGGGTGGGGCGGGTGACATCGGTGCCGGGCAGTGCTTCCAGCCTGCGGCCCCGGGCTTCTCCTGCGATCACGCGCATGATGTTACCTCCTTGCCGTAGCTGCCGCCCCCGCGGCAGCCAGTTTGAACTCTTTCGTATCCTTTATTATCTCCCAACTGCATAGCATTGTCAAGAGCCCGCATTGCGCTGCGGACGGCTTTGTGCTACAATCATAGCAGCAATATTGCGCATTTTACGGCGCATTTCAGCAAAGGAGAGTATACAGCATGAAAGTTCTGCTTATCAACGGCAGCCCCCACGAGAAGGGCTGCACCTACACTGCCCTTTCCCTCATCGCCGGGGAACTGAAGGCACAGGGCATCGAGACCGAGATTTTGCACGTCGGCGGTCAGCCCGTGGGCGGCTGCATCGGCTGCGGCGGCTGCCGCAGCGGCAATGGATGCGTGTTCGGCGGCGTAGTCAACGAAGCCATTGAGAAGGCAAAGACCGCCGACGCCTTTGTGTTCGGCAGCCCGGTGCACTACGCCTCCGCTGCGGGCAACATGGCCAGCTTTATGGACCGTCTGGCCTACGCGGGCGGCAAATATCTGGCCTATAAGCCTGCCGCCGTCTGCTGCTCTGCCCGCCGCGCCGGCACCACCTCCACTCTTGACCAGCTGGTCAAATACCCCCAGTTCTTCCACATGCCGCTGGTCAACGGCTCCTACTGGGCTATGGTACATGGCTCCAACCCCGAGCAGGTACTGCAGGACGCCGAGGGCTGCGCCGTGATGCAGGAACTGGGCCGCAACATGGCATGGCTGCTGCGCTGCATCGAGGCCGGTAAGGCCGCAGGCATCGACCACCCGCAGAACCCGCCCCGCCCCATGACCAACTTTATCCGCTGAGACAAAAGATTTGTCATGCGCTCCGCGTTGCTCTGCGCATCTTCAGCGGAAGAATTATTTTAAATTCTAAATCGGGAAAATCTGCGGATTTTCTCGATTTAGTTTTTTCATACAGCCCCTCTCGTGAAAATGATTTCAGAGCCCCGGAACGCCGCTGGCGTTCCCGGG
>OLBB01000314.1_pt1 | contig 11534 bp, 9 predicted proteins | sample 1607721 | NCBI WGS metagenome assembly OLBB01 (sample SAMN02674693, study PRJEB24791) | human gut metagenome, SKBSTL018 | isolation source: stool | host: Homo sapiens | place: USA | reverse complement strand
GCATCTGCCGCACCTCGCTCGCCGTATCGGCACTTAGAATTATGCGGTATTGCCTAAAATTCCTGCCAAGAAAAGTTCACATCCTTGTGGTAGAATAAATATTATGATGTTCAAGCAATATCGCCCATGGAAAGGGGACTACCCATGTCGCAGATGACAAAGCGCGCACTGGAAGCTTCGCTCAAGGAACTGCTGCGCCACAAACCGCTGGACAAAATCACGGTCAGCGACTTGACCGACCACTGCGGGGTCAACCGCATGACCTTTTATTACCACTTTAAGGATATTTACGACCTTGTGGAATGGTGCTGCGAGGAGGATGCTGCCCGCGCGCTGGCCGGGCAGAAAACCTATGATACCTGGCAGCAGGGCTTTTTGCAGATTCTGGAAGCCCTGCGGAAGGACAAAGCGTTTTTTACCAGCGTCTACCGTTCCATCAGCCGCGAACAGCTGGAAAATTATCTCTACCGCCTGACCTATGACCTGATGATGGGCGTTGTGGAGGAGCGCGCCGCCGGTATGACGGTTCGCCCGGAGGATAAAGAGTTTATCGCCAACTTTTATAAGTTCGCCTTTGTGGGGCTGACACTGGACTGGATCAAAAACGATATGCGTCAGGACCCCGCCCAGCTGGTGGAACAGCTTTCCACCCTGATTCACGGTGATGTGACCAAGGCGTTGGAAAAATGCCGCATTGATAAAAGCTGATGTACATCTTGCGTTAAGGGCCGAACCATGAAATGCACGATCTGCGAAAAACTAATGTAGGCCGCCATGGCCCCCACCATCTTCCGCTGCCTTGCCGCCCCTGTAACAAAAACTTCAAATTTTATACAAAACAGCCGCCGTGATAAAAATTTAATCACAGCGGCTGTTTTGCTGATTGTGAACCCTGCCTCCGCTGGTTATACTATAGACATTCCAAAAGGAACACCCCAGACAAACAACAGCAAACAATAAAACCAACGCAAGGAGGCTTTTTTATGTATTATTCCAGCGGTAACTATGAAGCTTTTGCCCGTCCCGAAAAACCGGAGGGCGTTGACCACAAGAGCGCCTACCTTATCGGCAGCGGCCTGGCCGCGTTGTCCGCCGCATGCTTTATGGTGCGTGACGGCCAGATGAAGGGCGAGCACATCCATGTGCTGGAAAAGGACCCCCTCCCCGGTGGTGCCTGCGATGGCTACAAGTACCAGGACATCGGTTACGTTATGCGCGGCGGCCGTGAGATGGACAACCACTTCGAGTGCATGTGGGATTTGTTCCGCTCCATCCCCTCCATTGAGGATGAGAACGTCACCGTGCTGGACGAGTATTACTGGCTGAACAAGCACGATCCCAACTACAGCCTGTGCCGCGCCACCGTCAACTGCGGCGAGGATGCCCACACCGATGGCAAGTTCGGCCTGTCTGACAAGGGTGCCATGGAGATTTTGAAGCTGTTCATGACCCCGGACGAGCAGTTGTACGATAAAAAGATCACCGACTTCTTTGATGACGAAGTCCTGAACACCAACTTCTGGCTGTACTGGCGCACCATGTTCGCCTTTGAGAACTGGCACAGCGCCCTGGAGATGAAGCGCTACCTTCAGCGCTACATCCACCACATCGGCGGCCTGCCGGATTTCACCGCCCTGCGCTTTACCCGCTACAACCAGTATGAATCCATGATCCTGCCCATGGTCAAGTACCTGGAAAGCTATGGCGTGCAGTTCCATTACGGCGTCAAGGTGACCAACGTTGCCTTTGACTGCGCCAACGGCAAAAAGCAGGCCACCCGCATTGATACTCTGCGCGACGGCCACGAAGAGTGCATTGACCTGACCGAGAACGACCTGGTGTTCATCACCAACGGCGGCTGTGTCGAAAACTCCACCATTGGCAGCCAGACCACCGTTGCCCCCCTCAAGTTTGATCTGAAGGAAGGCGGCGGCTGGGATCTGTGGCGCAAGATCGCCGCCCAGGACCCCAGCTTCGGCCACCCGGACAAGTTCTGCTATGACCCGGAGCTGAGCAACTGGATGAGCGCCACCATCACCACGCTGGACCAGCGCATTGTGCCCTATATCAAAAAGATCTGCAAGCGCGATCCCTTCACCGGCAAGGTCGTCACCGGCGGCATTGTCTCCGTCAAGGATTCCAGCTGGCTGCTCAGCTGGACCCTGAACCGCCAGCAGCAGTTCCGCGACCAGCCCAAGGACCAGCTCTGCGTTTGGGTGTACAGTCTGTTCAGTGATAAGCCCGGCGATTACGTCAAGAAGCCCATGCGCGAATGCACCGGCGAGGAGATCTGCCAGGAATGGCTGTACCACATTGGTGTACCAGTTGACCAGATCGAGGATCTGGCTGCCAACAGTGCCAACACCGTGCCCTGCATGATGCCGTATATCGACGCTTTCTTTATGCCGCGCGCTGCCGGCGACCGCCCGGATGTTGTGCCCGAAGGCGCTGTGAATTTCGCTTTCATCGGCCAGTTTGCCGAGACCAAGCGCGATACCATCTTTACCACCGAGTATTCCATCCGCACCGGCATGGAAGCGGTTTACACCCTGCTGAACGTTGACCGCGGCGTACCGGAGGTCTGGGGCAGCGTATATGATATCCGCGACCTGCTGGATGCCACCGTAAAACTGCGCGACGGCAAAAAGATCACCGATATGGAGATGAACGTTGTGCAGAAACTGGCCCTGAAAGAAGCTTTGAAGAAGCTGGAGGGCACCGAGATTGAAAAACTGCTGAAAGAATACAATGTGATCTGAAGCGTATCATCATTCTTTCATAAAAAACACTGCCCCGGCGGGATATCTTGTCCCGCCGGGGCAGTGCTTTATATGATTCTATTTAACATTTGCGTTTGCAATCTATTCTGCTTACCCCAAAATTGCAAAGCTCTGTGCACCCAGCACCAGCTCATCGCCCTTCACTTCGGCTTTGCCGATCACATGCAGCACGCGGGTACCGTCTTCCAGCTTCAGGGGCAGTTCTGCTTCCTCGCGGGCGGGGTTCACCGCGCAGATCAGCTTGCCGCGCTCCCAGGCAAACGGGCGGTAGCTGCCCTTTGCCTTGGGGGCAAACCGCACATGGAACGGCGCATCGGAATCCAGATCCCGGTGGCTGTGGCGGAAGTTCAGCACCCCCTGCACGGTATGCCACAGGCTGTCAGGGTCTGCCTGCTGGGCAGCCACGGTGGGGGCGTCCGCAGTATCGTCCACCGGCAGGTACAGCTTGTCGGCTGCGGCGGTAGAAAATCCCTTGTTGGCGCTGTTATCCCACTGCATGGGGGTGCGGGAACCGGTGCGGAAATAGCCGCCCTCCTTGGTGGGCAGCGGCAGATAGCGCATGCCGATCTCATCGCCATAATACACAAACGGTGCGCCGGGCAGGGTAAACAGCATGGCGTAAGCAATTTTCAGCTCATCCGGGGTCAAACCGGCGGAGGGGCGGATGGTATCATGGTTGCAGGTAATCAAGCAGTACAGGCCGTCCTTGCGGGTCGCCTTGTAGCTGGGCAGCCAGTCATCCAGGAACTTGTCAATACCCGTGCCGGAATCCGCACAGAAATACGCCTTGCCGATGTTATGCGGGTCAGAATCTATTGCGCCATCATAATTGCGCATCAGCCAGCTGTAGCCATTGCCCTGCCATTCCAGCATAAAGTCCATATCAAAGCCGTTTTTCAGGGACTGGCGCGGCTGGTTCCATTCGCTCAACAGAGCGGCTTCGGGGTATTCCTTGTCCAGCATAGTGGCAATATCGCGCCAGATGGCACAGGTATACTTTTTGTGGTGGGTATCATTCTTGACCAGGCTGGATGCCATATCCACACGGAAACCATCGCAGCCCATATCCAGCCAAAAGCGCATCACATCCTTCACGGCTTCCACCGTTGCGCGCGGGCCGGGGGCGTCGGTGGGCATTTGCCACTTTTCGCGGCACTTGCCGTAACCATAGTTCAAAGCAGGCTGGCACTTGAAAAAGTTCAAAATATAAGTACCATTGCGGTCGGTCTCGCCGCCAATGAACGGCATACCGTCACCGGCGCTAAAGCAGGAGTCCGTCCAGATATAGCGGTCGGAATACTCATTCTTTTCCGGCTTGCTGCTCTCCTTAAACCATGCGTGTTCCTCGCTGGTATGGCCGGGCACCAGGTCCAGCAGCACATGGATGCCCTTGGCATGAGCTGCTTCAAACAGCGCTTTGGCATCCGCGTTGGTGCCATAGCGGGGGGCAATCAGCTTATAATCGCGCACATCATACCCGGCGTCCTTGAACGGGGAATCAAAGCAGGGGTTGATCCAAAGGGCGTTGCACCCCAGCTCTTTGATGTAATCCAGCTTTTCGATAATCCCCTTCAGATCGCCGATGCCATCCCCGTTGGTATCATAAAAGCTTTGGGGGTAAATTTCGTAAAAAACTGCGTCTTTCAGCCATTGTTTCAAAACAATCACTCCTATTATTTTCTGTCCCTCTGCGCGGAATCCGGCGCACCGTATGGTTCCCGCTGCACCGGGCAAAATTCCACTTTTATCATACGGTTCCGCACGGCAGTTGTCAATCACCTTTCACAAAAACAGACGCAGATATTTTTAACTTTCTGGTGCCGGTGCACAATTTTGTCCGCTTATGGTGCATTCTGCTGCGTAACGCTGCTGTTCAGCATCCGGGCAAATTCGCGCGCAGCTGCGTTGGGAACACGGCCGCCATCCTGCACCAGCACAACATGACGGGTGGGGATTTCCTCTTTCAACTGGATGGTAAACACATCCCCCGCGGCCAGGGCGTCCTTGGCAAAATTCTGCGGCACATACCCCAGCCCCAGCCCGCTTTTGACCAGCGGCACCACCTGGTCGGTGGTAGCGGCCTCAGTATCCGGCTGCAAAACAAGATTGTTGCTTAAATAAAACTGGTTATAGAACGCATAGGTCATCGTCTCGCTGCCCAGGCAGATCAGAGGGTATTGCTGCAGTTCTTTCAGCGCCCAGCGGCGGCCCTGCAAAAATTCAAAGTCCCTGCCGGCAATCAGAATTTCCTGGAACGGCATCAGCAGGGTACGGCGCATCGTGGATTCCAACCGGGCCGGGGTGGTGATCACACAAAGATCCACCAGCCCGCGCCCCAGCGCACGGATGGCCTGCGGGGTGGAATGGTTGGCAATGCGCAGCCGCACGCCGGGGTAACGCCGGTGGAATTCCCGCAGCTTATCCAGCAAAAACACATTCAAAGCGGTCTCGCTGGCGCTAATGGTCAGCGCGCCGCTTTCCAGCGCGGTAATGCCCGCCAGCTCGCTTTCCCCCGCCTGCAGCTGCTCCTGGGCGATTTCCACGTGGGCAAACAGCACCTCGCCCTCCGGCGTCATCGTCACGCCGCGGGTGCTGCGCACCAGCAGCTTGCAGCCCAGCTGTTCCTCCAGCCGGTTCAGGGCGCGGGTCACATTGGGCTGGCTCATGCGCAGCACATTGGCCGCGCGGGTTATACTGTGATATTTGCAGACATAGTAAAATAAGCGGTAATATTCATAGTTTACATTCACAGTTTTTCCTCTTTTCCTGCGTTTTGCCATATCAAATACAAATATTTTGCATGTGAAACATATATTTTACAAATGTACTTTCCGACAGTATAATACAAACCGTTCCAGAAAACAAGGCATACCGGCAGGGTTCGTGCATACTCCCCCCCAGGGTGTACCTGAAACGTCGAAAATTTAAAATATTTCTACAAACGCGGCCGGATTCCGCGTTAAAAATCCTTGGAATCCACAAAGGATTCCTGCGGCTTTTTGCCTCGAATCCATCGCACGTTTGCGAAATCTTCGTCATTTTCTTCGTTTTCAGCTACACCAGGTAAGCAAGCGGCCCTGCCGGTATTGCCCAGGAAGGATGACACCATGCAGTATCAGGATATGACAAAAAAAGAAATGCAGCGGGAATACCACCGTCTGTGCCAGCGCTACCAGGAGTACGAACAGCAGGGCCTGCAGCTGGATCTTTCCCGCGGAAAGCCTGCGCCGGAGCAGCTGGCACTTTCGCAGCGCATGCTGGGTGAACTGAACTCCCGCAGCGTGCTGGACAGTGAGGATGGCACCGACTGCCGCAATTACGGCGGGCTGGACGGCATTCCCGAAGCAAAAGCCCTGCTGGCCGGTATGATCGGTGCGCGGCCAGAGCAGGTCATGGTGGGCGGCAACAGCAGCCTGACCATGATGTTCGATATTCTCAGCCACGCCATGCTGGACGGCCTGCTGGGCGCAGAGCCGTGGGTGCAGGTCAAGGACCGCAAGTTCCTTTGCCCCGTGCCGGGTTATGACCGTCATTTTGCCATGACGGAGCATTTCGGCTTCCAGCTAATCCCCATCCCCATGCACAATGATGGCCCCGATATGGACATGATCGAAGACCTGGTTCAGCGGGATGCCTCCATCAAAGGCATCTGGTGCGTACCCAAGTACCAGAACCCCACCGGCATTGTGTTCAGCCCCATGGTGGTGGAGCGCTTTGCCCACCTGCAACCTGCAGCGCCGGATTTCCGCATTTTCTGGGATAACGCCTACTGCGTGCATGACCTTTACCCCAACGCCCCGGCCGTCCTGCCAGACATCCTGTCCGCCTGCGCCAATGCCGGGCACCCGGATATGGTGTATGAGTTCTGCTCCACCAGCAAGGTTTCCTTCCCCGGTGCAGGCATCAGCGGCGTGGCGGCAAGTTCCGCCAACCTGATCGATCTGCGCAAAGTGTGGAAGTTTGCCACCATCGGCCCCGATAAGCTCAACCAGCTGCGCCAGGCACGTTTTTTCCGCAATGAAAGCGGCATTGAAGCCCATATGGCACGCCATGCCCGCCTGCTGCGCCCCAAGTTCGAGCAGGTCATCTCCATTTTCCGCGAGGAACTGGACGGCAGCGGCATTGCCAGCTGGACGGAACCCCGCGGCGGCTACTTCCTTTCCTTCGATACCATGCCGGGCTGCGCGGCCCGCACGGTGGAGCTTTGCCGCCGGGCCGGTGTCAAGTTCACCCCCGCCGGTTCCACCTGGCCCTATGGCCGCGACCCGCAGGACAGCAACATCCGTATTGCCCCCAGCTTTGCCAGCGCCGAGGAGATCGAACCTGCGGCCCGGCTGTTTACCATCTGCGTGCGGCTTGCCACACTGGAAAAGCTGGCGGCTACCCGCTTTGCATCCGAAACCGCCCTTGGCGCGGAGCGCATCGCCTGAATCTCCGCTCCTTGGCAGTTTTGCACAAACACCGTTCCTTTCCCTCACCATCAAAACCGCACAGAACCGCAAGATTTGTTTGAAATCAAGAACTTTTCCGCATTTTTGGTCATTAAATTCAGCAATTAGCTCAATTTTCAGTGTGCTTTATTGTGCATCATGCACAGTATTTTTAATCTGTCAGAATTACGGAATATCCAAAAGGCAGAATGTGCGGCAAGGGGCTTACAAATGGCGGGGAATGGTGGTATTATGGCGGCATAAAAAACGCAGCAAGGAGGGTGCGGAAACGGAACATCGCCGTTTCCCCCTTCTGTTTTTCTCCTTGGTGCGCTTTTTATCAGATAAATTCAAAACATAAAGCCAGCCCGGCGCACAAGCTGCCTCGCTGGCCAGAGGAGGCGGAATAATGAACGAACTGACCGCCGCCTTAAAAGAGGAGCTTAACGTTGATACGGCGTTTACCCTTCCCATTTTTGGCGGCATCGACATCCCGGAATCCATCGCGGTAAGCTGGGGCATCATGGCGTTTTTGGTGATCGTTTCGATTTTGCTCACACGCAATCTCAAGGTCAATCATATCAGCAAGCGCCAGGCCATCCTGGAAACCGCTGTGGTAACCATGGATAACTTCTTCAAAGATCTGCTGGGCGAAGCCGGCAAGCAGTATGTGCCGTACCTGATCACAGTTGCACTGTACATTGCCTGCTCCAACCTGATCGGCATCATTGGTCTCAAGCCCCCCACAAAGGACCTGAATGTTACCGCAGCGCTGGCTATTATGAGCATTGTGCTGATCGAATATTCCGGCATCCATGCAAAGGGCGGCAAGCGATTTGTACACAGCCTGGCGGAACCCATTGCCCTGATGACCCCCATGAACATTCTGGAAATCGCCATCCGGCCCACCAGCCTGTGCATGCGTTTGTTCGGCAACGTTCTGGGCGCATTTGTCATCATGGAACTCATCAAACTGGTGGTTCCGGTTTTTGTCCCCGCAATTTTCAGCCTGTATTTTGATTTGTTTGACGGTCTGATCCAAACCTATGTGTTTGTCTTCCTGACCTCCCTGTTCATGAAAGAAACGATGGAATGACCTGCGTTTTCTTTCCCACTTTTACATTATTATAAAAAGGAGTAATTTATTATGGCAAGTTTGGTAGCTTTGGGCGCTGGCATCGCAGCACTGACCGGCATTGGCGCCGGCATCGGCATTGGCATTGCAACCGGTAAGGCAGCGGAGGCCATCAGCCGCCAGCCGGAAGCTGAAAGCAAGATCAGCAAGAACCTGCTGCTGGGCGCCGCCCTGGCAGAAGGCACCGCCATTTTCGGCTTCGTTGTTGCCCTGCTCATCATCCTGTTCCTGGGCTGATAACGGAGGCATAAACGATGCTGACACTGAATTTGAATATTCTGTGGACGGTCGTCAACATTCTGGTTCTGTTTGTTCTGCTGCGCAAGTTTTTGTACCGTCCCGTTATGAACGTGATTGAGCAGCGCCAGAAGCAGATCGATGATGCGATCGCCGATGCAGAAGGCAAAAAGAACGACGCACAGGCTGTTTTGGCACAGGCGCAGGATAAACTGCAGAATGTGGATACCGAAGCTGCCCAGCGCCGCGAAGCCTACGAAAAGCAGGCTGAAAAAGAGAAAGAACAGCTTTTGCAGGACGCCCAGCGCCAGGCAGATGCGATTGTGGCCGAAGGCAAAGCCGCTGCCGAAGCAGAGCATGCCCGCCGCCTGCGCGATGCCAATGCTGAAACTTCCGCCCTGGCCCGCGATATGTGTGAAAAGCTGCTGGCGCGCAACCTGACGCAGCAGGACGATGCACGCCTGCTGGATGACCTGCTGCAGAAAGCGGGGGACAGCAATGGCAAGTGAATTCAGCCGCGAATTTTTCTCCGCCAACCGCATTGTAAAGGCCGACCTGCACTGCGCCCGCCAGCCGCGGGAACAGGACCTTGATAAGATCAAGGCCGAGCTGAAATCCCTGTACGATGCAACCGAAGTCCTGCTGGATGTCAGCGTGGATGAAAGCCTGCTTTCCGGCTATGTATTGCAGGTGGGCGACCGTGTGTTTGATAACTCCGGCCGCCATGCCCTGGACCAGATGACCGGCGACAAACCCGACCTGGCCACCCTGAAGACCCGCGTGGAGGACTACAAGCCCGCCGCCAACACTGCCGAGGGAGGCACGGTTGTGTCCGCTGCCGACGGCATTGTTACCGTTGAAGGCATGGACCGCGCCGTGTACGGCGAGATTGTCACCTTTGAAAACGGTGCCAAGGGCATGGTGGAAAGTGTTGAGCCTTCCCACCTGGGCATTATGCTGTTTGATGGTGCCGAATCCGTCGGCGTGGGCACCCTGGTGACCCGTACCGGCAAGCGCGCCGGTATCCCCGTCGGCGAAGCTTTCCTGGGCCGCGTCATCAACCCGCTGGGCGAGCCCATCGACGGCAAAGGCCCCATCGAGGCTGTGGGCTACAACCCCATCGAGAAGCAGGCCCCCGGCATTCTGGAGCGCCAGAGCGTGGACACCCCGCTGCACACCGGCATTCTGTCCATCGACTCGATGTTCCCCATCGGCCGTGGCCAGCGTGAGTTGATCATCGGCGACCGCCAGACCGGCAAGACCTCCATCGCCACCGATACCATCCTGAACCAGAAAGATACCGGCGTGCTCTGCATCTACGTTGCCATCGGGCAGAAGGCTTCCTCCATTGCCCGCGTGGCCGAGGACCTGAAAAAGCATGGCGCTATGGGCTACACCACCATTGTGGCCGCCACCGCCAGCGACAGCGCCCCCCTGCAGTACATTGCCCCGTATGCCGGCACCGCACTGGCCGAATATTTTATGGCCCAGGGCAAGAGCGTGCTGATCGTCTATGACGACCTTTCCAAGCACGCCGTGGCATACCGTGCCATTTCCCTGCTGCTGCGCCGCTCCCCCGGCCGTGAGGCTTACCCCGGCGACGTTTTCTACCTGCATTCCCGTCTGCTGGAACGTTCCTGCCGTATGCGGGACGACCTGGGCGGTGGTTCCATCACCGCACTGCCCATTGTTGAAACCCAGGCAGGCGATGTTTCCGCCTACATTCCCACCAACGTTATTTCCATCACCGATGGCCAGATCTTCCTGGAGACCGCACTGTTCAACGCAGGCAACCGCCCGGCTGTCAACGTTGGCTTGTCGGTTTCCCGTGTCGGCGGCGCTGCCCAGACCAAGGCCATGAAAAAGGCCAACGCCAACCTGCGTATCGAGCTGGCCCAGTACAAGGATATGGAATCCTTCTCGCAGTTCAGCTCTGACCTGGACGCTGAGACCCGCCGCCAGCTGGAACACGGCAAGGCTTTGATGGAACTGCTGAAACAGCCGCTGTACCAGCCCAAATCCGACGCCGAGCAGGTCGTTTTGCTGACCCTCGCCGCCCACGGCGTGCTCGACGAGATCAAAACCGTCGAGCTGCGCCAGAAAACCTCCGCATTTGTGCGTCAGTTCCGCACGGACCCGTCCGGCGTGATGGACGAGATCCAGGCTTCCGGTAAGCTCAGCCCCGAACAGGTGCAGACCATCCTGAACGCCTGGAACGCATTTGCGGGAGGCGATGCCCATGCCATCCACTAAGCTGCTCAAGGAGCGTATTGAGAGCATTCAGGACACCATGAAGATCACCAATGCCATGTACCTGATCTCCTCCTCCAAGCTGCGCAAGGCACGCAAAAATTACCAGGCGGTTTCGCCTTACTTTGAGCGCATGCAGATGACGATGACCCGCGTGCTGCCCCACCTGCCGGAAGAACCGGTCCACCCGTTCTTCCACACCCGCAACCCGGAATCTCCGCGCCGCGCCTATCTGGTGCTGACGGCGGACAAAGGCATGGCCGGTGCGTACAACCAGAACCTGCTCAAGTTTCTGAAATCGCACTGCGGCGATGACCCCAAGGCCCGCTTTTATGTGGTGGGCCAGACCGGCTACCGCGCCCTGCTGCACAAGGACCCCCGCCTGGTGGAAGATTTTCTGTACAGCGGCCAGGCCCCCACATTGCAGCGTGCGCGTGACATCACGGCGGACATGATCGATACGTTCAAGGCGGATGAGGTGGATGAGGTTTACCTCATCTACACCAAGATCCAGAACGCCCTGACCGCTGAACCGGTCATGCTGCAGCTGCTGCCGCTGGAACGCTCCCACTTTGCGCCGCTGCCGCCCGCACTGGGCGATCCCCATGGCGAGGTTGAGCTGTTCCCCGATGCGTGGTCGGTGTTCAAGCAGATGGCCCCCATCTACATGCACGGCATGATCTTCGGTGCCATGACCGAGAG
>OLBB01000312.1_pt1 | contig 11572 bp, 8 predicted proteins | sample 1607721 | NCBI WGS metagenome assembly OLBB01 (sample SAMN02674693, study PRJEB24791) | human gut metagenome, SKBSTL018 | isolation source: stool | host: Homo sapiens | place: USA | reverse complement strand
TTATTATATTTGCCGCCCAATGCATCTCGGTTTTTATACTTGGATTTGCTTTAAAATTCGTTTACAGAAATAAAGTTGACGATAATTCCAATTTGGAAACATTAATAAGCACTCCGCAAAAAGGTGACGCACTTGTAAAGTCTGTTCTTGACGGGGCAAGGGGAATGTTTGCAATCTGCGCATTTGTGGTGCTGTTTTCGGCATTTACTGAGATTTTCTGCTCACACATTACGGATGAAAATATTCAAAAACCGTTTTTGATACTCACGGAAGTTTGCAATGCGGTTACTGCGGTATCGAAAGATTTGCCGATTGAGGTTGTTGCGTTTTCGGCAGGATTCGGCGGACTTTGCGTACATTTTCAGATTTTCTCGGCACTTGGAGATATTAAGGTGAATAAACTATTATTTTTCTTTTGCAGAATTTTGCAAGGATCTATCACCGCATTGCTTACGCATTTAGGAATAAAACTTTTCTCCGTCACAACCGATGTTTTTTCAACATCAACGGTTGAAAATTTCAGTTTTTTCGGAGGAACTGTCCTTTCGGGAGCGGCTTTGCTTTTTACCGCTTTATGCTTTTTATATTCACTCAAAAATTACAAACAACATTGACGGAGGTTACTTTATGTGCGGAATAGCAGGATGGATTGACCACTCACAGGATATGAGCGAAAGAATTGATTTGCTCAACAGAATGTCTGAAACGCTTGACAGGCGAGGTCCTGACGAAAACGGTTTGTACATTAACCGAGGGGCGGCGCTTATGCACAGACGGCTTGTTGTAATTGACCGTGAAAACGGCAAACAACCGATGTCTGTTCGTCACAAGGACACGACCTATGTCATTGTCTATAACGGCGAACTCTATAACACAGCCGAGCTTCGTGAGGAGCTGAAAGCATCGGGTTTTCATTTCAGAGGTCACAGCGACACGGAGGTTGTGCTGAAATCGTACATTAAATACGGTGTTGACTGCTGCAAAAAGCTGAACGGAATTTTTGCCTTTGCAATCTACAACACAAGCGACAAATCTCTGTTTTTGTGCAGGGACAGAATCGGCGTTAAGCCGCTGTTTTACTATGAATACAACGGTGGCTTGCTGTTTGCGTCAGAAATAAAAGCGTTGCTTGCAAGCAAGATTGTAAAGCCTCAAATTGACGAACAGGGACTCAATGAAATTTTCTTTTTAGGACCTGCAAGAACGCCTTCGTTCGGAGTTTTCAAGGGAGTATTTGAACTTAATCCGGGCGAATGTGCAATGTATAGGCACTCAAAGCTTCGCCGAAAAAAATACTACACCGTTGAGGCAAAAGAGCATACAGACAATGAAGTAACTACCATTGAAAAGACGAGATATCTGCTGACTGATGCAATTCAGCGACAGCTTGTGAGTGATGTTCCGCTGTGCTTTTTCCTTTCGGGAGGGCTTGACAGCAGTATAATTGTCAAGACCGCATCAATGTACAACAAGGAACACAAACTCGGCAAAATCAACACCTACTCGGTTGAATACCGTGACAACGAAAAATATTTTCAAAAGAGCAATTTTCAGCCTACTCCCGACTACGAATTTATTTCGATGATGTCAAAAAATGCCGACACAAAGCACAGGGAAATTGTCCTTGACAACACGCTTGTGTGCGACGCACTTTATGAAAGTGTTCAGGCAAGGGATTTGCCGGGGTATGTTGATGTTGACTCGTCACTTTTGCTCTTCTGCAAAGAAATCAAGCAAAACTACACCGTTGCACTTTCGGGAGAATGTGCCGATGAACTTTTCGGCGGATATCCGTGGTATCACAACCATGAAATACTTTTTGAGGATTGTTTTCCGTGGTCAAAAAGTCAGGATATTCGCAGGAGCATTCTCAAGGACGGTGTGCTGAAAAACGGCGAAGAGTATGTCAGACAAAGGTATCTTGACACAATAAGCCTTGCCCCAAAGCTTAAAAGCGACACCGACCTTGACAGGCGAATGCGAGAGATGTTCTACCTGAATTTTTACTGGTTTATGCAATGTCTGCTTGAGCGAAAAGACAGATGCTCAATGTTCAGCGGACTTGAGGTAAGAGTGCCGTTCTGCGATTACAGACTTGTTGAATATGCGTACAATATGCCGTGGGAATTAAAGGCATGGGGCAACCGTGAAAAGGGAATTGTGCGAAAGGCTTTTGAGGATATTCTGCCCGAAGAAATTTGCTGGCGAAAGAAAAGCCCGTACCCGAAAACGCACAATCCGATTTACTTCAATGAGTGTGTAAAAAGGGTTAGAAAAATTCTTAAAAAGCGTTCAATTCTAAACGAACTGCTTGACCGAAAAGGAATTGAAGATATCATTGAAAATCCCGATAAAATCACAAATCCGTGGTACGGTCAGCTGATGAAAGCACCGCAGATTCTTGCGTATATAATCGAACTTGACTACTGGTTTGATAAATATAATGTTGAAATAGTGTAACGGTTATGTTAAAATCGGAGTGTAAAAAGCATTGGGAGATGTAGAAAATTAACCGTAAACAATATATTAAACTGACCGATTTCTTCAAGAATAACAAATCCGCAAAAAATGTGTTGAAATTCGTATATAAAATTTTTCCGCTGATAGTATTTGCAAGCTATCCGATTTTGCTTGTATATACATTTTTGTGGCAAAAAGATTTGTTTTTAAAGTCGCTGACTGTGCCTGCGGGGGTGTTTTTGGGAATAACACTTCTGCGAATTATCATAAAAGAAGAACGCCCGTATGTGCGGTACGGAGTTGCGCCTGTTTTTGCAAAGAACAGCAAGCCCGACAGTATGCCGAGCCGCCACACCGCAAGCGCATTCATCATTGCAATGGCAATTTTGCGGTTCAATGTGTGGGCAGGGATTGCATACCTCTTCATTGCGGTTATGATTTACGTGTCAAGAGTGTGTGCAGGAGTGCATTATGTGCGTGATGTCATAGTCGGCGCAGCAATAGCAATCCTCTGCGGAATTGTATTTTTGTTTTTGGTATTTTAATATAAAATTGTGCAGACGGTAACAATGTTACGCTCAATCATAATTTTCAATTTAAAAAGCCACAGTAGATTTTAACTTTCTACTGTGGCTTTTTTGTTGGTTGTTAAGTTGTGTAATATCTGTTTATGTAACAGCGATATTATTTTTTGTCGTCTGTTTTTTCTGTAAGGTCGATGATATCGCCTGTGCAATGGGGACATTTTGTGGCTTTGATATCAATATCACTGAAACAGAACGGACACTTTTTTGTTGTGGGAGCTTCTTCGGGTTCAGTTTTTTTGCCGAGTGACATAACCTTGTTGACAAGCTTTACGATAAGGAAGATTACGAAAGCCATAATCAGGAAGTTGATTACCGCTGTGATAAACTTACCGTACATAATTGTTGCGCCGTTGATTGTAACCTGAAACTGGTCAAAGTTGACACCGCCGAAGATACCGAGAATCGGCGAAATGATGTCGCTTGTGAGAGAAGTTACGATTGCCTGAAAAGCCGCACCGATGATAACGCCGACTGCGAGATCAAGCACATTTCCACGCATTATGAATTCCTTAAACTCCGAAAAAAACTTTTTCATTTTGCCCTAATCCCCTCTATTTAATTTTCAAAATCAGCCAATAATTGCCTTATGGTAAACCTTTTTACCCTTTTTGATTACAACATAGCCTTTTTCAAAATCAGACTTTGCAACCTTTGCGTAAACATCTGTTACCTTTTCATCGTCAACAGAAACACCGCCCTGCTGAATAAGTCTTCTGCCCTCACCGTTTGAAGGGATGAGTCCGCACTTCTTCATGAGGTCAAGAATCCCGATTTCGCCGTCTGCAAAATCAGCCTCTGTAAGAGTTGTTGAAGGCATATTGTCAGTATTTGTCTTGTTGGCAAAGATTGCTCTTGCGGCCTCCTGAGCCTTGTCAGCCTCCTCTTTGCCGTGAACAAGCTCTGTAAGCTCATGAGCAAGAATTTCTTTTGCCTTGTTGATTTCACTGCCCTCAAGCTTTGCAAGCTCATCAATTTCTTCAAGCGAAAGGAATGTGAGCATTTTAAGGCACTTGATTACATCGCCGTCATCAACATTTCTCCAATACTGGTAGAAATCGTAGGGGCTTGTCTTTTCGGCTGAAAGCCATACTGCACCCGACTGGGTTTTACCCATTTTCTTACCCTCTGAGTTGAGGAGAAGGTTGATTGTCATTGCGTATGCGTTCTTGCCGAGCTTTCTTCTGATAAGCTCTGTACCGCCGAGCATATTGCTCCACTGGTCGTCACCGCCGAACTGCATATTACAGCCGTACTTCTGATAGAGGGCATAGAAGTCGTATGACTGCATAATCATATAGTTAAATTCAAGGAAGCTGAGTCCCTTTTCCATTCTCTGCTTGTAGCACTCTGCACGAAGCATATTGTTAACGCTGAAGCAAGCGCCTACATCACGGAGAAGTTCAACATAGTTAAGGTCAAGAAGCCAGTCTGCGTTGTTTACAAGAAGAGCCTTGCCATCAGAAAAGTCAATAAAACGGCTCATCTGCTTTTTGAAGCAATCAACATTGTGCTGAATTGTTTCCTTTGTCATCATCTGACGCATATCTGTTCTGCCTGACGGATCACCGATCATACCTGTGCCGCCGCCTACGAGTGCAATTGGCTTGTTGCCTGCCATCTGAAGTCTTTTCATAAGGCAAAGAGCCATAAAGTGACCTACATGGAGGCTGTCGGCTGTCGGGTCAAAGCCGATATAGAATGTAGCTTTACCGCTGTTTACAAGCTCTCTGATTTCTTCTTCGTCCGTAACCTGAGCGATAAGTCCTCTGGCTACGAGTTCTTCATATACTCCCATATTTAAAAATTCCTTTCGATTTTTGTCAGTTAAACAATAATATTATAACATTATTTAATTTATAGTCAACCTTTCAGGCATGAGTTTTGGTGCAAATCTCACCGTTTTCAACTGTTATCATAACGGTTTTATCGCTGTCTGTCCGATAAACATTTTTGCACACGCTGTTAAGCAAGGCTGTTATATAGTAATCGGGAAGTGCCGTATCGTCAGCCGAAACGCTTATTACAGCGGTTTCGGGGCTTGCCTTTGCAAGAAAATCTTCACTTGAAGAATACTTACTGCCGTGGTGTGCAACCTTGAGAACATCGCATTTTAATTCTTTGTCGGAATTAACCATTGATTCTTCCCTTTTTGACGAAATGTCACCTGTAAAGAGAAATCGCTTTTCGTCATATTCAAGCATTGTTACAAGCGAATTATCGTTTGTGTTGCCGAAGTCCTTTTCGGGTTGATAAAATTTAAAGGTCATATTTCCGATTTCAACGGGTTTGTCTGAAACAGGAATTACGGTTTTTATATTATTTTCTTTTATAGAATTAACAAGCTTTTCGTATTCTGGGGTTTTGTGGCTGTCGGAATATTTTCCGAAATAAACAACATCCGTACCGAACTTATCTATGATATCGGGCAGCGAACCGATGTGGTCGCTGTCGGGGTGTGACACTATTACGGCATCAAGATGAGTTACCGAACTGCGTTTGAGATAGGCAGTAATTTTATCGGTCACAAGATTTGTTCCTCCGTCAATCAGCACACTTTTATCTCCGCATTTAATCAGCGTACAATCAGCCGAACCGACATTGATAAACGAAACAGAAAAATCGGACTCCATATCGGCTGAAATCCCAAAAAATGTATAGACATCGTTCCAATCGGGAATTCCGAGAGGTTTTCCGAATGAAACAAGCAGTACACAGACAGTGAAAAGTACGCATACCGATATTTTCAGTATAAAAAAGATTTTATTTCTTTTTGTTTTTTCGTCTGTACTTTGCGAACTTATCTTTGCCGTTTTTGCCTCTTCCCTTCTGATTCTGCGAATTGCGGTTGTTGTTCTGTTTTGAATAACCGCCCTGTGTTTGTCCTGCCATCGGAGTTACAAGACATTTTTTATCGTTACCGATTAAATCCCGTCTGCCGGCTTTGATGAGTGCTTTGATTACAAGCGGTTTGTTTTCGGGAATGAAATACTGCAGCAACGCCCTTTGCATTGCCTTTTCATTTTCAGACTTCGGAACATAAACCTCTTTGAGAGTGTACGGATCAAGCTCCGTATAGAACATACTCGTTGAAATTGTACCCGGAGTCGGATAGAAGTCCTGAACCTGTTTTGGGTGAATGTTTTCACGCTTGCAGAAAAGCGCAAGTTCTACGGCATCCGAAAGTGTTGAACCGGGGTGTGAGCTCATCAGATACGGCACGACATACTGGTCTTTATTTTCCTTGCCCGTAAAATCGTAGAACATCTTACAAAAACGCTTGTAGCTTTCAATATGCGGCTTACCCATTTTGTCGAGAACTGCCGCTGAACAATGCTCAGGGGCAACTCTCAGCTGACCGCTGATGTGATACTTTACAAGTTCACGGAAAAACTCGTCATTTTCATCTTCAATAAGATAATCAAAACGGATTCCGCTGCGGATAAACACCTTTTTAATGCCCTTGAGATTTCTCAGCTTTCGCAGAATATCAAGATATTCCGTGTGCGACACCTGCATATTCGGGCAAGGTGTCGGTGCAAGACATCTTCTGTTTTTACAAAGTCCAAGCTTTTTCTGCTTTTCGCATGACGGAAGTCTGAAGTTTGCTGTAGGTCCTCCGACATCGCTTATGTAACCCTTGAATCGTGGATTATCAAGAAAACTTTCAGCCTCCTCAATAATACTCTTTTCACTTCTGACGTTTACCGCTCTGCCCTGATGAAAAGCAAGTGAGCAGAAATTACAAGCACCGAAACAACCACGGTTGTGTGTGATTGAAAACAGTACCTCGTTGATACCGGGTACGCCGCCGAGACTTTCATAACACTTTGGATACCAACGCTCATACGGCAGAGAATAGACATAATCAAGCTGTTTTGTGTCAAGCGGCTGCATCGGAGGATTCTGCACAAGAATATACTTTCCGTGCCTTTGAATGAGGGTTTTGCCCCTTACGGCATCAGCCTCCTCAAGCTCCCTGCGTGATGCAATTGCATAGTCACGCTTGTCCTCTTTTACACGCTCGTAGCTTGGAAGTTCGACAACCGACTTTGGCACATAATCGTCTGTACGAATTTTATAGCAAACACCTCTGATGTCGTAAAGCGATTCAACAGGATAGCCCTCGGAAAGTCTTTTTGCAATTTCAATTGTCTGCAGCTCGCCCATTCCGTACACAAGCAAATCTGCCTTGCTGTCGAAAATAATTGAGGGCATTACCTCATTTTTCCAATAATCATAATGAGCAAATCTTCTGAGTGATGCCTCAAGACCTCCGATTATAATGGGAGAATCGGGATATAATTTTCTGATTATGTTGCAGTAAACGGTGACGGCTCTGTCGGGACGCCTGCCGTTTTTACCGCCTGCCGTATAAGCATCATCATGTCTTTTACGCTTTGCAACCGTGTAGTGGGCAACCATACTGTCAATGTTGCCTGCCGACACCATAAAACCGAGCCTTGGTTTTCCGAACTGTGTAAAATCATCATCGTTTTTCCAATTAGGTTGTGCAAGGAATGCTGTTTTGTAACCGCAATCCTCAAGAACTCTCGTGATTATTGCCGCACCGAATGACGGATGGTCAACATAGCTATCACCGCAAACATATACAAAATCGACTTCGTTCCAACCTCGATCACGCATTTCTTTTGCGTTCATCGGTAAAAAAGCCATATTGAACCCTCCTTTATTTATTAATCGGCTCTGTTTTCAAGTGCATTTCTGCGTTCGAGCCATTCGTTGTAGGTCATGAGAACATCTCTCGGTTTTGAACCCTGATGAGGGCCTACAACTCCCATTTGTTCCATATCGTCAATCATTCTGCCTGCTCTTGCGTAGCCGACCTTGAGTCTTCTCTGCAAGAGTGAGGTTGATGCCTGTCCTGCTTCAATTACGCACTTGATTGCCTCTTCCATTTTGCTGTCAATATCAAGACCTTCGTCAGATGATGAGTCTGAATCACCCGATTTTTTGCCCTGAGCAATTTCTTCTGCAGCAATTCTTTTAATTTTTTCTTCGATTTCAGAATTATACTGAGCCGAATATGCTTTCTTTATGTAGTGGGTTACACCCTCGATTTCTTCATCGGAAGCGTAGCAACCCTGAACACGAATAGGCTTTGGAGCACCTACAGGTGAAAACAGCATATCGCCTCGGCCGATAAGCTTTTCACCGCCGCCTGTATCAAGAATTGTACGGGAGTCTGTGTTTGAACTTACCTTGAGTGAAATACGGCTCGGTACATTCGCCTTGATAAGACCTGTGATTACATTAACGGTAGGTCTTTGGGTTGCAAGGATAAGGTGCATACCTGCGGCACGAGCCATCTGAGCAAGTCGACAGATTGAGTCCTCAACCTCGCTCGGAGCCGCCATCATCAAATCGGCAAGCTCGTCAATTGCAATTACAACACGGCTCATTTTTTCTTTGGCAACGGGAAGTCCGTTCACTTCAAGAACAGGCTGAACCTCTTCTCCCTCTTCATTAACAACAGGTGGATTTTTCTCCATATAATTCATATTTTTTTCGATAAGAGAATTATATGAATCAATATCCTTACAATCGTATTCGGAAAAAATTTTATATCTCTGGAGCATTTCGTTTACCGCCCACGCAAGCGCACCCGCCGCCTTTTTGGCATCGGATACTACGGGAATTAGCAAATGCGGAATACCCTTGTATTTTGAAAATTCAACCATTTTCGGGTCAATAAGCAAAAGCTTTACTTCATCGGGAGTTGCCTTGTAGAGAATACTCATAAGAATTGAGTTTACGCACACGGATTTACCCGAACCGGTTGTACCTGCAATGAGCAAGTGCGGCATTTTTGCAAGATCGGTAACAACAATTTCACCCGAGATATCTCTTCCGAGAACGGTTGTGAGCTTGCTCTTGCTGTTTCTGAACTTGTCCGAATCAATCAATTCACGCATTGTTACCATGCTTACAACCTTGTTCGGAACTTCAATTCCGACTGCCGCCTTACCCGGAATAGGCGCTTCAATACGAACACCGTTTGCGGCAAGGCTGAGTGCGATATCATCAGAGAGATTTGTAATTTTGCTGATTTTAACACCGGGGGCAGGCTGTAACTCATAGCGTGTTACGGACGGACCTCGGCAGATGTTTACAATGCTTGCCTTTACGCCAAAGCTTGTGAGGGTATCAATAAGCTTTTTGGCATTATTCTGCATTTCTTCCATTGCATCGCTGTCATCGGAATTTAGCTTTGGTTTGAGCAACTGAATCGGTGGGAACTGATACTTCTTTTCTTCTTTTTGAGAATTATCGGAGCGAACAGCTCTGTCAAGCTGTTCCGCAATTTCGTCGCCGGCCTCCTCACTGTTGTCTTTTTTGCTTTTGAGAAGTGCTTTTTTGACGATGTTCTCAGTTTCGGCATCAGGCTTGACCTCTGTCTGTTCAGCCTTAGGAGCTGACTTTTCGTTTGAGATATCCTCTGCAATTGCAGAAACCGTATTGTCGGCACTTTTGCCCATAGGCTTGCTTGCACGATTGATTATGTTGATGAGATCCTGTGACAGATCCTTGTCAGCTGCATTTTCTTCCTTTGAATCGACAATATCCGTGTCAATTCCGTTTACTGCCGACTTTGCTTTCTTGACCTTTGTCTTTTTGTCATCAAGCGGAATGTCAATAAAACTTCCCGAGGACTTTCTGTTTTCGCCTTCAAGCGCAATGTCGATATCGCCTCTTTCGGCAAGCTTTCTCTCACGGTTTTCTTCTCTGCGTTCTCTGCGAACTCTTGCCCTTTCCTCACCTGCTTCACGGATATGTACGGCTGTCCTTGACGCCGCCGCTGTCATATCTTTAATAGAAATGTTAGCAACAATAAGGATAAGTGCGGCTGTTACAACAAAGCTTGTAAAAAGTGCGGCTGTACTGCCGAACAGGACAACAAGCGGATAGCCGAGCAATCCGCCGATTATTCCGCAATCGAAAGTCATATACCTTGAGGTGTCGGAGGCATCCTTGAACAGATTGCCAAGACACGCAAAAAAGTTCATATCAGAATATTTTGCACCGCTGCCTGCGTAAATCAACGCCCCGATAAACAGAATTATGACGACACAAAGGAAAAGCTTCAGCTTATAGCGTGCAACCTGTTTCTCCTTTTCGGTCATAACACACAAATAAAAAAGCGTTACGGGAACAAGAAAAATCCCGAATCCGAGAACTCCGAAAAAGAAACTGCGTATCATTGCCCAGACATTTGAACCTTTTATGAAAATTATGCAGACAAAAACAGCCGCAACGGCGGCATAGAGGATTGCCCTTACACGCGGCGAAAGTCCGCTGCTCCTTTTCGGAACAGCGGATGCTTTGGTTCTGCTTGCAGTTTTTGCACCTTTTGATGAGGCTTTTGAAGAAGTCTTTTTTCTTCCCGACGCAGTATTTTTAGTTTTGTCAGCTGTTTTTTTGTTAGCTGCCAATAAAATCACTCCATTTAAAATTTATGCAATTGGCGCACCTGTGAAAAGGTTTACGCCCGTGTTCATTTCGATGATTGAAATTACAATAAATGCAACACCGACAACCGCTGTGTAGATTACGAAAATTTCCATTTTGTCGGATTTCAGGAACCACTTGAAAATTACGATTGCAAGATAGCCTACAACTGCGGAAACTGCCATTCCGATAATCAGCGGAAGAAATTCAATATTGCTTAAACCTTCGGGTGACTTGATTGCATCCACACCCTCAAGAAGTGCCGCCGCAAGGATTGATGGGATACCGAGTACGAATGTGTAGTCAAGTGCCTTCTGCTTTGAGATTCCTCTCATCTCACCGACCGAAAGTGTTGAGCCTGAACGGGAAAGTCCCGGAAGGAGTGCGGCACAAACCTGTGTTACACCGACAAGGATTGCGTCAACAACATTAAAATTATCTCTTGTTGCCTTGGCATTGCTCTTTGTTGCAAGATGTTTGTGAGTTGAGGCAACACTCTTGCGGTTACGGATAATACCGATTGTTAAAAGTACGCTTGTAAGAATGAGCGAACAGGCAGTTACTATGAGAACAGGACTTGCGGAAAGCCGGTCTGCAAGGTCCTTGAGTTTCATATCTGTTCCGGGGATTGGCAGAAAAAGCAAGAACAGCGGTATAAGACCGATGATGAGCATTACAACGAGATTACGGTTGTAATTCATTTTGCTCCATTTGAACTTTCCTGTGAAAATATCCTTGAGCATAAGGAAAAATTCTTTGATAAGATCCCACACAAGTTTGTGGTAGAATGCAACAACGGCAACAAGTGTGCCGACATGGAGCATTACATTAAAGAAAAGATTGCTTTCGCCTGTGCCTGCACCGAGAATGTGCTGTGTGATTGCGAGGTGGCCGCTGCTTGATACGGGCAAAAATTCGGTAAGTCCCTGAACAACACCCTGAATAATAGCATCTAAAATTGACATGGTTATGTATTCCCTCCAAAAAATAATTTTTACGAATCTTCTTTGTTATTTGTACGCTGAAAAGCCGTATTGGTTGGCATAATTAAGATTTCA
>OLBB01000285.1_pt1 | contig 12169 bp, 9 predicted proteins | sample 1607721 | NCBI WGS metagenome assembly OLBB01 (sample SAMN02674693, study PRJEB24791) | human gut metagenome, SKBSTL018 | isolation source: stool | host: Homo sapiens | place: USA | reverse complement strand
CCCTGGAGGGGAGCTCCGGCGAAAGCCGGTGAGGGGTGGTTCCACGCCACAAACCTTAAAAATCCCAAACTACAAACAAAAACAACAAAACCGCCGGGCGGCAAGTGCTTTGCTTGCTGCCCGGCGGCTTTTGGTATAGGGAGATATTTACTTGTCTTCTTTTTTAATGGCGTTCTTGCCGGTTTTTACGGCCTGTTTGGCGGCGGCTTTGGCGCGGGCGGTGGCTTTGGTCAGGCCAACGCGCAGGGAGGCCAGTGCTTCGCGGCGGTCGGGGACCATGTCCGGGAAGGCCCGCAGCAAACGGCCGGTGCCAAAGAACCGCTGCTTGCTCAGGCGGATGGTGGTGTCGCGCAGGGTGCCGGCTTTGCCTGCCAGTTCGCGCAGCTGGTCACGCAGCTCGGCGGCGTTGGTGGCACCCTCCATGGCGGCCAGGGTCAGCTGCAGTTTCTGCTCATCCAGCAGGGTGTCCATCGTCATGGCGCTGGTGCCGATCACTTCGGTCAGGGCATCGCTGGTGGTGCGCATGGCTTTGCGCAGCTCATCAATGCGGGCCAGCTGTTTGCTGAAGCCGACAGCCTGAATGGCGGATACGATCAGATCCGCCAGAAACAGGCCGCCGAAAATAACATCCAGCCAGATCAGCACAAGGGTGGGGATAGCGGCGCTCGGCTTGCTGAGCAGCGGGTGAACCACCACCATCAGCAGCACGCTGCCCAGCCCCCACAGCAAGGAGAACTGCGGGCAGATGAACCCGCCCAGGTTAAAGCGATACATGGAATAGTCCCACCAGCGGGTGTGGAACATCTTGTACAGGATGTACCCGCCAACCAGCTCCACCAGCGTGGTGATGACCATGCCGCCGAAAAAGGCAACCAGTACGTTCTGGTACCATGCCATATCGCTGCTTGGCATGGTAAAACGGCCGAGAACGGCGATCATTACTGTCATGCCGCAGCCGTAAATGGGGCAGATTGGGCCGTTCAAGAATCCGCGGTTGACCAGCTCCCGCGTGGTGATGGCTGCATAGGCAACCTCCACGCACCAGCCCAGGAACGCATAGACGAAAAAGAAAAATATCGTATGCAGCAGGGCATAAGTGGTCATTCCTGCACCTCCCCGGCGGGGTCGGCTTCTTCCTCAGGTTCCAGGCGGCGGGCCAGCTCTTTGGGCTCCACCCAGGTCACGCTGGAATCCGGCCCCTTGCGGGCAATCAGCGCCTTGATGGGAATGCCCTGTTCGCTGAACATGCCCTCGTGCTCGGTGCGCAGGTTCCAGTCCGGCTCATTCTTGTGCAGATCAAAGGTCTGCCAGGTAATCTCGAACCCGGCAGCGGGAAAGTAACCCAGGCTGTCCCGGAACAGGTCATCGTCATCGGTCTTGAAGTAGATTTCGGAACCCTCCGGCATCAAAGCGCGGTACTGCAGCAGCTGGCGCGGGTGGGTCAGGCGGTGCTTGTTGCTGCCAGCGTTTTTGCTCCACGGGTTGCAGAAGTTGATGTAGATGCGCTGCACGGTATCCGCCGGGCTGAACACGCCGGAAAGCCGCTCGATATCCAGCGAGGCGATCTTGACATTATCCGGCGGCAGCTGAGCGGCGGCGTAAGCGGCTTCCACCTTGCGCTTGGCCAAAATCAGGACCTTATCCGTGATATCAATGCCAAGGTAGTTGATATCAGGGTGCAGGGGGGCCAGCTGGCTCAAAAAGCCGCCCTTGCCGCAGCCAAGCTCCAGGTGCAGGGGCTGCTCCGGCCGGGCATACAGCTCATGCCAGTGCCCGGCATGGGTCAGCGGTTCGTGAACATGGAAATCGCAGGCCAGCAGTTCCGGTCTGGCATAGGGCTTAAAACGCATACGCATACAACAATACCTCACTCATGATAATTCACTAAAAAATTCTGGACATCGGCAAAATCAGTGCAGGCAAGGCTGCCCTGGCAAAAGCCGGGCTTGCCGCCGCCCCGCCCGCCGAACGCTTCATTCAGCGCCTTGCACACTGGGCGCACATCCCCGCCGGGCAGGCAGAGCGCATAGGCGAGGCCCTGCCCGCCGGAGGCCAGCACCGCCGTCAGCGCGTTGGTGCGGGCCGATACCGCCAAACAGATCCGCCGCAGTCCGTCGCCGTCCGCACCGTCACAGTGCAGCACAGCAGGCTGGCCGGGCACGGCGGCTTGGGCCAGTGCTTCGGACAATGCGTTCTGCATGGCGGCAAGGCGCTGCTTGAGGGCAGCTTCCGCCGTTTGCAGGTTTTGTACGGCGGGCAGCAGGCGACCGGGGGCGGAGCTTAACAGGGTGCCCACCGCGGCGGCATCCTGCCAGGCGGCAGCAATGGACTGATGCGCACGCTCCCCGCACACAACCGCCAGCCGGGTGCCGCCCTTGTAGCTTTGGGCGCTCAAAATCTTGATGGCCCCCACCTGGCCGGTGGTGGAAACATGGGTGCCGCAGCAGGCGCACAGGTCGGCTCCGCCGGCATCTACCAGCCGCACCGCACCGTCAATTTCCTTTTTGCTGCGGTAGGTCAGTTTTGCAAGGTCTTCCGGCGCGGGGTACCAGCAGCGCACCGGGGCGTCCGCACGGATCACCGCGTTGGCCCGGGCTTCTGCTTCGGCCAGCTGGCCGGCGGTCAGCGGAACGCTCATATCCATCCGCACCGCGGGGGAACCGATGTGAAAGCCCACATTCTCCGCCCCAAACAGGCGGTGCAAAGTGCCGCTTAAAATGTGTTCACCGGTGTGCTGCTCCATATGGTCGCGGCGGCGCGCCCAATCAATGCGGCCTTCCACCGTCTGCCCAACCGGCAGCGCTGCGCTGACAGTGTGGGTGATCACGCCGCCATGCTCCTGCACATCCGTTACAAGGGCGGTGCCCAGCGCACCGGTATCGCAGGGCTGGCCGCCGCCCTCCGGGTAAAAGGCGGTCCGGTCCAGCTGCACGGCAAACTGTTCCCCGGCCGGGGTGCAGACAAGCACCGTGGCGGTAAAAGTTTGAACATATGGGTCTGTTTCGTATAGTTTTGCCGTTGCGGGCATGCAAGGTCATCCCCCTTTCGGAATATTTTTACATTATAGCATAAAACGGCAGTGGAAAAAACAGTTCAAATCCGTTATAATAAAAATCAGCTATAATTCCGGCGGCTCCCCGGCAAGGTGGGAGCCGGAAAGGGGGCGGGAACCATATGAAAAAACGAATCTCAGCACTGGTTTTGAGCAGCTGCCTGCTGGCGGGCTGCGCGGGCCAAGGGGCGGCTGCTACCGGCGAAACCGCAGCACCCAGCCAGGCCGTGCCCACCGCGGCACCCCAAAGCCTGACGGTGAGCGGCCTGCTGAACACCAGCGCTGCTGTTGGCGCGCTGGAACTGTATGCCCAGGCGCAGAATGTGACGCTGCAAAACAGCTTTGAGACCGAAACGGCGGACCTGGTCATTCTGGATGCCCCGCCGCAGGATGATGGAACCTGGAAGAATCTGGCGGAGAACGAGCTGCTGGCCGCCGCCGCGCAGCGTGCCGGACTGGATACGGAAAGCACCGTCACCGCCCTGCCGGTGGGCCAGAGCCTGTATGCCTATTGGGCGGATAACCGTGTGCTGACCGAGCTTTTGCAGAGCGATGCCGCGCTGGACGACCTGCGCGCTGCGACCTGGGAGGAATGGTTCGATTTCGTAACAGCTGTGACCCATTGGTGCGCGGAACCCGGCGCTGTGCAGGTAACGCTGAACGGCAATGTTTACACCCTGCCCGCTGAGCGGCGGGAGACACTGGCAAACCTGAACGGCGTGTTTGCCGCCCAGGAACCGGAGGTTAGCGGCAACAGCGGGGATGGCGGCGTGGCGGAAAATACCCCTGCGCTGTACACCACCGCCCTGCTGGCGGCGGGGGAGCCGCTGACCGAAGAAAACCTGACCGGTCCGCTGAACGCGCTGGAGCAGGAGCTGCGGCTGGAAGATGCCAACAGCGCCTGGCAGGCCGGCATTGCAGACCTATGGACCAGCAAGTATCTGTTCCAGCAGGGCAATGCCCTGTTCTACCGCGGCTACCTGGCCGACCTGGTCAGTGACAGCGGCGCAGCGTTGAGCAGCGCCCAGAAAGACGCGCTGGTGTGGCTGCCCATCAAAAATAACCTGACCGAAGCCGACATTGCCAACCAGCGGTTCAACCTGGCCGGGCTGATGAATTACCCCATTTTGGCCAACCGTGCCTGGCTGGCTATCCCGGCGGATGCCGATGAGGAGAGCGCCCGCGCCGCAGCCGCCGCTATTTTGTGGCTGTACACCAGCAAGGCGGGGGAGAGCGCGTTGATCGACACCCTGGACCTGATCACCCCTTGGGGTACCGGCAGCAACCAGAACGCCGCCGCGGCCATGCAGGCGGCGCAGGTGACAGCCGGTATTCTGCCTGGCGCAGCGCTGGACCAAACCCAGGCCGCCGCATTGCAGCAGGCCCAGCGCGGGCTGTATTATGAAGCGGACGGCATTACCCTGCGGGATGGCCTGTGGGATGAAGATGCCGCCGCTGCCTGGCGCAGCGCCGTGATGGCGGCCCTTGGCGCAGAAAGCGCCGAAGCAGACGATAACTGATGCCCCGGGGTGTACCTGAAAAACAGGCGCACCCTAGATGGGCTTTGCGGAATACAAAAGTTTTTAAGGAGAAGAGAAAAAATGAAGAAGCGTTGCAGCGGTATCCTGATGCCGGTTTCCAGCCTGCCGGGCGGGTATGGCATTGGCTCCATGGGCCAGGCTGCCAGAGATTTTGTGGATTTTCTGGTGCTGGCCGGACAGAGCGTGTGGCAGATCCTGCCCGTTGGCCCGACTTCGTATGGCGACAGCCCGTACCAGAGCTGCTCGGCTTTTGCGGGCAACCCGTATTTTATTGACCTGGATCAGCTGGCTGCGGATGGCCTGCTGAAGCCGGAAGATTACGCCAAAGAAAATTGGGGCACCAACCCCAATTACTGTGACTATGCCCTGCTGTACCAAAAGCGCTACAAGGTGCTGCGCAAGGCATACGCCGCATTTTTGCAGCAGCGCCCGGTGCCGGGGTACGATACCCCCTACAGCGATGACTGGTACCGTTTTACCTTTTTGAGCGATGCCTGGCTGCCGGATTACTGCCTGTACATGGCAATCAAAGAAGAAAACAAGATGTGCGACTGGCAGACCTGGCCTGCCCCGCTGCGCCTGCGCGACCCCAAGGCGCTGGAAGAGTTCCGCACCGGCCATGCCGATGAACTGGGCTTCTGGGCCTTTGTGCAGTATGAGTTCGCCAAGCAGTGGCAGGCCCTGAAAGCATATGCCAACAGCAAGGGCATCAAGATCATGGGCGATATTCCCATCTATGTGGCGGCGGATTCTGCCGATGCGTGGGCAGGCCGTGAGCTGTTTGAGATGGACAGCGAGGGCCACCCCCGCCGCGTGGCTGGCTGCCCGCCGGACTATTTTGCCGAGGATGGCCAGCTGTGGGGCAACCCGCTGTATGACTGGGCCTACCACAAGCGTACCAACTATGCCTGGTGGGTGCGCCGCGTGCGCCATGCGCTGAGCATTTATGATATCCTGCGTATTGACCACTTCCGCGGCTTTGATACTTATTGGGCTATCCCGGCGGGGGACAAAAACGCCCGCGGCGGCAAGTGGGAACAGGGCCCCGGCATGGACCTGTTCCGCGCTCTGCGCACCGCTCTGGGTGACCTGCCCATTGTGGCCGAGGATCTGGGCGAAATTTTTGATTCCGTCCGTGTGCTGCTGGCGGAAAGCGGATTCCCCGGCATGAAGGTGCTGCAGTTCAGTCTGAACGGCACCGATAGCTTGGACCTGCCGCATAACTACCCGGCCCACTGTGTGGCTTACCCCGGCACCCATGACAATAACACCCTGCGCGGCTGGCTGGAAAACGAAACCACCCCCGCCCAGCGCAAACAGGCCAAGGCATATTTTGCCCTGACCGAGCAGGAGGGCGAGATCACCGGCCTGCTGCGCGGTGTGCTGGCAAGCCCGGCGGAGCTGGCTATTGTGACGATGGCCGACTGGCTGGAAAAAGGCAGCGAAGCCCGCATGAACACCCCCGGCAACCCGGCGGGCAACTGGCAGTGGCGCGTTGCCGCTAAGGACCTGACCCCCGCGCTGGCGCGGAAGATCCACGAGATGAGCGCACGGTATTTCCGCGCGGAACCCCTGCCGGAAGCGGAGCCGAAAAAGGAAAAAGCGCCCGCCCCGCAGCCCAAGGCCAAGGCGGCTGACGCAAAAGAGGAAAAAACGACAGCACCGACGAAAAAAGCAGCAAAAAGTGCAAAGTGATTTTTTGAACAGTAATACTTTTATTATTAAGCAATTCTTTGTGTAATGCGGGTATGGGAAAAGCATGCACGGTATGGTAAAATATACAAAGATTTTATGTCAAGTTGTAGCATTACAACATTAGGGCAACATAGAGAACCGAAAAACGCTTTGTTGGATCTTGTATGTTTTACATGGAGGAAGACGCGTCATGCAGGAATTTACTCTGGAACAAATTGGCATGCAGGTTACCGCATTGCAGAATTTTTTTGACCAGGTTACTTTGATCGACCCGCTGGCCCAGGCCGAGGTGGACCCCGCCACCCTGCAGGCCACCGGCCATGCCGATGCTGTGCCTGTGCTGAATGCAGATGGCCGTGGCTGGCAGCCGATTTTGGGTGAGGATACCGGTTTTGTGTTTTACCAGAACATCCAGGTGGAGCACCGCCCGTTTGTGCTGGCTGCCACCTATTTCCTTACGGCAGATCTGCCCGCCAATGACCGCGAGGCAAACGCCCTGCTGCGCCTGCTGGGCCAGTACCGCGAGGAGATGCGCCGCGATTATGTGACCGGTGTATATAACCGTGCGTTCCTGGATTCCGCTTACCGCAAAAAAGTGGCGGCTGCTGCCTGCGCAGGCAAGCCGGTCAGCGTGGTTGCTGCCCGCGTGAACGAGTATTGGAACCTGCTGCGCGAGGAAGGCACTCACGCAGCAGATTGCTGCCTGAATACCGCAGCCGGTATTTTGCAGCTGGCTGCCGGGCCGGACCAGCAGAACGCTGTTGTCCGCCTGGAAGACGGCATTTTCCTGGTGGTGAGCGTTGGTACCCCGGCGGCAAAACTGCAGGCTGCGCTGCATGAAGCGCTGGGCGAATCCCGCCGCACGTTCGGCATCACCCTGTCCCGCCGCGGCGAATTTACCGTGTCGCTCAGCTCTGCCGATTGGGGCGAAGCCGGCAGCTGGGATCTGATGGTGGCCCTGGCCGAGCAGCGCCTTTCCGGCTGCTGAAGAAGCTGAAACAAAAGAATAAATCCCCCTTGTGGAGCCATACTAGCTTTGGGAACATTCCCAAAGGAAAAGGCTGTACACAAGGGGGATTTTTTATGCCGGAAAACCAGAATATGCAAAAAACCAGTGATAACGAAGCCATGCTGCAGGAGATCGTGCAGAACACCGAGATGGGCAAAAACACCCTGGATGAGCTGATGGGGCTGACGTATGACCAGAAGCTGAAAGACGAGATGATGCGCCAGAAAAACGAGTACCGCCGCCTGAACCAGCAGGCCCACACGGCGCTGGATGCCATCGGCGCACAGGCCAAGGGTCAGAGCGCCGCCGCACGCATGAGTGTGAGCATGGGCATCCGCACCCGCACCATGCTGGACAAAAGCACCCGCAACCTTGCCACCATGCTGGCGGAGGGCAGCGGCCAGGGCGTGCTGGACTGCAAGCGCGCCGAAACCGACTACCCCCAGGCCAGCCCCGGCGCCCACAAGTTGATGGAAGAACTGTGCGCGTTCCAGACCGGGGCGGAGCAGGCGTGGAGGGAATTTGTGTGATTAGTTAGGAGTTAGGAGGGAGGAGTTAGGAGTTGGGGGCGCTTAATGAATAAAGAATAAATAATAAAGAATAATTGTGGTGGACCGCGGCGCGGTGCGCCGCTCAGGAAATATTAGGGTTGCTGGTATTTAGAAATGCGGGATGAATGATAAAACAATCTGTAGGGCGCGATGCCCTCATCGCGCCGGGAAAACGTAAATTGAATGCCGCAATCTTAACGCAGCCCGAAACCTATCTGTAGGGGACGATGCTTGCATCGTCCTGTTGGAGCTTTGTCTTATTGCACATTATAAATTTGATGTTTTGCCTTGCCCTATGGTAGGGGGCGGCGTCCTCGACGCCCCGGATGGAAATGTGGAACCATAAATTTTAGGCTCTACGCGGGGAACCACCCCTCACCGGCTTTCGCCGGAGCTCCCCTCAAAGGGGAGCCAATATCTTACTTTAGGTTTGCGATGGACGCGAAGCGGCCTGAGGGGTGGTTCTCTGCAACAAACCTAAAGACATCCGCCCCTCGGTCTCGGAACGGTCAAGACCGTTCCCTACAGATTGTTTTATTGTGCACAACGGGCAATAAACGCATATCTCACCCATAGGGGCGCACATTGTGCGCCTGCGGACGTTTGCCTTATTGCCGGATGGCGGAATATTAGGTAAGGCCCATCGTCCCCTACAAATGGTTTATGGTTCTCTCCGGCGCGATGAGGGCATCGCGCCCTACAGATGAACCAAACGAACCCACAAATAAAATAGCCGCAGCGGTGGGGAAATGACTCCCTGCCGCTGCGGCTGTTTTCGATTTATCCTATAATTTATTCTATATTCTATTATAATTAAAGTTTTTTCGCCGAAGCCTTTTTTCAAAAAAACTGGAAAATCCCCGTAATCGCTACCAGATCGTATCTTTCGTCGGCTGTTCTTTGATCAGGCCGGTGCGGTAGGCGGAGATGAGACGGTGGAGGTCGGCCACCTGGGCGTACAGATTGGCGCCCTCGTCCATATGTTCCACCAGAACGCGGTCGGTGTGGTTATCGTCCACCACATCCACGCGGGACAAAATATCCAGGTTTTCCTGCACTGCTTTGGCGGTGTTTTCAAATGGCTGGTGGGTGCGCAGGCTCATGCCGTGGCTGGAATACACCAGCGTGTACCCCGCAATACCGGTGCGCTCGTGGTAAGCGCGGCAGAACCCGCCGTCAATCACCAACAAGCGCCCGCCGCCCTTGATGGGGCTTTCGCCGTTCTTTTCCCGCACCGGCACGTGGCCGTTGACGATGTGGCTGGCACCGGGCAGGCCAAACTCGGCCAGAATGCGGCGGCAGACGGCCTCATCGTTATACCATGTATAATAGGGGTCCTTCACCTCGGTGTGGGTGGAAGCGTCTTCGACATACAGCCGCTCGAAGGTGGTCATGGCGCTGCGGCCATACAGGGGCGACAGCTTGCCGCACCACAGATACCACAGGAAATCCTGTCCGCTCTGGCGGGCGGCGCTGCCCTCGGGGGCGAAGTAGCCCCGGCGGGCGCGCTCATCACAGTAGTCCATGAGGGCGCGGCCCGAGTAGGCGTGGCCCTCGAACCGCTCCACAGCGAAGCTGCCTTTCCTAGTCATCGGCACAGCGCCGTGGTAGAGCAGGTTGCCGTTCTCGATGTGGTAGACACTGCCCTTGGCGTACAGGAACTCGACGTGCTGCTGTAATTTCTCACTCTGGCGGAAGGACTGCACCAGCTTTTGCAGCACCACCTTCTCGTCGCTGTTCAGCGCGGTGGGGTCGGCGGGGTCTACCGTCGGGAAAGACATATCCCGCATGGGGTACTCCCTGCCGTTCACCATGACGGTCCCCTTCTCCCAGTTGATGCGGCGCAGGAAGTCGCGGTCCTGCATCTTGAAATCCGGGTTGCGGTCGATGACCTGACACTCCAGCTTGAACATGAGGATGGAGATGGCCTTGTGCATCACGGCGCAGCGGTGGAGCATTCCTTCCGTATAGGGGCCGCGGGCGGCGTCCGTGTGGGGCATCCAGATGGAAAGATCGTCCTCGCCGTAGAACTGTTCTGCCATGCGCTGCAAGTGCCGCAGGTTGATACCGTAGCAGTCCTCCAGCATCCCGTGGTTGTGGTAGGCAAGCGTAGTTTTAAGTACCGTACAGATGCAGATGGGACTGCCGGCAGCAGCACCCATCCATACCACGTCATGGTTGCCCCACTGGATATCTACATTGTGATGACGCATCAACAGATCCAGAATAATGTCCGGGCGGGGGCCGCGGTCAAACAGGTCGCCCACGATATGCAGCTTATCCACCGCCAGATGCTTGATGAGCTCGCACAGCCGCACGATAAAGCGGTCGGCGCGGCCGTTCTCGATGATGCTGCCCACGATCTGGCCGTAGTACAGATCTTTATCGTGATCCTCAAAGTGGGCATGGAGCAGCTCGTCCAGAATATAGCCGCAGCTGGAGGGCAGACAGCCGCGCACATGGTCGCGGGTGTGCTTGGAGGACACCAGACGGCAGATATCGATCAGCTGGAGAAGGGTTTGGGTATACCACTGCTCCAGTGCATCCTCGGTAGTGCAGCGTGCTTTAAGCTGAGGCAGCTTTTCGGTGGGATAATAGATCAGGGTGGCAAGCTCTGCACGGGCTGCCTCCGGCATGGTGTTGCCCAGCACGGCATCCACCTTTTCCCGGATGACACCGGAGGCAGAGTTCAGGATGTGCACAAAGGCCTCGTTCTCGCCGTGCAGGTCGCTCATGAAATGCTCGGTGCCCTTGGGCAGCTTGAGCAGCGCCTGTGTGCTGATGATCTCGCTGGCAGCTGCCGCCTGCGAAGGGTAATCTCTGGCCAGCAGGGTCAGGTACTTCAGATTATCGCGAATCTCATCGGTTTCGGTGCGCATGGTCTCCTCCATCATAACGTATTCCTTGCCCTGCAAAGATGTTGCGTTTTTTGTATTATCGTTTCTCTATATTTCAGTATAGCACGAATGGCACCAAAAGTGGTATACTGAATACGAAAATTTTAAGCAAAGGACTTTGGATATTATGCCGAAAACCATTTCCGTTCCCACTCGCTGCACCCTCTGCCCCCGCCGCTGTGGTGCTGACCGTGCCGCCGGGCGCACCGGCTTCTGCGGGGCGGGCGCTACGTTAAAAGCTGCCCGTGCTGCCCTGCACCACTGGGAGGAGCCCTGCATCAGCGGTACAAGGGGCAGCGGCACGGTGTTCTTTTCCGGCTGCACCCTGAAGTGCTGCTTCTGCCAGAACTACCCCATCAGCGCCGAGGGGCTGGGCAAAGAGATCACCGTGGAGCATTTGGCTGAGATCTTTTTGAATTTACAGGCGCAGGGCGCGCACAACATCAATCTGGTCACCCCCGGGCAGTGGCAGCCGTGGATCATTGCCGCGCTGGACATTGCCCGCGCCAAAGGGCTGCGTCTGCCCATCGTGTGCAATACCGGCGGCTACGAGACCGTGGAAAGCGTAGAGGCTTGGCGCGGGTACATCGACATCTGGCTGGCTGATCTAAAATATGTATCCTCTGCCCTGTCTGCAGAGCTTTCCGCCGCGCCGGACTATTTTGCCGAGGCAAAGCCCACCATCGAGGCCATGATGGCGCAGGCCGGACATCCGGTGTTCGATGCAGACGGCATCCTGCAAAAGGGGGTCATTCTGCGGCATCTGGCGCTGCCGGGTCATGTGGAGGACAGCTTTGCCGTGCTGGACCAGATGGCTGCGTGGAACGATGCCGACCCCGGGTGCTTTCTGCCCAGCGTCATGAGCCAGTACACTCCCTTCTACAAGGCCGCAGAGCACGGCATCGGGCGGCGCATCACCACCTACGAATACCGCCGGGTGGTGAACTACGCCATGGACAAGGGGCTTGTGCAGGGCTATATGCAGCAGAAGAGCAGCGCCAAGGAGGAATACACCCCCAGCTTTGACCTGACGGGGGTGTGAACCCCACCGTCATCCCTGCGGGATGCCACCTCTCCCAAAGGGAGAGGCTATTGTGGCCCGGCCTTTAGGGGGTGCTGACGGTATTAAACCTCTCCGTCAAAACCTGTCGGTTTTGCCACCTCCCCTAGTAGGGGAGGCCTTGGCATAAGGTTCATTTTTCGCAATGATCGCCTATCGGCTCCAAAACGCACTCCTGCCGCAAGGTAAGACTTTGCGCCAGCAGGGCAAACAGGAGCGAAGCGTCAGACCACAAAAACGCAACGGCCTGCCAAGGGCTCCCCTACTAGGGGAGCTGCCGAGCGTCAGCGACGGCTGAGAGGTTTAACCCCGTCAGCACCCCCAAAAGGTCATGCCGCAATCGCCTCTCCCTTTGGGAGAGGTG
>OLBB01000279.1_pt1 | contig 12332 bp, 8 predicted proteins | sample 1607721 | NCBI WGS metagenome assembly OLBB01 (sample SAMN02674693, study PRJEB24791) | human gut metagenome, SKBSTL018 | isolation source: stool | host: Homo sapiens | place: USA | reverse complement strand
CCGATCTTGCCTATTCCGGGCAGATTCTTGTATTTACTTGTCATGAGAGGGAGATGCGGGTGCTGAAGGAAGAAGGAGCTGCGGTGCATGAAGTGCGGTTGTAGGACTCTTTTCATACATAACCGTGACATTGCCTGTTTTCTATGACATTAAAAAGAACGCCATTTTCTGACATGTATTGGTCCGGAAATGACGTTCTTTTTGTTTCTATTTTAAAGGTCTATTTTTAGTCCCGTATTCCCGCCCGATACTTCGCCAGCAGCTTATTGATACGTCCAGTCGGATTTAACAGCTCGCTTAAGGAGGCATCGTGGTTCAGGTTATCGATGATGAGCGCGATGTATTTGCTCATATCGACGCTGATATAGTACGGTCTGGAGAGAAGCTCCGGTGTCTGGTATACCAGGTTGGTGGTCAGGACGCGGTCGATCAGACCGTTCTCATAGTACTCGTCAAACTTCTGCAGTCCGTTGGTAAACAGACCGAAGGTCGCACATACGAATACCTTTCTCGCCTTGCGGCTCTTTAATTCCTTCGCTACATCTAACATGCTCTCGCCAGAGGAGATCATATCATCGATGATCAGGACATCCTTGCCCTCTACGCTGGATCCCAAGAACTCATGAGCAACGATCGGGTTACGGCCGTCTACCACACGTGAGAAGTCACGGCGTTTGTAGAACATACCCATATCAAGGTTCAGTACGTTGGCAAGATAAATTGCACGTCCTGTAGCACCTTCATCCGGGCTGATTGCCATCATGTGATCGCTGTCGATCTGAAGGTCTTTGAAGGTACGGAGAAGACCTTTGACGAACTGGTATGTCGGACGGATTGTTTCGAATCCGTTTAATGGAATCGCATTCTGTACACGAGGATCGTGAGCATCAAATGTGATGATATTGTCAACACCCATACGGACAAGCTCCTGAAGAGCGAGTGCGCAGTCCAGAGATTCACGACTGCTTCTCTTGTGCTGACGGCTTTCATATAAGAAAGGAATGATGACGGTGATACGTCTTGCTTTACCGCCAACGGCTGCGATAATACGTTTTAAATCTGCATAGTGGTCATCCGGTGACATGTGGTTCTCATGGCCGCATACGGAGTAGGTAAGACTGTAATTTGTCACATCGACCATCAGGTACAGATCGTATCCACGGACAGACTCTTTGATCACACCTTTTGCTTCGCCGGTTCCAAAACGCGGAACAGCGGTAGAGATGATGTAAGAATCGCGGCGGTAATCTTTAAAGGCAAGATCAGATGCATGCTGATGCTGTCTTTTTTCTCTCCAGCCGACCAGGTACTTGTCTACTTTCAGACCAAGCTCTTTGCAGCTCTCAAGCGGGATCAGACCGAGTGCTCCATCAGGTAAGGTTTCCAGGTTTCTTTCATCGTTTGGCATTGAATGGTTCCTCCATAAAAATTTGTTTACATGTATTTCAATAGATTGCTCTAATTGAAGGCAGAAAATGTATTTTGTGTTTATAGAACATCAGCGTCTTCGTTTCTGCATCCGGATATCTTCCCCGAATAATTTGATCAGAACATAATTGTCCATAATTCTTGATAAGATTCGCTCCGAATACAGATCGGTAAGCTGGGACAATCCGAGGTTTGTGGAAATGATGGTTGATTTCCGGTGCAGGATCCTTTCGTTTAAGCACAAAAACAACTGGGAAGTCGTAAAAGAATTTGTAAGCTCTGTGCCGAGATCATCGATGATCAGAAGATCGCAGTCAAAGATATTGGCGTGAGCGTCTTTTGCTTCTTCTGAACTGGAAAAGGTGTAGCGTGCAAACAGGTCAAACAGATCAAATGCAGTAAAATAAATCACACAGAACGACTGCTCGATCAGCTCGCGGGCAATACAGTGCGAAAGAAACGTTTTTCCGACACCGGTGTCGCCGTAAAAGAAGAGATTTTCAAACGACGAGCCGAAATTGCGGACGAACGCCTGGCTTTTTTCGAGCGCGGCAGCAGCGGCCTCGCGGGAAGTGAGCGGTGTTCCGGTACTGGTCAGGCTGTCCGAGTAGTAATCCAGAGAGAACTGGCTGAAATTTTCGGCTTTCAGAAGCTCCTCCACGTTGGACTGCCGGTACAGAAGATCGACGGCAGCTTTTTTGAAGCAGGCGCATTTCTGCGTGCCGTTGATGTAGCCGGTGTCGCGGCAGAGCGGGCAGTCATACGTCAGCTCGAGATAGTCTGCCGGGTAGCCGTGCATGGAAAGGAGCGCCGCGCGTTCCTGGGAACGGTCACGGATGGCAGCATTCAGGTCGAGATCCATGGAAGCGTCTCCGTTCAGCATCGCTTTTGCTTTCCGAACCGAGAGGGATGCAATCTCGGCGTCGATTTCCGCAAGGCGCGGAATCTTTTCATAAGCAATGCGGATGTGCTCCTGCTGTTCTCTCTGGTGGCGGAGCTGCCGTTCGTTGTACATGCGCATAATCGCATCGTATTGCGGGTTTGTCAGTGCCATAGTTGTTTCGTCCTCCGGGCGTTATTTCAGAAGCTGTTCTTCTAACTTCTGGTAGTCGTATTCTCTCTGATGGAAATTGTTGAAGCGGTTACTTGAAGCAGCAGGAGCGGTTTTTCGTGCCGCATTCTGATCAGAAGCGGTTTTCTTCCTTTTCTGGTGCTCCGCATCGCGCTGTTCGACGTCTGCCATGGAGCGGACGCCCTGTTCCTTCCATTTGGAGAGAATGCCTTCCGCGTACTGGAAGCTCGGCTGGCCGATCTTGGAAACGGTGCGCTGACAGGCTTCGGTGATAAGATCAATCGTAAAACCGTAGGTATTCAGCCAGCGGTCCATCATCTCGGCTTCTTTTTCCACCGGTGCGCGGTTGCGGATGCCGAATGCTTTCAAAATTGTGTAATAATGTTTGTTGAATGTCGTGGTCTCCTGTTTGGCAGAGGCAACATCGCGGATTCCGCTTTCCTGCCAGGCGAGTCCTACCTTTTTCAGGTAGTGGATGCTGGTGCTTCCCTTCGAAACACAGTATTCCACCAGGTATTCCAGAAGATCCGCGGAAAAGTGGAGATCATCATAGAAAAACATGATGCATTCGATTTCCGTTGGCGACAGAAGATGACCGAAATACGTCTGCGCAACGTAAAGAACGTGCTGCAGTTCTTCGCGGCTGCCGGGAGCGTGTTTTTTTTCTGCTGACTGTCCGGAAATACCGGAACTGGAAAGATCATCTGCCGGAGAAGAGGCAGATGGGGCAGAAACGGCCGGCTGTGGTGATGGAGCCGGGGTCTGTTCCGTCTGCGGGATTTCAACGGATACAGCAGAAACAGCCGGTGCAGCCGCAATCGGGCCGGAAATCGAGGATTCCGGTGTTGGAAGGATTCCGCTTTCTTCCTTCCGGACAAGCGGCAGAAAGGCGATTCCGGTCGGAACGCTTTCCCCGGTGGTGTAGGAGAGCGAGAGGAGTCCCTGCTTCTCCCAGTATTTCAGCGCCCGGACGATATCGTTTTCCGTGCAGGAAAAAAAATCTGCCATCGATGACAGAGTGGAATCCTGCTGATGGTCTTTGACCAGCTTCAGCAGATAAAGGTACACTTTTACAAATTCTCCGTTGGCTGCGGGCATATATTGTTCCAGAAAAAGATCCGGCACAGCAGTCACACTGGCCAGGCAGTCATTGTTTAATGTCAGCATACTCAAAATTACACCATCCTGTTCTTATCGTGCGGCAGATTTTTACTTTTAGCGATCTGTTTTTTATTATACGTCTTGCCTTCTCATACACAATCAAGTATAACACAGTATTTTCGACAAGTGAATAGGTGTTTTGCGGAAAAAACATTCCGGGAAAAAGGCACGGTGGATGAAAAAGGACTGTGGACAATGTGGATAATGTGGAGAAATCCGTTTTGTGAAATATTATCATCTACCAAAAATGTTGAAAAATGGAGGAAAACAGGGAAGTATAGGACTTTCTGGTGATATCGTTATGTAAACAAAGTTATACACAGGAAATCCACATTGTGTGGATCGTAAAAATGTGTATAAAATTGTGGACAATGTGGATAACTCTGAAAACAGGCGAAAATACAGGAAAATAGCTGTGAATAAAAATGTGCGTAACTATTTGGCGAAAAGGCAGATTGTGTGGATTCGGAGCAAAAAAAGACCCTGTGGAAAAAAGGAAAACTCCATTTTCCACAGGGAGCAGGTAAAGCGAAAGAATGATTTTATTTTTCGGAAGCAAGAAGCTCCTCACCGATTTTTACAACGTCTCCGGCACCCATGGTGATCAGCATGTCGCCCTCGGCAAGATTTTCGTTCAGATAGTTTTCGATTTCCGCAAAGGATGGGAAATATTCGCAGGCAGTGCCGAGTTTTACAATGCGCTCCTGGATATCTTTGGAGGAGATGCCGAGCGTATCGGTTTCTCTGGCTGCGTAAATATCGGCGAGAACCACATGGTCTGCCAGGGAAAGAGCGGCGGCGAAATCATCGAGCAGCGCTTTCGTTCTGGTGTAGGTATGCGGCTGGAAGACGCACCACAGTGTTCTGTGCGCACAGTTTTCAGCGGCTTCCATCGTTGCACGGATTTCGGTTGGATGATGCGCATAATCGTCGATCACCTTTGCTCCGTGGTATGTACCTTTATACTGGAAACGGCGGTCGGTTCCGCGGAAGGTGGCAAAGCCTTCGTGGATGGCGTTTTCCGGCAGCTGCAGTTCATCGGCCAGTGCAATGGCAGCCAGGGCGTTGGAAACGTTGTGAAGTCCCGGAACCATCAGCGTGTAGCGACCGCGCAGCTCGCCACGGCAGATGCAGTCGAAGGACGGGTGATCGAACTCATCGTAGGTGATGTTGGCAGCGGTATAATCAGCGACAGCCTGATTCTCCAGCGCGTAGGTGACAATTTTGCAGCCAAGGCCTTCGGTTACGTAATCGTATTTCGGCGTATCGGCGTTGATAATCAGCATGCCGTCGGTCGGGAGCAGACGGGCAAATTCGCGGAAGGAATGGCGGATGTCATCAATATCCTTAAAAAAGTCAAGATGATCCGCATCCATATTGAGGATGATGCCGATTTTCGGGAAGAAACTTAAGAAACTGTTGGTGTACTCACATGCTTCGGTCAGGAAAGTTTCGGAATGGCCGACACGGATATTTCCGCCGATGGACGGAAGAATACCGCCGACAGAAATCGTTGGGTCACAGTCGGCTGCCATCAGAATGTGGGAGAGCATGGAGGTTGTCGTCGTCTTTCCGTGGGTACCGGAAACGGCGATCGGTGTATCGTAGTTGCGCATGATCTGTCCGAGCAGCTCGGCACGGGTCAGCATCGGAACACCGGCAGCTTTTGCAGCGGCAAATTCCGGATTGTCCGGATGGATGGCTGCGGTATAAACAACAAGGTCGGTTCCCGGAAGAATGTTTTCTGCCTTCTGACCGTAGAAAACCTGTGCGCCAAGAGAAGTCAGGTGGCGGGTCAGGTCACTTTCTTTTGCATCGGAACCGGAAATTGTAAAGCTTTCTTTTAAAAGAATCTCGGCAAGGCCGCTCATGCTGATGCCGCCGATGCCAATAAAATGTATATGGATTGGTTTGCTGAAATCTACTTCGTACATGGTATCTCCTTCAATGTGTCTTTTCACTGAAAATGGGGAAATTTTCTCAATACATATTTTTCAATTAATATAGGAAAGAACAGAACGAAATGCAGCGCCGGTTCCCCGGAATCCGGCTGGAACTGTTCTGGCTAATAGTATACACGTATTTGCCGGAAAAGTAAAAGAAAAAAAGCGGATGAATTCGAAAATGAAATAAAAAACAATGGATAAGTATTATAAACCAGAACATATGCAAAAAGAAATATTGCAAACTAAAATGAACGAAATGTAACAAAAACTGGTAAAAATAAATGAATACGCTGTCGAAAATTGTAGAAAATCATGATACGATTTTTGACACAAATAAAATGCATAGTCAAAATCAATAAAATATAAGATAAAATAAAAGAAAAATTATAAAAAATGTTCACAATGAGACGGAAGTGTGATATAATTTTAATTGTAGTTATCAAAGAAGTGCGTGGATATGAAAAACCAGAACCGACAGCATGGTTGCTGTTTCGTACACAGGGAGACAGGTGCTGTTTCGCTGCGTGAGAAAGTGATTCAGGTGTAAGTAGCCCCTTCCTGCAAGGCAAAGCCTGAAGGGGGGCAGCGAAGGTTACCGTTCGCGGAAAAGCGGTGAACGGTAAGCGTAGAACCGTACATTCTTACAGTTACTGCAAATCTTTAGATACGACAAGAGGTGATTGCATGATTAAGAAAGAGATGATAGCAATGCTGCTGGCAGGCGGCCAGGGAAGCCGTCTCGGTGTGCTCACGGAGAAAGTGGCAAAACCGGCAGTAGCATTTGGCGGAAAGTATCGAATCATCGACTTCCCGCTCAGTAATTGTATCAATTCAGGAATTGATACGGTAGGCGTACTGACCCAGTATCAGCCGCTGCGGCTGAATACCCATATCGGAATCGGTATTCCGTGGGATCTCGATAAAAACGAGGGCGGCGTAACCGTTCTGCCGCCATATGAAAAAAGTACAAACAGCGAATGGTATACAGGAACTGCAAATGCAATTTACCAGAACATGGCTTATATGGAAACATACAATCCAGAATATGTTCTGATTCTTTCCGGCGACCACATTTACAAAATGGATTACGAGGTGATGCTTGACTATCACAAAGCAAACCACGCAGATGTGACCATCGCATGTATGCCGGTACCGATCGAAGAAGCAAGCCGTTTCGGTGTCATGATCACAGACGGAAACGGAAGAATTACCGAATTTGAAGAAAAACCGGAGCACCCGAGAAGCAACCTCGCTTCTATGGGCATCTATATTTTCAGCTGGAAAGCATTAAAGGAATCTCTGACAGCCCTGAAGGATCAGCCGAGCTGTGACTTCGGAAAACACATTCTGCCGTACTGCCGCGACAACGGAAAACGTCTGTTTGCGTATGAGTTCAACGGCTACTGGAAAGATGTCGGAACGCTTGGCTCATACTGGGAAGCAAATATGGAGCTGATCAATATTATTCCGGAATTCAATTTATATGAGGAGTTCTGGAAGATCTATACCAAAGGTGATATCATCCGTCCGCAGTATGTTTCAGGGGACGCTGTCGTCGACCGCTGTATTATCGGCGAGGGCGCTGAAATCTACGGAGAGGTACATAATTCCGTCATCGGTGCGGATGTGCGCATTGAAAAGGGTGTTGTTGTAAGAGATTCTATTATTATGCGCCACAGCACAATCGGCGAGGGAACCCAGGTCAATAAGGCCATTATTGCAGAAAACGTACATGTCGGCAGGCATGTTGTGATGGGCGTTGGCGAGGAAGCGCCGAACGTCTTAAAACCGAATATTTACGGATTCGGACTTGTGACCGTTGGAGAAAAGGCAGTCATTCCGGATGGCGTAACCATTGGAAAGAATGTCTGCATTTCCGGCGAAACTTCCCTTGAGGATTACCCGGATGGCACACTTCCGTCCGGCGGAGCAATTGTAGAAAAGGACGGTGAGTAATATGAGAGCATTGGGAATTATTCTTGCAGGCGGTAACAACAACAAAATGAGAGAGCTGTCCAATAAAAGAGCCGTTGCAGCTATGCCGGTCGCAGGCAGCTTCCGCAGCATCGATTTTGCTCTGTCAAGCATGGCAAACTCTCATATTCAGAAGGTGGCTGTCCTGACACAGTACAACGCCAGATCCTTAAATGAACATTTGAGCTCTTCCAAATGGTGGGATTTCGGAAGAAAACATGGCGGTCTGTTTGTATTTTCTCCAACCGTTACATCAGATAACAGCTGGTGGTACCGTGGAACGGCAGACGCGATCAGTCAGAACCTGACATGGCTGAAAAACAGCCATGAACCGTACGTAGTCATCGCATCGGGAGATGGCGTATACAAACTGGATTTCAATAAGGTACTGGAATACCATATTGCAAAACGTGCGGATGTTACCGTGGTATGCACGGATTCCAAGGAAGCAGATACCAGCCGCTTCGGCGTCCTGAAGATGAATGAGGACTGCCGCATCGAGGAGTTCGAGGAAAAACCGATGGTTTCGAGCTCCAACGTGATCTCTACCGGTATCTATGTCATCCGCCGTCGCCAGCTGATCGAAATGATTGAGCGCAGCGCACAGGAAGACCGCTACGACTTTGTAAAGGATATTTTAATCCGTTACAAAAACCTGAAACGGATTTACGGATACAAGATCAATACCTACTGGAGCAACATTGCTACCGTAGATTCCTATTACAGAACCAACATGGATTTCCTCAAACCGGAGGTAAGAGATTACTTCTTCGGACAGTATCCGGGCATCTACTCCAAGATCGACGATCTTCCGCCGGCAAAATACAATCCTGGCTGCACAGTGAAAAATTCTCTTGTATCCAGCGGCTGTATCATCAACGGACAGGTTGAGAACTCTGTTTTGTTCAAGAAGGTATATGTTGGAAACAACTGTGTGATTAAAAATTCTATCATCTTAAATGATGTATATCTCGGAGACAACACTCACATTGAAAACTGTATTGTGGAGAGCAGGGACACCATCCGTGCAAACTCCTATCACTGTGGGGAGGACGGCATCAAAATTGTTGTCGAAAAAAACGAAAGATACGCCATCTGATTATGGGGTGAAAGGGGCATAAAAGTTTATGAACATTACAGACGTGAGAGTACGCAAGGTAACAAAAGAAGGAAAAATGAAGGCGGTTGTGTCTATCACAATCGATGACGAATTTGTCGTACATGATATTAAGGTAATCGAAGGAGAAAAAGGACTGTTCATCGCAATGCCGAGCCGTAAGGCTACGGACGGGGAGTACCGCGATATCGCACATCCGATCAACTCCGGAACCAGAGAAAAAATTCAGACCATTATCCTGAAACAGTACGAACAGGCGATGGCAGAAGCGGAAGCAGAGGAAGCTGCTGCAGAGGCCTGAGCAAAAAGGAAGAAAGAATGCCCCCGGGCGGAAAACGGAAGTGGTTACGTTTTCTGCCCGGGGGCGTTTTTGTCAGTAAAAATAAAGATGACGATATACAAAAGTATATCGCCATCTTTTTATGAGGGGGGAGATAGTGAGTGGTTTATCAACTATCCGAGATTTATTATAAAAGGAATATGTGAGCAAAGTGTGTCCAAATTCTAAAAGAAATGGAAAAAATATAAAGAAAAGAAGAAAAATTGTGGGAAGAGGTATGGACAGAAGAGAGAAGAGAGCGTAAAGTGAGAGAAAAATGTATCTTCGGAGTCTTTTTTGTGCCTGTATTTGCGTGAGCTGAAAAATTCCGGGAGTACATCATAAAAAGAGGAGGAAACAGGATGAAACAGAAAAGAATCAGTGATTACGGATATCGGATCGGACATCATGAAAATGGACCGCGAAACAAAATTACAGATGTGCCTGGTGTGCGGGTAGGCCATGCGACGGTGGAAAGTGGCAATCAGCATACCGGAGTGACGGTGATTGTGCCGGGAGAAGGCAATCCGTTTCTGAAAAAGTACCTGGCGTCTGCCTACGTGCATAACGGTTTTGGGAAAACGTGCGGTCTTGTGCAGGTACAGGAGATTGGAACTCTTGAAACGCCCATTGCCCTGACCAATACACTGAATGTTGGAAAAGTGGCGGATGCCATGATTTCATGGATGATACAGCAGACCCGAAAAGAAGGGGAAGATGTTTTTTCCATCAATCCGGTTGTCGGAGAATGTAATGATTCAAGGATCAATGAGATTTGTAACCGGGTAGTGGGGGAAAAAGAGCTGTATCAGGCACTGGAGCAGGCGGATACAGACTTTGCGGAAGGTGATATCGGTGCCGGAACAGGAACGATCTGCTATGGGCTGAAAGGGGGAATCGGATCGGCATCCCGCACGCTGGTGCTTGACGGAAAAACATATACCATTGGTGTTCTGGTACAGTCAAATTTCGGGGCAACCAGAGATTTGAAAATCAGTGGAAAACCGGCAGGAGAGAAGATTCTGGAGCGGATCCGGAAGGAAGAATGCGGAAGCAGCGCCGAAGACCGGGGATCGATTATGACGGTTCTGGCAACAGACCTTCCGGTATCGGAGCGGCAGCTGTACCGGATTATCCGCCGCTGTGGAGTCGGAATCGCCAGAACAGGAGCCTACACCGGCCACGGAAGCGGTGAAATCATGATCGGATTTACAACAGCAAACCGCGTAGACACAAAGAGTACATGTGAGGTGGAAGCGTGCGCCCGGATAAAAGAAGAAAAAATCAACGAGGCATTTGAAGCAGCGGCAGAGGCTGTGGAGGAAGCGATCCTGAACTCTATGGTAACCGCAAAGGAAAAAAGAGGCCTGGACGGAGCCAGATACCGCAGCCTTGCCGAATTTCTGGAAACACCGGGATTTCTGAAATAAATTATTTTTCCAGAACCATACGCCCCAGCTCGGAAATTTCACATCCGCCTTTTGTCCGGTGCACGATGAGATAACCGGCGGAAGAAAGCTCTCCGAGTACGGTGCGCAGAGCCGCTTCGGATACAAAGGTTTCTCCGTCGGCCAGTCCGTTTTTGATTGCCAGGCGGCCTGCTTTCGGATGCGTCGATACGAAAGAAAGAACCTGATATTGAAGGGCGGTGAGGGAAACGTCAGCCATCTGGCGGGAACGGAGGTATGTCGGCAGATCGGAAAGCTGCAGCTTATGGCTGCTGTACCGGGTAAACAGGCTGCAGGACAGATTGTACAGCTCATGAATATTTCCGGGGTACGCATATTCCTTCAGAAAGCGCAGAAGCCCTTCCGAAAAGATCCGGTCGCAGGTCATATCGGTGTTGTGGAAAAACTGAAGCAGAAAGTAATTGAGAAGATCGGGAATATCCTCCCTGCGTCTGCGGATCGGGACTGTCTGAAGCTCGGAAGCACTTAAAAGGTGAAAAAGCTCCCGCAGGAAGGTTCCTTTTTCTACTTTTTTATAAAGGTTATCATCCGCAATAGCAATGATACGCACATCGAAACGGCGGGTTTCCGGTGCGGAAAAGAAGTTACCATGAACATTGGTAAGAACATTGACCAGCAGATCCTGAATGGAAAGCGGAAAACGGTCCACCTGGGAAAGGACGAGTGTGCCATGGTTGGTTTCGGCAAGAAGCCGGAGCAGGGAGGCTTCGGTCAGATCATTTCCCGGAGAATGAAGAACAGAAAACGGATAATGGTGGCGGCGCGAAAAATTGTGGATCGCACGTGCGAGTGTCCGGCGCTGTGTACCGCTTTCTCCCTGGATCAGAATCGGAAAATCAAAGAGTGCAAGATGTCTGGCCTGCGCCATCAGATTCTGGACGGAATCTGCGTGGGACAGGGAAAGGGAAAAGGTACGGGAGGAAGCGAAAAAAGTGCTTTCTTCCGTTTTTTCGTCTTTCGATACCGACATTTCCATGGATCTGCTCTCGGGAAGAAACGCAAGAAAAACAGGTTCTGTATCTGGAAAAACCATAGAGAGAACGCTTAACGTGATCTGTGTTTTCTGATCCGAAAGGAGAATGGTCCAGTCACCGTTGCGGTCGAAAGCAGTGTCCGCGTAGGCAGGCGGAAGACATTCCGAAAAAGGCTGTCCTTCAAAGTTGGAGGAAGGAAGCGAGAAGGCATGTGCAAATTTAGCGTTCATGAACTGAATGCGGCCATCCGCACCAAACAGACAGATGCCAATGGGAAGAGAGAACAGGATAACCTGCATGAGCTGTTCGGTCTGTACATAATTTGTATAGTAAGTTTCTGAGGTCTTGACGGTGTGAAGAATCTGATTGACATAATTGCGCGATACACGGTTTACGGTCTGCAGAGGAATGTTGAAATATTCGCAGAGCTGTAAAATAGTGGAAATATCGATGATACGGTTGCCGATATCCAGCACATTGGGGATGCGGGAAGGAACGAGCTGCGGCTCGCCGGCGGTGATGGCAAACTGAATGTCAGACTCGGTATCCTTGCATCCGGGATAAAACGGAACAAAGTCATATTGTGTGATGCCGCATTCCTCAAGCTGGGAAATGATAGCGAGCGTGGAATATTTATCATCGTTTACCAGATAGACACGTTCGTGCGGCGGAATCTGAATGATTTTATCCAGGAACATATGGTTGAAAACGCGGTCGCAGGGGAGCTGCAAAATGGAGGAGTCAAGGGTAAGCGGAAAGGTTTCCATGGCGCGGACGCTTGGAAAAAGGACGCACTGGTATCCCCGGAAGAGAGAGGGGTCTGTGGCCTGCTCTCTTAAAAGGGTGTTGAAGGTGAGATATTCACCGAGCAC
>OLBB01000277.1_pt1 | contig 12357 bp, 8 predicted proteins | sample 1607721 | NCBI WGS metagenome assembly OLBB01 (sample SAMN02674693, study PRJEB24791) | human gut metagenome, SKBSTL018 | isolation source: stool | host: Homo sapiens | place: USA | reverse complement strand
TATCCAGCCGATTACCAATAAGCTGTGTCAGGAGTATGGTCTTTCCATTATAGATGTGGAGGATGGCAGCAAAGAGAAAAAGCATGAGAATTATAAGGATTGGAGCGAATATCGTGAAGGCAGCTTTGTGTGGGCAGATATGATAAAAAGAGATCTTGATGCCTGCATTTTACAGGCAAATGATTTCAGTGGATTTCTGGAGCTGCTGTCGGAAAAAGGATATGAGGTCAAGCAGGGAAAGTATCTGGCAGTCAGACCACAGGGGATGACAAGATTCAGAAGATGTAAGACTCTTGGCGAGAATTATTCACAGGAAGCTATTGTGGAGCGTATTGCTAAGGAAGATTTATCTTTTTACCAGTCACAGAATGAGGAAAAACAGGCAGCGATAGTAAAGTGCTATGTCAAAAGATACCACAGGGCGAAGATGTCAGGCTTGCAGAAAAGATATTATGCAAAGCTTTACCGGATTGGAAAGCTGAAAAAGAAGCCATACAGTCAGGTATGGAAGTATAAGGATGATATCCGAAAGATGCATAAGCTGCAGGAGCAGTATCTATTTCTGGTAAGGCATAAGATTGAGTGTGCGGAAGAACTTGTATCGGTACTTGATAATCTGACGGATAAGAAAAAAGAAGCATCAAAGGAAAAGAGTAAGACCTATAAGGCTAAGGAAAGATTCAAAGATATTTTTGACAAGGCTGAACAGATCCGGGAGCTTGATGATGCGGAATCGTGTTATCAGAGTGGGGATACCTTCTTTGAAGATGAACACAATGCATGGGAAAGGCTTAACACTGAACTTTTAGCACAGGGATACAGTGTGGAAGAGGTCGAGAGTCTTAGAAAGAAATATGAGAGCAAGTATGCACAGGACTGTAAGGCAGAACGGGCGGTATCAAAGGAACTTAGCCTTGGAAGATCAATATGGAAGGAACTTACGGTATCAGCTTCGGCAGAAGAGAAGCAGTATGACAAAGAAACAATAAGAGACAGAAAAGAACAGCCGGTACATTAGGCTGTTTTTTTAGTGGTTAGGAGGCATATATGGAAGAAAAAAGAGAGCCATTAAGTGAAATGGCGATTGAGAGAAAGATACAGATTCTTCGTAATAAGCATATGGACAGTGAGGTTATTGCTCTTGTCAAAAGCGATTATGAATATGGACTGACTGATGATGAAATCGGTCTGTATCTTAACAAAAGTTATGACATTGAGCAGATGAAGGTGTTATCAAAATGTCTGCATAAGGGTGTATCAGAAGAGTTGTTAACGCTGCTGAAAGATAGCAGGATGGCAGCACCTAAGATGCAGACAGCATTAGATTACTATGAAAAAGGTGTGCCGATTGATGCAATCAGAGAGGTAGTCCAAAAAGATGATACAGCAGTAAACATGCGCAGGATGTTTGATGTCGTATTAGATAAGCTTAATAAAGCTAAAGAGCAGGTGCCACAGGATTTAGAGTATGTGAAAAGTCTTGTAGCCCAGATGGATGAAGTGGTCGAAAAAATCAATCACCAGAATGAAAGGTATGATGCCCTGAATAAGAAGCTTTCTGAAATAGAAACTTCCAAAGATGATGAGGAAGTCAGGGGGCGTCTGGTCAAGGAGAACCAGGATAAGGATGCTCTTATCAACAGCCAGCAGAATGAACTGAATAAGGCAAGCAGTACGATTGCAAGACTCAGGGATGATATTGAGAAAAAGGATAAGGAGATGAAGCGTATGGGAGACAGAATAGAGTCATTGGAAGATAAGATCATAAGTGTTGCCACAGAGAATAAGAAAGAGGCAGAAAGTAAGGCAGAGCCGCAGGAAAGCCAGTCCGTACCACAGGCAGAAAAAAAGATGGTTGATACAGTTGCAGTTCCGCAGAATATGCAGGCTGTGGCAAACGGGATTCCGGTCTATTATCAGATTCCGGTAGTTGATGGTACTGGAAATGTGGTGCAGAGACTTCCGATTGAGAGAAGTGTGAGAAAGAGCAGCAACAGCGGAGTGGCAAGCCTTTTTGCAAGACTGTCATTTAAGAAAAAGTCAAGAGCAGACATTGTAAAGCTGGTTGCATCGGGAGACCTTGTTCCGGCGCAGCTTGTGCAGATTAAGAGTGCAATAGAAAAGGGACTTACTGAGTCACAGCTTGTAGAGCTTATAAACAACAACATTTCAGCGGAAAAGATGAAGGAGATCATTGAGATTGCTGTGCTTGAAAACAGCATGGCAGATTAGGAGGAACTTATGAATTTAGCAGTAGTAAATGAAGCAGTAACAGAGATGAATGGTGTGGAGCATCAGTTTACAGAGGAAGAGAAAAACTTTGTTGTCCAGTTCGCATTCAGAAGTGGCAGCAAGGAAGACACGATTTCTCTTATTGAAGCTTTGGCACATTCAGCGGATAAGGCTGAGTCGGACGATATTATGGTCACATACAGGTCTAAATATGATATGAAGCCTGCATGGGTAGAACAGGTGGAAAACCTGCTTGTGGCACTTGAAATGTACCGTATCGAGGAGGAAAAAGCAATCAATCATCTGGCAGATATTTTGACTGCTTATGGTATTGATGTATCAGCCGAGGAAATTCGTACAACAGAGACAGAAACACTTAAAACAACAGTCAGAGAGAAAGTGGAGGTGCGATAATGGCAGAAGAGATTCAGGAAGCGGTGCAGATTATCCGTGTAGCTTATGATGGCATTGAGATTGCTATGAAGGTAGGAAGCGGCGGCATTGCTGCCATGCAGAAGGCAATAGATTTCTTAAAAGGGATGCTTGATTATGAGAAGTCACTTGGCAAGACATGCATGAGAAAGCTGCTCCTAAAGGGTGGCGATTTACAGGTGTTGCAGTTTAATACCGAAGATATGAAAAAGGTCGAAAAGATGGCAAAGAAGTATGGAATACTCTATTCAATACTTCCGGACTGCAACAGGAAAGACGGACTGAGTGAGGTAATCTTTCATACAGAGGCAGTTCCCCGTGTGAATATGATGATACAGAAGCTCAAGTTTGGTAAGATTGCCACATTTGACGATTATCTGAAGAATGGAGATGAAAAGTCCCTCGGAAAGCTGATGGATTTTTTGAAGAAACAGCAGGGAAACGAGAAAAGCCACACGATAGAAGGGGATAAGGTTAATTCAGCCATTGACGGACTGATCGAAAAGGTCGGAATGTTTGCAATGGAAAAGAAAGCTATCAGTGTGGATCAGGTCAAGGAGAATTTCAGTATCAATGGTGAGCAGGCTGAAAGTGTTATCAGACAGCTTGAGACAATCGGTGTGCTTGGCAGCAAGAATGAGGATGGCACCCATACAGTTATGATGGACAAGGATGCATTTATCAATCGTGTCAGAGGTTATCAGGACCTTGCTGAGAGAATGAGGGCAGTTGCAGCATCAAAAAATGCGAACCTGTCAGATGTGACAATCAGCAAGAAGCTGATTATCGAAGAGAATGACCATGCTGTTAAGACCAGAGTTCCCGGCACATGGGGAGAAGAGGCAAAATATGTATGGCTCCGTAAGGAAAACATCATGGAGATTCATGGTGGAAAGACAATGCTTACCTTCCTTGATTCAACCAAGGATTATAAGCTTTACGATGAGCAGAATCGTGTGGTGACAACCCAGAAAGGAACCGAGCTTTATACTCACTACGACAAGGTGGAGTCATCTGTCAGGGAGCGTTACGAGAAAGTGCAGAAGCAGCAGAAAAAGACCACACAGAAGAAAACTGTTACCACAAAGAAAGCGAGGTAGCAGCCTATGCAGACAACAAAGAAAAAGCCGTCACTGATATTCATTCTTGTGGGTGCAGTGTTAGCAGGGTATCTTGGTTATCTGATAAATGGTGCGTGGACGGAAGGGATTGCCTTTAATGAATTTATGGACAGATTCAATGAAGTATGTGCTGTTCCCTTTGCCAACTATTACAATTCCAATACAGTAAAAGCAGTAGCCATTGCATTAGGTATCTATGCGATGGCTATTGTCATGTATTACACCAGTCAGAGAAACTATATGCCCGGCAAAGAATTTGGTACGGCAAGATTTGAAAATCCGAAGCAGGTCAACAAGATACTTGCAGATAAGGATGAGAATTTCAACCGGATACTCAGCCAGAATGTGAAGATGTCGCTGGATTTCAGGAGACTCAAGCTCAATGGAAATATCCTTATCTGTGGTGGTTCCGGAGCAGGAAAAACATTTTATGAAGTAAAGCCGAATCTTATGCAGATGCCGCATAACTGTTCCTTTATCTGTACCGATCCAAAGGGAGAAATCCTTAGAAGCTGCGGTCAGATGCTAAAGAATAACGGATATAATGTGAAAGTCATAAATCTGTTAGAGATGGATAAATCAGACTGTTACAATCCATTTTTCTATATCAGAGAGGAAACAGATGTGGTCAAGCTGATTACAAACCTTATCAGCAATACGACACCAAAGGGAGCGACACCAAGTGATCCGTTCTGGGAAAAAGCGGAAGGATTGTTCTTACAGGCTATCTTTTATTATGTGTGGCTGGAGGTACAGCCGGCAAAGAGAAACTTTGAGACAGTACTGAAGCTTCTTGGAGAGGCAGAGGTTACAGAGCAGGGGAAGGCATCAAAGCTGGATGTGCGTATGAAGTTTTTAGAGGAAAGTTCTCCGCTTGGAGCTAATCATCCGGCAGTAAAGCAGTACAACAAATGTATGAGAGGTGCAGGAGATACCGTCCGTTCCATTATCATCAGTGCCAACTCAAGACTTGCATTTCTTGAGAATAAGCAGGTTTTACGACTACTCTCAAAAGATGAGCTTAATCTGTCCGATATCGGTATTGGAGTGAATGGGGATGGAGAGACAAAGACAGCACTGTTTTGTGTAATCCCGGATAGTGATAAATCCTATAACTTTATTATCGGTATGCTCTACACGCAGATATTTCAGGAATTGTACTATCAGGCGGACTTTAACTGCGGAGGCAGACTGCCAATCCATGTGACATTTATGTTAGATGAATTTGCGAATGTCGCATTGCCAGATGACTTCTGTTCGCTGTTATCGACAATGCGAAGCCGTGAGATTTCAAGTATCATCATCATTCAGAACTTTGCACAGCTAAAAGCACTTTTCAAAGACACCTGGGAGACAATTCCAGGCAACTGCGATACTTTCATCTACCTTGGCGGCAACGAGCAGTCAACGCATAAGTACGTCTCAGAGCTGCTTGGAAAAGGTACGATTGATAAGAAGTCAAGCGGTGAGACAAAGGGCAGACAGGGAAGCTCTTCGAGGAATTATGATGTATTAGGCAGGGAACTGTTTACACCCGATGAAGTCAGAAAGCTGGATAACAAAAAGTGTATTATCTTTATCCGTGGATTTGATCCTATCATGGACAACAAGTTTATTCCATTTAATCATCCGATGTTTAACCAGACAGCAGATGGTAAAGGAGAGCCATATGTTCATGCAGTAAGAGGTACGGATAATCTGATTGGTCCGCCATTTGAGATTCTTTCAGAAAAAGCAGTTAAGTATTATGAAAAGCTGAAGGATAAGGGCGAGAATGTGTATATAGATTCTCTTACCTATGAGCAGTTTATGATGCTTGGTGATGCGGAATTAAGCAGAAGATTCTCTATGCAGGATGAAGCAGAGCAGAAAGCAAAGATTGACAGGGAACAGGCAAATGAGCTTGAGTATGTCGATGAATCGCAGAAGTCGGAAGCAACAGAAAGTGCCAATGCTTCTAGTGGAAGTGCTGGTGCTAAACCTGTAAGGAATCCTGAGAGGGAAAAGCCTAAATGGGAGGATACCATCACAAACAGAATGCTGCATTGGTCATATACACCGGAGCAGAAAGAAGAGGTGAAGAAAGCACTTGCTGCAGGTGTTCCCAAAGCAACGATTCTTACTTACTTTTATCCGGAGGTTACTGTGGAGAAGATGAGTTTTTACAGAAAGAAGCAGTAAATGTTATCGCATAGGCGTAGGGAATATGGTATACTGTGTCTATACAATAAAAGGAGAATTAAATCAATGGATGGTGGAAACGCAACAATAATTGCAGCAGTAATTGCAGCAGTAGCATCGTTAGTATCGGCAGGAATTGCATTGTATAATGCAAAAGATTCAAAAAAAGGAGCGGCACAAAGAGATGAAGTGAATAATAGAACAAATAGTGAAATAGCTATGTTTGAGCAAGATGCTGAAAATAAGAGAAATGAAACTCAAATAGATGCAAGTGTTGTATGGTCAGCAAGAGTTGAGTGGATACAAAATGTAAGACGAGAAACTTCTGATTTACTCACAGCAATAAATAATTATATTTATTCTGACGAAAATGATGTTGATTTGGTAAAAATGAATTTAATGTCTGTAAGGGAAAAGAGTAATTTATTAATTCTTTATTTTGGACCAGATAAAGTGGAAAATGATAAAGTTGATTTATTAAATAAGGGTGATAATATTTCTAAAAATCAGCATATAGTCAAGTTGATAGAAGATATATATATAGGATGTTGTAGTTATTTTATCAATATCAAGACAATGAAAACATGTAATGATTTGGATTCACTATGTAAGTCATGCCGTAAATCGGGAAGTGAATATGAGAATTGCAATATATATAATGAGCATTATTCAAATCAACAACAAGAAAATGAGTGTAGCTCTTTTATAAATGGCAATCTTGCAAAATGTCAGTGTGTTGCTGAACAGAATAATAAATTATTTAGTGATGTGGATATGTTAACTAATGCAATGAGGATATATCTTAAAATTGAATGGAATAGAACAAAAGAGAGAAAAGATAATTAATATACAAGCACTTTAGCCAATATGGTTAAGGTGCTTTTTTTGCACCTTGAAAGGAGGTGGTTACGGCTAAACACATCAGATATCCCTGGTCTTTGCAATGCTTGGACAGTCACCGGTCGCTGGACTGTAATTATAAGATTACGATCAACAATAAGAACAAAAACATGGATGAACTCCGTGACAAGGTTCTGATTGCTGAGAAAAATGATGGCTTCAATAATTACAGAAGAATTTACAATGACATCATTGAAGAGAAGATTATTGAGGGCAGACAGGGGATTGAGCAGGAGAGATACCTGACGATCACGATTGAGAGAAAGAATTTCGAGGAGGCAAAGGCACAGTTTGCTACCCTTGAGGCAACGATACACAAGGCTTTCATTGAGCTTGGGGCAGAGATTGTGCCGCTTAATGGCAATGAGAGACTGAAAGTGCTCTATGACTATTATCATCTTGGAGATGAGGGCAGCTTTGATTTTGATATCAAAAAGGCAAAGAAGGTCGGGGCAGATTTTAGAAATGATCTGTGCAATGGCATGGTGAAATATTTCCCGGACCATTTTGAGGATGAGAGTAAATTCTGCAAGGCGCTTTTTATCAAAAAGTATCCGAGCAGTTTGTCAGACAGATTCATCAATGAGATTACTTCCCTTCCGGTTCATTCCATCACGAGCATTGATGTGGTGCCTGTTCCCAAGGATCTGACAACAAAGGTGCTTCAGAAGAAATACCTTGGTATTGAGTCGGATATCATTAAGCAGCAGAGAGTCCGTAATAAGAATAACGATTTTTCTACGGAAATCTCATATGCCAAGAGAACGGAGAAAAAGGAGATTGAGGAAATCATGGATGATGTCCGTGAGAATGACCAGTGCCTTTTCTTTGTGGGAGTAGCCATTATTCTTATGGCAGAAAGCAAGAAGGAGCTTGAGAGTGTATGTGAGACTGTGGAGACTATCGGAAAGCGTAACAGCTGCACGATTGATACACACTACTTAAAGCAGAGGGAAGCACTCAACACAGCACTTCCGATTGGTGTAAGACAGGTGGAGACAATGCGTACCCTTCTTACCCAGTCACTTGCGGTGCTTATGCCATTTAATGTGCAGGAATTAAATGACAGCACAGGAAACTATTATGGCATCAACCAGATCAGCAAGAATGTGAATATCGGCAACAGAAAGAAGCTCATCAACGGAAATGGATTCGTATTCGGAGTGCCTGGTTCCGGTAAATCGTTCTTCTGTAAGATGGAAATGGGCAGCGTATTCTTGTCGGGTGATGATGAGATAATCGTCATAGATCCAATGAATGAGTACTTTGATATTGCAGAAACCTATGGCGGAACTGTAGTAAATATGTCTACTTATACGGATAACTATGTAAATCCGCTGGAGATGGATGTATGGAGCCTTGATCCAAATGATTCCAAGGGAATGGTAAGAGAAAAGGGCGAGTTCATGCTTGGTCTTTGTGAGCAGTGTATCGGAGACAGCTTAAATTCAAGACAGAAATCAATCATTGACCGCTGTGTGAGAAAGCTGTATATCGACATTGCAAGAAGCAAAGAGAAGTATATCCCGGTGATGAGTGATTTCTACGATATCCTTATGGCACAGCCGGAGGACGAGGCAAAAGATATTGCATTGTCTTTGGAGCTTTTTGTAAATGGTTCACTTAACATCTTCAATCACCAGACAAATGTGGATGTGGATAACAGATTCACAGTATATGGTATCAGGGACTTAGGTACAGAGCTTAGTCCTATCACAATGCTTGTCATGATGGAGTCTATTCAGAACAGGATTGTTGAGAATGGCAAGAGAGGCAAGGCAACATGGCTCTATATTGATGAGTTCCATGTCCTGCTTAATTCCGAGTATTCTGCAAAATATCTGCAGCAGCTCTGGAAGAAAGTAAGAAAGCAGGGAGGTCTTTGTACCGGTATCACGCAGAATGTCATCGATCTGTTGCAGAATTACACAGCAACCACAATGCTTGCAAACTCAGAGTTTGTGGCACTTTTAAAGCAGGCGAATACAGACAGTTCCAAGATGGCGGAGGTTATCGGAGTATCAGAGGCACAGCTTAGATTTGTAACCAATACTGCATCTGGAATGGGACTTATCAAGTGTGGTTCTGTGGTGATTCCGTTTGATAATCAGATAAGTAAGGATACGGATTTGTATAAGCTGTACAATACCAACATTCACGAGATAATTGAGATGAAAAAGCATGCAAATGAAAAATGTTAATTCTTTATGAAGTCATGAATTTTGGATTGACATATTTTCATATGACAGGTAATATAATATTAAAGACAGGCAACTTGAGTGTCTGCCAAGCGGCAAAGTAAGGTGTTGTGCCAGAGAGCAGTGCCTTATGAGCTTTATAAGGGTTTGACATTTACCACAATCTGGCTAGAGGTTAATCCTCGAAAGAAAATGTTAGAAGGGCTCTGCTTATGCAGAGCCTTTCTTAATCTAAGGATGTAGTGGAGAACTGTAATGAGGAATGTTTTAGATTGCATAAATGCATTTATTCCGCTATTATCAACCGAATATGAGCTTGTACTAGGGAGAAAAGGTGTTTCAGTTACATTAAGAATTTCATTTGATAAAAAAGATTGTTTTCATCTTATGGGATTACAATATCTGGTAGACAGACCTGAATTGAGCCGAGACAGAGGCAGAGTATTTGATGAGATAGCAGATGGAACAATTACAATTGAAAAAATAGAGTCATCAGATTTTTATAATAAGATAGAGCAAAGAGTTCATTTCCTGCCATTGCTTGAACAAATGATTGATAGTAATGATACTGTGTTTAAGTATAATAAGAAAGCAAATATGTATTCAATGATTGAGGCTGATTATCTTATGGAAAACAACGTGGAGAGCAGGAATCTATTTTTGTTTTTATCTAATGATGAAGGAGATAATTATTTCTGTCGTTCATTTTTTCCAGAGGAAAAGATGGATTATTCAAAAAATCAAGCATCGTGGACACTTCTTTATAAGAAAAAGATTGATTTATCAACCAGAATAGAGACAGTTCTTTACAATAGAATCAAATAGATTTTTACATAAGCCATTTGGACTAATCATCCAGATGGCTATTTTTTTACCCATTTTTGGGTAATGGATGTAGAAAGAAGGTGAGAACAATGAAGATAAAGAAAGTGGATGACAAACCAATGGTCATTCACACCAAGGAGAAAGCCAAGATTCATGCCCACGAGCCAAAGGGTGCCAAGATTAAAGGCAGCAACATCTATACAGTAGAGAGAGGTCCGAAAGTGCATGATGCTAAAGCCAATGAAATGGATAAAAAAGCATCTGCAAAATTAATGCTTCAGAAAAGTGCTGGTGGAAAGCGTACTTATAGAAAGAGTACCATTCATCAATCGGAGGCTAAGGATAAAGGTCTTTCTAGGTTTAAGCGTAACATCAGAGAGTCAGGAACTTCCATCAAGACCAAGAACACCAATCTTCACATTGCAGGAAGAACAGGAGCACTTGCAGCTGGGGCAGTAACGGAGCAGGTGGAGGGCGGGCAGGAGATATCGCAGGCAGCATATCTTGCATATGAATCAAGCCGACCTGTTACCGGAACTGCTTCCAAGGGTGCAGCACTTTTCAGGAAAAAGGCGGCAGCCGAGGCAAGAAAGCGTATCAAGAAGGTAGAGGCAGGAAAGAAGCTGGCAAAAAGGACAGCAAAGAAAGCTGCCAAAGATACTGCCAAGACTGTAGCTAAAGAGACGGCAAAAGAAACAGCAAAGACTACTGCCAAGGTTGCAACAAAAACTGCGACAAAGGCAGCTGCTACGGCGGCAGGAACAGCGGTTGCACCGGGAGTTGGCACGGCAATCGGCATGGCAGCCGGATATGCTGCAGGTGTGTCCATAGAGGTCAAGGATGAAAAGATGACCAACCGGAGCAGGAAGATAAAGTTCTTTCTGGATAAGATGAGAGCACAGGAGAATCAGACGGACAGCGTGGCAAAGCTGGTAAAGGATCTGATTGTGCGAAAAGCGATTACCTGGGTAAAGGCAGCTGCACCGATTATCGGATTGGTGCTTTTATTACTTGTTCTTGTAGTTGCCATGATTGCGGTTCCGGTTATAGCGGTGATAGCAATCCTTTACAATTCTCCATTTGCTTTATTCCTGCCACCACTTGAATCAGGAGATACCGTGCAGACAGTAACGAGTGCTTATGTGCAGGAGTTTAACGGGGATGTGAATACGAAAGTGAATGAGCATACCGGATATGACCTTGGAGAGCTTGTATATGTGGATTATGAAGGTATGGAAGAAAACCCAAGCAATTACTATGACATCATGGCAGTCTATATGGTCAAGCATGGTGTCGGAGATACTGCAACAGTCATGAATGACACTTCAAAAGGCTGGCTGCAGGCAGTAGTAAATGATATGTGTTCATACACCACAAGCACCGGAACAAAGGATGTGGAAGAAACAGATGCAGACGGCAATGTAACTACTGTCACGAAGTCCGTTCTGTATGTGAATGTAACGCTGAAATCTTATCGGGATATGATTTCGGTCTATGGATTTAATTCTGATCAGGTGGAAATGCTTGAGCAGATCATGAGTCCGGAGTTTATGGGACAGCTTGGATATGCCGGAAGTGGAAGCGGTGGAGGCGGTGGAAGCCCCGGAGTAAGTTCCATGACAGAGGATGAAATAAATGCAATCCTCAGTGGTATTACAGATAGCAGGCAGAAAGCAGTCTGCTCTTATGCCCTTCACAGAGTGGGTTATCCTTACAGTCAGGAATTAAGAGATAGTGGCAATTATTATGATTGCAGTTCACTTGCGTATTATTCATGGAAGGATGCAGATGTGAATATCAGTTATGGAGGAGCAACTACAGCAGCGGCAGAAGCACAGGGACTTGATGAAGCAGGAAAGACCGTATCTTATGATGAAATGCAGCCTGGTGATCTTATCTTTTACAGTTTCACAAACAACGGAAGATATAAGAATATCAGCCATGTGGCAGTATATGTCGGCAATGGCAAGGTGGTAGAAGCCCTGAATGAAAGAGTTGGCGTAGTTTACCGTGATGTGGCAAGTGTTGGAAAGATTGTAGTAATTGGCAGACCATAGAAAATTGGCAGAGAGGGCGAAAGTCCTCTCTGGGACAGGAGGTAAGAATGGATTTAAAGGATATGATTCTTGTAATGGAGAATTATAAGGGAACAGAAAGAAATATGCTTATGACTTTGGAAGATTATAAGAAGTTCGTTGCCATTGATGATATGTCAGAGCTTGCAGATCAGATGCTGCTTCTTGGAAGAACGCTTGCGGAAGGTTTTACAGAGTATTACAGGGCAGCAAATGTTACAGTTTTTGCAAAATTCTGTAGAGATGATGTGGAACTGGGACGCTTTTTGCAAGGATATTATAATGATTCAAAGAAATTTTACTTTGATAAGGCAACAAGTTCCCCAGAGTGTATTACAAAGATGGATGAGATTGGAATGACGGATAGAGGCTGGATAGATGACTTTATCCTGC
>OLBB01000262.1_pt1 | contig 12610 bp, 12 predicted proteins | sample 1607721 | NCBI WGS metagenome assembly OLBB01 (sample SAMN02674693, study PRJEB24791) | human gut metagenome, SKBSTL018 | isolation source: stool | host: Homo sapiens | place: USA | reverse complement strand
TTATAACTATAGAATTATCAAGAAAAATTAGGCGTGCACTAGATAATGAAGAGGTGGATAGGATTGTTTCTCGTATTTTTGAAAATGGTAAAGTTGTAACTAAAAAAATTAGAGTTCAAGGAAATGAGTCTATTAAATCAAAAACTTCTGATTTCATTTCTGAGATTTGGCCATAATAACTATAATATTAAATGTATATGGAAATAAGAGACAAACTTTTTACAGAAGAACAATATTTATCACAACTAAAGTTGTATAATGAAGAAATTTTATATTATGAGCAACTGCATCGTTCTGGTAAACATATCGGATATGATTCTTTGTTCAATTTTAGACTTCGTTCTTTGTTAGTGCAGTTTTCTGTAGGAAAGAACCTTGAAGATTTGAAAGGTAATTATATGGAAATTATTAGAATCATGCCACGTTTTTGGACTGAAAAAGGATTTTATATTGAAATGTTATGGATGTTATCAATTGGCATCATGTTGGAATATGATGATAATACTATGCAAAAATTAGTCCAATTGATAAAAGATAATGATGTAAAAGATTATATCTATGATACTTTCATTAGATATAGATTTCCTGATTGGACACAAACAACTGGCACTGTTTTATATCCGTTACCCTATCAAGCGGTTATTGCTGTAACAGAATTAGCTAAACAAGATAAAATAGAAGCAGTGAAACGTTTGGAAAAATATCTCAAAAAAGAATGGTATCGAGGACATTCAGATTTATCTTGGTATAATGATCACAAATACGGAATTAACCATGATGGATATTGGTGCTTTGAAAGTGGTGCTTTGGTTAAAGTATTGGGGCTTGATGATAGTATTTTGAAAGGACATCCATATTATCCATACGATATGGTTCATTGGGCAGATGGTCAAAAGTAAGTAACAACTAAAAACAAGACTGATATGAGTTATTATGTTCATGCTTATTTGGTAGATGCAAATAAAGTAAAAGCCGTTTACGGTTCGCATGATATGGATTTGTTGAACCAATTGTCTTCTTCGCTGAAGGAGAAGTTAGACAGCTTAAATAATTACTTTGAAAGTGAAATAAGTCCGTCAGAAGATGCTTACAGTGTACTTGCTGACATTGTAAACGGAGAGAAACGTTCTCCCCACATGGCATTCATGTATGGATATGTATATGAAAAAGTCTGTGAATATTATGGACGAATCATCTATAATGCCGAGAACTTGTGGCAACTGGACGAACAGAGTAGCTTCATACCTATTCCACTCAGTGACGATTTTCCTTATATCATAAGCATTCCGATGTCAGAATTGGAAATCAAGAAACAGCAATATACTGCATTGGAAGCTGGAAACGGCATTGGTGATTATGATTATGAAGAAGAAATGGATGATTTGAATTTTATTTTTGATGAAGCCGTTGAAACCCAGAAAGATTTGATTATTACTGTTTATTGAAAAATGTATGAATGATTTTCAAACATCCAACCTGTTTAGTCTATCCGTTGTATTTTTTCTGATTATTGATCGTAACTATGATTATACAATGGACTATATGGAAAACGTAGCCCGGAACTTCACGAAGAAGTATCCCAGCTACCTTATCCATAAGAAAAGCGAAAACAAGATAAAAGCCTTTCTGACCGATATGGTCAAGACCAAAGTGGAAACCTTTGCCAATGCAGAGGCAAAGAACGTAACAGTAACTGAGGTGCGTGAACTATCAGACCTGATAGCGGAATATGAAGGTGCAGAAAGTTCTTCATCTTTTGGAACCCATCCTACGGATTCCCCCTCTTTAGGAAACACCGGAGTGGAGCTTGTCATGAGCATGGATAACGGAGCATCGGACATCCGTCCCATCAATGTCGCCAAGCCCGCAGGCGCATTGGGGAAACCCAAGATAATGAAAAGAAGTGTCATCCGTGTAACCATGGAACTGGAAGTGCAGATGGAAACCAAACAATACTTGCAATTCCTGCAACAGATTCCGGACCTGTTCAGCCTGCATGAATTCCCCAATTTGAGATGCCGCGTGATATGCAACCAGAAAAAGGCAACAATCAACGAAGAGCCAGCACCGATTGAAGTGAAGGTTTTGGATGACAGAAAATACCAGCGGTGGTTTGTTGCCTTTACCCTGTTGATGATATGCTGCATGGGCGGAATCATAGCCCTGTTCTTTTCCATTCCGAACCTATACAAACAGGACATCCACTTCCTGCGGAATGATACGATTCATCAGGAGTTTTCCATCTCCAACAGCCGTATTGACTTGAAGGATGTAAGCCTGACGAATCATGGCGGGAAAGACACACTTGTCATCAAGGATAAAAAGATAATCATAGCCAAATAAAAAGCAATGGAAAATTCGATTCAGATACAAGGGATAAGAAACATGCTATCCCATAGCGGATGCCCGGAAGACCTGCTGGAAAGTTACCTGCAATTCCTACAAACCGAAGGCCAACAGGTGCAGATTGTCAGAGGAGAAGTCTTTGTGATGTACGAAAAGGAAGCACAATACCGCAAGAGAAGGAATGAAAAGATGAAAGGAACCGTAACTTTCTGCAAAAACACGGAGAACGATACAGGGGAATACAATACAGGAGTGTTTATCGGGATGGAGTTTATCCAATGCTGCTTCAACCATGGGATTCCTGCACGGGTGCTGAATGTGCGGAGAGTACATGGGGAAGTGACGGAGATTGTCGTGGAGTTCGGGAAGTAGATGAAAGGAATACTCCTATTGCAGAACTCCGGCCTAATAGTATGGGGGGAATTGATGGGAAAATCCCCCCCACGCACTTCATTGATATTTAATGATAGGAAGGATTACTCCTTCTTGGATGTTTTTTCATTATCCAGCCCCAATCGCTTGCATAACTCCGGGTCGTTTTTGATACGGTCCATCTCTTCGTTGATGATGGCCTGTGCGTCCGACTTGATCTGGTCGTAGTTACGCTGAATCTGCTGCATCATGATGTCATTACCGTCCTTGTCCTTGAATTCGTTGATGAAAGGGATTTTCCTGTAGGCCTTTTCTTCCGCACTGACCGCCGCATGGTCCACAACAATTTCGGCATGGAATATTTTCTGTTCTATCTTCTCGCCAAAATTATCCGCCACAGCCCCGACAAACGTACCTTGCGACAGATTGGCAATCTTGGATGCCGGGATAAGCGAGTCAAGCTGCGTGTTGATGGAAGTGGAAACATCCTGACGGTTGATGGAAACGGACTGACGCTGCTGGAGCACCTTGCCGAAGCGTTCAGAAAGTGTCTTTGCGGTTTCTCCGACCACCTGCCCGCTGAATATATTTCCTACCGTGTTCTGAATAACCTTGGACTCCTTTTCACCATAATCGCGGGTCAGCTGGCTGAAATCCTGAAAACCCAAAAGTACGCCCACCTTGTTGCTTCGTGCCGTTGCAATCAGATTGTCAAGCCCCCGGAAATAAATGGTGGGAAGCTCATCGATGATTACGGCACATTTGAGCTGTCTTTTCTTGTTGATAAGTTTGACAATACGGGAATTATATAGTCCGAGTGCAGCCGAATAGATGTTCTGCCTGTCCGGATTGTTGCCGACACAAAGTAATTTGGGTTCTTTCGGATTGTTGATATCCAACGAAAAATCATTTCCTGTCATCACCCAGTATAGTTGTGGGGAAATCATACGCGTAAGGGGGATTTTTGCCGAAGCAATCTGGCCCTGGAGCTGATCCTGCGCCCCTCCTTTCCATGCATCCATGAAAGGAGAAAGGTAGTTTTCCAGCTCCGGGTAGGAAGTCAGGACGGTGAACAGGTCCGAATAAGGCTTGTTCAGTAATTCCACCGCATGCGGGAACGTACAATAAATCCCGTTCTTGTAAATCTTCAAATACCAGATTATTGCAGCAAGCAGAATGATGGGGGATTCTACAAAAAAGTCACCCTGCTTTTCAATATCGGGTAAGTCAAGGGCATTACTGCCCCTTTCTCCCCTAAGAACCGTACGTGAGAGTTTCCCCTCATACGGCTCAAGCAACTCAATATTTCTATTTGTTGTTAGAAATCGGCTCATACTTTCAACAGTTTCGTTTATTTCGCTTGTAGCAGTTGTTATGGACAAGTTGCCGTACAATTGAACCACCAACAGATATTTCATTGACGTTCCATGCTTTTGTACAATCTATCTCCTTGCCGCATAACGGACAAGTCCGCTTCTGCTTGTTCCATAAATATAAGAGTGACTTACGTCCTTTGAGAGATTCCAGCATTTGTTGCTCCTTTCGCTGAAAGAAATAATCATCGTATTCCGGGTCGAAAGGGTTTGCCTCCCCCTTGACTTGCTTGTACGGAGTATAATGTATATCCGACAACCTTTTAAGGGTCAGGTAGTTCACTTTCTTGCTTTTTGTTTCATATTTCCATGCAAACGTCCATTTACGCCCCCGAATTTCATGCCAATACTTATCTGCAACCCAAGACTTGCGTTTCTTTGGGTGGCGACGTAAAGCCCATTTCTTTGTGAGGTTGTAAATGTGATTGTCGCAACCGTGAAAAGCATTGGTTGATGCACCATATCGGTAATAGTTTCCCCAACCTGTTATCACAGGATTGAGCATTCGTATCAGCGATTCCTGCTTACACATTTTATGTCCTTTAACGATGTCACTGATTTTTGCCCTAAAGCGTTTCTGTGCATCTTTGGACGGAGATGTGTACAGCCTTTTGCCGAACTTCCTTACATTGAAACCTAAGAAATCAAATCCATCGTATATGTTCGTAATGGTAGTTTTCTCTTCGGATAAGGTAAGACCCCTTTCTTTGAGAAATTCTATCACCATTGGTTTGACCTCGTTTTCCAATAATTCCTTATCTCGACCTGTGATTATAAAGTCGTCCGCATACCTGATAAGATTCACTTTGTAGTGGAATGTCTTATAGTTGATGAAACGTCTTTTGAATCTTTCAGCCAAGAGTGGTTGAAGTCCGTCAAGTGCCATATTTGCAAGTGTCGGTGATATGATACCTCCTTGTGGTGTACCCTCTTCTGTCGGGAACAGTTTACCATTGAATACAGCTCCACATTTCAGCCATTTTCTGAGTATTGTTTTATCCATAGGGATATTTTCAATAAGCCAGTCGTGACTGATGTGGTCGAAGCAACCCTTAATATCTCCCTCCAAAATCCATTCGGGGGAATGCTGGCGATTTAGAACCGTATCAATCTGACGAATTGCGTCCATTGTCCTGCGCTTCTTTCGGAAGCCGTAAGAAAAACGGTCGCCTGTCGTTTCGGCTATCGGTTCCAATGCCATGAGATATAATGCTTGCATCGCCCTGTCTTTCATGGTCGGTATTCCCAACGGTCGGAGTTTACCGTTCTTTTTCTTGATGTGAACCCTACGGAGCGGCTGTGGATGGTAGCCACGACGTCTAAGTTCACCGATTGCTTTGTACTTGCGCTTGGGAGAGTCCCAAAGCTGTTTATCTACTCCAGACGTATTCTTCCCTTTGTTGGAAGTAACCCTCTTTACTGCCAATGCCTTGGCGTAAAAAGAGTGAGTAAGCATCCACTGCAAGGTTTTCACCTTGTTATGTCTGCCTTCTTTCTGAGCCTTTACAATACGCGCTTGTAGCTTTCGGACATAGGTTTCACACTTAGACCAGTTCATACCGTCCCAAGTCAGATTCCTGCTGTCAGCAGGCGCACACGATGTTTTAATCTCGTTCATTTGCTTTCCTCCTTTTGAAAGTTCTAAAAGTTATCTTGTAAAGAGTTACCATATACGGAAGTCTGCCCACTTTCGTGTCGGATGATGTTACCCTCATTAACTCGTGATGTTGGTTCAATCCGTATCCTCCCCATTACAGGGCGGCATTCGCTTTCTCCGTTATCTCATACCTGCACCCCATTCGGCTTGCCTTGCGGTTCGCTTACTCGCATTATTACGAGAGAGATACAGGCTTGCCCTGTTCCACGCAATTGACAAACGGATAGTTTAGGTTCTGCCAAGTCCGCCGGCAGTGCTATGTCCGTGTAACCCCAACATGGGCGAGGGTTATCCGACTGCTTACCTTTTGGTGAGAGCTAAAGTATCTTGCGCTCCTTCAAACCTTACGACGGCTAAAGTCAGTTCACTTACGTTAACCATGCTATCCAGCCTCGCCACTCGACGGTATGATACTAACCGCCCTTGACGTTCCCTCACGGTTCAGTCTTGTCCTTTCGGAAAGTGTACTTTGTCCTATAAGCTTAGCACAACCCATCACTGGAGATGCACCTTATAGTAGGCTACCGCTGACGGAACAGCGGGTTAAATCTTGCAATATACATTGCTGTTTAACAATCAATTACGTGACTTTTCAGGTCACACCCAGGTGCGATTGAGGTTGAGCATTATCGTATAGCTCGCCTCGTACGCATCGGAAATGTCCGTCATAAATTCCGGATTGATAGGATTGCATCGGTGAGACCTGCGCGGATCGTCGAAATTTATGACATAGAACCGGGGCTTGACCTCATACTTGTCCATATTCTTCAACAAAGAATTATAGGCTATGGTGGACAGGTCATCAAACTTGTAATCGTAGATGTAAATAGCAAAGCCTTTGGCTATAAGCTGACGTATGTAACTGTTGACTATCGCATAGGACTTGCCGCTACCCGGTGTCCCGATAACCATGCAAGCACGGAAAATATTGACAATATTGACAAATCCGTTATTCCAGCGTTTTTTATAATAGAATCTCGTCGGGAGGTTTACCGAATACTCATTCTCCATCAGTCGGGTTTCCTGCATGAAACTCTCATTTTCCATATTGAACACATCTTCCATGAGGTTGTGCCTGTAAAGGCGGCTCATCCATAGCCCCGACATCAGCAGGGCGAGATAGCCTGCCGTAAGAGTAAAAATATAGAATGCGGTATTTGCCGCGTGCGGCAATGGCAGCTCAAGCAACCACCAGTTCAGAAAGAACAGTGCGCATCCTGCCACCAGCGCCGCATAAATTTTAGGCCAGGTTATCTTTTCACCTTTGACTCCGTGCGTACCCAGACAGGAAACGGCCAGCAGAAGCACTGCCAACAGTTTGCTCCAGAGAATGCAGTTGAAAATCCCGGTCGTATTATTGAAATTCACCAGAATCCTGTCCATCACCGCAAGGTTCAAGTTCCACGCGGTGATACTCGGATAACAATACACATAGACGTGTACCACCAAAAGAAAAATACTCACGGCCCTGCCAAATTCCATGATTTTGGCAAGCGCCCTCAAATCGTCTTCCTGCTGCATAAGAATTGTATATAAATGGGTTGATACTTGTTTTGTCTAAATGCCACGTTTGCGTCCGGCCTTCTTCTTTTTCTTCATGCGGCGTGCAAAGGCTTCCTCCTCGTAATCCCGCGGATTGGTTTCCATAGAAAGAATGCCTGCCGCCAGTTCGAGCGTGCTAGAGGATTCGTGACGGTGATGCTGCCAAAGCTCTGTAGCGGAATGTCCACCCCGTTCCTTTTCGGGTATGTTTTCCAACCATTTGAAATAGTCGTTGAACACATTGGCGGAAAACTCCTTGCCCATGCGTGAACCGTTGAAAACCTCCCGTCGGTTGTGGTCAATGAAGGTGACACCGTAGATACGTCCCCGCTCATTCTCACGGAACACCACATCGATATTTTTTTGCCCCAGCAGTTCCACAAACCGTTTCCGTGAATCCGCCTGCCGCAAGGCACGGGCGATGTCCGCCTGTATGGAGGGTGTCCATTTCCCCTCTTTGAGAGCTTTCAGATTCATCAACATCCGCTTTTCCAACAGTTCATTCCCGAAGCGTTTTCCGAAACGTGAACTCTTGAACGGCGGACTGACCACCTTGCCGGTATCATCCGTGGCAGAATAGACAATGCCGGTGTAGGGTATGCCGTTGTATTCCCCCCTGACCTGTTTCGCCTCGATGTTGAGTGTGGAAAGCAGTGCGCTGTATTCCCCGAAAGTCTGGAAACGGTAGCTTTCCAGTACGGCTTTAAGGGTGTTGCCTACCTGATGGCGGACATCCCCCAAGGAAGCATCCACCTTTTTTAGTTCCGCTTTCGGACTCCGCCTTTCCGTGTCCGCTCCGTTGCGCAAGCCGAAATCCGTTTCCAGTTCCCGACAGGCGGTCATGGAACGGCGGTGCTCGTAGGCGTCACTGATCTTTTTTCCCTGTCCGTCCACACAGACACTGACGATATGAATGTGGGCATTATGGGTATCGGCATGTTTGTAGGCTATGTACGGCTGATTCCCATAGCCCATCTTCTGCATATACCGTTCCGCCAACTCTACCAATAGCCCATCAGTCAGCCGGTCTTCCGGTGCCGGAGAAAGGGAGATATGCAGGACGGGCTTCTCCGTATTGCGGTTTGCCAGCAGGTAGTTCTCAAAAGAGAGCAATGCCAGACGTATGTCCTCACTGGGCAATCCCAATCTGTCGGAAATCATGCGGTTGCCCGAAAGAATCTCGGCGGTACCTGCCGTTACCTTGTCGCAGTTATAGGCAAGTGCTCCGTAAAGGCTTGTTCCGTGACTTATTTTTGCAACCATTTCCGCTCGTATTCCTGGGTTAGCACCATGACTTTTTTACATACAAGCATCAGTTCGATGCTCAGTTTCTCCAACCTGTAAAGCAGTGCCATCGCACGTTTTTCCCCGAAATTGTTCTTCAAGGTCCGGACAACCTGATTGTAGTTGTTTCCGACGGCCTGAAACTGCCTGTGGAATTCGGTCAGTTTGATGTAGTAGTCCATTGTCGCCTTGTCGATTTTCACAACTTTAATGCGACCTCCAAAAATGGATTTCTTGATGAATCCCGCTTTTTCTTTCATGCCGGATTCAGAGAATGCCGCTTCAAAGCGTACGTTTTCTTCATTTGTCAACTTGATGCCGTAACGATGTATGGCCGGATCTGCTTTGGGCTTTCGTCCCATTTTTTTCCTTGAGCTTTCTTTCATGCACTTTAGGGAATTTATGATTTGACTTTTTTCCAGATTTTTCGACTTTGGAGAAAAATCCCCCGGCTTTTGCCGGGCAAGTTGGTTTTGGGATGCCCGAAAAGTTTCGGGCTGCCGAAAACACAACTTGCTCTGTTCGCTTGAACAGAGAATCCTCCTTCGTCGGATTGCAGCGCGACGTTCACGGAACGCTGTGGTCCGACGAAGTCAGTTCTTTTCCATCGTCTGATTCCGGTTTTGCAAAATTAGACAGTGATAACCGATTGGTAAACAGCGTTTGATATGACATTTGATGACATCTGACGACATCTGATGTCAGGTAGGGGAAATGTTGGTGGAAGTTTCAAAAATAGCCGTTACTTTTGGCACAGTGCATGAGGGCATACATTGAGACATTGTCCTGTAAGGGGTATTGCTTGCCTGCCACAGGTAGTGCATGATGTGAATGCGGCATCATCCATATATGTGCAATGCCATATATGCTGCACGACAATTCTGCATGACGGAATACATTGCATCCGTGCAATGCAGTATGGGATACATTGAACCCCATATTGAATGAATGCAATGCACCTTATATGGCAATGCCCATCGGCAACCGGTATTACACTGGTGCAATATGGTATGCAATGTATTCATGCAAACCGGCAAACAATGCGTCATTGCCATATACCAACGGATGCATTGCCGTATGATGAAACGAAAAAATCCGGACAGATATGAAACAAATTATACACTCTAAATTCAAGCCTATGAAGAAAGAACCTTTATTTGTCGCTTTGAGCAACCAGAAAGGCGGTGTGGGAAAATCCACGTTCACGGTATTGCTCGCCAGTTACTTCCATTACCTGAAGGGGTATAACGTACTGGTGGTGGATTGTGATTATCCACAGCACAGCATCAGTACCATGCGGAACTGGGAAGTGGGAAACATTGAAAAGAACGTGCATCTGCAAAACCAGCTGGTGGAACAGTTCGGAGTAAGCGGCAGGAAAGCCTACAGCATCCTGAACTCCACTCCGGAAGAAGCCCGGGAAACGGCCGGACGCTTTCTTGAAAAGTCGGAGCTGGATTATGACCTTGTCCTTTTTGACCTTCCGGGCACCGTAAATGTGCCAGGTGTATTCCAGTCCGTAATCAATATGGATTATGTATTCACCCCCATCACGCAGGAAAGAATGGCAATGCGGAGCAGTATGTCTTTTGTCCTTGCCATCCGGGAATACATGCACCGGCATAAGGATGTACCCTTGCGTGGTATCCATATGTTCTGGAACCGGATGGACAAACGTGTTTCCAAAGACCTGTATAACGGCTATACTGAAATTTTCCGTTCGCTGAAATTGCCGGTACTGGAAACCGTCATTCCCAGTGCAGAACGTTACAAAAAAGACTCCGGAATGAAAGGGCCTCTGTTCCGCAGCACTTTGTTCCCTCCATCTTCCTCCGCAATGAAAGGAAGCAGTCTGGACCTGCTGGCAGCGGAAATAGAAACCATACTGAAACTTCAATAAAAACAATTATGACCACCAAAAGAAGAACGGATTACCAAGTGGACGAGGAGGCATTGAAACGCATGATGGCAGGAGATGTGACCGCTTTGGAAAGAACGGTTCCTCCGGAAGAGGAGCCGGAAACAAAAAGTCAGGCTGGACCTTGTCCGGAGAAACAGGAGAAGAAAAGCGGTTCTTCCAGACAGCAAATAAAAAAAACACCGGATGGAGCGGCTGATTCAGATGAATACCGGAGCCGGTTTCTGAAAGTGAAACTATCGGGAGCAAGAAGGCAGACCTATATTAACGATACATTGTACAGGACTGTTGCCAAAGTATTGCCGGTCATTGCACCGGAAATGTCTGTCCCCATGTTTTTAGGGAGTGTACTGTCAGACCATCTGGAAAGGTATCAGCATATCATCAATGAAATATATAATCAAGAAGCAACTCAAAAGCCAATAGAATGGAAGAAATAGTTTATTTGTCAATACGGCTCGGCTGTACCGCTTATCTATTATATAAGGTATGGGAGCAGAAAAAGAGAATAGGTAAGATATGCGATCTGCTTTATACTCCCCGTAAGAAACCGGAAATGGAGAAGGGCCACCACCGGAATCCGGAAAATGCGGCAGATGTGATGGGGGCCACCCGTTTTGTCTATCTGGATGAGAATGCCGGAAAGACCGTTGCCCCTTACATGAGCCAGCAACTGGAAACCGGAAGTGATTTTATCGGAGCGGATAAGGATATTCCGGAAGATGAAGTGGAATGCAAACTGCCTTTGGAGGAGATGAGAATGCTGAAAGAAGAACAGGAGGAACTGGACAGCCGCTCTCCCGAAACGGAAGCCATTGCTCCGATGGTTACTCCTGCTGACCTGCTCAATGTAGGCGACGTGCTGCTTAACCTGAATGGTGCCGGCTCGGACGAGAACAAATCATACAGGGCGGCCATGACACTACATTCCATCCGGGAAACGGACATGTTTGAACTGTTCTCCTCCCAGGTGGAGAACAAGAAGCTGATTGAGGAACTGATGGGGAAGTATGTGGATAAGGAGGGGAATGCGTTGCCTTTGAAAAGAGAGAGGAAAGAAAGCAAACATGTTACTGACTGGAGGAATCTGGTCTGAAAATATTATCTGTTAAGTATAAAAGAATCCTATATATGAGTTTAAAACTCCTTTTATACTTAACAGACAATAGAGTGGAACTCATTTTTTGGTAGAGACATTGGTGTCTCACAATTATTTGATGTTATTCTTTATTTTTATTTTTTTTATTATTGCAGATGCATTTTTAATATCTGATGTTTGTTCTGTGCCTACCGATTGAGCTTTAGTGTGTAACGATGCAATAATTATTGTATCATTATTGGAGAAAAAATAAACACGCATTCCCCCCATGGCTTTAGAGCGCAACTCATAAGTTGTTTCATTCCCTTTTCCCTCGCAAAATTTTACCAAATTGTCATCGCCTCTACTTGGGAAAAGTAATCTTGCTATGTTAGCATCTTCAAATTTGCTCAATACTAATTTTTGTAGTCCCGGTGGGGACTTTTTAAAGTTTTTAATAAACTCATCAGAAATATGGGCTGTTTTCCCTGTAAACAAGAATTCTAACTTTGATAGTTGTTGTTGGCATTTTTTTTCATCTTTCGCCTCTAACTCTTTTATAAATGATAAATTATCACCATACCAATTATTAATTATTTTATCAAGTAGTTCTGACTTTAGCTGTAGCTGATTTTGTTTTACCTCATCACATACTGGCATAGATATGACAGTCCATCCCATTTTATGAGCCCAAAATAATGCTTCTGCATCTTGTTCTAATAGCTGATAATTGCCGCATTCATCGTTGGATAGTTCTGGATCGGAAGTAAAAAAGCTTGTCAATGGGTAATTGTTAAGAATAGAAAAAGCTAAACGTCTTATATTAATATTCTCCTTGTCAGCGGGTATCGTTTCTACTATTTGCTTCAAAGAAACTCCTGCAATTATCACAGTATTCGGTTCAGATGGCAATATGATAGGATATTGTGTCGAAACTCCAAGGCGACTATGGGCTACCAATAAAGTTTTTAATATGAGATTTATATTTTCCTCACATTCAACTTCATTTAGACAATGGTTAAAACAAAAGGTCATCATAA
>OLBB01000255.1_pt1 | contig 12751 bp, 6 predicted proteins | sample 1607721 | NCBI WGS metagenome assembly OLBB01 (sample SAMN02674693, study PRJEB24791) | human gut metagenome, SKBSTL018 | isolation source: stool | host: Homo sapiens | place: USA | reverse complement strand
AGTCGATGATATCACTGATTGCCCGACTTTCTGTGCGGCCCTTGCCGACATGAAGCGGCATGATTCTTGTAGTTGCCATAATAGAAGGCCCTCCTCTCATAAATATTTTTGTTTTCGCTGAACTCTTTGCTTCTATCGTTGCAATAACTTTCTCCGCTGGGTATAATAAAAAAGAATATTCTACAACCTCAAAGGAGGGATTTCTATGATAGAACAGCTCATTGCTGAAGCAACAGAATGTGATTTCAAAGTTGCTCTCGAAACAAAAAAGCCAAAAAGCTGGTTAAAAAGTGTCAGTGCCTTTTCCAATGGAATCGGCGGCACTCTGTTTTTCGGAGTCTCCGATGACCGGGAGCCTATCGGCTTGTCCGATGTTCAAAAGGATGCTGAAGCGATCAGCCGCTTAATCAAAGAACGTATCACACCATTACCTCAGTTTATCTTAAAACCATTACAGGAAGATGGTAAAAATCTATTAGCTCTGGAGGTTTCTCCCGGCCGCAGCACCCCATATTATTACAAGGCAGACGGAGTGATGGAAGCATATATCCGTGTTGGAAATGAAAGCGTAATTGCCCCGGATTACATTGTGAATGAACTGATCTTAAAGGGAACCAATCAGTCCTTTGATACCCTAACAACAGATGCGGTAAAAAAGGATTACAGCTTTACACTTCTGGAAGCAACCTATCTGGAACGGACTGGTCTCCGCTTTGAGCCATCCGATTATGTCTCCTTCGGTTTGGCTGACAAAAATGGGGTCTTGACCAATGCCGGAAAGCTCATGACCGATCAGCACACAGTTTATAACTCCCGTATGTTCTGTACCCGGTGGAATGGCTTGGAAAAAGGCTCTATCTTTGATGATGCACTGGACGATAAAGAATACGAAGGGAATCTGATTTATCTACTGAAAAGCGGCAGTGAATTTATTCGCAATAATTCCAAAGTCCGTTTTGTCAAAAAGGCACAGTATCGTGTAGACAAGCCGGATTATGCTGAACGAGCTGTGACAGAGGCTCTTGTCAATGCGCTTATCCATCGTGATTATATTGTGCTTGGCAGCGAAATCCATATTGATATGTTTGATGATCGGGTGGAAATCACATCTCCGGGCGGTATGTTTGGCGGCGGCTCAATTCAGGAATACGATATTTACAGTATCCGTTCGATGCGACGAAACCCTGTGATTGCTGACCTGTTCCACCGCATGAAGTACATGGAACGCCGTGGAAGTGGTCTGCGCAAAATCGTCAGTGAAACCGAAAAGCTGCCTGGATACACAGAGGCATATAAGCCCGAATTTTCCTCAACAGCGACAGATTTCAGAGTTATTTTGAAAAATGTAAACTACAACTTAGAGGGTGATACCCACCAAGTTACCCACCAAGATATTGAACTATCAACGATGTCCAAACAGATTTTGGCTTTTTGCACAACACCAAAATCCAAGAAAGAGCTTGCAGTATTTTGCGGCTTCAAAGATTTAAGAAACTTCACTTTGAAGCATATCAATCCGCTTTTAGAATCCGGGCAATTAGAAATGACTATTCCCGATAAACCTAAAAGTCGCAATCAAAAATATATTACAGTTCGTTCCGAATAAACAGAGAAGCAGGGCATTGGGTCTCATCTCCCATTGTCCTGCTTCTTTTTCATTCCAAATTATATTCACATCATTTACCCATACACCCAATCCTGGATCGCAAATTTCAAACTCTGCACCTTGCCCAGCAGCCAGATCGCAGCCAGCGGCAGCCCCATCGGGCTAATCAAAAATGCCATAACCAAAAGGATTACACCATTCTGTGGGGAGTAGGCAATCAGCACAGCCACGCCAAGCAGAGCAATTACAGTGCTGAGCAGGCCAAGCACCAGACCGGATATGTAGATCAGCCCCGTGCAGAGCCAGACAAAAAGCGTCAACACCAAAACGACCGGTGCAGTTACGATCATCAGCAGACATTTCAAAATCTTCATTCCTGTTCCTCCTTCCAACGCTCCAGATGCCGTTTGCACAGGGCATCCGCTTCTCTCTCATCATCTTCCGTCACTTCCCGTTTGCCTTTGGTCAGTTCAATCTCCAGATAAGTCCGGTAATCATCGGCTAAGAGGTCGAACAGTTCCTTGGGAGTATGGCACACCTCGCCAGAGCAATAGTGAAAATCTTGGTCAAATTCAACTCTTACACATCCATGGCGGCTGATATAAACTTCTATGGTCTCGTCTGCGGTCAGGTAATCCGCAAAAATCTCCAGCACCTTTTCAAAGGTCAGCATCTGTTTTCACTCCTTTGCTACGCTTCTTATTCTACTCATATTATCCGGTACGGACAGGCAAAAGACAAGGATACAGACAAAAAGAAAAAGCGGAGGAAGGTGCGGCGAAGAAACGCCGTTCCTCCCTCCGCAAATGGAGTATCTATCCCTGTTATGAAAGTTTGGAGAGTTGGGTAAGGATTTCCTTCACACCCTCCCACAGTTGTTCCTGCCGCTGGGATATATCCTCCAAGTCAGCATTATAAACCCGCCCGGTCTCATGCACTTTGCGGGTCAGCTGGTTCAAGTTGTTGCTGCTTCGGCGCATCAGGGAGACCAACTCCTTCAGCTCTGGCAGTTCCAGCTTGACCACATAACCATCCAGCGCCATTTTCCGCAGATAAGCGCTCAAATTCTCTGTCCCGTATTGCTGCATCTTTTGATGGATCAGTTCCAGTTCTTCTGCGGACACCCAAAACAGAACCGGCACATCCCGCTTGCGCTTTGCCATGGTTATCGCTCCGGCTCCCGTTTTTTCGGGGCGGCAGACTTATGGGCGGGCAGCTCCTGTTTGAGCTTATCCCGTACTGAGGGACGGGACGGTTGCAGTTTTTCTCCCTGAGTACGGCTACGCTGCTGTTCTTCACGCACCAGATCAATAAAGCCATCCAGCACAGCAGGGTGGCTGTTTAAGGCATAACCACAACGGACAGTTTCGGGATTATCGTTGGGAATGGTCTTAGCCCATTCTTTGTTGCGTCGGGAGTAGCGCCCATCCCAGTCCTGAAGCTGGACGGTGTTAGCCAGAACCAGAGACACACGCTCCATGCCATAGGTCTCGATCACACCCTTTGCCGCATCGTGGCTGAGATACATTCCGTCGAAGTGCTCCCGCACCGCCGCTTCAATAGACTCTTTGCATTGGCGATTTACATTGTTGGAAGCTCGGTACTGCTCCAGCTCCCCATGTTCTCTCGCATAGGCAGCTGAATGGGGATAGATTGGTGTTGTTCGCAGTTCCTCTTTAGCTCTGCACACATCGTCGGCACGGTTCTCAATACTGTCCCGGATCACATCCATATAGCCGGTCTCCAGCTTTTCAAAATAGCGGTACACATCCGCCAACGGAGATGAAGATTCCAAAAGTGCCTGAGCCTGGGTGTCGGTCAACTCCAGTTCCTCCATTGCCATCACGATGTCCTCGCGGATGGTGTACTCATAGGCATGGTTTAAGACTTCTTCCGGGGGCTGGCTTTTCAGCCAGTCCCGGAACTTGTCCTGTTCGGCAGCCATCTTTTCATAAAGGGCTGTATTCAGATCGTTGGTATTCATGTTATCGCACCTCCTCATGCTGTTTTGGTTTCTTGTCTGTACTGCGGGACGGCACCGGGCGTTTCAGATGGTTCAATACCGAAGGCCGTGTGCTTTTGGCAACGACAGCTTCATCGTGTGCCTGTCCCTTTCCGTCGATGTTGAGCAGGGTATCCAGCTCCACCAGACGGGCGTTTTTGCTTCTCAGTTCTTCTTCATAAAGGAATGGCTTTCCGACTTCCTCCTTTGCGGCAGCCTGCTGCTGATAGAGGTTATCCAGCTGGGCCTTTGCCGCCTCCAGACGCTGGGGCATCTGGGCGAGGGCATTGTCGATACGGGTAAGATTTCCGCGAGGGTCTGTACCAAGGGTTGCCCGGTGGGTCATCTGTCCTTTCAGCAGGAGCGTATACTCCTGTTTCCAAGCGGAAAATTCCACGGACATGGCATAACCCCGGTAGCTGCCGATCTGCACCGGATCGGAGGTTTTGACCTCCTTGCAGGCATCCAAAAGGGCTGCACCGGCGTTCTCCTTATCGGTCAGCAGGTCTCCACGAATCTCCATACCGGCAAAGCCGTCCTCCGGGTGCGGGTGAGCTGCCAAAACCTCCAGGTCAGATTCAAAGCCCTTGATAAAGCCCTTGTGCTTTTCAATCTCCTCCGGGAAGTATTTGAGCAGCTGGTCCTCCAGACGATATTGCTTGCTCTGGTGGTCGGCTTTCATCAGCTTCAGGCGGGATACCTCCACATCCAAATCCATACGCTCTTTGATACGGGGGTCTCCGGCGCACAGAGCCTTGATCTCGGCAAAACTGAGGGCGGTTTCATCCACATCATCGCAGGAGCGCACCGGCGATTTAGAAGTCATGATCTGGCTGATGAATTTCTGCTTATTCTCCACCGTCTGCCAGAGGTATGCGTCAAAGGTTCCTTCGGTCACATAGCGGTACACATGGACAAGAGGATTCTGGTTACCCTGGCGCTCGATACGGCCCTTGCGCTGGGCAAGGTCTCCCGGTCTCCACGGACAGTCCAGGTCATGAAGTGCCACCAGACGGTCCTGCACATTGGTGCCTGCGCCCATCTTGGCGGTGCTGCCCAAAAGGACACGAACCTGACCGGTACGGACTTTAGAGAACAGCTCCTTTTTCCGCACTTCGGTGTTGGCTTCATGGATAAAAGCGATCTGGTCGGCAGGCATCCCCTGAGCAATGAGTTTCTGACGAATATCGTCATATACCGTAAAGGCCGGTTCCTGCTCCGGCAGGGGTACAGCGCCTTCCAGTGCGTGAAGCAGTGGATTATCCAGCGTTTTCGCCGCCTTGCTTGCAGGAGCTTTTGCCTGCGGTGTAGAAATGTCGCAGAACACCAGCTGGGTCAGCTTGTCAGCTTTGCCGTCCCGCCAGATCTGCATGATGTTGTCCACGCACTGATTGACCTTTGTGCCAGGTTCATCCGGCAGCATCTGGTTGACGATTCTCTGGTCCAGGCCCAGCTTACGGCCATCCGAGGTAATCTTGAGCATATTGTCCTGGGACGGGTCAACGGTTCCGCTGTGTACCAGCGATGCGCGCTCCGAAAGGGCCTTGACCATTTCCTGCTGATGTTCGGTAGGCTGCGCCACGATGTTGTGGTATTCCACTTCCGGGGTAGGCAGATTCAGCTGGTCGGCAGTCTTAATGTCGGCCACTTCTTTGAACAGGTTCATCAGCTCCGGCAGATTAAAGAACTTGCTGAATCTCGTCCTTGCCCGGTAGCCGGTGCCTTCCGGTGCCAGCTCCAATGCTGTGACGGTCTCCCCAAATCGGGAAGCCCAGCAGTCGAAGTGGGTCATGTTCAGTTCTTGCAGGCGTTCATACTGAAGGTAACGCTGCATGGTGTAAAGCTCGGTCATGGAGTTGCTGACCGGTGTGCCGGTGGCAAAAATCACGCCACGGTTTCCGGTGATCTCATCCATATAGCGGCACTTGGCAAACATATCGGAGGATTTCTGCGCGTCCGATGTGGAAAGACCAGCCACATTCCGCATTTTTGTGTATAGAAACAGGTTTTTATAGTTGTGGGCCTCGTCCACAAACAAACGGTCCACACCCAGCTGCTCGAAGGTTACCACATCGTCTTTTCGCCCCTCGGCTTGCAGCTTTTCCAGTCTGGCTTCCAGAGACTTTCTGGTACGCTCCAGCTGCTTGACGGTAAAACGCTCGCCGCCGCTGGCCTGCACCTCTGCGATGCCCTCGGTGATCTCGTCGATCTGCTCATAGAGAAGCCGTTCCTGACGCTCCCGGCTGATGGGGATACGCTCAAACTGGCTGTGTCCCATGATGATGGCATCATAATCACCCGTCGCAATACGAGCGCAGAACTTCTTTCGGTTATGGGTCTCAAAGTCCTTTTTGGTGGTGACTAAGATGTTGGCGGAAGGATAGAGACGCAGAAACTCCGACGCCCACTGCTCGGTCAGATGGTTTGGAACCACAAAGAGAGATTTCTGGCACAGTCCCAGGCGTTTGGCTTCCATCGAAGCAGCTACCATCTCAAAAGTTTTGCCTGCGCCTACTTCATGTGCCAACAGGGTATTTCCTCCATACAGCACATGGGCGATGGCGCTTTTCTGGTGTTCCCGCAGGGTAATGGCCGGGTTCATGCCGCCAAAAGTGATATGGCTGCCATCATACTCGCGGGGACGGGTAGAGTTCATTTCTTCGTTGTACTGGCGCACCAAAGTCTGGCGGCGCTCCGGGTCTCTCCAGATCCAGTCCCTAAAGGCTTCCCGGATCGCCTGCTGTTTTTGAGCCGCCAGGGTGGTCTCCTTGGCATTCAGCACGCGGCGCTCTTTTCCGTCTGCGTCCTCTATGGTGTCATAGATGCGGACATCCCGCAGGTTCAGGCTGTCCTCCAAAATCTTGTAGGCATTGGCACGGCTGGTTCCGTAGGTGGTGTAGGCTGCCACATCGTTGTAGGATACGGAAGATTTCCCCTTGATCTGCCATTCAGCGGTAAAGGACGAATAGTTGACCTCGATACTGCGCTGGAGATAAAACGGGGTATTAAAGGTCTCATACATAAATTGCTGGATATATTCCTTGTCAATCCAGGTAGCGCCCAGACGCACCTCAATCTCCGACGCATCCAGGTCTTTGGGCTGGGCGGCGGTAAGAGCTTCCACATTGACTGCATAAACCGGGTCCTGCTGTGCCGCCCGCTGCGCCTGACGCAGTTTGCGGCGTACATTGCCGGAAAGGTATTCATCAGCAGTCACATAATGGGGTGTGCCGTCTTTCTCCAGCTGTCCCGGTACACGGAAGATCACGCCTTGCAGTTCTCCGGCCAGTTCTTCTTTTGTTTTTCCGGTAAGCTGGCTCATATAGTCCATATCCACGCAGGCTTTTTCCGAGATGGACACCGCCAGTGCTTCACTTGCCGTATCCACCACAGCCACCGCCTGATGGGGCTTGATGGTCCGTTTGGTGAACATATCCGCCTTGCGCTCCAGCTTTCCGTCCTCGTCGATGACTTCCAGCGCACAGAGCAGGTAATAGGAAGAATCGTCTGCATAGGCCAGACGGTTTGCACGGTCATTGATGAGACCGTATTTGGCAGAAAAGCTGTCATAGAGGCTGTTCAGTTCCGCCTGCTTTTGGGTAATGGTGCTGTCCGGAACCGCTGCATCCATCTGAAGGTCGATCAGTTCCTGCACACAATCACGCAGTCCCACAAGACCTTTCACGCGGGCTTCTGCGGTGGCGTTGAGGTCAGGGCGCACCATACGGCTGTTTTCCCGGTAGTACACCTGCCCGTCTACAATGGCATAGGAATAGTTCTTCACATTGGGGTCGGCAGGAATGGAGGTGTCAATGGCTTCGCCTTCGCCCAGCTCCGGCAGCTCTGCCTCCTGATAAGTGCCATGAATATACTTCACCGCATCATGCAGCTGGTCGGAAAGCTCCAGTCCCTCGATAGGGTTCACGGTGTAGTCCATACCATGAGCAGTGCTTACCGGCTCCTGTCTGCCCAGCACCATTTCCGGGTGGTCGATAAAATACCGGTTGATGGCAAACCCGTCCTCCGTCTGTCCGGTCTGGGTCCATTCCGGCACGATGTCCAGCGGGCGGTCCCGCTTTTGGAGAAAGATGATGTCTGATACCACCTCGGCACCGGCATTCTTTTTGAACGCGTCATTGGGCAGACGGATGGCTCCCAGCAGCTCGGCACGCTGGGCAAGATAGCGGCGCACGGTGGAATCCTTGGCGTCCATGGTATAGCGGGAGGTCACAAAAGCTACCACACCGCCGGGACGCACCTGATCCAGTGCTTTGGCGAAAAAGTAATTATGAATGTTGAAATTCAGCTTGTTGTAGGCTTTGTCATTGACCTGATACTGGCCGAAAGGCACATTGCCGATGGCAAGGTCAAAGAAGTCACGCCTGTCGGTGGTCTCAAAGCCGCCTACTGTGATGTCCGCCTTGGGATAGAGCTGCTTTGCAATACGCCCGGAAACCGGGTCCAGCTCCACGCCGTACAGACGGCTGTTTCTCATTTCCTCCGGCAGCATACCGAAGAAATTGCCCACACCCATAGATGGCTCCAGAATATTTCCGGTCTCAAATCCCATACGGTCCACCGCTTCATAGATGGCCTGAATGACCGTAGGGCTGGTGTAATGGGCGTTGAGGGTAGAGCTTCTGGCGGCGGCATATTCCTCCGGGGTCAGCAGCTCTTTCAGCTGGGCATACTCTAAAGCCCATGCCGGTTTCTCCGGGTCAAACGCATCAGAGAGACCGCCCCAGCCCACATATCGAGAAAGAACCTCCTGCTGTTCGGGGCTTGCCTGCTGTCCGGCAGCTTCCAGCTCTTTCAGCAAACGAATCGCATTGACATTTGCCTGGAACTTGGCTTTCGGACCGCCTTCGCCCAAATGCTCATCGGTAATGCGGAAGTTTTTTGCATTGCGGCGCAGGTTAGCCTTGTATTCCTCATAGGAGGCTTCCTCGGCAGCTTTGGCATTGGGGAAGGTCTGCCACTGGCCATTGACCTGAATGGAAACCGGGTGTTCGTCCAGCACTTCCTCAAAGGTTTTCTCCGACTCTGTCACAGGGACTGGTGGCTCCGGCTCCTCGATATGCAGTCGTTCCACCACCACATCATAAGGCAGATTGTTCTTATCGCCCGGATAGACGGCCATGGTCTCGGAATGGAAGGTCGGGGATTCGGTAGCCGGTTGGGGCTGTTCCTGTCCAAAACCGTCCTGCTGACGGGCATACATCCCGCGCAGCAAAGGCGCAACCTCATCCCAGCGGAAATACAGCACAGCCAGACGCTTTTCCTCTGCATCCATGACTTCCAGTTCTATGCCCTGTGCCGTGGTACGGTAATCGGCAATATCGCCGGTCTCCAGATTCAGTGTCTCGATCTCACCGGAATAGGCTCTGCTCAGCCAGTAGGCGATCTCGCTGTTGCTCCTGCCGGATTGCAGCAGCGTGGAAATCTGCTTTTTATCCGCTTCATCCATCAGTCCATGAGCCAATACATCCCGCAAGTCCTGATCTGCCTTGTCCGGGTCAATGGGAAGAAACTCGGTATAGTAAGCATTGCGGCGGTCTGCCCGAAGCAGCTGCTCGAACTGTTCTTTGCGCTCTGCCCGGTAGATGGGATATACCATCCCGGTGGGCAGAAGCTGTACGGTGTCCTCCCGCAGCTCGGTGATCTGATAGGCGTCATCCTCGATATACACGGTATCGCCCACGGCATAGACCGGGGCGGCAGGGTCATAGGAGGTTCTTTGCGGAGTTGGGCGGCGAACTGCATCATATTCCTCATCGGAAATGGAAACTTCGGAAGTCTGCTCTGTCTCGGCAGCTGCGATCTGCTCTACATCCGACATCACCTGTTGGATAAACGGGTCATTGTCCAGTTTTTCCGGGTCTGCCACCTGTCCGTTGACGATCCCTCTTTCCTCCAGAGCTTCCCGGATGGCGATTGGGTCGATGTCGTCAAAACGGTCCTGTTCTTCTTCGGTATAGAACCGGTCCTCCTGAATCAGCTGGGCAAGCCTGCGCTGTACCTTCGGCCAGGGCAGCTGCGTTTCCTCCGGGCTGCCGGCACGGACAACGAACAGGCTGTTGCTGTTACTGCCGCCGTATTCCTGAGCCAGCCATGCGGCGGTATCTTTTTCTCTTGCATGGTCTTTCATATAGCGGATAACAGCGTGTTTACTCTCGATATTGCCGTTCCATGCACAAAGGGCAGTATCAATATCTTCCTGAGAAAGAGGGCGCAGAAGCTCATGGAGCTTTGGATAGGTCTCGTCGATCACTTCCCGGTGTAAACGCTGACGGAACTCCGGCACATCCGAATAGAGTCGGATCAGCTCCATATCCTTAGAACCAAGGACTGCACGGCGCACTGCGGCATTACCCTCGATGACAGCATTTTCACGGTCAGAATGCCCGCAGGCATTGCGATATGCGGTATCCTCGGAAATGGCGGCAGTCACCACAGGCTTATACTGCTCAAACTGCTCCCGAAGGGTAGGCTTTGGCGTTTCTTCCTCTATCTCCGGCTGCTGGGCTTGAATGGCATCTTCTTCTGCCAGATCCTTTTCAGCCTGGATCTTGTCATACTGCGCTTGTTCCTGTTCGGTAAGATAGCGGCCTTTCTGGACAAGTGAGGTAATGCGCTTGGCAACCTTTTCCCAGTTCAAGTGAACATCCGGGCAGTCCTGCTTTTTATAGTGCAGTCCTTTCCCATCGTGATCTTCGCCGCTGTGTGTTGCGCCGGACAGGGCATGAGAGCGTCCGCCAATGCCATACTCGTCTTTGAGGAATCTCACTTTCTCCTTATCCGTATGGTTTGCCATGAAGAACGCATAGATACGGCCTTTTCCTCCGGCGAAACTGCTGCCGCCGGTCATGGCGGCGTCGATCTCATCCTCGGTAATAAAGTGCTGGACGGTTGGCACTTGGGAAAGGTCCGAAGAAAAAGTCCTGCGTGGCAGGTCAAGGTCCTTCAGGTTCTCCCAGATCTCCCTCGGTCTATGATAGTGAAAACGCAACAGGTCACGGTCCTGCTGATAGGCAGTCCAGAAGGCGGCGTATTCTTCCTTGAGGGTCTGGCGGAAAGCCGGGTCACTCAGCTGCTCCGTCAGGCGGCGGGTCTCCTCTGGGAAACCATTGCCTTTGATCTCTGACAGGCAGGACAAATATCCGGCTTCTCTGGCTTCCTCGCTGAAATCGTGGTACAGATACCAGAGCTTTTCTGAAAGGAGGGAGCGTTCATAGCCTGCCGCTTCTGCAAGCTCCACATTGGAGGCAAACTGGCCGCTCTCCAAAAGCTCCCCGATACGCTCTGCGGCGCTCTCCCAGGAAATGACCTGGGCAGACCTGTCATAACGGACAGACTTCCCGTGGGAAAGATGGATACCATCCTCGGCATACCATGCGCTCACACTGCCAAGGCCGTTGCCGCCGTGGTACAGCGTTTTCAGTATCTCGGCAATCTCAGCGGTGGTTTTCTGCTTTTCAAAGGCTGCAACCACACGCTCCCTTTGACGGTCTGTATTGCCGCCCAAACGCAGCACATGGTCGATGTCATTTTGGGCAAAAGAAAAAGCAGAGGATGTATGCGCTACATTCTCTGCTTCATCTATGGATTGGATCTGTTCCGCTTCGGAGAGGAACAGGTTTAGGGTCAGCTGTTGATAAGCTCCGCCATCAGGATCTCCTCCGCCTGGGCTTTGCAGGTGTTCATCAGCCCCACCCACTTCATGGGATCGCTGGCTTTCAGTTCCTCGGTGGCTCCCGCTTCCTTCGCCAGTTGGGGTATCATCTGCTCCAGTCTGCTCTGGGCGGTCTCGTCGATCTCCAGAAGGTGCGGGTACAGCTTCTCGCTCAGCAGCATCTGGTTGTAGAGGATGGGACGGTGTTCCTTCAGGTAGGTTTTCCTCATCCTGCCGTACTTGCCCAGGGGTTTCTCCGGCTGCTGGCTCAGCTTCAGGTCGGGAATCAGATAGTCTCCGTTCTGGATATAGGTCATGGGATTGTTCATCTTGTTTGCTCCTTTCTTGGTTGGCTTCGCGCTCTGCATTTCGGACGGTAACGCCGATCTGCCGCAGCACCTGCTGGTTGATCTGGCTGACCGCTGTTCCCAGCGCCCCGATGGTGGACGGGGTGTTGAAATCAAAGATTGCCATGAAATCTTCGTGGTCGAAGTAGCGTTCCGGCTCCAGTCCGCAGCGGGACATCAAAGCGTAAGTGATGCTGACGGTGGCGGCTGCCTTGAACTGCACTCCGATGTTATACTCATCATATTCCTCCAAAAAGGAACCGTCAACGATATAGAAGAAGTCCTGCTGATGCTCCGTCCAGTATTCCTCAGCCAGTTTTCCGGCTACCTCGGTGAGCTGTCCGGCAAGGTCATCACCGGAAACATCATAGGTGCGCTCCAGCATGGCCTGCACGGAATCCAGATGGCGCTCCTCCAGCTGCCACAGCCAGGGAGTGCGGGAATGTTCACGGGTTCCGGTGTCGGAAATATCAAAAACATAGCGCAGGCGGGGCCTGTCCCCGGAATCGTCCACCAGAGCAATTCCCTTGGAGCCGCGCCTTACATACCGGCCCATCTTTTCATTCCACAAATCGTACTCTGCACAGGCGGTGGCGTCCGGTCGCTGGGCATAGATCATCAGCTGCTCATGGAACGGGTACTTGTAAAGGCGGGAAGCAGTGGTGAGAAACCCTGCCCATTCCTGCCAGCTCCCCGTGAGCTGTGTTGCCACCTTGTCCGCCATCTGCGCATACAGTTCAGCTTTGGTTGGCATGGTGTTCTGTCCTCCTTTCGGTTTTTGGATAAAAGAAAAGCAGGAAACCTAAAAAAGATTTCCTGCTTGTTGCTTTATGGCTTCTTATGCAATATTCTTCTTTTTCTTGGCCACAATAAATCCAATTATCATAAGCACATTCAAAACAAATACTACAACACTGCCTTCAATTTTATAAATTCCACCAGATAGCAGTTGATTGCCACCGAATGTCATATTAAACAAATGCGGATAGTCCTCTGGAAGTGATACTCCTCCCAAAATAATCGCTCCTACACTATTCCAGAGAAAATGAATGATTATAGGGGCAATCAAAGAATTTGTATATTCCAAAACTGCTGTCATAAACAAACTCATTGTCAAAACATTC
>OLBB01000233.1_pt1 | contig 13231 bp, 10 predicted proteins | sample 1607721 | NCBI WGS metagenome assembly OLBB01 (sample SAMN02674693, study PRJEB24791) | human gut metagenome, SKBSTL018 | isolation source: stool | host: Homo sapiens | place: USA | reverse complement strand
TGCGGTAGACTCTGACTCTACTTGTGGGAGTTCGATTCTCTCATCCCCAACCAGAAAGCCATCTGATTCGTTCAGATGGCTTTTTTGTTTTATCTCTTGGTGCGTTTTTGGGCCGGTGCGACACAAAGCTCTGATTTTTTCTCGCCTGCCGGGGCTATACTGTTTCTTGATGCAACAGGGTATGCAACAGGGCAATACGGAAGATAGGAGCCAGGCAAATGAGCATTTGGGACGCATTCGGCAAAGGACGGTATAAGGGCTTCTCCCGGGAGGCGGGGCAGCTGCTGGATAAGGCGGTGGAGCTGGCCGGAGGGCTGGGCTGCAAAAAGGCAGACACCGGCCACCTGCTGTGGGCGATGCTGCAAGCGGACGGCGGCCCGGCGGCCCGCTTTCTGGCCGGGAAGAACATCTCGGAGCTGGAAGTGCGGCGTCAGCTGTCCGCCGGGCGGGACGGTTCGGTCACCAGGCTTGCCCGGGGCGATATGGCGGCGGACCTGCGCCGGGCGATGGACTACGCCATCATCGGGGCGCAGAACGCCCACCTGAGCCGGGCCGAGCCGGAGCATCTGCTCTGCGCCATGCTGGAAGATGACGGCTGCGCCGCCGGGCTGCTGCTGGCGGAGATGGGGCTTTCGCTCACCGAGGCGGTGCGGGAGTGCCGCCAACTGAGCGGACAGTTCGTGCTGCCCGCCCAGCCCCGGGTGTCGGCCAGTATCCCCCGGGGTAGCCGCGCCAGCGATAAATATTGCCGCGATCTGACCCGCCGCGCCGCCGAAGGGGAGCTGGACCCGGTGTTCTGCCGGGAAGCGGAGCTGGACCGCATGGTGGAGATCCTGTGCCGCCGCCAGAAAAACGACCCCTGTCTGATCGGCGAGCCGGGCGTGGGCAAAACGGCGCTGGCCGAAGGTCTGGCGCTGCGCATTGCCGCCGGGCAGGTGCCCAGAGCGCTGCAAGGGCGGCGGCTGCTGGCGCTGGATATGGCCAGTCTGGTGGCGGGCACCAAATACCGGGGCGATTTTGAGGAGCGGCTGAAAAACCTGCTGGAAGAGCTGGTGCGGGACGGCACTGCCATCCTGTTCATCGACGAGTTCCACACCATCGTGGGAGCCGGTGCCGCCGAGGGTGCTATTGACGCTGCCAGCATCTTAAAACCGGTGCTTGCCCGGGGCGAGTTGCAGCTTATCGGCGCGACTACCAATCAGGAGTTTCGCACCCACATCCAGAAGGACGCCGCGCTGGAGCGCCGCTTTGGCCGGGTGCAGGTGGAAGAACCCACCCCTGCGCAGGCGGTGGAGATCCTCAACGGCCTTGCGCCCCGCTACGAGCGGTATCATGGCGTGCGCCTGCCGCCCCAGACCCTGCAGGCGGCAGTGGAGCTTTCGGTGCGGTATCTGCCCGGGCGCTGCCTGCCGGATAAGGCCATCGACCTTGTGGACGAAGCCTGTGCGGCGGCGCGCATCCTTGCCGAAAAGGAGCAGCGCACCCAGCCGGTGCTCACCCCGGAGGATATCGCCCGGGTGGTGGCAGCCGCCAGCGGCGTGCCCGCCCAGCGGGTGGGCGAGCAGGAGCGGGAGCGTCTGGACAAGCTGGAAAGCCGCCTGAATGCCGAGATCGTCGGCCAGCAGCGGGCGGTGGCTGCCGTGGCGGGAGCCATCCGGCGCAGCCGCACCGGTCTGGGCGAACCGGGACGTCCCATCGGTGCCATGCTGTTTTTAGGGCCTACCGGCGTGGGCAAGACCGCACTGGCGCGGGCGCTTGCGGTCAGCTGGTTCGGCAGCGAGAAGGCGCTGCTCAAATTTGATATGTCGGAGTATCAGGAGCAGCACACCGCCGCCCGGCTGCTGGGTGCGCCGCCGGGCTACCTCGGCCATGACGAGGGCGGGCAGCTGACCGAAGCCGTGCGCCGCCGCCCGTACAGCGTGGTGCTGTTTGACGAGATCGAAAAGGCGCACCCGGATATCCAGAATATCTTGTTGCAAATCTTGGAGGACGGTCAGCTGACCGATGCCATGGGCCGCAAGGCAGATTTCCGCAACACCATCGTGCTGCTCACCTCCAACTTGGGCGCACGGTTCCTGGCGGGGCAGAACGCGCCGCTGGGCTTTGCCGCCGGGGCAGAAGCCGTGTTTGAAAAGCAGTCCGCGCAGGCTGTGGAGGAAGCTAAAAAGTGGTTCCGGCCGGAGCTGCTGGGGCGGCTGGACGAGGTGATCGTGTTCCGCCCGCTGGCAGAGGAAAACCTTTGCGCCATTGCAGAAAAAATGCTCTGTCAGCTGGAGCAGCGCGCCGCCCGCAGCGGCTACCGGCTGCGCCACACCCCGCAGGTGGGGGCGGCACTGGCTGCCCGGGCGCAATCGGCCTACGGTGCGCGGGAGCTGCGCCGTCAGGTGGACAGGGCGGTAGAGCAGGCGCTTGCAAACCGCATTGCCGCCGGGACTGCCTGCGTAGGGCAGCACTGGACGGCAGACTGCGCCGCCGATGGCAGCATTGTTTTGCGGGAGGATGAGACCATAACCCTATAAGAAAATAGCAAAATAACGTTTTTGCTTGCAACCGGCGCGGTTTTCGACTATTATAGAGGAAATAGAGTTACAACAGGGAGGACCCCGATGCACACGCTGTTTCTTCTGAACCCCGCAGCCGGAAAGGCCGACTGTACCCGCACCCTGCCGCAGCAGATCGCGGCGGCTGCTGCCGGTGCCGGGCTTGCCCCGGAGGACTACACCATCCGCGTCACCACCCACGCAGGCCATGCCCGGGAGCTGTCCTGCGCTGCCGCCGCTGCCGCCCAGAAGGCCGGGGTGGAGCTGCGCATTTTTACCGCCGGCGGCGACGGCACCTTCAACGAGGCGCTTACCGGTGCCCACGGCTTTGATAAGACCGCCGTGGGCTGCCTGCCCTATGGCAGCGGCAACGACTTTCTGCGCACCTACGGTACAAAGGAGGAGTTTCTGGATCTGGACGCCCAGCTGGCCGGCGGGGCAGTGCCCATCGACCTGATGCGCACCAGTCTGGGGCTTTCTGCTACCATCTGTGCCGCCGGTCTGGACGCACAGGTGGCCTACGGCATCCCCAAGTTCCGGCGCATCCCGCTGTGCGGCGGCGAGGCAGCCTATGCGCTGTCTATTGTTCAGCAGCTGTGCGGGCATATCGGCCGCAGGGTGGAGTACGTCATTGACGGCGAGGTGCTGACCGTGGACTGTCTGATGTGCGCAGTGTGCAACGGCCGCGCCTACGGCGGCGGTTTTATGGCCGGGCCGGAGGCACAGCCGGATGACGGCTGGCTGGATGTGTTCATCGTGCGCAAGGTCAGCCGCCGGGTCATTGCAAAGCTGCTGATGCTGTACAAAAACGGCCAGCACTTTCAAAACGGCCAACTGACTGAGGCCGCAAAGCCCTACTTTATTTATCGCCGCGCAAAATCGGTCAGTCTGCGGGCAGCAGATGGCCGTGGGCCCATCATTGCCACCGTGGACGGTGAGTGCGCCCCTTGCAAGCAGGTGTCGGTACAGGTGCAGCCGCTGGCAGGCCGCGTGCTGCTGCCGCTGCCCGCCTACCAGCGCTTTACCACCAAAAAGGCGGGCGTGAAGTAAAAAATAAATCATCAGATCCAAACAAGGCCGCTGCACATTGTTCCGTGCAGCGGCCTTGTGTTTTGCTTATTGTTTTGCAAGGCGCTGCCGTACCCGGTGCTCCAGCGCCTTGTAAAAGCTGCTCAGGCAGAGCGTGAGCAGATATACGGTCAGGGTCCAGACCACAGGATGTACCGTAAGGCTGAACTTGTCCGCAGTCCACTCCATATACCGGATCAGCACCTGATGGATCAGAAAACCGTAAGGGGACAGCCCGGCCATCCACAAAAACGGCTTTGCGGAAAGCAGCCGGGAAATGATTCCCTTGCCCACGGCAAGCAGCCAGACCAGCAGCACCGCAGAGGGTGTGAACAGCACGTTGTACCGGAAGGCCACCGCGCCCAGAACCCCCACCTGCTTGGCGGCGATAAACAGGCAGCCGCCCGCAAGCAGCACAGCGGCAAGCTCCAGCAGGGAGAAAGCACCGCCTGGCAGGCCGCTCTCCTGTTTGCGGCTGTGGTAAAGGCAGCCCATGCAGCAGCTGATGGTAAAATCTCCCGCCCGGAACACAGGGCACAGATAGGTCAGGTAAAAGGCGGCCTTTCCGCTGAGCCCGACTTTCCAGAAAACAAAGGACGCAAGACACTGCACGCAGAAGATTACGGCGGCAATGCAACGCAGCCTGCGGGCATCGGCCTTTTTCAGTACGGCGAGAAGCGGGGGAAAGATGGCATACAGAAAAGCCTGTACCGAAAGATACCACGCCACTCCGTTCAGGCAGAACCAGAAACGGCTGGAGGGAATCCATGTTTGCAGCAGAAAAATGCTTACAACAAGCTGCGCTGCACAGGAGAGCACCCCGCGGGCAGAGGGCTGCGCCAGAAGCCCCTTCAGCACAAATAACAACGCGGCAGCCATCATTATAAGGTGCAGCGGGTACAGCTTTCGTATTTTTTTAAGAGAGAAAGCTATGGCAGACCGCAGTCCCGGTGCTGTGCGCGGGCGGTCGTAATAGTTGCAGGTCATCAGAAAACCGGACAGCGCCACGAATACCGTGATCGCCCACGGCCCCAGCCATGGTGCCCCGCAATGGGAGAGGACTACGCTCAGAAATGCGACTGCCCGCAGCCCCTGCAAAGATGAGATCAGCTTTTTGTCTGTCAAAGTATCCTCCGTTCTGCCGCAAAGCGCGTCAGCTGTGTTTTTGTAATGCGTTATAAGTATAAAAAAGGCGGCGCGTCCTGTCAAGAACACACCGTTTTTTTGCGTGGCAGGGTGCGATTTTTGAGCGTCATAAATTCTTAACAAAGAAAAATTGCAAAACCCCTTGATTTTTCATGGCAAGATGAGTACAATACAATTAGCACTCAGAGAAAAGGAGTGCTAAACCACTGCGGAGCACACACGAAGCCCCCGCAGGACACAACAAAGTTTCAAATAAATTCAATATAATTGGAGGGCAAGAATTATGAAAATCATTCCTCTTGCAGACCGTGTTGTCATTAAGACTGTTGAAGTTGAGGAGACCACCAAGGGCGGCCTGATCCTGACCGGCAGCGCAAAAGAGAAGCCGCAGGTGGCACAGGTAGTGGCTGTCGGCCCCGGCGGTGTCGTGGACGGCAAGGAAGTCAAGATGACCGTCAAGGTCGGCGATAAGGTCCTCACCAGCAAGTACTCCGGCACTGAGGTCAAGGTGGACGGCGAAGAGTGCACCATCGTGCGTCAGAGTGATATTCTGGCTGTTGTGGAAGACTGAAACTGAATTTTCCCTTTTCAATTGAGCTTGTATTATAAAGGAGCGATGTATTATGGCAAAGCAGATCAAGCAGGGCGAGGACGCCCGCAAGGCACTGTGTGCCGGTATTGATACCCTGGCTAACACCGTTAAAATCACCCTCGGCCCCAAGGGCCGCAATGTGGTGCTGGGCAAGAAGTTCGGCGCACCGGTCATCACCAACGATGGCGTGACCATCGCAAAGGAGATCGAGCTGAAGGACGAGTTCGAGAACATGGGCGCACAGTTGGTGCGTGAAGTCGCAACCAAGACCAACGATGCCGCAGGCGATGGCACCACCACTGCTACCGTGCTGGCACAGGCCATGGTCAACGAGGGCATGAAGAACGTTACCGCCGGCGCAAATCCCATGGATATCCGCCGCGGCATGAGCAAGGCTGTTACCACCGCTGTGGAGACCATCAAGGCACACAGCCAGAAGGTGAAGGACAGCAACGATATCGCCCGCGTCGGCACCATCTCTGCCGGCGACCCCGAGATCGGCCGTCTGATCGCCGAGGCTATGGAGAAGGTCACCTCTGACGGCGTTATCACCATCGAGGAGAACAAGACCACTGCCGAGACCTACAACGAGATCGTGGAAGGTATGCAGTTTGACCGCGGCTACCTGACCCCCTATATGGTCACCGATACCGACAAGATGGTGGCCGATCTGGACAACGCCGCTATCCTGATCACCGATAAGAAGATCAGCGTCATTCAGGATCTGGTTCCCCTGCTGGAGCAGGTGATGCAGAACGGCATGAAGCTGCTGATCGTGGCTGAGGATATCGAGGGCGAGGCTCTGTCCACCCTGATCGTCAACCGTCTGCGCGGTACCCTGAATGTCGTGGCTGTTAAGGCTCCCGGCTTCGGCGACCGCCGCAAGGAGATGCTGCAGGATATCGCTACCCTGACCGGCGGCACCGTGATCTCCTCTGATCTGGGCTACGAGCTGAAGGACGCAACCGTCCAGATGCTGGGTCATGCCCGTCAGGTGAAGGTGACCAAGGAGAACACCACCATCGTGGGCGGCGCAGGCGATAAGGACGCCATTGCAGCCCGCATTGCCCAGATCCGCAGCCAGATCGAGGCCGCTACCAGCGACTTTGACCGTGAGAAGCTGCAGGAGCGTCTGGCTAAGTTGGCCGGCGGCGTGGCTGTCATCAAGGTCGGTGCTGCTACCGAAGTCGAGATGAAGGACAAGAAGCTGCGCATTGAGGATGCACTGAACGCTACCAAGGCAGCTGTGCAGGAGGGTGTTGTGGCCGGCGGCGGTACCGCTCCCATCAATGCGATCCCCGCTGTGCGCGCTCTGTGCGACACGCTGGAAGGCGACGAGCGCACCGGTGCCAAGATCGTGCTGAAGGCTCTGGAAGCTCCTCTGCGCCAGATCGCCAAGAATGCCGGTCTGGAGGGCAGCGTCATCATCGACAAGATCATCTCTGCTAACAAGCCCAACTACGGCTTCGATGCCCAGAACGAGGTCTTTGTCGAGGATATGATCGCCGCAGGCATCGTGGACCCGACGAAGGTTACCCGTTCCGCTCTGGAGAATGCAGCTTCCGTCGCTGAGATGGTGCTGACCACCGAGAGCCTCGTGGCTGACCTGCCGGAACCCCCGGCTCCCGCTGCACCTGCCGGCGGTGACATGGGCGGCATGTACTAAGCCGTACCAGTCTTTCTTAAAAAGAAATGCCAAAGAGGCGGAACTTTTCTTCGGAGAGGTTCCGCCTCTTTTTATGTATACCCCGCGCCCCGGCTGCCCACCCTAACCACAGGGAAAGGGGGCGCGGGGATGTCTGGCAAACGGGTATTGGCGGTGTATGCCGCCTTGCTGCTGGGATTTGCGGTGGTGCTGTGCCGGTTGTATCTGCTGGCGCTGCACCCCGCCTATGCTGCGCGGGCTGCGGCGCAGAGCACGGTCACCCTGCAGCTGCCCGCCCGGCGGGGCAACTTTTACGATGCGCAGGGGCGGCTGCTCACTGGTCTCGAGGAGCGCTGGCAGGTGGTATGCTTTCCCGGGCAGGGAAACTACGACCGCCTGTATGCCTGCACCGATGCCGCCGGGCAGGCGCTTTTGTACCGCAGCCGCAGCCGTGCTGCGCCGTTTTTACTGGAGGTAAGCTGCGACCCCGCCCGCCTTGGGCTGACCGGTTATCCTACCGCCCGGCGGTATGCGGCGGTGCCGCTGTGTCAGCATTTGCTGGGCTATCTGGATAGCACGGGTCATGGCGCTGCCGGGCTGGAAAAGGCGCTGGACGCCGTGCTTTCCGGCACAGGGGAGAACAGCAGCCTTGTCTGCGCCGTGACGGCGCAGGGTACGCTGCGAACCGGAGAAACGGCTAGACTTTTGCAAGCCGACAGCGGGGCGCTGGGCGTGCAGCTGACCATCTCCCGCCCGGTGCAGCGGGCAGTGGAAGCAGTGGCGGCAAGTACCATGACGAGCGGCTGCATTCTGGTGCTGGATACCGCCACAGCGGCGGTGCGCGCCAGCGTCAGTGTGCCGTGCTACGACCCGGAGAACCTTGCCGACAGCCTGCAGGCGGAGAACAGTCCCTTTCTAAACCGGGCACTGCAAAGCTACGCGGTGGGCTCAGTGTTCAAGCCGGTGCTGGCGGCGGCTGCGCTGGAAGCGGGCTTGCAGCCGGTTTTCGAGTGCACCGGTGCGGTGGTAGTGGATGGGCAGATCTTTCGCTGCGCGGGCGGGGTGCCGCATGGACAGGTGGACCTTGCCGCTGCGCTGGAAAAAAGCTGTAACGGCTATTTTATCCGTCTGGGACAGCAGCTGGGCGCGGAAAGCCTGCTGGATGCCGCCAAAGACTTTGGCTTTGGGCAGAGCCTGCCGCTGGCAGAGGGGTTTGCCGCCGAGGCCGGGCAGCTGCCCACCCCGCAGGAGCTGGCGCAAAGCGGGCAGCTTGCCAATTTCAGCTTTGGGCAGGGCAGCCTGCTGGCAGCGCCTATGCAGGTGGCGGCGATGTTCAACACCATTGCAGCGGACGGCGTATACCGCAGCCCTTATGTGCTGCAAGCCACGCTGGACGAGACCACCGGACAACCGGTGGAGACCCTCAGCCACCCCCGGGGGCGGCGGGTGATCTCAGCACAGAACGCAGCGCTTTTGCGCGCCATGCTGGTACAGGTGGTGCAGCAGGGCACCGCGCAGGATGCCGCCGGGCTTTCCGGCGGGGCGGGCGGCAAGACCGGTACTGCCCAGACCGGGCAGTTCACCCCGGAGGGCACCGAGCGCTGCAACCTGTGGTTTGCGGGGTTCTGGCCGGCAGAAAAGCCCCGCTACACCATTGTGGTATTGCAGGACGGTGCGGTGCACACGGCGTACTCCGGTGCAGCCATCTTTGCGCAGGTCTGCAACGCGCTGGAAGCAGCGGGTTAAATGCGCGGATTCTACTTGCAATTTTGGCTTTGTTATGCTACTATATAGTTGTATTTTTGCGTAGTTTTCCGTATTTACAAATAAAAGGAGCGTTACGATTCATGTCTGTTATCGAAATTGTTGGCGGTGCCATTCTGCTGGTGGCTTCGCTGGTCATCGTTTTCCTCACCCTCATGCAGCACACCCACGGTCAGGGCCTGTCCGGTGCCATCAACGGCAGTGTGGGCGGTGCCAACAATGCACGTCTGACCCCGGCAGATCAGATGCTGGCTAAGGTCACCCGCATTGCAGGCGTGGTGTTCTTTGTGGTTGCTATTCTGGCCTGCCTGTTTGCAGGCCGTCTGGCAGGCTGAGAAGGCGTTGCAGCCCCGTGAACGGACGGGGCTGTTTTTCTGTGCAGAAAAAGTGTGGGCAGCCGGTTCTGCGGGCTGCCGCAAAGAGGGGACAGGGGAAAGTGCCCGTCCCAAGGCAGGGCTGTGCTCCGCAGGAGATGCACGGCCACGGAAGTGAAGGAGAAAATATTTTATGGCAATGCGCGATAAAATTGAGCACGCGATCCAGAATCAGCCGTGCACCGTAAAAGATCTGAAAAATAAGTTCGGCGGGGATCGCGGCGCAGACCGCAAGGTGATGGAGGCTGTGGACCAGCTGGTGCACGAGGCTGTCATCTGCCAGCGCCAGGGCGTGTTCTTCACCGTACGCAGCGGCCGTGCCGATAAGGCACTGCTGTGCAAGGTGGTAAAGCTGGGCAAGAACTTTGCCTTTGTCATGCTGGAGGACGGCACCAGCGATATCTTTATCCCCGGCCGGTTCACCCGCGGCGCAATGCCCGGCGACAAGGTGCTGGTGGAAAAGTTTGCACATCCCCGGGTAGAGGGCAGCGATGAGGGCGAGATCCTTGCTGTTCTGGAAGAGAAAAATTCTCTGGTGGGCACCATGCACCGCATGGAGGGCCGCCTGAAGTTTGTGCCGGACGATTGCCCCGCCATCTCCATGCAGGTCATGCGGGACTGCGAAGGCAGCGCCAAGGACGGCGACAAGGTGGCAGTGGAGATTTTGCTGCGCGGCAACCGTCAGGAGGATCACCGCGTAGGTGTGGCCATGCGCTTTGGCAGCTGCGATGAGGCCAAGCGCTGCGCAAAGGCACTGCTCTACGCGCAGGATATCCGCAACCGCTTCCCGGACAAGGTGCGGGACGAGGCCAAAAAGCTGGACAACGCCGAGGTGTCTGCTGCGGACTGCGAGGGCCGCATGGATCTGCGCGCCCTGCCCATTTTTACCATCGACAGCGCCGAGACCAAGGACATCGACGATGCCATCAGCCTGACCAAGACTCCGGACGGCGGCTTTGAGCTGGGCGTGCACATTGCGGATGTTTCCAACTACGTCAAGCCCGGCTCCGAGCTGGACAACGAGGCCTTTAACCGCGCTACCAGCGTCTACTACGCCGATCAGGTGGTGCCCATGCTGCCCAAGCAGCTGTCCAACGGCATCTGCAGCCTGAACGAGGGCGTGCTGCGGCTGGCCTTCTCCTGTTTGATGCGGCTGGATAAGGACGGCAACCTGACCGATTATCGCTTTGTCAAGTCCGTCATCCGCAGCCGGGTCAAGGGCGTGTACTCCGAAATCAACGCCCTGCTGGCCGGCAGCACCGATGACGAACTGACCGGCAAGTACCATGAAGTACTGGCGCAGCTGCCTGCTATGAAGGAGCTGTATGGCCACCGTGCCCGCCTGCGCAAGGAGCGCGGCTGCATGGATATCGAGAGCGGCGAGGTGAAGCTGATCCTGGACGAGGATGGTCACTGCATCGACGTGAAAAAGCGCACCTCCGGCGAGAGCGAGGCCATGATCGAGGAGTTCATGCTGCTGGCCAACCAGTGCGCCGCCCACTTTGCCCGGGTGAAGCAGATCCCCTTTGTGTACCGCGTGCACGAGGAGCCCAACGCCGAAAAGCTGGAGCGTCTGCACGGCCTGCTGCAGGCCTGCGGCGTCAACGACCACTTTGCCAAGGACGTGCCCACCCCCAAGGAGCTGAGCGCCATTCTGGAGGGCGTGCGCGGCACTGCCTACGAGCAGATCATCAATGTTGGTATGCTGCGCTGCATGTCCAAGGCTGTGTACGAGGAAAAACCCAAGGGACACTACGGTCTGGTGTTGCAGGACTATGCCCACTTCACCAGCCCCATCCGCCGCTACCCGGACCTGGCTATCCACCGTATCATGACCGCCCAGCTCAAGGGCACGGACAAGGACACCATGATCCTGCGTTACAGCGAGTTTGCCGAGGACGTCAGCAAGCAGGCCAGCGAGCGCGAAGTCATCGCCATGCAGATCGAGCGCAAGGCCGAGGACTGCTATAAGGCCGAGTATGCACGCCGCCATCTGGGCGAGTGCTACGAGGGCCGCATCTCCGGCGTGACCCAGCGCGGCCTGTTCATCGAGTTGGAAAACGGCGTGGAAGGCTTTGTACCTGCTTCCAGCCTGACCGCCACCGGCACCATGCTCACCGAGGGCGTGCGCCTTTCTGATCCCGTTTCCGGCAAGAACTGGAATCTGGGCGATACCATGATGATCACCATCGTGCGTGCGGACGTCAATCTGGGCAAGATCGACTTTGAGGTCGCCCCGGAAAGTGCAAAGCAGTAACTTTATAATTGAATAAACAACAGACTGCCCCCGAAGCAGCGCGCTAGACCGTGCTGTTTCGGGGGCAGTTTATCGTAGTTCTCAAAATCCTAGCAAAGTAAAATGCCCGCCTGAAAATCAGACGGGCGGGTTTGCCATCATGTAGTCGAAATACAGTCCCTTGTGCAGAGCGTGGGCAAAGTGGGAATCGGTGGTCTCGCCAAGATTATGGCTGATGCCGCGCAGTGTAAGGCTCAGTTTTGCAAGGCGGTAGGCAGCAGCTTCCTTTTTTGCCATTGTAAAGTTCCTCCGAGTGAAATATGGTCTTGTCGCGATCTTATCATTGGCAGGTAGAAATATCAATTTTGTTATCGGATCATAAACAGTACTATGCGCAGCTTTACGGATACCATTCCGGCTGCCGCGTTTTGAGATATGGCATTCTGCTGTGATTCTTCTCTGGTTCTTCGTCAGAACGCAGAAAATGCGGAAACTGCTTGATTTAACTCGGTTTCCGTACTAGAATGGAAACCAGAAAGGCAAATACAGTTTCCACAAGGAGGACGCTCATGCAGGAAAAGCTCGATGCGCTGGTGCGCACGCAGGCCATGCAGCTGTTCCGTCAACAGGGGCTGCATTTCACCATGCAGCAGGTGGCAGAGCCGCTGCATATCAGCAAAAAGACCATCTACACCGTTTATCCTTCCAAGGAGACGCTTTTGCTGGACATGGTAGACCACGCCTTTGCAGACATCCACCGCTGCAAGCAGGAGATTCTGGCGGGCAGCGGTACTTTGCAGGAAAAGCTGCGGGCAGTTATCATTGCTATGCCGGCAGAATACGCCGCTTTGGATCTGCGACAGATGAAGGAACTGGACGAGAAATACCCGGTGGTGGCGGCGCGGGTGCGCAGTCAGCTGGAAAACGGGTGGGAGCCCACCATGGTGCTGCTGGAGCAGGCTGTGGCTGAAGGGGTCATGCGTCCGGTATCCCTGCCGGTGCTGCGGCAGATGATCACCGCATCCATCGAGAGTTTTCTGGCAGACCGCAGTCTGGCAGAAAGCGGGGTGCAGTATGTGGCTGTGCTGGAAGAAATGATCTCGATTTTACTGGAAGGAGTGCTGCCGCGATGAAACACAGTTTTTGCGATGGATGGGAGTTTACACGACACTGGACAGAAGCCTTTGGCAAGGGGCTGCCGGTGCCAAAACAGGAAGTCGTCCGCCTGCCCCATACCTGCCGGGAGGTGCCGCTGCATTATGCCTCCCCGGCCGATTACGAGATGGTCTGCGGCTACCGCAAACGGTTCCGGGTGCCGCCGGTACAGGCTGCGCCCCGGCTGTTTGTCCGCTTTGACGGCGCTGCTCATCAGGCAGTGGTGCGGGTCAATGGGAAGCTAGCCGGGCAGCACCGTGGCGGCTATACCGGCTTTGCGGTGGAGATCACCGATCTTGTTGACCGGGAAGGCGAAAACCTGCTCACCGTGCAGCTGGACACCAGGGAAGACCCAGCTATCCCGCCCTTTGGCTTTGTCATCGACTACCTGACCTACGGCGGGCTGTACCGGGAGGTCTGGCTGGAAGCTACGGCAGAAAGCCGCCTGACCGATTTGTTCGTCTACACGCCCACCCTGCATGACGCCGTGGTGCAGTGGACGGCAGAGCTTGCGCCCGCAGCCGTGGCGGTCCGCATCCGGCTGGAGACCGCAGACGGTACCCTGCTGGCAGAGCAGACCGCACAGGCGGCAGAAACCGGGAAGATGCAGCTTTCTGTGCCGGACGCACAGCCGTGGGATACAGAGCACCCGGTTTTGCATCATGCCATTGCAGAGCTTTTGAACGCAGCCGGACAACCCATCGATCGCAA
>OLBB01000216.1_pt1 | contig 13800 bp, 11 predicted proteins | sample 1607721 | NCBI WGS metagenome assembly OLBB01 (sample SAMN02674693, study PRJEB24791) | human gut metagenome, SKBSTL018 | isolation source: stool | host: Homo sapiens | place: USA | reverse complement strand
GTAGGGAGGGGGGAGTCGGAACACCCCTCCCTGCCTCTGGCCCAGCGGAGCGTCTTTGCACGCTTGCAGCAAGCAGGAACTTTCCCGGCGGAGCGGTTACGCCTTCCGGTCGGCACGAAAAAAGCTCCCCCTTTCGGGGGAGCTGGCATCGCGCAGCGATGACTGAGAGGGTCTAGTCCTCTTTCTTATCCATGACATACGCCGCCATGCCGATGGTGCCGTCGTCGGGGTCCTCGCCATCGTAGACCTTTTTGATGTAGCTGCGGTTGAAATTCAGGTGCATCACCATGGCAGCCTTTGCGCCGATGGGGTCGTGGTTGGCAATGGCTTCGGTGATCATGCGGTGGGTCATGATGGTCTCATCGATGAGCTTTTTGTGGGTGACGTTCACGAACATCATCACCGCCGTGTCGATGACCGGGATCAGCTGCCCTACCACCAGATTCTTGCTGCTCTCGGCGATGTAGGTGTGAAAAGCGATGTCGTCCTCGATGTAGCGGTCGCCCTCGTGGATCTTGGTCTCCACCCGCTCGCAGAGCCGCCGCAGCCGCTCGATGTCCTCCGGGGTGGCGTTCTGCGCCGCCATCTCCGCAATGCCCGGCTCCAGCAGCAGACGGACGTTTACCAGATCAAAAGCCAGCGCATTCTTGTCCTGCACGCTGCGCAGGTTCAGCGGGTCGGAAAGCCCCTTGACCGTGGTCACCACATAGGTGCCGGAGCCCTGCCGCACCTCCACGATGCCCTTGCTGGACAACAGCTTGACCGCTTCGCGGATGGTGCTGCGCCCCACCCGGAACTTTTCGCCCAGCGCAAACTCGTTGGGCAGCTTTGCGCCCGGCTCCAGCGCTTCGTCCAGAATATAATGGTAGATCTGGTCCTCCACCTGCTCGGCCAGCAGCTTGTTTTTCAGATGTGAAAATTCACTCATGGAAGCTTCCTCCGCGCCCTGCGCATCTGATGGTTTGGTTACCCGCACACACTGCCATCCGGGGCAAAGAACTGAACGTGCTTTTGCCACTGGGTGGGGCTGATGGTGCGGCGGTAGCAGCCGGTCAGTGCCTCCACTGCGGCCTCCGGGGCAAGGGAGGCGCAGCCCGGGCAGTCCAGCACCAGAATACGGAACCATGCGTCAAAAAGATGCTCGGTGTAGTGGGTGTCCCACGCGCCGCAGCGGGCGTAGAAGCCCAGCCGCCGCACCGCCATAGCGGCGTCCCCGGCCTTTTCCGGCATTTCGGCTTCAATAAGGATCGCTTCGGCATCGCCCTCCTGGGCGGGCAGCTGCGCCAGCAGCTGCGCCCCGATGCCGTGGGCGCGGTAGGCGGGCACTACGGCAAAATAATCCAGCTGGCTCACCCGGCAGCCCTCCGGCCGCACCATCAAAAGATAAGCCGCCAGCGTGTCGCCGTCAAACACGCCCCATGTGTGGGCGGTGCCCTCCGCTTCGCTGGTCAGGATCATGCTCAGGGGCTTCAGCTCCCCGGCGGGGAAATCCCGGCGCATCTCGTTCAGATACACCTCGGTCAGCTCGGGACCGGTGAGCAGCCGCCATGTGAAGGTTTTGGTACACATACGATAAAAATCCCTTTCCGATGCCGCTTTGCGCAGCATCATATTTTTTCCTGTCCAGTATAGCATACCGGATGTTTTACCGAAAGTCAATCTGTGCAAACATTGTACCAGCGCCGCCGGTTTTGCCAAGGGGCTTGCATCCGGGCGCAGAATCGGGTACTATACAGGTAACAGAATTTTTCCCTCCGGCGCTGCCGGAAGGGCTAAGGTGTATCTGAAAACAAAGAAAATGACGAATATTTCGCAAGCACAAGCGGGATTTAAGGCAAATAGCCGCAGGAATCCTTTGTGGATTTCAAGGCTGATTCACGCAAAAGCCAGCTGTGCTTGTAGAAGTAGGCTAAATTTTCGACTTTTCGGATACACCCCAAGATACAAAAAGGAGACTTGTACTATGGAATGGACCGATATCCGCCTGACCGTGGCCAAGGCTGATGCCGAAAACGCCGAAGCCGTTGCCACCCTGATCGCCGAGGGCGGCATCTACATCGAGGATTACAGCGACATCGAGCAGCAGGTGGCCGAGATCGCCCATGTGGACCTGATCGAGCAGGAGCTGCTGGATAAGCCCCGGGATACCGTGATCATCCATCTGTATCTGGAGCCGGGCGCTTCTCAGGTGGAGACGCTGGCGCTCATCGCCGCCCGCATGGAAGCCGCCGGCATCCCCTACACCGTGGAGACCGAGGGCGTGGAGCAGGAGGACTGGCAGAACGGCTGGCGCAAATACTACCACCCCATGGAGATCGGCAGCCGTCTGGCTGTGGTGCCCTCGTGGCAGCAGTACGATACCGACCGGGTAAAGCTGATCCTTGACCCCGGCCTTGCCTTCGGCACCGGCGGTCACGAGACCACCAGCCTTTGCCTTGAGGCGCTGGACGAGCAGGTGCGCGGCGGTGAGCGGGTGCTGGATATCGGCACCGGCAGCGGCATCCTTGCCATTGCCGCCCTCAAGCTGGGCGCTGCCAGCGCCGAGGGTGTGGACATCGACCCCGTGGCGGTGCGTACCGCCGGGGAGAACGCAGCCCTGAACGGCGTGCAGGATAAGCTGACCGTGCTGGTGGGCGACCTGTCCGACAAGGCCAGCGGCACCTATGATATCATCACTGCCAACATCGTGGCAAACGCCATCCTCAGCCTTGCGCCCGCCGTGCCCGGCCTGATGGCCGAGGGTGCCACCTTTATTGCCAGCGGCATTATCGACAGCCGCAAGGACGAGGTAATCGCTGGGCTGGAAAAAGCCGGTCTCGCCGTGGTGGAAGTCAAGGAAAAGCGCGGCTGGGAGTGCATCGTCTGCAAAAAGGCCTGAGATTCAAATATTATAAGAAGGAGCGCACAGTATGCCGCACCGCTACTTTACCACTGAGATCTCTGACGGCACCGCCACCCTGCGGGGTGCGGACGCCCATCACCTTGCCCGGGTGATGCGGGCAAAGCCGGGGGATACCGTCATCCTCTGCGACGGCAACGCCGTAGAGTACACCGCCACCATCACCGGCTTTGGGGAGGACAGGGTGGATTTTGCCGTAGAGCCAGGCTACCCCAGCGCCGCCGAGCCCACCGTGGAGGTGACGTTGCTGGCGGGCTATCCCAAGCAGGACAAGCTGGAACAGATCATCAAGCACGGGGTGGAGCTGGGCGCTGCCCACATCGTACCCTTCTTCAGCCGCTACTGCGTGGCTGCACCCAAAAAGGAAGAGCAGAAGAACGAGCGCTACAACCGCATTGCGCTGGAAGCCGCCAAGCAGTGCGGTCGGGGCGTTCTGCCGGACGTAGCCCTGCCGCTGCCGAACTTTGGGGCGGTGTGCCGCAGCTTTGACCAGTACGACCTTGTGCTGTTCTGCTACGAGTGCGGCGGCGCACCCCTGCGCCAGCTGCTGGCGGAGGCAAAGCCCGCCGACGGGCAAAAGCTGCGCCTTGCCATCGTGACCGGCGCCGAGGGCGGCTTTGCCGCCGAGGAGGCCGAAATGGCCGCTAAGGCCGGGGCAAAAACGGTGGGCCTTGGCCCCCGCATCCTCCGCTGCGAGACCGCCCCGCTGGCGGTGCTCTCCGCCGTCATGACCCTGACGGGGGATCTGGAGTAAGACGCTTGACGATTTAAATGGTCTCCGCTTTGCTCTGACCATCTTCAGCGGAATAATTATTTAAAATTGGCACCCCGGGAAAATCTGCGGATTTTCCCGGGGTGCTTTTTCACGGAAGGGGGTCGTAAAGAAAAACGACAGCTATAACAAAAAAGAGTGAAAGAGGCTGCTGCACAGGATTTTGTGCAACAGCCTCTTATTATTTCGCATTATATTACGTTTTGTAAAGCGTTTTCAGCCGTTTTCCCCTGCATCCGGGTGGGCATCGGTGTCCAGCAGAGCCTGTTTTACCTTGAGCAGGTTCTGGGGGCTTACCGAGAAGCTGCGCAGACCGAGGTGCAGGTACTGCGCCGTGTTGGCGGGGTTGCCCACGGCAAGGCCGCAGATAGTCACCGGGACGTGGTGCGCGCTGGCGGCATCCATCACCATGGTGATCAGCTTTTTCATGGCCGGGCTGGCGGGGCGGTAGTAGTGCTCTGCGCTGGCAAGCTCGCGGTCGGCGGCGTGGGTGTACTGGGTCAGGTCGTTGGTGCCGATGACCAGAAAATCACAGCCGTGGGCTATAAAGTCCTCCACGGTCAGGCAGGCGGCGGGGATGCTCAGCATCACGCCGAACTGGGTGTTTTCGTTAAAGGGCACGCCCCGCTCCCGCAGGTTCTGGCGGCAGTGCTCCACGATGCTCATGGCGGCGTCCCAGTCCTCTACATCGGTCACCATGGGGAACATCACCCGCAGCGGCCCCCGGGCAGCGGCGCGCAGCAAGGCGCAGATCTGGGTCTGGAACTGCTGGGGCTGGCGCAGGCTGTTGCGGATGCCGCGCAGGCCGAGCTTGGAGGACTGCGGCCCCTGATTGGCATCGGCCACGGTGCGGTCGGAGCCAAAGTCGAAGGTGCGCACGGTCACCGGGCAGCCGTTTGCCGCTGCCAGACAGGAGCAATAGAAGAAATACTGCTCCTGCTCGTCCAGAATGCGCCCGGGCAGCATCATGTAGCCGCTGCGCAGCAGCCCAACGCCCTTTGCACCGGACTGCATGGCGGTGTCGATATCCTCCGGGCCGAAGCAATTGGCCAGCAGCTCAAAGGGTTCGCCGTCCCGCGTCTCATCCGGCAGGCTGTGCAGCTGCTTCATCTCCGCGTCCTCGCGCTGAAGCTGGCAGATGCTGGCCTCTGCCTGCTGGCGGGCGGCGGCGTCCGGGTCCAGGATGCAGTTGCCGTTGGTTGCGTCCAGAATGACGGTGCGGCCGTCGCAGTCGTCCAGAAAATCCTTGCCCACCTGCACGATGCCCGGGATGTTCATTGCCCGGGCAATGATGGCGGCATGGCTCTGGCCGCTGCCCTCGGCGGTGATGACACCCAAGATCATGCCGGAGGGCACACTGAACAGGTCGGTGGGCATCAGCCGGTCGGCGGCAAGGATCACCGGATGATCCAGCGCCAGCCACACCCGGGGGCGGTTGGTCAGGATATTGATCACCCGGCGGGTGGCGTCCAGAATATCCACGCTGCGCAACTGCATATAGGGGTTATCCTTCATGTTGGCAAGCTGGTCGGCGTAGCGCTGTCCCACCTGATGCATCGCCGCCGAGGCGCTGATGCCCGCATTGATGCAAAAGCGCACCTCGTTCATCATGCCCTCGTCGTCCAGCATCATGCTCTGGAACAAAAAGATGGCCTGCTCGGTGGGGGCGGCGCGCTCCGCCATGGAGTCCAGTTCATTCTGCGCCGTGTGCACGGCATTTGCCAGCAGCCGCAGCTCCCGCTCCGGGTTGAAAGGGCCGTGGCTGAAGGTCTCCACATGATGTTCCAGTCGGCTCACCTGACCCAGCACCAGCCCAGGGGATGCGGATACGCCTTTATAAACCTTCATCTTCTGTCACCTCCGGCAAAGCCGATGTGGTCAAAGTGCGCCACACCAGCGCCTGTAAGAATGTATTGGGCAGCAAAGCGGCCAGCGCTGCCTGCCCGGCGGTGCTGCTGCCCGTGAACAGCGGGGCAAAGCTTTCCATACGCTCTTTGTCGCACGCGGCCAGAAACGCCTCGGCCAGCGTCCGGGTGGTGTAGAAATGGGTGGGGTCTACCCCGGCGTCCTCAGCGGCGGCTTCCAGCGGGGCAAGCTGGGCGTCCTTCATCCGTGCCAGCAGCAAAGCAGCGTCGGCGGTCAGGGTGACAGGGTACTTCTCCCGCACCTCCTTCTGCACTGCGTCAAAGGCTGCGCGGAAGGCTTCGGCATCGGCGCTGCTGTCCGCACCGCTGTCCACCGCGTAGGCACAGCCCCGGATGCGGCCAAAGGCGCGCAGGGTGTCGTAGTAGCCCAGCTCCATGTTGCGCTTGGCGGTGTCGGGGTCGAAGTGCAGGATATCGCCCAGTTCCCAGTAGCTGCGGATCATGGTGGTGGGCAGGCCGGTCAGGTTGGGGCGGGTGATGCCCACGCCCTCAAGGTCCACACAGACCAGCTCCTCTGCGCCCATGGTCTTGGCAAGGCCGGTGGGCATATTATCGCTGTACCCGCCGTCCAGAAACTTTACCCCGTCGATCTGCCGCGCCCGCAATGCGGGGAAGCAGGCCGCCGAAGCCATCAGGTAGTCCCGTACCTGCCCGGCAGGGATATCCTCCAGCGTCAGCTCCCGGGGGCGCAGCCCGCGCTGCTCCACCGTCACGATGCCGAACCGGATGGGCGCTGCCCGCAGCGCGTCCTCGTCCAGCACCCGCTCCACGATCTCCTCCAGCGGAGTCACGTCCATGCCGCCTTCCTTTACCACCCGGCGCAGAAACTGGTGCAGGGCGGAAAGGTCGGCGTTTTCCTCCGGCAGCTCCATCACATCCTGGCTGCGGATGGTCAGCCACATATCCCGGGCAGTCTCGTACAGGTCCAGCACGAACATGGCGCCGTTCAGCCCGCCCACGCTGGTGCCGGTGATGATCTGCGGGTGCCAGTCCAGCTCCATCAAAGCCCGCCAGACGCCTACCTGATAGCTGCCGCGCGCACCGCCGCCTGCCAGCACCAGCGCCTTTTGCGTGGGTTCTCTGCGTTCCATATCAAGCCCTCCCGTGCACGTTCCCGGTATTTTCTAAAATTGTTATAATTATACCATACTTTCAGGTAAAATTCTCCCGATTTTTCAGAGATCATGCCTTTTTCCTGTGAAAGTTTCGTGCTATACTAACCGGAGATGAGTATAAAAGCGGCCCGGAGGGCGCACAACAGGAGGAACGTATGCACTGCAAACAATGGATCTTTGATATGGACGGCACCCTGACCGACAGCATGGTGGTGGTATGGGAGGGCGCCCCGGAGGCGCTGCTGGCACGCTTTGGCCGCACCCCGAAGGCAGACCTGCACGAGACCCTGCTGACCATGGGCATGGAGGACGGCGCACAGTACCTCATCCGGGAGTATGCGCTGCCGCTGGACAGGAACGGCTATCTGGACGTGATGCGCGAGGTGATCGCCCAGTTGTACGAGAAGGTGGAACTGAAGCCCGGCGTGCGGGACACCCTTGCCCGGCTGCGGGCCGAGGGCGCACGGATGTGCGTTTGCTCCAACACATGGAGCAGCCAGTGCCGCACCGTGCTGACCCGCCTTGGCATCGACGAATACTTTGATTTTTACATTGAGGCGCGGGGTGCTATGAGCAAGAGCAGTCCCGCCCCCTTTATGGAAGCGCTGCACCGCCTTGGCGGCACGGAGCCCGCCGGGTGCGCCGTGTGCGAGGACGCGCTCTACGCTGCCCAGACCGCCCACGACGCCGGCTTCTATCTGGTGGGCATTCAGGACACCACCAGCGCCGCCGACGCCCCCGCTTTGCGCCGCATTTGCGACCAGTTCCTGCCGGACTGGACTGCACTGGACTGGGCGCAGGCGTAAGGTTTCACAAAACTGCCACAGTGCGGCGCTCTTGTAATCCGGGCGCCGCAGGAGTATGATAATAATAATACTCAAATTCTGTCGTCAAAAAAGGAGGCCCTGCCATGACGAACCCCCTCGTCAGCATCATTGTGCCCGTATACAACGCCCAGAAGGGGCTTTCCCGCTGTCTGGAAAGCATTTGCAGCCAGACCTATCAGGAGTTGGAGATCATCGTGCTGAATGATGGCTCTACGGATGACAGCCTTGCCATCTGTGAGCAGTTCCGGGCCAAGGACCCCCGCATCGTGGTGGTGGATAAGGAGAACGAGGGTGTTTCCCGCACGCGGAATGCCGGGCTTACCCTTGCGCAGGGCGACTATATCCAGTTTGCGGACAGTGATGACGCACTGGACCCTGATTACACCCAGAACCTTGTGCAGGCTGCCTTGGAGCACAACGCCGACCTTGTGATCGCCCCGTACTGGATGGTGATCCCCTCCAACTCCAGCAAGACCGGGCACGCGCTGGAAACGCTGCAGACCTCCCTTGGCATCGAGCCGGAAGCCCCCAAGACCGAGGTACACAAGTACGGATTTCTGCCGCAGGGCGTTTACAGCCGGGAGGACTACGCCCGCCGCCTGATGCAGCAGCCCGCCTCCTTTTACTACGGCGTGCTGTGGAACAAGCTCTACCGCCGGGAGATCATTGCGCAAAATCAGCTTGCCTTTGCGCCCGATGTGCACTGGGCCGAGGATCTGATCTTCAACATGGGGTATCTTGAACATGCGGAGGTGTTCGTTTCCATCTCCGAGGCCGGGTATCATTATATCCAGAACCCCAAAAGCCTCTGCCATACCCAGATCGACTTGCGCGGCATCGTAGAGAACAAGACACAGATTTTTCAGCTGTTCAAGGAGGTGTACACCCGCCTTGGGCTGTACGAGGAGCTGCAGCCCCAGATCTACAAATTCCTGTTCGCCTTTTCGGAGAGCGGGGTGCCCTCGGACAGCCTGCAGGGCGCTTTGCTGGATGCGATGTCCCGCCTGAACGATGCCTCTGTCCAGCCCGAGCCCTCCCGCAAAAAGCCCCGCCGCAAGCCCCAAAAGCACGCCCGCCGCAAAAAGCCCCGGCATAAGGAAGAATAAATCATTAAGCAAAAAAGTCGCTGCACGAATGTGCAGCGACTTTTTACTTTTTACCCTACCCGGGCGCAGAAAGCCTCCCGGACGGCGGCTTCCCGCCCGCGGGGGATGGGGATGCGTGCCCCGCTGCGCATCCGTACCTCGCCGGGTGCCAGCAGCTGCACCGCCTCCAGATTGACCACATAGGAGCGGTGCGGCTGCACAAAGCGGCCGTCCGCCAATAGCGGTTGTGCCACAGCAGAAAAGGGCACCCGCAGCGAGAGGGAGGCCACATCCTCCCCGGTGGTCAGGTGGAAGTGCACGATATGATGGGTGCATTCCAGATATTCAATTTCGGCATAGGTCAGCGCCCGCACGCCGTCCGCGGTGGTCACGGTAAGGGTGGGGCCGTATTCCGGCTCCACCGCCCGCTTGAGCAGGGCAGAAACTTCCGGCTGGTGCACCGGCTGCAGCAAATACTGCATGGCGTCCACCCGGTAGGCGCTGTATGCGTGGGCCGGGGTGCGTGCCACAAAGGCCAGCGGCGCGCGGCGGCCCCGGCGGCGCAGCTCTGCCGCCGCCGTAAGCCCTTCGGGCCGGGCTACCGCCGCAAGCTCAATGAGGTACAGCTCGTACCGCAGCCCGGCGGCATCCTGCTGCAAAAGCGCCTCCGGGCTTTGCAGCTGCTCCACGATGCAGGCGTCCTCCCGCCGGGCGAAGAACTCCATGCACTGGTGCTCCAGCCTGCTGCGCAGCGCACCGTCCGGGCTGCAGATCGCAATGTGAAAGATCATGGTTTGGTTTCCTTTGCAGGGTAGACGATTTGAAATGGCCTCCGCGTTGCTCTGGCCATCATCAGCGGAAAAATCATCTTAAATCAAGCAATTCCGGGCAGACTGCGGTCTGCCCGGAATTGCATTTTTACGGCAAGAGTCAGGACGGCAAGCGGCAGCTGACTTTTGTTCTTTTTAGCGTTAGCAGCCGATGGCGGCGCACTTCTCGGCCAGCCATGCGCGCTCGTCCTCGGTCAGGCGGGGTGCCAGCTGCTCGAACACCTTGCGGTGATAGTCGTTCAGCCAAGCGACCTGCTCCTTGTCCAGCACGCCGGGCACGATGGGAGAAGTAGCGATGGGCACAAAGGTGAGGGGACGGAAGGCAAGGAAGGTGCCGTACTGGTTGTCGGCCTTGTGGTAGCACTCGATCTCGTTCTCGATGCGGATGCCCACCTCGCCGGCCTCATACACGCCGGGCTCGTCGGTGACGATCATACCCGGGCGCATCAGGGTGGTGTTGCGGCCGTTCAAAGCGTGGGGGCCCTCATGGACGTTGCCCACAAAGCTGACGCTGTGGCCGGTGCCGCAGCGGTAGTTGATGAGGTGACGCCACAGCGGCTCGCGGGCGATGGTGTCCAGCATATGGCAGTCGCAGTAATCCAGCCAGACGGCCTTGGCGATGTCGATGTGGCACTGCAGCGTCCAAGTATAGAACAGCCGCTCGTCCTCGGTCAGCTCGCCCAGCGGATAGGTACGGGTGATGTCAGTGGTGCCGTCCAGATAGGTAGCGCCGCTGTCCACCAGCAAAAAGCCCTTGCGCTGCAGAACGGCGTGATCCTCCGGGGTGGCGTGGTAGTGCATCATGGCTGCGTTGCCGCCGTAGGCTGCAATGGTGCCAAAGCTTTCCACAAGGAACTTATCGTCTGCGCTGCGGTACTTGTGCAGGATCTCGTCAACGGTCAGCTCGGTCAGCTGTTCGCCGGAAGCCAGACGGCTCTCCAGTTCGATCTGGAACCGCACCATGGCCACGGCATCCCGCAGATGGGACTCGCGCAGGTGTGCCAGCTCTACCTCGTTCTTCACGCCCTTCATGGCAAGCAACGGGTCGGCGGCGTCCTTCACGGTCAGGGCGGGGTTGTTTTCCAGCACCTGATACACGGCGTAGTTCACGGTAGCGCTCTCTGCCAGCACGGTCTGGGGCTCGGTCTCGGCGGCCATCCCGTCCAGAATGCTGTCGTAGTCGGCCAGCGTCACGCCGTTGGCCTCCAGCTCTGCCTTAGCCTCCGGGGTGACCCGCGCCTGATCGATGAACAGCACGGCGCGATTCGGGGTAACATAGCAGTAGGCCATGGCGTAGGGGGTGCACTCGATATCCATAGCGCGCAGGTTCAAAAGCCAAGCCAGATTATCCAGCTTGCCCACCAGCTGGGCGGTGCAGCCCTGCTCCTTCAGTTTGCCGCGCAGCTGCTCCAGCTTTTCTGCCGGGGAGAAGCCAGCGTATTCCTTGGGCAGGATCCATGCCGGGGTAGCCGGGCGGGCAGGGCGGCCCTCCACCCACAGCTCGTCCTCCAAGAACAGGGTCTTGATGCTGCCGTGCTTGGGCTCCAGCGCTTTTTTCAGGTTGTTGACCAGTGCACAGTTGGCGGTCAGACCGCACAGACCCAGCGTGCCGCCCTCGGGCAGCACCTTGCCGCAGTATTCCTCGGCGGTGGGCACGCCCGGCTCGCCCATGCGCATCAGCTGGATCTCGGTGCCGGCGATCTCCTTTTCTGCCTGCACAAAGTACCGGCCGTCTGCCCAGACGGCACTCTCGGTCATGGTGACCACAAAGTTGGAGTTCTCACCGTGGAAGCCGGAGAAGTAGGTCAGGGAGGTGTAGTGGTCGGGCAGATACTCGCTGGAATGCGGGTCGCCCACCGGGATCAGATAGACGTCCACGCCGTTTGCCTTCATAGCGGCACGCAGCGCGGCCAGACGCTCGGGAACTGTGTTCATACTCATAACAAAAGCCCTCTTTCTGTCATTTGCCGGAAAAACGTCCGGCGGCGATGGTTTGCTGCTGCTATTGTATCATTCTGCGGGGAAGAATGCAATGCGGGGGCAAAACTCCCCCCAAAACGCCGTCAATTTGCAAAAAAAGTTACAATTTTTTCTTGAAAAAGGCCGGTTTTCCATTGACAGCCTTGTTATAATAGAGGTGTAGTATTTTTGGGTCAGCACTCTGCGGCCCTTTGCGCTAACAATTGCGAATATTGCGATAAAAAGAAAGAGGCATTTGGATCATGACTAAAATCGATATCTTCTCCGGCTTCCTTGGCGCCGGCAAAACCACTCTGATCAAAAAGCTGATCACCGAGGCCTTTGCAGGCCAGCAGGTGGTGCTGATCGAGAACGAGTTCGGCGAGATCGGCATTGACGGCGGTTTCCTGAAGGAAAGCGGCATTCAGATCAACGAGCTGAACGCCGGCTGCATCTGCTGCTCTCTGGTGGGCGATTTCCGCACCGCTCTGCAGCAGGTGGTGGAGCAGTACCACCCCGACCGCATCGTCATCGAGCCGTCCGGCGTGGGCAAGCTGAGCGATGTGACCCGCGCCGTGGAGGGCGTAGCGGAGCATCTGGATGTGCAGCTGAACAGCTTTGTCACCGTGGCCGATGTGAACAAGGTCAAGATGTATATGAAGAACTTCGGCGAGTTCTACGATGACCAGATCAGCCATGCAAGCTGCATCCTGCTCAGCCGCACCCAGACCGCCAGCGAGGAAAAGATCGCCGCCGCCGTGGCAATGCTGCGGGAAAAGAACCCCACCGCCACCATCGTGACCACCGCATGGGATCACTTGACCGGTGAGCAGATTTTGAAGGCCATGTCCACCAAGGACGACTTCAAGGCCGAGCTGATCGCCATGGCTGCCAAGGCAAACGAGGAGCACGCCCACGAGGACGAGGAAGAAGAGCACGAGCATCACCATCATCACGACCATGAGAACGGTGTGTGCAGCTGCGGCCATCATCATGACCACGATGACGATGACGACGACGAGGATGAGCACGAGCATCATCACCACGACCACGACGAGCACGATCATGATGACCATTGCTGCTGCGGCCACCACCACGATCATGACGATGATGATGACGAGCACGAGCATGAGCATCACCATGACCATGACGAGCATGACCACGACCACGATGAGCACGAGCATCACCATGACCATGACGGCCATTGCTGCTGCGGTCATCATCATCACGACCACCACGCCGATGAAGTGTTCACCAGCTGGGGCGTGGAGACGGCCCGCAAGTTCACCAAGGCCGAGGTGGAGCACGCCCTCACCGAGCTGGATACCGGCAATTACGGCATGATCCTGCGCAGCAAGGGCATCGTGGACGGCGGCGCAGACGGCTGGCTGGAGTTCGACTATGTGCCCGGCGAGTGGGAAGTGCGCAGCCGCAGCGCAGACGTGGGCGGCAAGCTGGTGGTCATCGGCTCCAAGCTGAACGAGACCGCCATCGCCCAGCTGTTCGGCTGCTGAGAACCCCATTATTGAGAGAAGGAGCAACCATTTATTATGGCAAAAGAGATCCCGGTCTACCTGTTTGTGGGCTTTCTGGAAAGCGGCAAGACCAAGTTTATTCAGGAGACCTTTGAAGACCCCAATTTCGACTCCGGCGACAAGACCCTGCTGCTGATCTGCGAGGAGGGCGAAGAGGAGTACAACGAGAAAAAGTTCGCCTTCCCCGGCGTGACCGTGAAGGTGCTGGAGGATAAGTCTGAACTGAACCCCCAGAACCTTGCAAAGCTGGGCAAGGAAGCGGACGCAGGCCGCGTGGTCATCGAGTACAACGGCATGTGGCTGCTGCAGGATTTAGCGGATGCCCTGCCCGAGAACTGGCTGGTGTACCAGTGCATCGCCACTGCCGACGGCACCACCGCCCTGACCTACGCCCGCGACAACTCCATGCGCAGCCTGATGCTAGACAAGATCGCCCGCAGCGAGTTGATCGTGTTCAACCGCGCCGAAGCCGTGAACAACGATGACGCCCGGCAGGAGCTGCACAAGCTGGTGCGGCAGGCCTCCCGCAAGTGCGATATCGCCTACGAGTTCAAGGACGGCAGCGTAGCCTACGATGATATCCCCGACCCGCTGCCCTTTGATATCAACGCCGACCCCATCGACATCCCGGATGACGATTTCGGCATCTGGTACATGGACTGTCAGGACGAGCCCCAGAAGTACACCGGCAAGACGGTGCGCTTTCTGGCACAGGTCTGCCAGACCAACCGTGCTGGCAAAAACAGCTTTGTGCCCGGCCGCTTTGCCATGACCTGCTGCGTGCAGGACATCCAGTTTGTGGGCTTCCCCTGCAGCTACGATGGCTACAAGGCGCTGGAGCAGCGCGCTTGGG
>OLBB01000177.1_pt1 | contig 15761 bp, 9 predicted proteins | sample 1607721 | NCBI WGS metagenome assembly OLBB01 (sample SAMN02674693, study PRJEB24791) | human gut metagenome, SKBSTL018 | isolation source: stool | host: Homo sapiens | place: USA | reverse complement strand
CCGATCTAACTTACCACAACTTTGATAAACGCTTTGCTCTTACACCTTTATAAAATGAAGTATCTTTGAGCAGAAGTCGCCATAAAGTCCGTCGCCGTTCCACATCTTTGCGATGTTGATACCTGCATTCATAAGTGCTGCACCTGATATCTTTTTGTCAGGCTCGTTCTCCTCATAATAGTAAGCGTCAGCTTCAAGACCTTTGAGCTTGATACGTCTTGATCTTTCGTTTGGTCTGCCAAGCACCTGAACGAATTCAAAGAGTGCTTCGCTCTTGTCCTTTGCAACGAACTCCCAAGCGTCCCAGGTGTTGTCCTCAAACATATTGCCTATTCTGTAGTGGTCGCCTGTTCTTACAAGCTTGTTGAACTTGTTGAACTCCTCTATCTGTGCTGGGATAGCGTCCCTGTCCTCCTGCGGTATCCTTGTTACGTCAAGCTCATAGCCGAACGTACCCACCATAGCAACGTGACCTCTTGTTTTGAACGGAGTGTTTCTGCCAACAGTATGATTAGGGCAATCGGAAACGTGCGCACCCATTGCTGAGCATGGATAGCACATTGAAGTGCCGTGCTGTATCTTCAGTCTTTCGATAGCGTCTGTATCATCAGAGCACCATATCTGTGGACTGTAGTAGAGCATGCCTGCATCAAATCGTCCACCGCCACCGCTGCAGCCCTCAAGAAGTATATCCGGATATCTTGTCACCAGACGCTCCATAAAATCATACACTCCAAGCACGTAGTCGTATGCAAGATTTCCTGCATATACGTCAGCCATGCTTCTGTTCATATCCCACTTCACGTAGTCGATTTTTCCCTGGTCAAACACTGCGCAGATCTGATTGAAAATATTGTCCCTGACTTCTTTTCTCGAAAAGTCTAAAAGAAGCTGGTTTCTTGAGCGTACAGGAAGCTTTCCCGGAATCTGGATAGCCCAGTCAGGATGCTCTCTGTACAGATTACTGTCCTCATTTACCATCTCAGGCTCAATCCATATTCCAAACTTCACTCCCTGCGCATGCACTCTGTCGATGAGCTCAGAAAGTGTTCCGCCAAGCTTTTTCTCATTCACAAACCAGTCACCGAGTGATGAATTATCATCATCTCTCTTTCCAAACCAGCCGTCATCCATGACCACCATATCTATGCCCAGTGATGCGGCCTCCTTTGCAAGGTCTACTATCGTATCACCGGTAAAGTCAAAGTAAGCAGCCTCCCAGCTATTGATGAGCACCGGTCTTACCTCATGTGCAAATCTGCTCCTGCACACATGCTCACTGATGCAGGTGTGGTACTGATGTGAAAGCTGTGAGAAACCGTCTGCCGAGTATGACATAATCACCTCAGGCACTGTAAAGGTCTCTCCTGCCGCAAGCGGATATGAAAACAGCTCATCGGAAAGCCCCATTAAAAGGCGTGTCTGGTTAATCTGATCCTTCTCTGCCTCACATGAGAAGTTGCCACTGTATACAAAAAGCATACCATAGCAGTCTCCTGCATTTTCTGTAGTATCTCGCTGTGCGAGAATAACCGCCGGATTGTACTGGTGGCTCGAGGTTCCTCTGCGGCTTCCGAATGAAAGTGTGCCGTGTCCTAAGTGTGTGCGCTCAAGATTTCGCTCCATGGCATGCTTACCGTAGAATCTGATCACATCATAATCTCCGTAAACCATATCCAGACAGGCAGCATGAGCCTTTTCAATTGTAATATTCCCACTGCCTGTATTTTTAATGAGCACACTTCTTGTGATGACATCACAAGCCTCAAGCACGCCATAAAGCAGATGCACCTCAACGCCTGCGATATCATCGCCAAGAACTATTTCAAGAGTCTGCGCTTCGTCATCAGATGCCCACACTGCCGGAAGTCCCTTCAGAGCGTATTTTCCGTCTCTGATTTCATGACTCTTATAAAGAAGCTCAACACTCTCAGTGCCCTGTTCGTTTTTGATATCAAACGCAATATTTCTGAAATCGCCTGTGCCAAGAGTCGGATACTCCTGTGGCAGCGTATCAAGCGAATATGTACGGTTCATGCCTGCTGCGTAAGGATTGCCTGAAAAGCCTCTGTCAGCATATGTCAGCACATAGTCCATATCACATGTGCTTTTTGCTCCGTAGTACAGATGCAGCAGATAGCCAAGTCTGTCTATTTGCATCTGATATGTGGTGTGAGCTGTCTGTAAAGTAAAAATTTTCTTGTTTGGATTAAATATAATTGCCATAAAATCACTCCATATCATTGTTAAAATAGTGTTTAAAAATTATCCCTTGATTGCACCGTTTGCAACACCGTTTAATATCTGCTTCTGGCAGATTATATAGAATATAAGTATCGGTATCAAAGCCAGAATATATGATGCAAATGCCAGATTGTAGTTGGTTCCAAACTGTGTCTGGAAATTCAGCTGTGCCAGCGGCAGTGTATTCTGTCCTGTTCCTGACATGATGACAAGCGGTGTCATGACATCATTCCAGGTACCGAGTGCTGTCAGGATGGCTACTGTCGCATGCATAGGCTTCATCATAGGAAATACAACTCTCCAGTATGTTGTCCATGTGCTTGCGCCATCGATATCTGCGGCCTCCTCAAGTGCCATAGGGATATTTTTCAAGTATCCACTATATAATAATACATTCATTGGCATATAAAATACAAGATATAAAATGATAACTCCTGCCCTGTTTCCAAGTCCCATCTGCGCAGTCTGCTTTACAAGAGGCATCATGAGAATTGAGAATGGCACAAACATACCGCTTACAATGTAAAGATATATGAAACGGAAGCTCTTTTTCCTTGCCATGCCTCGTCCGATAACATATCCTGCAATCGAATGGATAAGGATTGCGAGAACAATGGTCACAATAGTGATAAGTAAGCTGTTTCCGAGAGAATGCCAGAAATCAGTCACCTTCATAGCCTCTGTGAAGTTTGAAAAGCTCCACTTTGAAGGGAATGAAAGAGCTCCTGCGACATCATTTGTCATCTCACTCGGTTTCTTGAAGGCAATGATAACAGCCATATACAGTGGGAAAAATACGGTTAAGGTTCCCAATATTAAAACGATGGTTAGTACCCAGTTTGTTTTTTGTTTTTTCATTATAACTGCTCCTCCTTCTTATTCATAATACCCATCTGGAATAGTGAAATAGCCACAATTACAACAAAGAAAATTACTGCGTTTGCACTCTGGAAGCCAAACTGTCCTCCATCCATACCATTTCTGTAAATCAGGTATGAGATTGACTCAGTGCTCTGCGCCGGGCCGCCCTTTGTCAATGACATAATCTGGTCAAATACCATGAGGAAGTTCTTTGTGCTGAGCACCAGATTGATTGTAACAAACGGCATAACGAGTGGAAATGTAACCTTCCAGAACTGTTTCCATTTGCCTGCTCCGTCGAGCATGCTGGCTTCGTAAACATCCTCAGGCACTGTCTGCAGTCCGGATATATAAATGATGGTATTCATGGCAACCGCCTGCCATACCCCGACAATCAGCACACCAATCCATGCATATTTTTCACTCGCCAGAATACTGTTTTGTAAGAAACCGATGTTGAAGGTATTTCCTACTACCGGCAGAATATATGTAAAAATAAAGCTGAAAATGTAACCAATAACCAGTCCGCCAAGGATATTCGGTACGAAATAAACACCTCTTAATGCACTCTTGCCGCGGATATTGCTGTTTAACGCAACCGCCATCACAAGGCTTAATACATTTACAAGTACGGTTCCTGCAATCGCATATTTAAAGGTAAACAGATAGCTCTTTCCGACTCTGGCATCGGTAAACAGGTCTGTATAGTTTCTAAGTCCGACATAATCATATGAGCCATAGCCCTTGTAGTTTGTAAAGCTGTAAATCACACCCTTTATCATCGGCAGTGTGTTAAATGCGAAAAATAAAACCACAACAGGTATCACAACTGCCCAGAATGTCTTGTCCCTATTTGACATTTTCTTTTTCATTTTGCATCCTCCTGTTCCTTCTGGTAATCCTGTACTTCACGAATCAGATCTCTGTTGTAACGCTCCCAGTCTGAATCAAATTTCTTTAAGAACTTTTCCTTTGCATTGTCACCTGTGTCAAGCAGATATGTCTGAATCATGGCATCCACGCTCATCTCACTTGGATAATGGTGATCCTGATAATCCGACATACGGTTGTCCTTTATATACTCCTGCATATCCTCCAGTGTATCCGGTATTGCGAAATCTCCATCCTTGCAGGCAATTCCGCCCTGGTCATCCAGATATGTCTGAATTGTCTCATCGCTGTACAGATATTCAAGCACCTCGTATGCTGCTTCCTTATTTTTGCAGGCCTTCATAACTGAAAACTGTAAATCTATTCCTGAATTTAACACATTGTCAGCCTCATTATCATTTGCCGGGAAAGTAAATGAACCGATATTCATATCAGGATTAACCGACTTAATCTGAGGAATAGCATAGCTTCCTATCGTGTACATGGCAGATTCACCTCTGGCAAAGGCTGTACATGCGTCATTGTAGCTGTAAGCATATGGATTGTCCTCTGCATAATCAAGCAATGTGCGTATCTTGTCGGCAACCGGAGAATATGCCTCCTCAAATGTCGTATTTCCCATATTTACCTGATTACAGGTGTCTGAATCACAAAGACCTACTGCAAGGGCATTCCACGGTGCCAGACAGGTCCATGTATCCTTAAAGCCCAGATACAAAGGAAGTGTTCCGCTTTCCTTTATCTCATCGCACAGTGCTGTAAACTCACTCCAGGTTGTAGGCACCTTCCAGCCATTCTCCGCAAACATATCCTTGTTGTAAAGTACTCCTGCTGCATTTGCGGCGTAAGGAAGTGCATAGGTGCCATCCTTTGGAATGAACTCAAGCTCCTTGTCCATATCCAGATATGCCTCTTTTACATTGTCCACTGCATCCAGATCTGAGATATCCTCAAACAAATCTGCATCCAGGAAATTTGAATAATTGATATCTCCACCTATTGCAATGATGTCCGGATAATCCTCACGGATGAAGCGTGTCTTTAAAATAGTCATCGCCTCATTCGGAGAGGAGATAGTCAGATGAATATCATCATGAGTCTCATTAAATTGCTTCTCAATCTTCTCAAAAGCCTTAACAGCCTCCGGCTTATAAGAAACCACCTCAATCTCAGTTTTTCCGTCCGCCCGCTTTTCATTTCCACATCCGGTCAGTCCTGTCGTGCACATTCCGAGTGCCAGCACAACCGCCATAGCCTGACAAATCTTTCTTTTTGCCATATTTTTTCACTCCTTTTCTGTTTTATTTGCTCTTTTTCCTGATAAACCGATTATAACATACCATTATGCATACAATAAATACCTTTATTTTTGCTTTTTTATACCAATATGCTATAAAACATGCTATAATTGCATATAATGTCGCATAAGGGTATATTTATAGTATTAATCAATAAGGAGTGACTCACATGGACAAGCTTTCCTTCAATATTTTTCCAAATGTAAATTTCATAGATTTGTGTATGTACCAGTTCGGCCACGAGCAGTGCGAACCGGGACACTCATTTGGTCCTGCCACAAGAAACCACTATCTATTCCACTATGTACTGTCCGGCACTGGCACTCTGATGGCCGATAATGCAAAGGGCATTACACAAACCTACAACATAAAAAGCGGGCAGGGCTTTCTGATTTTTCCCGGCCAGATAAATACCTATATCGCAGATGACAAACTTCCCTGGGAATACATATGGATTGAGTTTGACGGTCTGCGCGTCAAGGAGGCTCTCACCACAACAGAGCTTACCAAAAATAATCCTGTATATCACACACACTCAAAGGATATCCGCGAAAAGCTTGTTGAGGAAATGCTCTACATCACAAGGCACCCCTCAGAATCACCGTATCACCTGATTGGGCATATGTACCTTTTTCTGGATTATCTGATGCAGTCAGCCAAATCATCAAAACTCGTTCCAGGTGGGAAAATGAGTGATTTTTATATAAAAGAAGCGATGAATTATATCGAGCAGAATTTTCAGAATGATATATCAATCGAAGATATTGCCAGAGTCTGCGGCATAAACCGAAGCTATCTGGGCAAAATTTTCAAAAATTCCGTCGGACATTCACCTCAGGAATTTCTCATGAATTATCGTATGATAAAGGCCACAGAGCTTTTAAAGCTGACCTCCTTGTCCATCGCAGATGTTGGTTCTGCAGTTGGATACGAAAATCAGCTTCATTTCTCACGCGCCTTTAAAAATATCTACGGAGTGGCTCCGAGGGAGTGGAGGAACGAGCATAAATAAGCTCACTGTTCATCCTTCACAAATTCATTTACATTGTCAGGGGTCACCTTCTCATACGGCAGATAAACATACTTTTTATCCTCAAACTTTATGTTTTTCATGCTGCCCCCGGTGGCTGCCAGATAGGCAAGCTGAGCCATAGCCCTTGCCTGTCCCTCCTTGTCATTATAAACTGTTGCCGCAAGCTTCGACTGCTGCACTGCTTCAAGCCCATCGTCTGTGCCGTCCACTCCAAAAAATGCAGGTACATTCGACTCCGTCACACCAAGCTTTTCGTATGCGTCTATCGCTCCGAGTGCCATTGCATCGTTGTTTGCAATAACCAGCTCTATGCTGTTTTTATACTGACCTATAAGCTGTGTCATACGGTTCTGCGCCTGAGCACGATTCCAGTTTGCTATCTGACAGCTCAGCTTTTCTATCTGAAGACCGTTATTCTTCATGCTCTCTGTCACACTCTCTGTCCTGACGATGGCATCCTGATGCCCCATCTCTCCCTCCAGGATGACGTACTGTATCCTGCCATCACCGTTTTTATCCACACCCGGATTATTCTTTATATAATCGGCAATTAGTTCCCCCTGCATCTGACCTGACTGCTTTGCCTTGGCCCCGACATAGTACAGCTTATCCCAGCGATTTAAATCCTCATCAACCGGCTCCCTGTTAAAGAAAATAATCGGGATGTCATTCTCCATTGCAGCATTTATAATATGCGACAAATCTGTTCTGTCTGCCAGATTAATACACAGCACATTGCAGCCGTCCTCTATCATCTCCTGCACCTGGTCATCCTGTGCACGCTGTGAGCCTGCAGCATCCATGATTGTCATGCTGATATCGTATTTGTCTGTATCAAGACTTGCGCACTCCTTTTTGAAAGTTTCTATCAGCTCCCCGATAAATGTATCCTTCTGGTCATAGCAGGTCACGCCTATATATATCTGTTTTTTCTCGTCAACTCTTGTGTTGCTGCACGAGACAAATGACAATATCAGTGCAAAACACAGTATCATCATGGTATTTCTTATTCTGCTTCTCATTTATTGTTCCCCCACTACTGGCTGATTGCATACAAAAGCTTCTTGTTTTCTTCATCAAACAGATTTTTTCTGGTAAGAAGCTGGTAAGATACCGGCTTTTCCTCTACTGAATACTTTCTACTGCCACGCAGCATATCGACCAGCCCTACAACACTTTTGTATCCGGCAGCAAATTCATCAGGTGTGATAAGAGCCTCTGTCCAACCCGAATCGAGATAATATATGGCTTCTGTTGAGTTTCCTATCCCATATACCAGTGCACCCTGCAGATTATTATCAGAGGCTTCCTTTGCCGCCTCAACTACACTTGCATCATCTATTGCTAGAACTATGTCAACCTTTCTCTGTGACTGCAGATTTATTTTCTCCCCGGTATCCGAAACACCTGATACAATCCACATCACAACACAGCCGCTCTCCGCGAGAGTATCCTTTATGCCATCAATGCGTTTTTTACAGGCATCGGATTCAGTGTTTTCACAATAGATTCCTATTTTTTTACCTGAAAGTGTTCCGTTGTTGTCAGCAATAAGCTTTTGTGCCAGTTCCTCACCCATGCTGTACTGGTCAAACTCCACTGTATTTAACGACTTAAAGCTCTCGCTTCCCGCCTGGTCTCCGACTACCATTATCGGTGTCTTTTTATTTATCCGGATAAGTGTATTAAGGCTTTTTTCTTCTGTCATTTTTTCTGCTGTCGGCTTGAAAACGACCGCATCAGCTTTTTTGTTTATCTCCTGCTTTATGACATCAATTTCATCTGACATATTGTTCAGATTTTCCTTACTTATCATAACTACATCCACACCATACTCAGAGGCCGCCATTTTCATGCCATATTTAAACGCAGCACTGTGGCTTTCATCTACATCAGCCATCACAACTGCAATACGCTCCGGTTTCTCATTGAGCTTATTGTATGCGATAAAACCTATTCCTATCACAAGTAGTACTCCAAGCAGCAGCTCTGTTATGATGAAGTTTCTCTTATTCTTGCTCATATTTGTCCATTTATTTTTCACTGTCACTCTCACACCTCCCATGCAGCAAGGGAATTGTACTTACTTCATACTATATGATGCTCCTCAAATCGAAGTCTGTTTTCCTCTGAATAGACAATTGCCGGGATTTTGATCGTCACAACTGTTCCCTCATCAAGCTCACTTTCTATATGCAGGCCATAGCGCTCTCCAAACAGTATCTTTATCCTGTTATTTACATTGACAAGCCCCACTCCCGAGCCCTTCTTGTGAACCCTGTCCGTATTTGTCAGCAAAAGCGGAATTTCATTCTCCGGAATGCCCATTCCGTTGTCTGATACCGTTATGATGATATCCTCTCCCACTTTTTGGCCTCCGACCACTATCTCTCCGAAATCGTCCAGCTCTCTGATTCCGTAATTTAGTGCGTTTTCCAAAATCGGCTGAAGCACCAGCTTCACCGCACAGTAGTCCATTATTTCCTCGTCTACCTCAAAGCTCACCTCAAATTTGTTCTTATAGCGCACCTTCTGAATATTCATGTAGCTTTTTGCGTGCAAAAGCTCATCGCGTACAGTTATTATGGTATGTCCCTTCGACAGACTGATACGGAAAAGCTTTGCAAGCTGCGTAATCATAAACGAGGCCTCCTCGTTTTTGCCTCCTTCAATCATCCATGTGATGGAGTCAAGAGTATTGTACAAAAAGTGTGGATTAATCTGGCTTTGAAGCACATCAAGCTCGCTCTTTCGCCTCTCGTTCTGCTCCCATACAACCTTTTTCATAAGCTCATTGTTCTGCTTATATGAATTGCGTATAGAGTATCCCAGATGCCGTATCTCTGAGGAACCACCTACATAAATATCTGCTTCATTGCCATTCTCATACCTTTTCACAGAATCATCCAGCTTCATTATCGGCTTTGAAATATGTATAGATATCACTCTGTTTATCCACACAAACATCATAGCCATAATAATCATTATAACAAAAACAAACTGCTTCACATCCGCCATCTTATTGGTAAAGATGGAGTATGGCATCACACATACAAGCTTCCAGCCTGTGTAGCTGATTGTATCTACCATAATCTTACGATGCACTCCATTCAGATAATCATCATATATACTGTTTTGCGACTTTGCCGCAACCTCGCTGTTTTCCGGAACATCTCCATCAAACTGTATCTGATGCGGATGGTAAATAATATTGCCCTTTGCATCACACAGATAATAATACTGTCCTTTTCCCGAAGTATTTATCCTCTCAAGCATCCTTGATACACTCGAATAATCCATGTCCACAAGCAGCACACCCATCTGTGATTCTGAACCGGAAGTCAGCTCCACGGCACGGCTTGATGATATGACCAGATGATATCTCATAGAACCATCGTCAAACAGATTCTGTACATGAGGTGTTGAAAAATGTATATTTTCCATGCGCTCCATAGCTTCTATGAACCAGTCCTGTTTTGTCACATCCGGGTCCTCCTTCTGGGACACGACAGGCTCTGCAGCTATAAGGCTTCCATACTGATTATACATGGCAATACTGCGCAGATATTCCTTGTTTGATTCATAGAGCAGGCTCATGCCATCGTGTATGGTGTCAGACTGCTTTAAAATATCATTCTCCTTTATTACATAATAATACGCCGCATCCGAAACCTGCCTCATATTGACCAGATAGCTTTCCACACTGTCTATTGTCTGGTCCATCACCTTATGATTGCTCTCTATGATACTGTCCTGCGATGCATCGGCAAATTTTATATACATCACCACAACTGTGACAAGCATTATTGCAAGCGACAGCAGTGAGAATGAGAGCATTATTATGGATTGTATATTGCCTGGTTTATACCTTATTCTTCTCATACTCTGTCCTGTACCTGGATGGGGAAACCCCATACTTTCTCTTAAAAACATAACTGAAATAGTTCGGATCCGCATAGCCTACATTCTGGGCTATGACATAGCTCTTGTCGTCTGTCTCCACAAGCATTCTGGCAGCCTTGTCCATTCTGTAATCAGTCAGATACTCCACAAACGAGCTGCCGGTTTCCTTCTTGAACAGACTTGAAAAATACGAGTTAGATACTCCTAACTCCTTACATGTATCGTCAAGTCCAAGGTCCATACTTCTGTAATTCCTGTGCACATAATCCTTTGCACTGTCTATGAGTGACTTCTTGGAGTTGTATCTGGCATCAGCCATATCATCATGCAGCTTGCTTGAAAAATCCAAAAGCCACTGCTTGAGCACTACCGGCTCAAAATTGGAGAGCTCATTATAAAGCCTGCCTACACTTCCAGATATTTCCTGCGCATTTAGCTCATTATTGCTCATGAAGTGATATAGCTCACTGATCAGCTCCATTACTGCCACATGGTAGTTCTCAAGTGACTGCTGCGACATAAAATTGTGCTGCATATACGCTTCAACAGCCTGTCCCACATCCTCTATCTTGCCGATACAAATCATTTTAAATAAATATGACAGCTCATTTCCCTCATCGCCATCCTTTGATATACGTCGCTGTGGCTCAACCTCTGTCATGTTTATTGCCCTGTTGCTGCCATAAAGCACCCTGTAGGATACTGCCTCCCTCGCACTCTGATAAGAGCTCACCAGCTCTTGTATACATTCGCACACCTGTCCGATTCCGACAGTTACCTTTGCTCCCATTACATGATTTACATATTTGCAAAATCTGTCACACTCATCTGTCAGCTCAGAGATATCCTCCTGCTGCACAAGCTGGGCTATCATTACCGTATCACCGAGATAGTTAAAAATCCTGCCATTCCAGCGCTCCTTTAAATCAGCCTGTGCCTGTCTCTCTACTGACACTGTAAGCAGTCTGATATCCATGCCCTGCGGCATCTGACTTGCGGAGGTATGTATGATAATACAGCAGTAATATGGTCCCTCAAGGCTAATCTTATAGTCACTCATGTACCTGCCCAGCTCATTTTCCGGTATGCGTCCCTCGATAAGTGTCGTATAAAAGTTTGACTGCAAAACAGGCAGTGATGCTGCATAATACTGCTTCAATATGTCTGTGTTTTTCTTCTCGTTCAGCTCATCATCCAGCTTTGTCTTAAGCTTTTTGAATACCTCCGTGATTTCAGCCAGATTGAGTGGCTTTAAAATATACTCCTCTATCTCGAGATGTACTGCCTCCTTTGCATACTCAAAATCGTCGAAGCCTGTGAAAAGCAAGAGCTTCGTCGCAGGAAACCTCTGCCTGATGTTACTGCACAGCTCAAGTCCGTCCATGTAAGGCATACGTATGTCAGTCATCACAACATCCGGCTGCATGTCCTCCATCATCTCAAGCGCCTTGAAGCCATTTCCCGCATGTCCTACCACATGAAAACCAATCTGCTCCCATGATACCTTTCTCTCTATTACCTCTATTACATCCTCTTCGTCATCAACCAGTAATAATGTATACATTTTATTTCTTCTCCCTGCTATACCGGGTAACTATTCAGAACCACCCACGCACATTCGCAAAACCGCACGATACTCGTGCTTTCTCGCTGCTACGCAGCTAATTTTGCTCATATGTGTGGGGGTGGCTCTATTCGAGCCACCTTGAGAACAAGAAAATCTGCTGCTTACATGCAAGCATGACACATCAGCTTTTCTTATTCTCAGTGTTTCTGAATAGTTACTCTGTTTATATTATATTATACCACATCTGATAAATTCTTTTGTAGCTTTATATAAACAAAAGTGTAACTGTTAAAGCAAAAAGCAGAGATGCCACCATGACATCTCTGCTAATCATTTTGGAAGTATGAAAAAGAATTTTTCTTGCGATATTATTTCTTCTGAACGTATTTCAGACAGTCAAGTGTAACTGCTACAAGAATGATAATTCCTGAGAATACGAACTGAAGGTTTGTATCAATACCAAGGATTGTAAGAGAGTATGTGAGTGCTGTGAAGATACATACACCGGTTACAACACCTGATATCTTACCGATACCACCTGTGAATGATACACCACCAACTACACAGGCTGCGATTGCGTCCATGTCCCAGCCCTGTCCATAAGCTGCTGAGCCTGAACCAACCATTCTTGCACACTCAAGCCATGAGCCAAATCCATAAAGGATACCGGCCATAACGAATGCGCCGAGAGTTACTGCAAATACTGAGATACCTGAAACTGCTGCTGCCTCCGGATTTCCTCCTACTGCGTAGAGGTTTTTACCAAATGTTGTCTTGTTCCAGATAAACCATACAATTGCGATTGCTGCTACTGCCCAGATGATGATGGTTGGGAAACCATTTACCTTTGGAATAATCATGTTAGGGATAACCGGCTCAATAGCACCGAATGAAACTCCCTTTGTAGCATATGTTACGATACCGAAGATAACAAGCATGTTGGCCATGGTTGAAATAAACGGATGCATCTTAAACTTCGCTGTAAAAAATCCTGCAATACTTGTGAAGAATGTACAAAGCACGATACATGCAATTAATGCGATAACCACTCTTGCACCTGTAGGTACTCCTGTAAAGTCAAATATATGACCGAATACAGAGCCTGTATTGATACCCTGATGCATGATGATTGTGGCTGTTGTCATACCCATACCAACCATTCGTCCAACAGAAAGATCCGTTCCTGTTAAGAGGATAAGTCCTGCAACACCAAGTGCTAAGAACATTCTCGGTGAAGCCTGCTGAAGAATATTCAGTATGTTGTTGTATGTCAGAAGAGGTGTGCCCTTCTTTATCGGTGTTATGATACAAAGTGCTATGAATATAAGTATAATCGCAATATAGAGACCATTCTGTAACAGGAAGTTTCTCTTATTGAATGTATACTTGTAATTCTCCCATTTCTGAGCTCTTTTCTCCATAAATGTGAACTTTGAAAGACGAAGCATATCAATCAGGTGATACTTGTAGCTATATGCCTCATGCTTTTTGTCCTTGATCGTCTGATACTCTTTCTCGAGCTCAAGCTTCTCATTTGAAATACGATTCTTGTGTACGTAGTTTTCTTCCTTTATCTCGGTGCTGTCTGATGTCTTTGCAAGAGCAGCCTTGTGCTTTTTATCAAGCTCTGCCATTCTCTCATTATGAGCAGCAAGCGCCTCTGCCTTTTCCGCCTCACAGCTTGCCTTAACGGCATTGTAATACTTTGAATCAAAATTTTCCTTTAAATAACTTTCAGCCTTGGCGATGAGCTTTGAAATCTCATCCCTGTTCTTTGCCTCAACAGCCTTTGCCTTTGCAAGCTCTTTCTCGCAGGCTGCTATTTCTGACTCTTTCTCGCCCTTTGAAAGAGTTTTATCTCTCTTGATGCCTGCTATCGCTGACTGACACTCTACAACCCTTGTAGTTCCGTCTTTTCTGAGTGCATCAATTTCTTTTTGTATTCCACCAACATATTCGTCGATAGGCTGGCGCAGAGCACGCTCCTGCTCAGCCGTTAAAATCTTACTATTAGCCATATCCGTCTTCTCCCTTTATTATAGGTACTTTGCACTGAGTCTCAGCAACTCTTCCTGATTTGTTTCCTTTGTATTGACAATTCCTGAGAGCCGTCCGTTTGACATGACTCCGATACGATTTGTTATACCAAGGATCTCAGGCATCTCAGATGAAACTACAATGACTGTCTTACCCTGCTTTGCCATATTGATTATAAGCTCGTAAATCTCATATTTGGCACCTACATCGATACCTCTTGTAGGCTCATCCATCATGAATATCTGCGGTCCTCTTTCAAGCCATTTACCAAAGATAACCTTCTGCTGGTTTCCTCCTGACAGAGCCGAAATCATATCCTCCGGTCCCATACACTTTGTGTGCATAATCTTTATCTCATCAGAGGTGGCCTTTGTCATCTTGCTGTCTGAAAGTGCCGGTCCATTCTTATAAGAACCGAGATTTGCGATTGTTGTGTTAAAGGTGAGATTTCCCTTAAGGAAAAGTCCATTTGCTTTTCTTTCCTCTGTGATAAGTGCGAAGCCATAGTCCATAGCCTCCTTTGCACAGGTGAAATTCATAAGCTGGTTCTTAAAATATACTCGTCCCGCAGCTCTTGTCCTGATTCCGAAAATCGTCTCAAGAAGCTCTGTACGACCTGCTCCGACAAGTCCGTATAGTCCAAATATCTCCCCCTCATGCACATCAAATGTGATGTCCTGCAGATGTGGCTCGTACTTTGTCGAAAGATGCTGTATTGACAAGATTACATCCTTTGGTTTGTTGTCTACCGGAGGGAATCTGTTCTCCAGTACTCGTCCAACCATCGCTGCAATCAGTTCATTCATATTTGTTTCTTTTGTGCTCTTTGTCATGACCAGATTTCCATCTCTAAGAACCGAAATCTCATCACAAATCTCAAAAATCTCATCCATCTTGTGAGAAATATAGATAAGTGAAATACCCTGGTCACGAAGCATCCTCATCATCTGGAACAGCTTTTCAACCTCCTGTACCGTAAGTGATGATGTAGGCTCATCCAATACTATAACCTTTGAGTTGTATGATATTGCTTTTGCAATCTCACACATCTGTCGCTGTGATACTGACATGTTTTTCATCGGCTGCTCGAGATTAACTGTCATTCCCAGCTTTCTGAATAATTCAGACGCTTCTTTTTTCATGCGTCCTTCATCGATCATACCAAATGAATTGACCGGATATCTTCCGAGAAACAGATTGTCTACGACATTTCTCTCAAGACACTGGTTCAACTCCTGATGCACCATCGCTATTCCATTTTCCAGTGCATCCTTAGGACCTGAAAAGCTTACCTCTTTTCCGTCCAGATATATAGTTCCCTCGTCCTTCTGGTATGTACCAAAAAGACATTTCATCATTGTCGACTTACCGGCTCCGTTCTCCCCCATGAGACCCATTACAGTACCTTTTTTCACATCTAAATTGATGTGGTCAAGAACCCTGTTTCGTCCAAATGACTTGCTCATGCCACGAATCGATAAGATGTTTTCATTATTCTTATCGCCCATACTTCCTGCTCCTAACTCTATATTTGCTGTCGTCTGTATACACTTTATTTTGGGGAGAGATTTTTCCCTCCCCAACTAAGTGCTTTAAATACTTTTACTGGTTCAAAAGAGCTGTATAAGAAGCTGCATTATCTGTCTTAACCATGTTGATTGCGAATGCATCGTACTGGCTTGGATTTCCAAGTCTGTTTGTGATATTAGACTCTGTCTGTCCATCACCACCGATGTACTCAACATCAAGATTTAAGAGATCATCATACTTCTGTAAGAGTGGCTGATATGTAGAGCTTAAGAAGTTATCTGAAGCATTGTAGATATTCAGCCATACCTTCTTTGTAGGGTGCTTTCCTGAATCAAGCTGTTTTGAAACAGGTGCCCATACAACTGTTGAATCTGTGAAATCCTTGTAGTTATCTGCT
>OLBB01000131.1_pt1 | contig 18200 bp, 15 predicted proteins | sample 1607721 | NCBI WGS metagenome assembly OLBB01 (sample SAMN02674693, study PRJEB24791) | human gut metagenome, SKBSTL018 | isolation source: stool | host: Homo sapiens | place: USA | reverse complement strand
GGTCCCAGCCCAGCTCGTCCTCGAAGGTGGAGACGGCGCTTTCCGTCAGGGCGATGGAGCTGGTGACGGCGGCGAAAAGCACCAGCGTGAAGAAGAGGATGCCCACCACGGTGCCGAGGCCCATGCTCTCAAAGACCTTCGGGATGGTGATGAACATGAGGGCCGGGCCGGCCTGCAGGGTGTCCGGGTCGCCGCCCGAGAAGGAGAAGACCGCCGGAATGATCATCAGGCCCGCCATGATGGCAATGGCCGTGTCGAAGATCTCCACGTTCTCGGTGGACTCCTCGATGGAGACATCCTTCTTCATGTAGGAGCCGAAGGTGACGAGGATGCCCATTGCGATGGAGAGGGAGTAGAACATCTGCCCCATGGCGGTCACGACGGTCATCCAGGAGAAGTTGGAGAGATTCGGCACGAGGAAATACTTCACGCCCTCCAGCGCACCCGGGCGGGTGACGGAGTAGCCCGCGATGATGACGGACAGCACCACGAGAATGGGCATCATCACCTTGGAGACCCGCTCCACGCCGTTGCGCACGCCTGCAAAGATGATGGCAAGGGTGAAGATGGTAAAGATGACAAAGCATATCTCCGCCGAAGCGCCGCTGGAAATGAAGGCCGAGAAGTAGCCGTCTGTGGCCAGCTCACTGCCGTGGCCGCTGACGTAGTCGGCCAGATACCGGATGACCCAGCCGCCGATGACCGAGTAATAAGGCACGATGAGGATGGGGATGATGGCGTTTATCCAGCCGCCGAAGGAGCGCTCGCCCTTGCAGACGGCGGCGAATGCGCCCACCGGGCTTTTCCTGGTCATCCGGCCCAGCGCCGTCTCGGCCACGATCATGGTGTAGCCGAAGGTGAAGGCGAGGATGATGTAGATGAGCAGGAAAATGCCGCCGCCGTACTTTGCTGCGAGGTAGGGGAAACGCCAGATATTGCCGAGGCCTACCGAAGCGCCTGCCGCCGAGAGGACAAAGCCGATCTTGCCCGAAAAGGCGCTTCGCTTGTGTTGATTTTGGTTCATTAGATTCTCCTCTTTTCACAAATTTGAATAAGTCCAGTGTAACACTGCCGCAAGTGGGATTCAACAGATTTCCCGATAAAAACCGCGAAATGCATCGAAAGAATCGAACGGCAGCATTAAAAAATAAGCACAGAGGCCCAGAGACCTCTGCGCTTGAAGATGCAGATTCAGTCCACCACCGGCACATCCAGCCCGAATTCCAGCGGGCGGAAGCGGGGGCAGACATTCTCCGTGATGCAGATGACCGACGCGGCCAGGCGGCTGCCGATCTCACAGGACTGGGCCAGATTCTTGCCGTAGGTCAGGCCGATGACCGTACCGGCAAAGAAGGCGTCGCCTGCGCCGGTGGTGTCGATGACGTCCACCTTCTTGGCGGGTACGACGCCGCACTCGCCGGTGTGCTTGGCGTACACGGCACCCTGACCGCCCATGGTCACCACCATGCTGGGAATGTTGGCGCTGCGCACGTTGCCCGTGAGCACCCGGCACATCTCGTCCGGGGAGAGGTGGTCGTAGTCATCCGAGAACAGCAGCCCGGCCTCCTGCTGGTTGCAGATGAAACAATCGATCTGCTGCAAAAAATCCCGCCGCTCCATGGCAATGCTCATGTTGGAGACCACGGCAAACACCTTTTTGCCGTACTTTTTGGCGTAGCGCAGGGTCTGCTTCACCGTTTCTTTTTCGAGGTCCAGTTCCAGCGCAATGGAATCGCAGTCTGCAAAAATGTCGTCGCCCTGTTCTTGCAGAAGGCCGGTCAGCGGGGTGGTGTCCGGTCGCTTGGAGATGGCGGCGTGCACATCGCCGTCGTTGTCAAAAATGGCCAGCCATGTGCCCATGCCGTCCGGCTTTTTCTGGATAAAGCGGGTGTTGACCTTGTGCCTTGCCAGCTTGTCGATGACATCCTGTCCCATGCCGGTGTCATCCACCAGACCCACAAAGGTGGGGCGCAGCTCCACGTTGGCGATATCCTCCACCACGTTGCGGCTCACACCGCCGTGTACCTGCTCGATGCGTCCGGCGTTGCGCCCGCCGGGGATATAGGTGGAAAGGGGATAGCCCTTGATATCCACAAAAACAGCTCCGATGACTACGATGCCCATAAACGATAAACCTTTCTGACTTCAGTTGATTTTACCTGTAGATTTTACCTGTATTATACAGGAAGCAGACAAAAGATGCTATCCCTTTGCCGAAAAATATCTCTCGGTCACGCCCCCTTTCCGTGAAAAAGGGCTTCCGAAAAGTCCGCAGACTTTTCGGAAGCCCAAATAAAAAATAATTCTTCCTCTTACATCGCCGTGCGGGCGGTGCGCACCAGATACTCCATGGCCTGCACCGGATACTGCCCGGCGGCGGTCTCGCCGGTGAGCATCAGGCTGGATGCGCCGTCCAGTACGGCGTTGTAGATGTCGCTCACCTCGGCGCGGGTGGGTACAGCCCGGGTGTGCATGCTGTCCAGCATCTGGGTCACCACCATAAAGGGCACCCCGGCTGCCCGGCAGGCAGCCGAGAGCTGCTTCTGGCAGCGGGGCAGCTCCCACAGGGGCATCGCGTTGCCAAGGTCGCCCCGGGCAATGACCACCTCGTCTACCAGCGGCAAAAACTCCGGCAGCGCCTGCACGCCCGCAAGGTTTTCAATTTTGGCAAGAATTTTCAGTTGCGGTGCACCGGCCTCTGCCAGCGCCTGCCGCAGGTTGCGGATATCCGCAGCGCCGCGCACAAAGGGCAGCATGACCCCGGTAACGCCGCAATCGGCGGCGATGGCAAGGTTCTCCTTGTCCTCGGTGGTCAGGGTGGGCATCTGGATGTCTGCCCCCGGTGCTGCCAGACTTTTGCGGCTTTGCAGCACTCCGCCCCGCACTACGGTGCACACGAGTGCTTCCGGCTCTGCGGTGTCCACCCGCGCCAGCAGCTTGCCGTCATCCAGCAGCAACTCCTGCCCGGGCTGCACACCCTGCACCAGCGCGGCAGGGCAGGGGATGCCCTGCGCGCCCAGACGCACGGTCTGTCCGGCGGCCAGGGACAGCGGCTGCGGCAGACGACCGATGCGTAATTCCGGCCCCTGCAGATCAATGAGCAGCTTTTTGACCCCGGCTTTATGCAGCATCACCAGCCAGTCCTTGTGCGCTGCCAGCGGCCCGTGAGAAAGGTTCATGCGGATGCCGGTCATGCCGGCTTCCACCATCTGCTGCAAAAGCTTTACATCGGCACAGGCAGGGCCGATGGTTCCGTAAAAATCCATAATTCCTCCTGCAATTCACGTTTTCTTTCTATTGTAGCATGACCGCGCTGCAAAAGATAGCCCGGCGGCGCACAAAAAAACACCGGAAGCTGATGCAAAGCCTCCGGTGTCTTTTTATGATGCCTTATGGGGTTTACTGCTACACTTTGCACCGCCTGCGTTCAGTACAAAGCTTACAGCTCCCTCTATTTTTAAAGGTTGTACTTAGTTTACAGCATTTCGGGCGGTTCGTCAAGAGCTTTTTCCAGCTTTTGCCGGCAAAAACCGGAATATCACAACATTATCACAACTGCAGCTGGTGGTAGCACGCGCCCTCCATGGTCTTCCAACAGGCGGTGCTTCCCTCCAAGGTCATGTAGCTGTGGGCAGTGTTTTCCTTGGGGATGCTCACAGAGCCGGGGTTCAGGTAAAGGTTCCCCTGTCCAAAGTCCGTCCATGCGGGCACATGGGTGTGGCCGTGGAGCAGAATGTCCCCCGGGGCAAGGGGCGGCAGATGGTTCAGGTTGAACACATGGCCGTGGGTGATGTAGACCAGCCGCTGCCCCACCGGCAGCACGGCGTAATCTGCCAGCACCGGGAAATTGAGCACCATCTGGTCCACCTCGGCATCGCAGTTGCCGCGCACACACAGCAGCTTGGGCGCAAGGCTGTTCAGCAGCGGGATCACCTTTTTGGGGGCGTAGTCCCGGGGCAGGTCGTTGCGGGGGCCGTGGTAGAGCAGGTCTCCCAGAAACAGCAGGCGGTCGGCCTGCTCCCGTTCAAAGGCCTGCTGCAGCTGTTGCGCATAATAATAGGAGCCGTGCAGGTCTGATGCGATCATCCATTTCATATACAATGCCCTCCCTCAGAGCCGGTTTGCCTTATTGTAGCGCCTGCTGTAAAAATGGTCAAGTGATCACAAAAGTCATACTTTTGCACCAAAACCCCTTGACACGCCGCTGAGGATGTGGTATTCTGCTAAAGTTACAGCCCGCAAATGCGCAGGCTGCATATCGCGGACAGCTGCCGCGATCATAAAAAACGTGTGGATTTTTACAGCAACATTGCTACTTTTCGCCACACAATGACCTCACAAAGGTCATTGTGTGGCTTTTTTGTGCGCCGGAAACCGGCTGCAGGCCGGTGCTGCGCCTTCCACGCTTTGAACTTTTACAGATAGCAGGTGAAATTTTTCAATGAACGAAACTTTTATGAAGGAGAAGCCGGTGCTGCCGCTGCTGCTCTCGATGGCACTGCCCAACGTGGTCTCCATGCTGGTGAACAGCCTCTACAACATCGTGGACAGCCTGTTTGTGGCGCGCATCAGCGAGGACGCCATGACCGCGTTAAGTCTGGTGTTCCCCATCCAGAACTTTTCCAACGCCATTGCCATCGGCTTTGGCATCGGCATCAACGCCATGATCGCGCTGTATCTGGGCGCGGGCGACCGCGAAAAGGCCGAGATAGCTGCCACCCACGGTTTTGTGCTCAGCCTTGTGCACGGCGTGGTGATGATGGCGGTCAGCATCACCATCATGCCCGGCTTTCTGCGCCGCTTTACGCAGGACGAGGGGTTGATCGCTGCCGGTATCACCTACTCTACCATCGTGTTCCTGTTTTTGGTCGTGAACATGGTCTCGCTGGCCTTTGAAAAGATCTTTCAGGCGGTGGGCCGCATGAAGGTGTCCATGGTCGCCCTGATCACCGGCTGCGTGTGCAATATTCTGCTGGACCCGGTGCTCATCTTCGGGCTTGGGCCGGTGCCTGCCATGGGCATTGCAGGCGCAGCACTGGCTACCGGCATCGGTCAGGTGCTCAGCGTGGTGGTCTACCTTGTGGTCTACCTGCGCACCGAGCTGCCGGTACGGCTGCGCCGCAGCTGTCTGCGCCCGGACGCGGCGCTGGACGGCAGACTGTACGCCATCGGCGTTCCGGCCATCCTGAATCTGGCGCTGCCCTCGCTGCTGGTCACCTTCCTTAACGGATTGCTGGCGGCTTTTTCTCAGAGCTATGTGGTGGTGCTGGGCATCTATTATAAATTGCAGACCTTTTTGTATCTGCCCGCCAACGGTTTCGTGCAGGGCATGCGCCCCCTCATTGGCTATAACTACGGTGCGCGGGAGCACGCCCGGGTGAAAAAGCTGTTCCAGCTGACCCTGCTCATGAGCGCGGCCATCATGGCGGCGGGCACTGTCATCTGTCAGGTTGCTTCCGGGCAGCTGATGGGACTGTTCACCCAGAACCCCGAAACCATCGCCGCCGGACAGACTGCTTTGCGCATCATCAGCATCGGCTTTGTCATCTCGGCAGTCTCCACCACCGCCTCCGGTGCGCTGGAGGGTCTGGGCAAAGGTGCAGAATCGCTGGTCATCGCCCTGTGCCGGTACGTTGTTTTCATCATGCCGCTGGCTGCACTGCTGTGTAACTGGCTGGGCGCAGACGGCGCATGGCACGCCTTCTGGCTTACCGAGGTGCTGGCGGCAGTGGTCTCCGGTATCGTCTACCGCCGGGCGGTCACACATAAAAAATAAGAATTTCTGATAGGGGCGTTTCATAACGTCCCTATTTTTCATTGACACTACGGGAAAAGTACGGTAAAATAATTTTCGTGTTTTGACAAAAACTGTCAGTGCGCAAGATATTACAGAGGATGTGGAAGTATATGATCGAGACCATTGCCGCCGTCAATCAGGCGGTGAACAGCTTTATCTGGGGCATCCCCGCCATGGTGTGCATCATTGGCGTGGGGCTGCTGCTCAGTGTCCGCACGGGCTTTTTGCAGATCCGCAAATTCCCCTACGCCATCCGCACCACCGTGGGCCGGATGTTCCGCAAGCGGGACGCCTCGGACGGTGCCATGACCCCTTTTCAGGCGGTGTGCACCGCGCTGGCGGGCACAGTGGGCACCGGCAACATTGCCGGTGTGGCGGGTGCTATTGCCATCGGCGGCCCGGGTGCCGTGTTCTGGATGTGGTGCTCTGCGCTGCTGGGAATGTGCACCAAGTTTGCCGAGGTGACGCTGGCGGTGCATTTTCGGGAGCGCAGCGATACCGGCGAGTGGGTGGGCGGCCCGATGTACTATATTAAAAACGGCCTTGGCCGTCGCTGGCAGTTTCTGGCCGTGCTGTACGCACTGTTCGGCGTGCTGACCGTGTTCGGCACCGGCAACGCAACGCAGGTGAACACCATCGTGGCGGCAGTGGATACCGCCCTGCTGGAATACGGGCTTGTGGGTAATGGCTTTCTGCCCACCCTCAACCTTATCGTGGGCATCCTTGTGGCTGTTCTGGTGGCGCTGGTGCTGCTGGGCGGCATCAAGCGTATTGGCAGCGTAAGCGAGAAGCTGGTGCCCTTTATGGCACTGTTCTACATTGTGCTGTCGGTGGGCGTGGTGGTGCTCAACTTTTCCCGTCTGCCCTATGTGCTGGAATCCATCGTGGCGGGCGCGTTCAACCCCGCTGCCTTTACCGGCGGCACCATCGGCAGTCTGTTCGTCAGTATGCAAAAGGGCGTTTCCCGCGGCATCTTTTCCAACGAGGCCGGCCTTGGCACCGGCTCCATCGCCCATGCCTGCGCCGACACCAAAAAGCCGGTCAAGCAGGGTATGTTCGGCATTTTTGAGGTGTTTGCCGATACCATCGTCATCTGCACCCTGACCGCGCTGGTCATCCTGTGCAGCGGCACCTCGGTCAGCTACGGCGCAGCGGCCGGTGCAGAGCTGACCATCTCCGGCTTTACCACCACCTACGGCGGCTGGGCTTCCATTTTTACCGCTGTGGCGCTGTGCTGCTTTGCCTTTTCCACCATCATCGGCTGGGGTCTGTACGGCTCCCGCTTTCTGGTGTTCCTGTGCAAGAGCAACAAGGTGGCGCGCCCCTTCTTTGTGGTGTATGCTCTGGTAGCCATTCTGGGTGCTACCATGGACCTTGGCCTGTTGTGGAGCATCGCCGACACCTTCAACGGCCTGATGAGCATCCCGAACCTCATCGCGCTGCTGCTGCTTTCCGGCACGGTGGTACAGATGACCCGCGCCTTTTTTGAATCGGAAGGTTGAGCGGTATTCCCGTCCATAGTGGACAGAAACGCCGGAACGCGGTATACTGAGAAAAAACAACGGTGGCTATGCACCACAGGAGGTTCTAACGTGGAAAACTTTAACGAACTGCTGCAAAAGTATGCAGATTTTATCGTCCGGGTGGGTGTGAACCCGCAGCCGGGGCAGACTTTGATCATCAACTGCCCGCTGGAGGGTGCTCCGCTGGCACGGCTGTGCGTGCGCAGCGCCTACGAAGCCGGTGCGCGGGACGTGCAGGTGAACTGGCAGGATGACGCCGTTACCCGCATCCGCATGGAGCTGGGCAGCGAGGATGCACTGACCGACCACAAGGGCTGGCAGCTGCGCCGCTATCTGGACTACGCCGAGAGCGAGGGCGGCGTGTGCGTGCTGCATCTTATTGCGGACGACCCGGAACTGTTTGCCGGGCTGGACGGCGCTAAGATCAGCCGTGTGAACAGCGCGAACCGCAGCTTTATGCAGCCGTGGCGGGAGTACACCATGAACGACCGGGTGCAGTGGTCCATCGCCGCTCTGCCCGCAGAGCCGTGGGCAAAGAAGATGTTCCCGGAGCTGGATACTGCCGCCGCCATTGAAGCACAGTGGAAGCTCATTTTTGACACCTGCCGTGTGACCGGCGGCGACCCGGTAGGGGAGTGGCAGAAGCATCTGGACCGCCTGAACGAGCTGGGCGCAAAGATGAACGCCCTTGATCTGGAAAGCGTGCATTTTGAAAGCGCCAACGGCACCGACCTGACCGTGGGTCTGGCGGAGCAGGCTGTGTGGGAGAGCGCCGGCAGCAAAAACGAGAAGGGTGTGCCCTTCCTGCCCAACATCCCCACCGAGGAGGTGTTCACCGCACCCCATAAGGATAAGGTGGACGGCATCGTTTACGGCACAAAGCCCTATGTCTTTAACGGACAGCTGATCAAAAACTTCCATGTCACCTTCAAGGACGGCAAGGTAGTGGAGCACGGCGCCGACGAGGGCGCAGATCTGCTGGGTCAGCTGCTGGACACCGACGAGGGCGCACGCCACATCGGCGAGGTGGCACTGGTGCCTGCCTCCAGCCCCATCAACCGCAGCGGCAAGCTGTTCTACAACACCCTGTTTGACGAGAACGCCGCCTGCCACATCGCCTTTGGCGACAGCTACCCCGGCACCACCGTGGGCGGCACCGGCCTTTCCAAGGAAGAGCTGGCAGCCCGCGGCATGAACCACTCCTCCCTGCACGAGGATGTGATGGTGGGTGCAGAGGACAGCCGCATCACCGGCAAATGCCGCGATGGCCGCACTGTGCCGCTGTTTGAAAACGGCGTCTGGGTGCTGTAAAAATCCCCAAAGGGTGCGCAACGGCAAAAAAATTGCGAAAATGCTTGCATAAATCGCAAGAGTATGCTATATTCTAGTAGTACGATATAGTTTAACCTGAAACGTGGGCCGCAAGGTCCGCGTTTCTTGTTTGTTTGGAGGTTTTTTATGGCGAAGCAGTCTGGCGGCAACACCGCGCAGAGAGTGGAAGCGCTTGTCCGTCCCACGGTGGAAGGCATGGGTCTGCGCCTGTGGGATGTGGTTTTTGAGAAGGAAGGGCCGGACTGGTATCTTCGCATCCTCATCGACCGGGACGGCACCATGGATACCGACACCTGTGCTGAGGTGTCCCACGCACTGGACCCCATTCTGGACGAAGCGGACCCCATCGACCAGAGCTATTATCTGGAAGTGGGCAGCCCCGGCCTTGGCCGCAAGCTGACCCGTCCGGAGCACTACGAGGTGCTGAAGGGCCAGAAGGTGCGGGCAAAGCTCATCCGCCCCAACGCCGACGGCGTGCGGGAACTGTCCGGCATCCTGACCGGCCGCGAGGGCAGCACCGTGACGCTGGAGACCGAAAACGGCCCTGTGACCTTTGAGGTAAATGCAGTCTCCGGCGTGCAGCTGTGCGACGACGAGGATCTGTTCAACTGAAAATAACCGTCTCTGAGAGAGAAAAGAGAACAAAATATATAGGAGGAACCCGAAAAATGACAGCAGAGAATAAGGACTTTTTTGAAGCGCTCTCCATGCTGGAGCATGAGCGCGGCATCACCGCAGAGTACCTGATCGAAAAGATCAAGGCGGCTATCATCATTGCCGTCAAGAAGAACTATGAGGTCGAGGAGGATCACATCCGGGTGGACATCGACCCCGACACCGGCCGCTTTGACGTGGCACTGATCCAGGACATCGTGGCAGACGAGGACTGGTACGACGAGCACGCCGAGATCGGTGTGACCGAAGCACGCAAGATCCGCAGCAGCTATGAGGTCGGCGACCGCATCATCACCCCGCTCAAGACCCGCGATTTTGGCCGCATTGCCGCCCAGACCGCAAAGCACGTCATCCGTCAGGGCATCCGCGAAGCCGAGCGCAACCAGCAGCTCAGCGAGATCCAGTCCCGCGCACATGATATCGTGCAGGCTACCGTTACCCGCGTGGATACCGAGAAGGGCATCGTTGCGCTGGATCTGGGCAAGGGCGGCGAGGCTGTTCTGCCCCGCAACGAGCAGGTGCCCGGCGAGGTGTACACCGAGGGCGAGACCCTGCAGGTCTACATCGTGGATGTGGTCAGCACCGAGCGCGGTCCCCGCGTGATGATCAGCCGCACCCATCCCGGCCTTGTCAAGCGCCTGTTTGAGCTGGAAGTGCCCGAGATCTTTGACGGCACTGTGGAGGTAAAGGCCATCAGCCGCGAAGCCGGTGCCCGCACCAAGATGGCTGTCTGGTCCAAGGACCCCAACGTCAACCCTGTTTCTGCCTGCATCGGCGAGCACGGTGCCCGTGTGGCTGCTGTTGTGGAAAAGCTGGGCGGTGAGAAGATCGATATCGTCAAGTGGAGCGAGGATATCTCTGAGTTCATCTCCGCAGCCCTGAGCCCCGCCAAGGTGGTCAAGGTGGAGCTGCTGCCCGGCGAGACCCGCTCCTGCCGTGTCACCGTGCCCGACCAGCAGCTGAGCCTGGCCATCGGCAACAAGGGCCAGAACGCCCGCCTGTGCGCCCGCCTGACCGGCTACAACATTGATATCCGTCCCGAGAGCGGCTACTACGGCGAGGACGAAGAGCCCAAGAAGGACGCAGCAGACGCTGAATAAGCCCGGCACCATCTGCCGAAGGAGGGAAACCGGATGGCACAAAAAAAGATCCCTGCCCGCCAGTGCATCGGCTGCATGACCAGCCGCCCCAAAAAGGAGCTGGTGCGCGTGGTGCGCGCACCCAGCGGGGAGATCAGCATTGATCTGGTAGGCAAAAAGCCGGGGCGCGGCGCATATCTCTGCCCTGACCCGGACTGCCTGACCAAGGCAAAGAAGAAAAAGGCGCTGGAGCGCTGCTTTGAGCAGCCGGTTCCCGCCGAGGTATACGACGCGCTGGCTGTACAGCTGGCCGCAGCCGCAAAGGAGGCCGCAGCCGATGGCAAAAAAGAATAACGCCCCCGCAAAACCCAAGCTGCCCCCGGAGGAGGCGCTGTATCAGGCCGTGAGCCTGTGCCGCAAGGCCGGTGCGCTGACCATGGGCTTTGACGCCGTGGAGGAGGCCTGCGTAAAAAGCAAGGCATGGCTGGTGATGACCGCATCGGACATCAGCCCCAAGACCCTGCAGCGTTTGAACTACGCCGTGGGCGACTTGGTGGACGTGTTCACCATGCCGCTGACGCAGGATAAGCTGGCCGATATCAGCCACAAGCCCGTGGCTGTTTACGCGGTGACCGACCGCAACCTCGCAAAGCTCTGCTTCGACCGCCTGTCGGACTGCGGAGCAATCAAAAATGAGGAGGATATGAGCGAATGATCGTAAAATATAAAGTGAGTGACTTTGCAAAGGATCTGAACCTTTCTGCAAAGAAGGTGCTGGACGAGCTGGCTGCTATGGGCAGCACTGGCAAGAAGAACAGCTCCAATCTGGAGGAAAACGAACTGAACTACCTGCTGGAGAAGTTCAGCAAGGACAACAGCGTGGCAAATCTGGACGAGTTCCTGAACAGCGCCAAGGCTCCCAAGGAGGAGCCCAAGGCTGAGAAGAAGGCTGAGCAGAAGGTCGAAAAGAAGGCTGAGAAGAAGCCCGAGGCTCCCAAGGCCGATAAAAAGCCCCAGCAGCCCGCCGCAAAGGCCGAGCAGCCCAAGGCAAACAATAATAATAACAATAACGGCAAGCACGGCGACAAGAAGCCCGAGCAGCACAAGAAGCGCGAGGAAAAGACCGTTTCCTTCAGCGAGCTGGCACGCGAGACCGGCGCAAAGGCCACCGCTGCCCCCGCACAGGCAGTCTCTGTCCGCCGCGAGGACAATCAGGTCACTGTGGATACCCGCACTGTGGATATGAACGTGGATCGCTTCGATGCCCGTTACGATGATCTGGCCTCTACCAAGAACACCGAGAACCGCCGCAAGCCCACCCCGCAGGGCAACAAGCAGAAGTTCACCCAGCGCGGTCAGCGCCAGCGCCAGCAGTTCCAGAAGGGCAAGCGCGAGACCGAGTTCGAGCGTCTGCAGCGCATCCAGCTGGAAAAGGCCCGCAGCGCACAGCTGAAGGTGATGATCCCCGACGAGATCACCGTGGGCGAGCTGGCTGCCCGCCTGAAGCAGCAGGCCGGTAAGGTCATTGCCAAGTTCATGCAGATGGGCGAGATGCACGCCATCAACGATGTGATCGATTTCGATACCGCAGCTCTGCTGGCAGAGGAGTTCCACGCAAAGGTCGAGCACGAGGTGCACGTCACCATCGAGGAGCGCCTGTTCACGCAGGAAGAGGATGCACAGGAAGATCTGGTGGAGCGTCCCCCGGTCGTCTGCGTCATGGGCCACGTTGACCACGGCAAGACCAGTATCCTGGACGCTATCCGCAAGACCAACGTCACCGCAGGCGAGGCCGGCGGCATCACCCAGGCCATCGGTGCATATCAGGTCAAGGTCAACGACAGCCTCATCACCTTCCTCGATACCCCGGGCCACGAGGCATTCACCTCCATGCGCGCCCGCGGTGCCAACATGACCGATATTGCAGTTCTGGTCGTCGCCGCCGATGACGGCATCATGCCCCAGACGGTCGAGTCCATCAACCACGCCAAGGCCGCCAACGTCAAGCTCATCGTGGCCATGAACAAGATGGATAAGCCCACCGCCAACCCCGAGCGCGTGATGGAGGGCCTGACCAAGTACGGCATCATCACCGAGGACTGGGGCGGCGACGTCGCCTGCATCCCCGTCTCTGCGCTGACCGGCATGGGCATCAACGACCTGCTGGAGCGCATCGCTCTGGAAGCCGAGGTCATGGAGCTGAAGGCTAACCCCAACCGCCGTGCCAAGGGCGCTGTCGTCGAGGCTCGTCTGGACAAGGGCCAGGGCCCCATCGCTACCATTCTGGTGCAGAACGGCACCCTCCACTCCGGCGATGTCATCATCGCCGGTACCGCCGTGGGCCGTGTGCGTACCATGCGCAGCGACAAGGGCCAGTTGCTGAGCGATGCCGGCCCCTCCACCCCTGTGGAGATCACCGGCCTGACCGCCGTGCCCGAGGCCGGCGACCTGTTCGAGGCTGTTGAGGACGAGCGTCTGGCTCGTGAGCTGGCTGAGCAGCGCGTTGCTGCCGCCAAGGAAAAGCAGTTCTCCTCCTTCCAGAAGGTCACGCTGGATAACCTGTTCAGCCAGATGGCACAGAACGACATGAAGGAACTGGCCATCGTGGTCAAGGCCGATGTGCAGGGCTCTGCCGAGGCTGTGAAGCAGAGTCTGGAGAAGATCTCCAACGATGAGGTGCGCGTGCGCGTCATCCACGCCGGCGTCGGCGCCATCAGCAAGTCTGACGTCGATCTGGCCGATGCCTCCAACGCCATCATCATCGGCTTCAACGTCCGCCCGGACAACGTGGCCAAGGAAGAAGCCGCTGCCACCAAGGTGGAAATGCGTATGTACCGCGTCATTTACGACGCCATCAACGATGTCACCGACGCTATGAAGGGTATGCTGGCACCCAAGTTCCGCGAGGTCGCTTTGGGTGAGCTGCAGGTGCGTCAGGTGTACAAGATCTCCAACGTGGGCACCGTTGCAGGCTGCCGCGTGACCAGCGGCAAGATCACCCGCGACAGCAAGGTGCGCGTGGTGCGTGACGGCATCGTCATTGCCGAGGACGAGATCGCATCCCTGAAGCGCTTCAAGGATGACGCTAAGGAAGTGGCCGAGGGCTACGAGTGCGGCGTGACGCTGGAGAAGTTTGCGGACGTCAAGGAAGGCGACGTGTACGAAGCCTTCAAGATGGAAGAGTACCGCGACTAAGCAAAAACCGAATATATAACAGCTTCCCGGCAGAAAAGGCTTCCCCCGTCCGGGGGAAGCTGTCGAACGAAGTGAGACTGATGAGGGCGTATCTTTCGCAGGTGTGGAGCGTGCGCCCTCATCCGTCGTTCTGGCAGACAGATGCCGCCTTTCCCCGGGCGGGGAAGGGCTTTGGGAAGCTGCCGACAGAATTTGGAGAAAACTATGTCTCAGAAAAATATGGGCCGTCTTGCGCAGGATATGAAGCGCGAGGTCATTGCCATCATTGGCCGGCTGAAGGACCCGCGGCTGGAGGGCGGTCTGCTGACCGTCACCCGTTTGGACGTGACGCCGGATCTGGATGTGGCAAAGGTGTATGTAAGCGTGATGGGCCGTGCGGACGGCCCCAAGCCCGCAATCGAAGCGCTGAACCGTGCCGCAGGCCATGTGCGCACCGAGGTCAGCAAAAAAATGCACATCCGCAAGGCACCCCGCTTCATCTTTGTGGAGGATGACGGCGCTGCCTACGCCGCCCACATCAACGAGCTGCTGCGCAGCCTGAACGTGAACGGCGAGGAGGAAGCACAGCCTGCCGATACCGAACAGACCGAGGACTGACTGCCTTTGCGGAAAGGATGGATCATTGGATGACAGAACAACTGAATGTGCAGCAGATGGCGCAGCGCCTGCTGACTGCGGACAACATTTTGATTCTGTGCCACAAAAACCCGGACGGTGACACCATCGGCTGCGGCAGCGCCCTGTACTACGCGCTCAAAGCGTTGGAAAAAACAACGGCGGTGCTCTGCTCCGATACCGTGCCGTCCCGCTACGCCTTTACGAACCCACGGCTGTTCAAGGGTGAGTTCGAGCCCCGCACCGTGATCGCGGTGGACGTGGCAGGCTTGCAGCTGTTTGGCGAAAATAACGGTGTGCCGCAGTTTTCACGCCATGTGGACCTGTGCATCGACCACCACGCTGGCAACAACGGCTATGCCGATTTCACCCTTCTGGATGCCGGTGCCGCTGCGGCAGCAGAGCTGCTGTATCAGGTCATCGTGGAGATGGGCGTGCCCATCACCCCCCACATTGCGGACTGTCTGTACACCGGCATTGCCACCGACACCGGCTGCTTCAAGTTCTCCTCCACCACAGCCAACACCCACACGGTGGCGGCAAAGCTTATTGAAGCCGGCTGTCATGTGGAGGAACTGAACACCCTGCTCTTCGACACCAAGCCCCGTGCCCGCATGGAGGCCGAGCGCATCGCCCGCAACCATCTGGAGTACTATCTGGACGGCCGATGTGCCCTGATCTACCTGACACGGGACGAGATCCGGCAGAGCGGGGTAGACCCCGCAGATCTGGAAGAGCTGACCAGCCTGCCCATCAGCATCGAGGGAGTCAAGGTCGGTCTGACCCTGCGCCAGCAGCCCGGCGGCAGCTACCGCATCAGCGTGCGCACCGCAAAGGGCGTGGACGCCTGTGCCATTGCCCGGCGGCTGGGCGGCGGCGGCCACACCCGCGCAGCGGGCTGTGAGCTGCTGGGCGACCTTGAAAACGCCAAGAATGCGATCCTTGCAGAGGTGGAAGCCGAGCTGGACGCACCGCAGGAGGAAGCATGATGCAGGGCATCCTGATCGTAGACAAGCCCATGGACTGGACCAGCTTTGACGTGGTGGCAAAGCTGCGCGGCGTGCTGGGCACCCGCAAGCTGGGGCACAGCGGTACGCTGGACCCCATGGCCACCGGCGTTCTGCCGGTGTTCTGCGGCGGTGCCAGCAAGGCGGTGGACCTGCAGCTGAACCACGACAAGACTTACCGCGCCACCCTGCGCCTGGGTGCACGCACCGATACCGGCGACAGCACCGGCACGGTGCTGGAGACTGCACCCGTCACCGCCGGAGAGAAGGAACTGCTGGCTGTGCTGCCGCAGTTTATCGGCCCGCAGATGCAGGTGCCGCCCATGTACTCGGCGGTCAAGATCAACGGACAGCCGCTGTATAAGCTGGCGCGCGAGGGCGTGACCATGGAGCGCAAGGCGCGCCCCATTGAAATCTACGGCATCGAGTACGGCGGCAGTCCGGCAGAAAACGAGTATGTACTGACGGTGCGCTGCTCCAAGGGCACCTATATCCGCACCCTGCTGGAGGATATCGCCACCGCCATGGGGCAGAAGGGCACCATGAGCGCGCTGCGCCGCACTTCTGCCGGTCTGTACACCGAAGCAGATGCCCACACGCTGGAAGAGATCCTTGCAGCAAAGGAGCAGGGAACTGCCGCGCTGGAAGCACTGATGCTGCCGGTGGAAAGCGTGTTCACCCCGCTGCCGCTGCTGATGGTGGAGCCATGGGTGGAGCAGCACCTGTACAACGGCTGTCCCACCAGCCGCTACCCCGCAGCAGACGGACGCTACCGGGTGCGCAATGCCGCCGGGCAGTTCCTTGGCCTTGCTAACATTACCGGCGGGGTGCTCCGGGTGGAAAAACTGTTCGTGGAACGTAATTGAGCAATAAAGGAAACAAGACCCATGCAGATCATTTCTCAGTTTGCCCCGCTGCCGCTGGCACGGCCTGAAAAAGGCACCGCCGTGGCCATGGGCTACTTTGACGGCATCCATATCGGCCACCGGGCGGTGATCGAAGGGGCGGTACAATGGGCAAAGACCCATGATGCAGCTCCGGCGGTGTTCACCTTCCGCCTGCCGGTGGAAAATAAAATGAAGGGCAAGCGCCTGCTCTCCACCGAGGACAAGCACGCCCTGATCCACAGTCTTGGGGTGGAGTATTACCTCACCCCGGACTTTGAGGCGATCAAGGCACTGAGCCCGGAGGAGTTCGTGCGCGGCATCGTGGAAAACTGCCACGCCCGGGCGCTGTTCTGTGGCGAAAACTTCACCTTTGGTGCAAAGGCTGCCGGTACGCCGGAGCTGCTGCGCACCCTCTGTGCCCCTCTTGGGGTAGAGGTAGTGGTGGTGCCCATGGCTCAGTTTGAGGAAAAGCCGGTGTCCTCTACCCGCATCCGCACCGCGCTGGAGGGCGGGGACATCCCGGCCGCCAACGCCATGCTGGGCATGCCCTATGCCATCCGATTTGCGGTGCAGCACGGGGCAGGGCTGGGGCACACCCTCGGTGTGCCCACTATCAACCAGCTGTACCCGCAGGGCTTCCAGATGCCCCGCAGCGGCATTTATATCACCCGCACCTGCATCAACGGGGTGTGGTATCCCTCGGCCACCGGTCTGGGCAGCCGCCCTACCGTGAACGATGATGCCACCAAGGTGACCTGCGAGACCTTTATCCCGGGCTTTTCCGGTGACTTGTACGGCACCGACCCGGTGGTGGAGTTCCACGCTTACCTGAGCCCCAGCAAAAAGTTTGATACGCTGGACCAGCTGCGGGACTGCATCAACGATGCCGCTCGCCGCGCACAGGAATATTTTGCATAACGCATCAACAGCGGAAAAATTATTTTTATTTGGGGTCGAGAAACGCCTGTGGGCGTTTTTCGACCCCTTTTGTCATGAAGGAAAACAGCATTTCCGGCGTCTGCGGGCAGAAAAAACCGCACTTCGGGCAAAATAGACACATTTCCGTGCAACAACGGCAAATGTTTGTTAAACAATTATCTATCTCATATCCTTGCAATGCGCGCAGTTTTTGTTTATAATAGTAGCTGTACGGGGCAACGCCCCGATTGTGAGCGAGACTCTGGTTCAGAATTATAACTTGAGAGGAGTTTTTACCATGGGTTTAGGTAAGAAGACGATCGACGATCAGAACTACTGCGGCAAGAAGGTGCTTGTCCGCTGCGATTTCAACGTCCCGATGAAGGACGGTGTCATCACCAACGAGAACCGCATCAACGCAGCACTGCCCACCATCCAGAAGCTGGTCAACGATGGCGCTAAGGTCATCCTGTGCAGCCACCTGGGCAAGCCCAAGAACGGCCCCGAGGCAAAGTTCAGCCTGGCACCCGTTGCTGTGGCTCTGAGCGCAAAGCTGGGCAAGACCGTTGTGTTTGCTGACGACGACAACGTTGTGGGCGAGAACGCAAAGGCTGCTGTGGCTGCCATGAACAACGGCGACGTCGTTCTGCTGCAGAACACCCGTTTCCGCAAGGAAGAGACTAAGAACATGCCCGAGTTCAGCGAGGAGCTGGCTTCTCTGGCTGATGCTTATGTGGACGATGCCTTCGGCAGCTGCCACCGTGCACACTGCTCCACCGCAGGTGTCACCGACTACATCAAGGATACCGCTGTCGGCTACCTGATGGAGAAGGAGATCAAGTATCTGGGCAACGCCGTCAATGACCCCGTCCGTCCCTTCACCGCTATTCTGGGCGGCGCTAAGGTCGCTGATAAGCTGAACGTCATCTCCAACCTGCTGGAGAAGGTCGATACCCTGATCATTGGTGGCGGCATGGCTTACACCTTCGTCAAGGCTCAGGGCTACGAAGTGGGCAAGAGCCTGTGCGACGACACCAAGCTGGACTACTGCAAGGAAATGATGGCTAAGGCCAAGGAGAAGGGCGTCAAGCTGCTGCTGCCCGTGGATGCAGTCTGCATCAAGGACTTCCCCGATCCCATCGACGCTCCTGTGGACGTCATTTCCTTGCAGT
>OLBB01000127.1_pt1 | contig 18398 bp, 19 predicted proteins | sample 1607721 | NCBI WGS metagenome assembly OLBB01 (sample SAMN02674693, study PRJEB24791) | human gut metagenome, SKBSTL018 | isolation source: stool | host: Homo sapiens | place: USA | reverse complement strand
GGTAAGGCAACGGACTCTGACTCCGTCATTTCAAGGTTCGAATCCTTGTGGGCCAGCTAAAGAGAACTTCGATAGAAGTTCTCTTTTTTTCTTGTGTAATAATGCGATTTGTTATAAAATAAAAACGTGTATGACTTAAATAGTTATAGAAGGATGGTGTGATATGAACAAGAATTTTTTAAGAATTATTAATCTTATAGAAGAACTCGGCTCTGAAAAAAAGACACCAATTACTATACAGCAATACCAGGATATCATTAATAAAAGCTCAAATCTTTGGATGTCCAATGGTGTGGATGAAGCGTTTAGATTTATCAGAAGTTACTTCAATTTTATAGACTAGAGGAATTAGATATGGCTTTTTCATTTGACAGCAGAATACGTTACAGCGAGGTGGATTCGTCATGCAGACTGAGCCTTACAGGGCTTACCAATTATTTTCAGGACTGTAGTGTGTTTCACTCACAGTCACATGATGTGGGAATCAGATTTCTTGCGGACAATCATATAGCATGGGTACTTTCATCATGGCAGATATGCATAAACAGACTTCCACTGCTTAATGAACAGGTAAAGATATCCACATGGGCATATGGTATGAAGGCGTTTTACGGTTACAGAAATTTCACGCTTGAAGATACAGGCGGCAGCACACTGGCATATGCCAATTCTGTCTGGGTGCTTGTTGATACACGAACCGGCAGACCGGTGAAGGTGCCTCAGGAGTTTGCGGATACATACGGTCTTGAGCCGCAACTTGAGATGGAGTGTGCAAAGCGCAAGCTTCATATTCCTGATGATATGGAGAAAAAGGGTGAGATTGTGGTTCCTCAGTTTTTTATAGACAGCAACCATCATATGAACAATGAGAAGTATGTTATGCTGGCGCAGCAGCTTCTGCCGAATGATTTTGAAATATCTGAGCTTCGTGTGGAGTACAGAAAAGAAGCAAAGCTTGGTGATACAGTTATATCATACGTGAAGTACACATCAAAGAGTGTGACAGTGGTGCTTGCGGATACGGATAAAAAACCGTATTCGGTTGTGGAGTTTTTGAGTAAGCCGGTACCGGGAAAATAATTATAATTCCATTATTTAACAACGATACAGTTTTGATACAGAAAGGACGGAAAAACATGAGATTAGGAGAATATCAGGAGCTTGTATGTGTAAAGAAGGTTGATTTTGGCATATATTTGTCAACATCTTCGGCTTCGGAGGAAAGGGTACTGCTTCCGGCAAAGCAGATTCCGGATGGAGTAAAGCAGGGGGATAAGCTTAAGGTCTTTGTATACAAGGACTCTAACGACAGACTTATTGCTACGACAAACGAGCCAAAGCTGACACTTGGAGGTTTATCAGTGCTTACTGTCAAGGAGGTGACTAAAATAGGGGCGTTCCTTGACTGGGGGCTTGAAAAGGACCTGTTTCTTCCTTACAAGGAGATGGTCAGAAAGGTCAGCGCCGGAGATGAGATACTTGTTACATTATACATAGATAAAAGCCAGAGGCTTTGCGCTACCACAAAGGGTATTTACCATATGCTGAGCACCGATTCGCCATACAAAAAGGATGATATGGTTTCAGGCCGAGTGTATGATTTTAGCGACAATTTCGGTACATTTATCGCTGTGGATGATAAATATTCAGCCAAGATACCGGTTTTTGAGAATGCCGCTTATCTGAAGCTTGGAGATGTGATAGAGGCAAAGGTCACTGATGTCAAGGCGGATGGCAAGCTGGACCTGACAATGAGGGAAAAGGCATATATTCAGATGGATTCCGATGCTGAAAAGCTCCTTGAGCTGCTTGATTCATACGCAGGTGTGCTTCCATTTTCGGAAAAGGCAAGCCCGGAGGTAATCAAGAGAGAAACAGGACTTAGCAAAAATGCATTCAAGCGTGCAGTTGGTCATTTGTATAAGGAAAGAAAGATTGATCTAACAGATGGCAAAATCCGTCTTAAGAAATAACAGTCTTTTTAATAAATTTTAACAGGAAAGAAGGGCAATAACATGAAAAACGTTATCAGTACAGACAAGGCACCGGCAGCAATCGGACCATATTCACAGGCTATCGAGGTAAATGGTATGGTATATACTTCCGGAGTGATACCGGTAGTTCCGGAGACCGGTGAGATTCCTGAGGGCTCACAGGCACAGGCAAAGCAGGCATTTACAAATCTGTCACATCTGCTTGAGACAGCAGGAACAAGCATGGACAATGTGGTAAAGACTACAGTTTTCATCAAGGAGATGAATGACTTCGGTGCAATAAATGAGGTATATGCCACATTTTTTAACGGAGCATACCCTGCAAGAAGCTGTGTTGAGGTTGCAAGGCTTCCAAAGGATGTAATGCTTGAGGTTGAGGCTATTGCTGTAAAATAAAATTATTACATAAGTATTTCGTGTGACATAAGTCCTGTTCGTTGGAAAAAGTCAAGATTTTCTTAAGAATTCACTAAGAAAACGTTGACATATATATGTTGCTTTGTTATAATGACAAAGTAATATTTGTAACAAATTCGTAATAACTGTTACAAATTCATACAACGGAGGGTAAAATGAAAGTAAATTATGTGAAACTCACAGCCGGAGTGCTTACAGGTTTTATGGCTCTGTCCTCAGTGCCATATGCAGTATATGCGGCTGGACCTACTGCAGGAGTAGCTAGTTATACATCAGATATTGTTAGTACATCAAACACTCTTACAGCGGGTGTTACATCTATGTTGACAGATGTAATGTTAAAAGGTGATGATACATCAGAGACTGCAACAGATGTTGCGGCAACAGATGCCGAGCCGGTTAAATCAGCATATGCTGATACAGCGGTTGCACAGGTTAGCGACAGCGTTAATATACGTGCGAGTGCAGATGAAAACAGCGAGTCTCTTGGAAAGCTCTATAACAATGGAATTGGAACAGTACTTGAGACAACCGATAACGGATGGTACAAAATCCAGTCCGGTTCAGTAACAGGATATGTAAAAGGCGATTATGTTGTAGTTGGTGACGATGCACTCGTACAGAGCGCAGGACGTCGCGTGGCAACAGTCAATACTGAGACACTCAAGGTTAGAACAACAGCATCTACTGATGCAGAAGTACTTGGTCTCGTGTCCGGAGAGGATGATCTCACAGTTGTGGATGAGTCAACAGACGGATGGGTAGGTGTATCTACAGCAGACGGTACCGGATATGTATCTACAGATTATGTGACACTCGATACAGAGTTCACTTATGCTGAGTCTAAGGAAGAGGAAGCAGCAAGACTTGCCAAGGAAGAGGCAGAACGTAAGGCGGCTGAGGAAGCAGCTAGAAAGGCTGAAGAGGCAGCTAGAAAGGCTGAGGAGGCAAAAGCAGCCAAGGCAGCAGCAAAGAAGTCTTCTAAGTCTTCAAGCAAATCATCAAGCAGTTCTTCATCAGAGAAGAGCTATAGCGCACCAAGTGATTCAAACGGACAGGCTGTTGTTAATTATGCATCACAGTTCGTTGGCAATCCTTATGTTTACGGTGGCTCAAGTCTTACAAACGGAACAGATTGTTCAGGATTTGTAATGTCAGTTTATGCACAGTTTGGCATCAGCTTACCACACAGCTCATCAGCAATGAGAAGTGTTGGATACGGTGTGAGCACAAGCGATATGCAGCCTGGAGATATCATCTGCTATAGCGGACATGTTGCTATCTACTGTGGTGGAAACACTATTGTACATGCAAGCAACCCATCAGACGGTATCAAATATACATCACCGGCTAACTACAAATCAATCATTGCAGTTAGAAGAATTTTCTAATAAATTCATGCCGGATAGGTAAATATGAATCTATAAAGACCTTCATCTCATCGAGATGGAGGTCTTTTTTACATATAGAAACTTTATTTTTGTTTATGATATTTGAAATAAGTGGCCTGTATGATATACATATATGCTTAAAAACGGGACTAATTTAAACAGAATGGAAAACTGGGCTGTCAAGCGTAATTTTTATCACATATATCAAAATAGCAACATGCACAAAAAAGTGGATATGCTGAACCCGGTAAATTCGGATTGGGGATAAATGTGGATAACTATCAACAAAAGTAAACCTCAAAGTGCCTTAAAAATGAGTTATGCACGGAGTTATGCACATTATCCACATTTTTGAATGTGAGCAAAAGAACAACTGTTTTGTAAAGTTCTGATAAAGTTGCACTAAATTAGTAATATTTCGGAAATAATATTGACATTTTAATTGTAAATAATAGTATTAAAATACTTTATAATTGTCGGACAACTTGAAAAGTGTTGATTATGTAAGTTAATTTTGTTATACTTCAAATTATGATTAAAAAGATAGATATTGCAGGGCTACAACTTGATAACTATACAGTACGCGAGATGATCATGAGAGTCGACAGGCGTATTTCAGAGAAGATACTCACTACAATAGAGGAAGTGAATATGGATACGCTGGCATTGGCGGAGTTTGATGAAGAGGTGAAGCAGTCACTGGAGGCATGCGATTATACTGTCATTGCGGATGAAGGCATACTAAGGGCGGTATCGGCAGATACCTTGCAGCGCCGGCATGAGATAGAAGATCATGACTTCTTTTATGAGCTTTTTAAGAGGCTTGAGAGAAATGATAAAAAAATCTTTGTGATTGCAGAGTCGCAGAAAGCTGTTGATGAGGCTGAGGAATTTCTGCTTGGATTATTTGATAGAGCGCGAATATCCGGAAAGGGTGTTCTTGATGACTCACCGGGATGCAGCGAAAACCTTGTCAATGAAATTAACATCGTTTCACCTGATGTGATTGCATCATTTCTTCCGTCTCCGGCACAGGAGAAGTTCCTTTTACACAACAGGGAAAAGCTGTTGATGAACCTCTGGTACGGAATCGGAAATAATAAGTTCATGGGGAAAAAGCATGGATTTATTGGAAAAATAAGAAAAATGCTTGATGTGAAGCGCCTTACGCATCTTATCAACACCTATGAACATAGACAAAACAGTTCGATATAGTTAATTCTTATAACAATAGAAGAAAAAATAAGAGGAAATGTGTAAAAATTGTACATTTACCTCTTTATTTTTTTGTGCGAATGTATTAAAATAATAGCAAGTATTTATGCAATTAGTTATAAAGTGACTGTGAGGGCAATGCACAGTTACAAAAAGGGGAGAAGGAGAACGATTTATGATTTCCAATCAGATACTTCAAAATACAATTGATGGCCTTAAAGGAATTACGAGAACCGATCTTTGTGTGATAGATGTTGAGGGCAAGATTCTTGCAGCTACATTTCCGAACGCAGAGGCGTTTATAGAGCCGGCACAGGCCTTTGTTGCATCACCGGCAGACAGTCAGGTGATCAATGGATGCCAGTTTTTCAAAGTCTTTGATGATCACCAGCTGGAATATGTGCTTTTAGCGTATGGTGACAGCGAGGATGTCTATATGATAGGCAAGATTGCAAGCTTCCAGATTCAGAATCTTCTGGTTGCATACAAGGAGAGATTTGACAAGGATAATTTTATAAAGAATCTGCTTTTGGATAATCTCCTTCTGGTTGATATATACAATCGCGCGAAGAAGCTTCACATTGATATTGAAGTGCGACGTGTAGTATTTATTGTTGAGACAAACAGGGAGAAGGACGGCAACGAGCTTGAGAAGATCAGAAGTCTTTTCGGCGGTAAATCAAAGGATTTTGTTACAGCTGTTGACGAGAAGAATATAATAGTAGTGAAGGAGCTGGCAGAAAACGAGACCTATGATGATCTCAGAAAGACAGCCGAGGTGATTTTGAATCTGTTCAGATCCGAAGCGGATGGGGTGCATATTGCATATGGTACTGTTATCAATGAGTTGAAAGAGGTGTCGCGCTCATATAAGGAGGCCAGGATGGCTCTCGATGTCGGAAAAATCTTTTTCGAGGAGAGGAATATTATAGCATATTCCCAGCTTGGAATAGGCCGTCTGATATATCAGCTCCCGATTCCTCTATGCAAGATGTTTATCAAAGAGATATTCGATGGCAAATCCCCTGACGATTTTGATGAAGAAATATTATCTACTATAAATAAGTTCTTTGAGAATAGCCTGAATGTATCTGAGACTTCAAGACAGCTCTACATTCACAGAAATACTCTTGTATATAGATTGGACAAGCTTCAGAAAAGTACAGGACTCGACCTTAGAGTGTTCGAGGATGCCATCACATTTAAGATTGCCCTTATGGTAGTCAAATATATGAAATATATGGAATCAATGGACTATTAAGGAGAAAGTAATGATTAAACTTGAACATGTCAGTAAGGCATATTCTGCAGGTATACCTGCTCTCAATGATGTCAATCTGGAGATTGATGATGGAGAGTTTGTTTTCGTATGCGGAGATAGCGGATCCGGCAAATCCACTTTGATTAAGCTTCTTTTAAAGGAGCTTGATCCTACAGACGGAACGATTACTGTTGACGGAAGGAATCTGGCGCGCATTCGCCACAAGCAGGTTCCTAAATACAGAAGAAATGTTGGAGTCGTTTTCCAGGACTTCAGATTATTAAAGGATAGAAATGTTTATGAAAATGTAGCTTTTGCACTCAAGGTTATCGGTGCATCCACAGTTGTTATTAAGAAAAAGGTGCCACAGATGCTTTCTATGGTAGGGCTTGCTGCAAAGTACAAGTCAAAGCCGAGGGAGCTTTCGGGAGGAGAGCAGCAGAGAGTAGCTATTGCAAGAGCTCTTGTCAATGAGCCGAGCATGCTGCTGGCTGACGAGCCAACGGGTAATCTGGACAATAACAATGCGTGGGAGATTATGAAACTGCTTGAGGAAATCAACGAGAAAGGCACAACTGTTATCGTTGTAACTCATAATCTTGAGATTGTTAAGGTTATGAAAAAACGTGTTATCACTATAAAGAAAGGTCTTGTTGTATCTGACAGCAAGGATGGTGATAGTGATGAGGATTAATACGTTATTTTATTCAATTAAGCAGGGATTTAAGAATATTTTCAGAAACAAGATGTTTTCACTGGCATCCATAGCGACAATGGCAGCCTGTATTTTTATGTTTGGTCTGTTTTATATAGTTGTGACGAACTTCTCAAGCATGGTTAAGACAGCTGAGGAGGGTGTTGCTGTCACAGTGTTCTTTAATGAGGGCACTACAGAGGATGTAATAAAAGCGGACAAGGCTCAGATAGAAAAGAGGGCTGAGGTTGGCAAGGTGGATTATCAGTCAGCGGCCGATGCATGGAGTGATTACCAGAAGGAGTATTTTGAGGGCTACGATGACGCTGCAGCTTCCTTTGGTGATGATAACCCTCTCAGTAATTCAGCAAATCTGCAGGTTTATTTGAATGATGTCTCTGCGCAGCAGACTCTTGTCAACTATATCAAGGGGCTGGAGGGCGTCAGAAAGGTAAACCAGTCGCAGGATGTGGCCAATACACTGACCGATTTAAATAAGCTTATCAGCTATGTATCGGGAGGTATCATTCTGATTCTTCTGTGTGTTGCGATTTTCCTTATAAGCAACACAGTTACTACGGGTATTGCGGTCAGACGAGAGGAAATAGCTATCATGAAGCTTATCGGAGCGACGGATTTTCTTGTCAGGTCTCCGTTTGTGGTAGAAGGTATTCTCATTGGACTGATAGGATCAGCGATTCCTCTGGGATTGCTCAGTGTCATGTATGGAAGGATTTGTGCATATATTGCTAATAAGTTTAGTTTTATAGGAAATATGATGACATTTATCCCGACAAAGGAGATTTTCTCTACACTTGTACCGGTGGCGCTTATACTGGGCGTTGGAATTGGCTTTTTGGGAAGCCGATTCACAATTCGGAAACATTTAAGAGTATAATAATTATGACGGCCTGGCTCCGATCGGAGACAGGCTGTTTTAAGTTCATATCATAATATAGAGAGGACAGGACTGAAATGGATAATTCAAACAACAACGGCTTAGAATACGATGATAATTCAGATATGAGCGATAAAAAGCCTCATAGAAAAGGCTTTAGAAATGGGTTCGGTGTCGGGATTGCTACAGGTATAGTGACCACCATTGTGCTTGGATTGATTGTGCTCTTTGCATACACAATGATTACAGGCAGGAGCGTGCATACCGTTGCAAAAAGCGCAGATGTGCTTGACGACAAGACCGTGCAGAAAATCGATGAGCTAGCGAACTACATAGATGAGTACTACTATGAGGATTACGATAAGGATGATTTGGAAAACGGTCTGCTGCATGGTGTGATGGAGGGGCTGAATGATCCTTATTCGGTTTATTATACCGCAGATGAGTATAAGGAGCTGCAAATCAGCACGACAGGCACTTATTATGGTATCGGGGCTGCGTTGAAGCAGGACCCTAACACAAAGCAGGTGACAGTTTCAAAGGTATACAGCGGAACACCTTCGGAGGAAGCGGGACTTAAAAAGGATGACGAAATAGTCTCTGTTGATGGTGTCGAGGCAACATCCGAGGATCTCACAAAGCTTGTTGCCAAAATCAGAGGTAAGGAGGGCACTAAGGTTACGCTTGAAATCAGGCGTGGCGAGGATACAGACCCATTTACCGTTGAGGTGGAGCGTAAAAATGTTGAGCTGCCATCAGTGGACAGCAAGCTGCTTGACAATGGAGTAGGATATATCCAGGTCAGTGAGTTTCAGACAAACACGGCAAGTCAGTTTGAGGATGCACTTGACGGACTTACAAATCAGGGTATGAAGGGCCTTATAGTGGATTTGCGTGCTAATCCGGGAGGACTACTTACCGCAGTGACAGAAATGGTTGACAGACTGCTTCCGGCAGAATCGGTTGGCAAGCTTCCGGCAGGAACCGTCGTGTATACAAAGGATAAAAATGGAAATGTCCAGACCTTTGGCGATGACGATGGCAAACAGATTGACTGTCCTATCGTAGTGCTTGTCGATGAAAACAGCGCAAGTGCATCTGAAATTTTTGCGGGAGCCATGAAGGATTACAATGAGGATGGTTATATTGATGCAACACTTGTAGGCAAAAAGACCTTTGGAAAGGGAATTGTCCAGACTATTTATAATCTTTCTGATGGCGACGCTGTAAAGATTACCACATCGAAGTACTACACACCAAATGGTCACAATATCCATAAAAAGGGTATCGAGCCTGATGTAGAGGTCGATTATGAATATACAGGGGATACAAATGCAGACTATGACATGCAGTATGATGTGCAGCTTCAGAAGGCGATTGAGGTGATGAATGAAAAGCTTAAATAAGATTGCATGCTTTCTCATGCTGTGCTGGATGGTAGTTATCTTTATGTTTTCGGCGGAGCCGGATACCGAGTCGTCTGAGCTCAGCGGCAGCGTCAGCTATCGCATAGTTTCTGTGGTCAATACCATTACCGCAAGCCACTGGGATGAGAAGGAGCTGCTCGATAAGGCAGAGCTTATAGACTATCCGGTTAGAAAATGTGCCCACATGAGTGAGTATGCCATTCTCACATTGCTTGGCTTTCTGACATTTTCGTTCTTGTATGGCAGAAGAAGATTTTTGATTCCGGTAGGCGTGACCTTCCTATATGCCTGCACAGATGAATTTCACCAGCTGTTCGTTCCCGGCCGGGCCGGCAGATTCACGGACGTACTGATTGACACCACAGGTGGTATAATTATGCTGCTATTTATTGCGCTTGTTACACGCGTAGCATGTAAGAAGTATACAGCAGGCACGACAAAGCAGAAAACACGAAGACAAGAAGATAAGTGCCAAATTTAGTTGCAGTTTCTTAGTTTAATCGGTATAATAAAAATAATGACGCTGGTTAGAGGATACATGGCAGACTTAATATATATAGTTAATTCCTGCCATAATCAGCTTCCCGCCCAGTAAACCCAGGTTTACGGACGGCACATAGCATGTTCCGAAGAAAAATATGAACTGCCACGGGGTTCCATTAAAAATATAAATGAAACAAAGTGAAAATAAAAAATCACTATCGAAAAAAATCCCGTGGCTGACTTCATATTTTTCAGAGGAATATACTGTGTGCCGGCCGCACCCCACAACCTGAATGCGGGAAGCGTAGTTAGAGCCACAAAGCGTCTAAAATGTATAGAAAGAGGTGATTCTGTGGTAGAGTTGGATAATTTCAAGTCCACGCTCCAAGGCTACAAAGCCCCACTACAGGAAGTGAGGGATTCACTTTGACCTGGCTAATAAAGAAGAAAAAATCCAGGAATTAGAGCGAGAAATGGAAGCTCCTGACTTCTGGGATGACCCGGAGAAGTCACAGAGCAAGATGAAAGAGCTTAAGAGTATGAAGGATGATGTAGCTACATACGCAAAGCTCAAGGAACAGTACGAAGATATAGAGACGATGATTGAGATGGGCTATGAGGAGAACGATGAGTCACTCATACCCGAGATACAGCAGATGCTTGATGATTTTGAGGGCACATATGACGGTATCAGAATTAAGACTCTTTTGTCGGGAGAATATGATAAATGCAATGCGATTCTGAGGCTCAATGCAGGTGCAGGTGGTACCGAGTCGTGTGACTGGGCGGCCATGCTGTTTCGTATGTACTCGAAGTGGGCTGATAAAAAGGGCTTTACCCTTGAGGTACTCGATTCGCTTGATGGCGATGAAGCCGGTATCAAGTCCATTACCTTCCAGGTAAACGGAGAGAATGCATATGGGTATCTAAAGTCTGAAAAGGGTGTGCACAGGCTTGTTCGTATTTCGCCGTTTAATGCGGCGGGAAAAAGGCAGACCTCATTCGTATCATGTGATGTCATGCCTGATATTGAGGAGGATCTCGATATTGAGGTGAAGGACGAGGATATCAGAATTGATACCTACCGCTCAAGTGGTGCAGGAGGACAGCATATCAATAAAACTTCGTCAGCTATTCGTATCACACATTTTCCATCAGGGATCGTGGTACAGTGTCAGAATGAGCGTTCACAGCATATGAACAAGGATAAAGCCATGCAGATGTTAAAGGCAAAGCTGTATCTTTTAAAGCAGGAAGAGAATGCTGCAAAGGAGGCGGGCATCAGAGGCGAGGTCAAGGAAATTGGCTGGGGAAGCCAGATACGTTCGTATGTGCTTCAGCCTTACACCATGGTCAAGGATCACAGGACAGATGTGGAGACCGGTAATGCAGATGCGGTGCTCGATGGCAATATAGATATATTTATCAATGGTTATCTGAAGTGGCTTGCAACACGTTCGGATTAAGGAGGCAAATGTGGGTTTAGTTATAGCTGTGGCGATATTAGCAGTTCTGACAGCTGCCGGAGTGACTGTTTACATTAAAGTCAGACGGTTGTCTGAAAGTCTTCTTGGTACACCTGATGTCACAGAGGGCATCAATCGTATCAGGGAGAATGTCTCTACGACTCCCAAGTCGGTTTCAGGCATGACACGCCTTATGGAGCCACAGATAAAAAGGGATTTTCCGGAGTTTGTCTGGGAACAGTTTAAGAGAATGTCAGAAAGAGTGCTTGTGTCAGCACTTTGTGCAATCACGACTGAGGATATTTACAAGCTGGACCGTGAGGCTTCTGATGAGGTAAGACAGCAGGTGCAGGTGCGTATAGACAGCAATGAGGCAGCTGGCTTTACAGAGCATTTTGAAGAGATCAGGGTGCATCAGACTGAAATCTCAAACTATGTGAAAAGAGATGGAAGGTGCGTCATCAGTATACAGAGTGCGGTTGAGTATTTTTACTACAAGACTGCCTCAGGAAAGCTTATCAGTGGTGATAAAGAGTATAAAAAGCAGACCAGATATAATATGGAGCTTGTATACATACAGGATATAGATATGCTGGATAATGCAGGGATAGGCAGTGCAGTTGGCACTACATGTCCGAATTGCGGTGCTCCGGTCAGAAGTCTTGGAGCAAAGAAATGTGAATATTGTGGCTCATATGTTGAGCCTGTCAATATAAAAGTATGGAAGCTGCAGAGCTTTCATGAAGTTGATTACAACCATATCTAAGGAGGAAGAAAATGGGAATTATTAAGGCAGTAAAACAGGCAATTGGAGGCGGTTTTGCAGATACATGGCAGGAGGTTATTGAGCCGGATAATATAGGCGACCAGACAGTCTATGCCAGGGGTGTGCTGGTAAACAGGGGGCAGAATAAAAAAGGCTCTGACGATATTGTTTCAAACGGCTCTATCATTCATGTATATGACAATCAGTTTATGATACTTGTTGATGGTGGCAAGATTGTGGATTACACAGCTGAACCGGGCTACTACAAGGTGAGCAATTCATCTATGCCATCACTTTTTAACGGACAGTTTGGGGATTCTTTAAAGGAAACCTTTGACCGTGTGAGATTTGGTGGACAGACACCACAGTCACAGAAGGTTTATTATATCAACCTTCAGGAAATCAAGGGAATCAAGTTTGGTACGAGAAATCCTATAAACTACTATGATACATTTTATAATGCGGAGCTTTTCCTTCGTGCCCATGGTACATATTCCATCAAAATTGTGAATCCGCTTCAGTTTTATGCAGAGGCTATTCCAAAGAATATGGATCATGTGGAGATTACTGATATCAATGAGCAGTATCTGTCAGAGTTTTTAGAGGCATTACAGTCTGCCATCAACCAGATGTCAGCGGATGGTACAAGAATCTCATTCGTCACCAGCAAGGCATCTGAGCTTGGAAGATATATGGCGAAGTGTCTCGATGAAAGCTGGAATCAGATGCGTGGTATGGAGGTACAAAGTGTTGGTATCGCCAGTCTTTCATATGATGAGAAGTCTCAGGAGCTCATTAACACAAGAAACGAGGGCGCAATGCTCTCAGATCCATCTATTGCACAGGGATATATGGTCAAAAATATGTCAGAGGGTGTCAAGAACGCAGGCAGCAACAGTGGTGGAGCTATGCAGGGCTTCATGGGTGTCGGCATGGGAATGAGCACCATGGGCAATATGATGAATGGTTTTACACAGATGGCACAAAATAACAGGTCAGCCGGAATGAATGCGCCGGGAAATGGTGCAGCAGGTATGGCAGCAGGAGTGGCTTCAGGTGCCACACAGCAGGAGGATGCGTCAGGCTGGACATGTGAGTGCGGACAGAAAAACACAGGTAAATTCTGCAGTAATTGCGGCAAGCCTATGCCACAGGAGATTACAGAGTGGACATGTGAGTGTGGACAAAAAAATACAGGTAAATTCTGTACAAACTGTGGCAAGCCATTACCTGTAAACACAGAGTGGACATGTGAGTGTGGACAAAAAAATACAGGTAAATTCTGCAGTAATTGTGGAAAACCAAGAGCATAAGATGTTGCAAAGCTGTAATCTTTGTGTTAAAATCTTTGAGTCAAGGACAAATGTCGGCGTGTGACAAACACACACCGGCCATTTTGGAGGTAACTAAATGGCGGAGAAATCAAACTACTTCGTTTTACGGGCAAAGGCTGTACCGGAGGTGCTGCTTAAAGTAGTTGAGGCAAAGAGACTGCTGGATTCGGGCAAGCTTGAATCTGTGCAGGAGGCAACAGATGCTGTTGGCATAAGCAGAAGCTCCTTTTACAAATATAAGGATGATATTTTTCCCTTTTATGAGGGGCGCAAAGGAAAGACAGTGAATCTTGTCATTCAGATGGATGACGAGCAGGGCATACTTTCCGTTGTGCTTAAGTCGGTAGCCGATGCGAAAGCAAATATTCTTACCATACACCAAAGTGTACCGGTAAATGGCATTGCGTCACTCACGTTATCTGTGGATGTATTTCCCGAGTCGGATGATGTGGATGATATGGCAAAGCAGATTGAGTCCTTAAAGGGCATACATTACGTAAAAATTTTAGCCAGGGAGTAACAAAAAGATGAAGATTGCAGTCATGGGTTACGGCACAATTGGATCAGGTGTCGTAGAAGTATTAGAAATCAACAAGGAAAAAATCGCAAAGAGAGCGGGAGAGCCGATCGAGGTCAAGTATGTGCTTGATTTAAGAGAGTTCCCGGGTACACCTATTGAGAACAAAATAGTTCATGATTATAAGGTTATTGCAGAGGACCCTGAGATTGGTATAGTTGTAGAGACAATGGGAGGCGTTGAGCCTGCATTTACATTTGTAAAGGCAATGCTTGAGGCAGGAAAACAGGTAGCAACATCAAACAAGAACCTTGTTGCTGCAAAGGGTGCTGAGCTCATCAAGGTTGCCAGGGATCATGGAGTGAACTTCCAGTTTGAGGCCAGTGTCGGTGGTGGAATCCCTATTATCAGACCTCTCAACAAGTGTCTCACAGCAGATGAGATTGAGGAAATCACAGGTATCTTAAACGGAACAACCAACTACATGCTTACAAAGATGACAGAGGAAGGTGCAGACTTTGATGAGGTATTAAAGGATGCTCAGGATAAGGGCTATGCAGAGAAGGATCCTACAGCCGACATAGAGGGACATGATCCATGCAGAAAGATAGCTATTCTCACATCACTTGTTGCAGGACAGCAGGTGGATTTCGAGGATATCCACTGTGAGGGTATCACAAAGATTACACCTGAGGATATTAAGTACGCAAAGGCAATGCACCGTGCAATCAAGCTTCTGGCTTCAAGCCGCAAGGTAGGTGACAGCTATACCTGTCTCGTTGCACCGTATATGATAGATGATACACATCCGCTCTCAGGAGTAAATGGAGTGTTCAACGGCGTATTTTTACGTGGAAATGTGCTCGGAGATGCTATGTTCTACGGCAGTGGAGCAGGAAAGCTTCCAACAGCTTCCGCTGTAGTGGCAGATGTTGTGGAGATGGCAAAGAATGTTGACAAGAATATACCGGTTGAGTGGAGCTCAAAGAAATTAGAGCTGGTAGATTACCGCAGCGCAAAGAACCGTTTCTTTGTCAGAGTGTCAGGCACAGATAAAACTTTTGTGGAAAAAGTATTTGGAAATGTAGAATATATTGATGCACAGGGTGTTACAGGAGAGCTTGGTTTTGTGACCGAAGTGATGACAGAAGAAGCTTTGGAGAACAAAAAAGCAGCATATGGGGAAGTGTTGAATGTCATTCGTGTAGCATAGAAAAAAGAGCAGATCGTGGATCACATGGAAGGCGGTTCACGGGTCTGCTCTTTTTATGAAAACGGAAGAGTGTGAAAAGTAAGATTGTTTGCACATAGATTTGTGCTTACACACGAATTTGAGATACGCAAAAGCAGCGTGGAAATGGAGAGGAATATGACGTTAAGTGAATGTTACGAAGAAATGGGCGCGGATCTGCACGAAGTGCTGCGGCGGCTAAAGACGGAGGAGAGGATCGGGAAATTTTTAAAACTGATTCTGACGGATACGAATTATGAGTCGCTGTGTAAGGCGCTGGAAGAAAAGAATTATGAGCAGGCGTTTACACATATACATAATTTAAAGGGGCTGGCAATGAATCTGGGACTGACACCGCTTTTGGTTCCGGCACAGGAGTTATGCGAAGAACTTAGGGATGGCGAACCGGAAAGGGAGCTTAAACCGCTTTTGGATGAGGTGGCGGCGGCATATCAGAAAGTCCTTGGTATTGTCGAAAAACTTGACTGAGATAACAGTGTGAAAAGCTGGAATTTTGGCTGATTCTTTGTAATGAGTTATTCGGAAATGGAGAACAGTATCAAAGGTAAAGATGCATTTTTGAATCTCTGACATATGATAAAACAGAAGGTTTTATGTCTGAGGTAGAAAAAAGTGCAGGTAATTCTTTTGATCATAGCAGTCAGTGTGGATGTCTTTGTGGCATGTGTGGCGTGTGGGAGTGAGCAGATAAAGATCGGATCTGCGGCAGCGTTATGCATCAGCACGGTCTGCAGTGGAATATTAGGGATATCACTTTATGCGGGGATGGCGTTACAGGGGGTACTTTTAAAAAAATATGCATTATACTTAAGTTTTTTCGGACTGCTTGCAGTGGGAATTTTTAAGCTGACAGAGTATGCGATCAGAAAATATATTGAGCGTCATAAGTTCCTTTGCAAGAAAGTCAAAATCTCTTTTTCACAGCTCAGTTTTATTCTGAGTATCTACAACAATCCGGTAATGGCAGACCGCGATCACTCGGCGACGATGTCGTGTGTGGAGGCTGTATTTTTTGCACTTGCAATGTCATTGGACGGGATGTTTGGAGGACTTGGTGCAGGATTTGGCGGAAAGTATATTTTTCTTACGGTGCTTGGAAGTTTTGTCGTCAGTTTCTGTGCAGTACTTTGCGGATGCAGGATTGGCATGCAGGCATCTAAGCGGTGGAAAGCCGATGTATCGTGGCTTGGAGGCGTGTTGTTTGTAATCCTTGCGTTTCAGAAGATGATATAAGACGCCGGCTGCCCATTGCTGCGGGAAAATCAGGAAAGTCTGTTACTATGTATGTCTTGCATGACATTTTGGTAATAAAATTTTCCTGCGTGTGGGCAGCACATACTGCCGCTTTCTGTGGATTTGGAAATAATGTATAAATATACATAAAATCTTGGTACTATTTGTTTTTGGAAAAAGGTTGAAAAAAGTCTTATGATATGATACACTTTTTACAATTTAAGAAAAAGACTATAGGTACTAATAAGGGAAAGTTCAGTCAGGGGACTGTCTGGATGGAAAAAGAAGAAAAACGGCGACGTTTTTTTTTTTGGAAAAAAAGTGAAAGGACAGGGAAACGAATGAAAGCTCATTTAATACTCGAAGATGGGAATGTATTTACCGGAACAAGTATAGGTTCTACTAGGGAAGTCATCAGTGAGATCGTATTTAATACGTCGATGACAGGTTATCTGGAGGTTCTGACTGATCCGTCATATGCGGGACAGGCGGTTGTTATGACTTATCCGCTGATTGGAAATTATGGAATCACACCGGATATGGAGTCAGGCAGACCGTGGCCGGATGGATATATCGTAAGGGAGTTATCAAGAATGCCGAGTAACTTCCGTGAGGAGGGAACAATTCAGGATTTCCTCACGAAATATGACATTCCGGGTATAGCAGGGATCGACACCCGTGCACTGACCAAGATCCTTCGTGAGAAGGGAACCATGAATGGTATGATCACCACGAATAATAACTATAATATAGAAGAAATTATTCCCAGATTAAAAGCATACACGACAGGTAATGTTGTGGACAAAGTTACCTGCAGTGAAAAACGAGTATTAAAAGGAAATGGCAAGCGAGTTGCTTTGCTTGACCTTGGAGCAAAAAATAATATTGCCCAGTCTTTAAATAAACGCGGCTGTGAAGTGACGATCTATCCGGCACATACGACTGCAGAAGAGATCCTTGCAACAAATCCGGATGGAATCATGTTAAGTAACGGACCTGGAGATCCGAAGGAGTGCAAGGAGATCATTGCTGAGATCAAAAAATTATATGACTCCGATACACCAATCTTTGCAATCTGCTTAGGACATCAGCTGATGGCACTTGCAACCGGCGCTGACACACATAAGATGAAATACGGACACCGTGGCGGCAACCATCCGGTAAAAGATTTAGAAACCGGAAGAGTATATATTTCCTCCCAGAATCACGGTTATGTGGTAGATACGGATACACTTGATCCGGTGATCGCGAAACCGGCATTTGTGAATGTAAACGATGGAACCAATGAGGGACTTTCCTATGTAGGCAAAAACATTTTTACCGTACAGTTCCATCCGGAAGCGTGTCCGGGACCGCAGGATTCTGCATACCTGTTTGATCGTTTTATTTCGATGATGTAGAAAAATTCTTACGTTATTGTTTAACAAATTTTAGGAGGAAGAATTAATGCCAAGAAATCATGACATAAAAAAAGTTTTAGTAATTGGTTCCGGCCCGATCGTAATCGGACAGGCTGCAGAGTTTGACTATGCAGGTACACAGGCATGCCGCTCATTAAAAGAAGAAGGCGTTGAGGTTGTGCTGGTAAACTCAAACCCGGCGACGATCATGACAGATAAAGATATTGCAGATCAGGTTTACATTGAGCCGCTTACGGTATCCGTCTTAGAGAAGATTATCGCAAAAGAAAAACCGGACAGCGTACTGCCGACTTTAGGTGGACAGGCCGGATTAAACCTCGGTATGGAATTAGAGGAAAAAGGCATACTTGAAAAATATAATGTCAGACTGATCGGTACAACAGCAGAGACGATTTTTAAAGCAGAGGACCGTCAGGCATTCAAAGATACCATGGAAAAGATCGGTGAGCCTTGTGCAGCATCCCAGGTCGTACACAACGTACAAGATGGTATCAAGTTTACCAATACCATTGGTTATCCGGTCGTACTTCGTCCGGCATATACGCTTGGCGGAAGCGGTGGTGGTATCGCACATAACGAGACCGAGCTGGTTGAGATCTTAACAAACGGTCTGCGTCTTTCCCGTGTCG
>OLBB01000116.1_pt1 | contig 19035 bp, 17 predicted proteins | sample 1607721 | NCBI WGS metagenome assembly OLBB01 (sample SAMN02674693, study PRJEB24791) | human gut metagenome, SKBSTL018 | isolation source: stool | host: Homo sapiens | place: USA | reverse complement strand
CACGGACAAGGCTTTTGCGGACTTCAAAACGGACACAAGCAACCGGCTGAAGCTGCTGTTCTGCATCGATATGCTCAACGAGGGTGTCCATGTGGAAGGTATTTCGGGCGTCATTTTGTTCCGGCCTACCATCTCGCCCATCATCTACAAGCAGCAGATCGGACGCGCCCTGACCGCTGGGGATAATACGACACCACTTATCCTAGATGTTGTCAACAACTTTGAAGGTCTGACCAGTATTTCCGGCCTGCAAAGCGAGATGCAGGAAGCAGTCCATCGTCTGTATGCCAACGGCGAGGGCGATAAGATCGTGACCGAACGGTTCGAGGTCATCGAGCAGGTGCATGACTGTCGGGTGCTGTTCGAGCAGCTGCAGGCAAGCCTTTCTTCTAGCTGGGAGCACTATTTCTCCGAAGCAAGCATCTACTATGCGGAGCACGGCAATTTGGACGTCCCGAAACTGTATACGACGCCCGGTGGTCTGAGCCTTGGGGTGTGGCTGGTCACCCAGCGCCGTGTGCGCGAGGGACAGATCCAAGGCAATCTGACCGAGCAGCAGATCGCGCGGCTAGACAGCATCGGCATGGTCTGGGGCAACCGGAAGGAAATTGCGTGGCAGCATGGATTTGAGGTCGCAAAGAAATACCATGACACCTACGGAAACCTGATGGTGCCCGGAAAATATGTAGACCCAGACGGCTACCCACTGGGACAGTGGATCATCAAGACCCGGCAGCAAAAGCTGAACGATCGCTTGAAGGAAGAACGCATTGCACAGCTTGATGAGATCGGCATGGTGTGGAACATTTTCGATGCCAAGTGGGAAAAGGCTTATGCGCTGGCTGCCGCCTACTATGAGGAAAACGGCAACCTGAATATCCCGCGTTCCTATGTGACAGCGGCTGGTGAGCGGCTGGGACAGTGGGTCGCAAGCCAGCAATGGGCATACCCGAAGGGAAAGCTGACAGACGAACAGGTCGAACGGCTCAACAGAATCGGAATGTACTGGGGCAACCGCAATGACCGCCAGTGGAACGAAGGGTATCAGGAAGCGAAGCGCTACTTTGATGCCCACGGCGACCTGAATATCCCGGCAGAATATGTGTCGCCGGGCGGTTACAACCTCGGAAATTGGGTCAAGCGGCAGCGGTATACCCGCCAGAATCCTGAAAAAAGCTGCGCTGTTCTGACAGAGGAACGTATTGCAAAGCTGAATGAGATCGGGATGCGGTGGGAGAAAGCGGATTCGAGGCCGCGCCGGTTAGAACTGGCACAAGAATCTAAGAGGAAAAGTGAAAATCTGAATGTTTCGGCTAACCACAAAACGGGGGAAGATATCGGTTTGTGTAGTTAATAGCTCGACCCAAAACAGTTGCTGTAATCTGGGTCGTAAAAAGAAAGTCTAAAGGAGTTATTGGAGAGGATTATGTCAAAGTTTCAGCATGATGTAATGTTGCGGATTGTAAAGATCTTGAATGTTCTGATGATCGAGCTGCCGTTTGCGGCCTGCTGGTTCCTGTACTACTCGCACCAGACCTATGCAAATCTGGCATGGGAGGGTCATTTTGCGATTTTAGGCCTGTTTTTTATCCTGTACATTGTACTTGGCAAGGTCTACGATGCGTTCTGGATGTCCATGCAGCGGGTCTCGGAGCTGGTGTACGGCCAGATCCTTGGTGCGATGGCAACCGATGGCATCTTATACATTGTAATCTGCCTGATGTCGGCAAAGCTCTGCAATCTGTTGCCGGGTATTGCGGCAATTGTAGGGCAGCTGGTGATGGCCGCGATCTGGGCATCTTGTGCACATAAATGGTACTATACGACCTTCCCGCCGCAGAAGACCGCAGTTGTCTACGATGTACGTCATGGTATGGAAAAGCTCATCAACGAGTATGGTCTGAACCAGAAATACGACGTGCAGGTTACCCTGAGCGTGTCGGAGTGCTTGGCAGACCTGAGCATTCTGGACGACATGGAGACTGTTTTTGTCAGTGGTGTTCACAGCCATGAGCGAAACATTATTCTGAAACACTGCGTAGGGAAGGGCATCAATATGTTCGTCATTCCCCGCGTTGGCGACGTTATTATGAGCGGCGCGTGGCCCATGCATATGTTCCATCTGCCGATGCTGCGCGTCGGTCGCTACATGGCAAGCCCGGAATTCCTGTTCGTTAAGCGCACGATGGACATTGTGATTTCGTTGGTGGCACTGGTGATTCTGAGCCCGGTGCTTTTGATTACGGCCATTGCGGTCAAATCCGATGGTGGTCCTGCCTTCTACAAGCAGGTTCGCCTGACCAAGGACGGCAAGCAGTTTGAGATTCTGAAGTTCCGCTCCATGCGCGTGGATGCAGAAAAGGATGGCGTGGCACGTCTTTCCACCGGCGACAAGGATGACCGTATTACAAAGGTCGGTCACATTATCCGCGCCTGCCGTCTGGACGAACTGCCTCAGTTGCTGAACATCCTGAAGGGTGATTTGTCTGTTGTGGGCCCTCGTCCGGAGCGCCCGGAGATCGCCGCACAGTACTGCGAGGAGATGCCGGAGTTTGCGCTGCGTTTGCAGGCTAAGGCTGGTCTGACCGGCTATGCACAGGTGTACGGCAAGTACAACACCACCCCCTATGATAAGCTGCAGATGGATTTGATGTACATTGCGCATCCCAGCCTGATCGAGGATTTGAAAATCATGCTGGCGACCGTGAAGATCCTGTTTATGCCGGAGAGCACAGAAGGCGTGGCAGAAGGTGCGACTACGGCGATGGGGCAGCAGCAGTGTGAGGAGACTGGAAAATGAAAGTTGCGGTAGTATCAATTGGAAGTTTTGATACGCAATACTCGGATTATCACATTATGCGTGATATTATCCTCGGCCTTTTGGAGAGAGGACATGAGGTAAATCTAATTCAGAAGCAGTATTTGGAGACGCCTCAGTATCCGCAGCAATTTGAAAAGTACTTGAAAGGTCAACTTCAAGTTCAAAATATTCGTTTTGAAAAGAAGGCAAAGGCTGATTTGAAGGCTCGTTATCTGGCAGATCTGTCTTATTACAAACAAGCTTGTGCGCTAATGAAAAAAGACAAGCCAGATAAGATCTTTCTTCAGTCTAATAACACGGCTTTTTTTACAGTATTCTACGCAAAGCACATTTTAAGGTGCCCGATTCTCTATAACGAGCAGGACATCTTTCCAGAGAATGCTTTTTTTGCTGGCATTCTTTCTGAGAGTAGTCCGGTCTACAAGGTGGCTCATGCACTGCAAAAATATGCTTACAAAAATGCAACGGCCCTCAGTACGATTTCTGATGACATGAAGTCGACTATCGTTACTCGGTATGGCATTTCGGAGGATAAGGTGCAGGTGATTTACAACTGGGGGCATGAGGAATTGAAAGCCCACAGTGAGCAGGATAATGTGTTCTTAAAAAAATATCCGAAGAAGCCCGGGGAGTTCCGTGTGGTGTATGCGGGTAATCTGGGCAAGATGCAGAACGTGGAGCTCATTTTGGAGACCGCTGCTTTGATGAAAGATGATCAAGATGTCAGCTTTTATATCGTTGGTGGCGGTGTAAACGAGGAGCAACTTAAGACGTTTGCAAAAGAAAAAGAATTGAACAATGTGACATTTGTAGGAATGCAACCGCCTAAAGAAGTGGCGGATCTCTATGCTGCCGCAGACGTCAATGTGATTCCTCTTCAAAAAGGGCTTATCTATGCAGCACTTCCGAGCAAAACGGCTGACTGCTTGATCGCTGGTAAACCGATTATTACTTGTGTTGATAATGGAACGGCAGTTGAGAAGATAATCAGGCCGTACGGCATCGTCAATACTGGTGCGGATGAAAAAAGACTGAAAACAGCAATTCTGAACGCAAAAGAAAAAGCTGGATTGTGTGAAACCAAAGGGCTGCTAGAAAAATATTTTTCGTTGAAGCCGAATGTTGCTAGTCATTGTCAAATGATCGAGATGATGAAATAAGAAAGGAAGCAACGGCATGAATAAAAATCTCCTGCGTGCGCCAATTGAGTTGGCAAGCCGTTTCAACAAAAATACTGAAACTCAAACTGCTTCTTACCGTAGCGATTTTATGCGTGATCGTGACCGTATTATGTACTGTAATGCGTTCCGTAGACTGGATGGAAAAACGCAGATCTATCTGATCGGGAGCGATGATCACCGCAGAAACCGGCTAACCCACACGCTGGAGGTTGCTCAGATTGCGCGTACGATTTCGCAGGCTTTGGGCTTGGATGAAGACTTGACCGAGGCTATTGCGCTTGGACACGATTTGGGGCATACGCCGTTTGGTCATGCGGGCGAGCGGGAGAAACCAGATCATGAAGCCGGGCAGCACCGTGAAAATTCCGGAATCGCCACTTTACAAGGAAAACCATGACGGTTACAAAATCTGCGAAAAAAGGCTGAAAAAGCCATTATACGGATTTAAGCACAATCTTCAAAGCGTCCGTGTGGCGGCACGTCTGGAAAATGGCTACGGTGACAGTGGCTTGAACCTGACCAATTACACCCTTTGGGGAATGATGCACCACTCGAAGTTGGCATACGGCGACGAGGATGGAAGCCCCAATTACTGTGAAATCTTCAATAAGGATCTCGAAGTGAAGGATGGTCATCAAGCGTGGTCGTTTGAGGGCTTTGTAGTGGAGCAGGCAGATGAAATTGCACAGTGGCATCACGATTTGGAAGATGCACTGAGAAGCGGAGCAATGTCGGCTAAAGCAGTGTGCAGGAAAATCAGAGAGATCCTGATTACGATCATGAGCGAAAGTGATCTGCGCTGTTTTGAAGAGATGGAACGTGATGCGGAACAGGAAAATTACGACCAGAAGCGTTTTATTACACTGGCATCCAAGGTTGTAGTAAACACGTTGGTCACCTGCATTGTGACCTGCTCTAATCAAAATCTCCTGAAGCTTTCGACAGATAACAAGCTGAATGAAAATACCCGCCTCAACTTTTTCCGGGAACACACAGGAGACGAGGATGATATCAAAAATGCAATCGCGTTTGATGTGTATAGTGATGCAGATAACAAGAAAACAAAAGAACACCTGAAAAAATTTGGTGAAGCGATTCGAACCGAGATCCACCATTCGCCTGAAGTGGAGCGAATGAATGCAAAAGGTCAGTACATTATCCGTAAGCTGTTTCAGGCATACGCGACACATCCCCAGCAGTTGCCGGATATTTCTATTGTTCAGTTTATGGTGGAGACGCATGAGAAAAATAGCCTGTCGGGGGCAAATTATCCCGATATGGTATCTGCATACAAATTGAGTTCTGGCCAAGTCAGAAGTGATTTTGATAAGTTCTGGAACGACAAAGAGGATAATGCAGAAAGTAAAAACTTTTCTGTTCGTGTCTGCATGATGCGCAAGATTTGTGACCACATCGCTTCCATGACGGATCATTACGCAGTGGAAGAATATGAAAAATTGTATGGGTGAGAAATGAAGGTTTTATTTATCAATTCAGTATGCGGCATCGGCAGCACAGGCCGTATTTGCACAGACCTTGCACAGCAGCTGGAAGCCGAAGGCAACGAGGTCAAAATCGCCTATGGCCGCAAGGGTACTGTACCGCAGCAGTTTCAGAAATATGCAGTGCGTATTGGCACAGATTTTGACTGCAAAATGCATGCGATCCAGACACGGCTGTTCGATACACATGGCTTCGGTTCCAAGCGTGCGACCAAAGAATTTTTAAAGTGGGCTGAGGAATACAAACCAGACCTGGTGTGGCTCCACAATCTCCATGGCTACTATATCAATGTGGAGATGCTGTTTGATTGGATCAAAAAGCATCCTGAAATGCAGGTGAAATGGACGCTGCATGACTGTTGGGCCTTCACTGGCCATTGTTCGCACTTTACCATGGTAAAGTGCGAGCAATGGAAGAGCCATTGTTCGTACTGCTCTCAGCTTCGCCGCTACCCGGCTTGCTTCGCAATGAGTTCTGTCAGTAAGAATTTTGAGCGAAAGCGCAAGGCTTTTACTGGGGTGAAGAACATGACCCTCATCACCCCCAGCAAGTGGCTTGCCGATTTGACCCGCCAGAGTTTTCTGAAAGAGTATCCGGTCGAGGTGCATTATAACACCATTGATACCAGTATCTTCAAGCCGACCCCTAGTGACTTCCGGGAGCGGTATGGACTGAAGGACAAGTTTATCGTGCTAGGTGTGGCCAACGTCTGGGAGGATCGCAAGGGGCTATTTGACTTTTACAAATTGGCAGAAATGCTGGATGACAAATATACGATTGTGTTGGTGGGCCTGAGCGAAAAGCAGATCAAAGACTTGCCCCAAAATATCAAGGGCATCCAGCGCACCAATAGCCCACAGGAACTGGCAGCGATTTATACGGCAGCGGATGTGTTTGTGAATCCGACTTATGAAGATAACTATCCGACGGTTAATCTGGAAGCACAGGCCTGTGGGACGCCTGTTATTACTTATGATACGGGTGGGTGTAGAGAGACAATACATACAGATAGTGCAAAAGTAGTTGAAGCAGGAAATGTCGAAGGACTATATAAGGAGATTACTATACGATGAATCGAATCGCAAAAATCATTTTGAAAATCCCTATCCGGGGGGGGGTAGGAAAGGCATTTAATTTGTTGAATTTTGGCGGGTTTATGCGATATTCTGTCTGGTATTATAGGCGTCTTGGTATAAAAATTGAAGGTGCAATTACATATATTTGCCCAGACGTATATTTTGATTCAGCAGATTACTCAGCGATTACTATTCAAACTGGTGTAACGATAAGCAGAGAGGTCCTTTTTCTGGTTCATGACTATTCTGTTCATACGGCAATGGTCAATGTTGGATGGAATGCACCTAAAGGGAAAACAGCTCATTTTATTAAGCCCATAAAGGTTGGGAAAGACTCTTTTGTTGGGGCCAGAGCAACCTTACTGCCAGGAACAGAGATAGGCGAAAACTGTATTATTGGTGCTGGAAGCGTTGTCAAAGGAAAAATTCCGGATAATAGCATCGTAATAGGAAACCCTGCAAGAGTAATTGGAAATACGAAAGATTGGGCAAGAAAAAAGCTTGAAATAAAGGATTGGGTGTTGTAATCGTATGAACAAAATTCGAGTCATGTTTGCAATGGGCGGCAGCATGAAAAGAGCTGGTGCAGAAACTATGATTATGCAATATCTGCGTCAGCTGGTAAAAGATGATAGATTTGAATTTTCAATTCTTGTTCACGGATATGATAAGGGCGACTACGATGACGAAATTGCGACATTTGGTGTCCCAATCTATCATGTTCCGGTCAGAGGAAAGCATCCACTGACCTATACACATGAGGTAAAAAAAGTCCTTAAGACTCATCCGGCTGATATTATTCATTGCAACATGGACTCGGCATGCGGAGATTTTCTGACGATAGCAAAGGAATGTGGAATAGAGATTAGAATAGCACATTCACATCTTACACACTTTCAAGCGTCAACGCCAATTAAAATCCTTGTAGCCAAGAAATCAAAAGAGAGAATACATGAGGTCGCAACTATCCGGTTAGCATGTTCAGAAAAGGCGGGAAAATGGCTATATGAAGAAGATGCTTTTAGCGTTATAAACAATGCAATTGACTTGGAAGAATATACTCCAGATTCTGGTAAAAGAGAAGAGATGCGAAGTGAATTTGGATTAAGTCAAGAAGAAACAGCTATTGTTAATATTGGCAGATTCCATTATCAAAAAAATCATAAGAAATTGCTGGATATTTTTGCGTCATATAGGCAGCAGTACAACAAAGGAGTTTTGTTTCTAGTTGGAACAGGCGAACTAATAGATCAAATAAAAGAGTATGCAAGGCAATTAAACATAGAAAAAAACGTAGTATTTCTGGGGCTGCGTAAGGATATTCCGAATCTTTTGCAGGCGATGGATGTCTTTGTAATGCCTTCTCTTTTCGAAGGATTGCCGGTTTCGGGCATTGAGGCGCAGGCTGCTGGGCTTCCGTGTTTTTTTGCAGATACGATTACACCTGAAATTTGCATGACTAATTATGCAAAGCGACTTCCGCTCGATGATATAGGTGAGTGGGTGAATGCTTTGAATCAGATTCCCCATAAGAAAAACCCGACAGAAGCTCAAGAAGCATTACGAAAATATGGATATGATATAAAAGTAGAGGCAGATCAGCTTGCTGAATTTTACGTTGACGCTTATTTTAATAGAAAATGATGTGTTAGGTTGACAATATATGAATGTGTTGATGACAAAAAGAAAAGTTGGGTTGCTCTTACTGGGCATCGTACAGCTAATTGTGCTGTCGATGATTGCGGCAATGCAATTGAATCTGAGCTATTATACAATTTCTGTCTTAGCAATTGTCCAGTGTGTTGTAAACATTATTTTGCTCAAGATTGTATGCAATTTGCCGGTTCTCTGTATTCCTAATATGTTTAGCGTCTTCTCTCTCTTTTTTCATTGTGGACAGATAATTAAGGAGGGTTTTAATGTCCAAGGAACAGTTCCTTTGCCCTTTCAATATTACGCAGATGAAGGTGTGATACAAAAGGCGTGTCTATTCTATTTGATGTCACAAGCAACATATTTTATTGGACTGGCAAGTACGCCCGATGCGAATACTTCGTTCATTTCAGACAAATGGAACCAGAGAAATGAAGTTGACACAAAAGTATATGGAAAAGCATTGATGATAGTTGGTGTGATTCCACGGTTATATATTGATATCTCTTCTTTACTTGGGGCTCTTTCACAAGGATATAGAGGAGTTTACTCACTTTATTTTCCCCAAATGATACAAAGTATTGCGTTCTTCTTTGATGCAGGCATCATCTTATATCTCTTTGGACTGAAGGAAAAGAAAAAAATGCGAGCAACATTGTTTGTTGTTCTATTATATAAGTGCTTGATGATGACAACTGGTGCGCGGCAGGAAAAGGTAGCATATTTGATCGTGCTATTATATCTATATTTTTTCGTTTGTAATACCGTCACTGTTGGGAAAATCGCAATGGTAGTGGCAGGGTGCGTTGCTGGCTTTATTTTTATTAGTGCCATAGGAACGGTTAGAGCTGGAAGTAGTAGTGGCATCAAGGATGTATTAGAGCTAATGCAGAGTGGTCAAATGTCAAATATATTTGGAAGTGCTCTTGGTGAATTCGGATCTGCCTTTGACACGCTGGAGGTTGCTGTTAAATATACTCCTGCTTATATCACCTATGGGTATGGAACTAGCTATTTGGCGGGGTTGATTTCGATTATTCCCTTGGTTGTCAAACAAATTCCATTTTTAGATAAGGCAACTATTTTTGTTCATCAATTACCCGGTGGAGTGTACTTTGCTTTGGGAGGCTCCTATTTGGGAGAATTATATTACAATTTTTCATGGCTTGGACTCATTGGCAGTGCTATCATAGGAAAATTCATGGGGAAATTGAACCTCGGAATCGTTCTTAGTAAGCAGCATAATGCTCTATATGGAGCGTGGTGTGCAATTATCTCGACAGCGATGATCATGTTTGTTAGAGGTTATTTTACAGATATGATGCAAAAATTGGTGTGGACGTATTTTATTATATCCTTGATATATGCTTACTTGAAGAGGAGATCAACATAATGATTGATATAATCATTCCTGTGTATAATGCAGAAAGATTTCTGAAACGCTGTGTGAATAGCGTTTTAATGCAGACGAATCCAAATTGGAATATGATTTTGGTTGATGATGGATCAATAGATAACAGCGGAAATCTTTGCGATTTCTATGCCGAAAAATACAGCAACATAACATCGATTCACAAACCAAATGGAGGGGTATCCTCAGCACGTAATGCGGGAATTGATAAGTCAAACAATGAGTACATTATGTTTGTCGATTCAGATGACTGGGTACGGCCTGATTTACTAGAAAAGTTGTTTAGTAAAAAAAGTGAAGCTGATGTAATTGTGGGTGGGTATGCCGTAGAGGGTATCCCGAGCGTAGGATCCCAGATGTTGCCCGATAGATATTTGACCATCGAAGAAATCGGCGAAGTATTCCAGCAGATGATTGAAACAAATTTGGCAAACAGTCCTATTTCAAAAGTTTACAGACGGAGCATTATAGGAAATCAGCGATTTGATGAAACAGTTGCCCTTGGAGAAGATTTCTTGTTTAATCTGGATTATTTTCGAAAATGCAAGACAATGGAAATTGTTGAGTGCGATAGTTATATTTATGACTGTACAAATACAGAATCAGCAACAAAAAAATTTCGAGAAAAAGATATTGATCAGATTGTAGAACTTTATAAAAAAGGAAAAAAGTTTGAAAGAGAAGTTTGTGGGGATGGGAGCTGTGGAACGGCTTTAGAAAAACGTCTATGCGAAAATGGCATAAATATGCTTCAAATGATATTTGCATCAGAAAATCCTTATAAAAAGAAGGAAACACTTGCATTAAAGCTACTTGACGGAAGGGACTTCTCTGCGAGTTGCAAAGGGGACTTTCACTTGCCGCTGGTTTTGGAACTCCCTCGAAAACTTTGCAAATGGCATTCGATTATAGGGTTACGCTTCTTTTTCATGTTAAAAGACATCGGGAGGGTAATTGTGAAATGAATGAAAGTAGAACCCATCCACTTATTACGATTATTGTACCAATCTACCGCGTAGAGCAATATTTAGACCGTTGTGTGAAGTCATTGGTAAACCAAACATATACCAAAATTGAGATTCTTCTTGTGGATGATGGATCTCCGGATAGCTGTCCTATGCTTTGTGAAGAATGGGGAAAAAGAGATACTCGTATTAAGGTGCTTCATAAAGAGAACGGTGGATTATCTGATGCACGAAATTATGGAATTGTCCACGCGAAAGGAGAATATGTTTCTTTTGTGGATTCAGATGATTATGTATCAACTAATTATATCAAGTACCTATATGGTTTGATTGAAAAGACCGGCGCTGATACTTCTTGCTGTATTCTTAAGACGGTGACTTCTGGTGATGAAAAATTCGTTCAAGTTGAAAAAGAACATCTTAGAGTCCTAACTGGCAAAGAAGCATGTGCAGATTTGTATAATGGTAATTACGCGCAAATGGTCGTGTCCTGTGGAAAGTTATACAGAACATCAATTGCTAGAAAGAATATGTATCCGAAAGGCCGCCTTCATGAGGATGAGGCAACAACCTACAAATTTCTTTACGATAGTAAGAAGGTCGTAGTTAGCAATTGCGCTCTTTATGCGTATTTTCAGAACGTGAAGAGTATCACGCATACACGAAGTAAGAAAAATGAACAGGATATTAGTATAGCGTATTATGAAAGAGTGGCTTACTTTAGGGAACGCAAAGAATGGGATTTATATGCGAAGACGGTAAACTTCTATACTGGTGTCGTAATGGCAAGAGGGGACAGTGACAGTGCTCTTGAAGTAAAGACACTGCTGAAAAAATACAGAATGGATTATCATGTCTTTTTACGAACAAAGCTGAGAATGTACTACTTCATTATGAAAACAGATGCGAGTACAAAGAGGTAGTGAATGAAAAGATTAAAAACAGTACTCCAAAATATAAGGGACAATCTTATTCTTTTTTACATATGTAGTAAACTGAGAATCATACACGCATGCCACAAGCAGGCCATAGTTTTCATTTCAACTCCAACGCATGGAAATTTGGGAGACCAGGCGATTGTTTTTTCACAGTATCGCTTCTTTGAGACAATGGGGTTGGGTAAAAGGATTGTAGAAATCCATCGGTATTGCTACGAACGATGGAAAGAAAAATTTAGTAAGATTATAGACCGAACGGATGTTATAGTCATAGATGGCGGCGGCAATATGGGTTCATTATGGCCAGAAGAGGAACACAAAATGCAGGATATTGCGATAAGGTTCTCGCATAATCCTGTATTTGTCTTCCCTCAAACAGCGTCCTATGCAAATGATGAAATTGGGCAACAAGAAATCGCATGCTCAAGAAAAGCCTATGGAGTGAATAAGAATTTTTTTGTATTTGCGCGAGATGAAGGGACGTTGAACACTATCAGAAACCATATGCCAGAGGTGCACTGTATGTATACTCCAGATATGGTGATGTTTGTTGACAATGCTCAAACGCATCAGCAACGCGAAGGTATTTTGCTTTGCCTGCGAAAAGATGCGGAGCGGGTTTTAACAGTCGATCAAGTAGAGGAACTGAAAACGGGACTTAATGAAAGCGGTCTGGAAATTACAGAAAGCTCTACGGTGATAACGGATGCTGTTTGGAAATTCCAGCGCAAAAAAGTTCTTCAAAAAAAGTGGAATGAATTTTCAAGTGTGCAATTAGTGGTGACGGATCGTCTCCATGGTATGGTGTTCTCAGCAATCACAGGAACTCCTTGCATTGCACTGGATAACATCAGTCATAAAGTGTATGGAGCATATCAGTGGTTGAGCTATCTGCCCTATCTCCGCTATTGCAGTAGCATTGACGAGGCGGAAGAAGCGGCAAAAGAGCTTCTGGAGCTTCCACCACAAAACTATAATCAGGGACCATTGCTTCCCTACTATAATGAAATGAGGAATGTTGTCAAAAATGCAATTGAAAATGTCGAGCAGGTTCCAAACGGTGATTAACCTGACAACAGGCATTTTTACAATGCTTGTTTCGCTGATCATTAACTTTTTTCTTTCCTCTTACATTGTTGCAGAGCTGGGCGAAGAGGCAAACGGCTTTACACAGTTGGCGAACAACTTCGTTACATACGCCTCGCTGTTGACTCTTGCGTTTAATTCGATGGCCGCACGCTTTATCTCGGTGAGTTATCACGAGAAAGAATTGGACAAAATGAAGGAATATTATTCCTCGGTCATTGTTTGCAACACGGCAATGATATTGATTCTGGCTCCTTTAGCCGTTGCAACGATCTATAATTTGGAAAAGCTGATCGTAATCGAGAACGCGAACGTCGGACATGTAAAGATTCTGTTTGGATGTGTCTTTGTCAATTTCTTTGCCAATCTGGCAGTTTCGGTATACAGCATCTCAACCTTTGTCTTAAATCGAATCTATCTTCAAAACATGATCAACGCGATTCGGACGGCGCTCAATGGTGTTTTGCTGCTTGTCATGTTCAGCTTGCTGGAACCGAAGGTTTATTATGTGTCGCTTTGCTCTATGGTGCTGACACTTGCAGCAATTCCGGTCTATGGAGTGTTGCAACGGCGGATTATGCCGCAACTGCGCTTTTCCATCCGGGATTTCAGAGTGAAGGCTGTGGGCCAGATGCTAAAATCTGGTATCTGGAACACAGTCAATCAGGGCGGCAACATGCTGATGACAGGTCTTGACTTGCTGCTTGCAAACCTGTTTGTCAGCCCGGCCATGATGGGGCTGTTATCAGTAGCCAAAGTGGTTCCCAATGCAATTATCAGTCTGGCATCTACCTTGAACTCAAACTTTGCTCCTGAGATTGTAATGCAGTATTCAAAGCATAATAAAGCTGAGATGCTACATACTCTGCGGAGCAACATGAAGATTTCAAGTGTGTTGATCTCCATTCCCATTATGACGTTTTGCAGTTTTGGCGTGCGGTTTTATTCCTTGTGGGTGCCGTCTTTGGATGCAAAAGCATTGACGATTCTTTCGCTTTTGACCTGCATGGCATTCATCCCAAGTGCTGGAACGCAGACACTTTATAATGTATTTACGGCCACAAATCATCTGAAGGTGAATTCTGTTGCATTTTTGACCACAGGGATTCTGAATCTCGGGATTGTTTACTTTTTGTTGGGACATACATCACTTGGCGTTTATGCGATTGCAGGAGTAAGCTCTTCGCTTACGATTGTCCGCAATCTGCTTATTACAGTTCCCTATACGGCGAAGCTGTTGGAATTGCCGTGGTATGAATTTTATAAAGATGTTGGAATATCCCTACTTTGCTGTGCCCTGAATCTTGTGGCTGCTCTTGTGATTCAATTACTTATTCCAGCTAGAGGATGGGTTTTGCTTGCGGTTGCGGTCATCGTTACGTGCGGAATTACGCTGGCAGCGGATTTATTTGTTGTATTAAATCAAGAAGAACGCAAAAAGTTGATAAATAAGGTAAAAAGGGGAAGAAAAAATGGATAAGATAAAAAAGCTGATTTTGTTCCGAATTCCAATGTCAATTTGCAATTTTCGGTGTCATTATTGCTATCTTGCGCAGCGAGATGAGCATTATCAGGGAATCCAGCCTGAAATGAAGTTTACCCCGGAGCAAGTTCGGAAAGCAATGAGTAAGGAACGGCTTGGTGGTCCAGCGTATATGAACTTCTGTGCAGATGGCGAAACGCTTCTGGTTACAAATCTGGATCAATATGTCAAAGAGCTGGTAGAAGAAGGGCATTACGCAGAGATCGTTTCCAATATGACGATCAATCCAATGCTGGATAAAATTCTGGCATGGGACCGGGCACTGCTTTCACATATTGAATTTAAATGCTCGTTCCATTATTTAGAGCTTAAAAAGAAGAATCTGTTGAATCGATTTGCAGAAAATGTAAATCGTGCTTGGGAGGCTGGTGCGTCGGTCAATATCGAAGTGACACCGAGTGATGAATTGATTCCATATATTGATGAGCTGAAATCTTTTTCCATGGAGCATTTTGGAGCGCTTCCGCACTTGACCATTGCACGCGATGATAGAACAGCCGGAATTGATTACCTGACAAACCTGTCAATCGAAGAATATGATAAGGTGTGGTCGCAGTTTGATTCGGGCTTTTGGAAGTTCAAAAAGAGCATTTTCGGAATTCATCAGGGGGACTACTGCTACGCAGGGCTATGGTCAATGTATATTGATTTGACCACTGGAGAGGCGTTGCCTTGTTACTGCGGACATTTATTACACAATGCATTTGAGCATCCAGAAAAACCGTTGGATTGGTGCCCGGTTGGTAAATGTCCGATAGCACATTGTTATAATGGACATGCGTTATTGACTCTAGGAACTATTCCGGGCGCGACTGAGGTTCGCTATGGAGATATCCGTGACCGGGAACGCGCAGATGGAACGCATTGGCTGCAGCCGGAGCTGAAGGCCTTTTTCAATACAAAGCTGGAGGAATCCAATGAAACGATATCCAACGGCAAAAAGCTGGAGTATAAGCTGAAAAATGCATGGCTTGCAGGTTGCACGATCCCCTCGCGGGCCGTTGCAAAAGTGAAACGAACAATGAACAAAAAGGAGTGACTGAAATGATTACCCCCCCCGATGTACAAAATGGCATGGACTACTACTGCTTGTTTTAATTGTGGTGGTGAGTGGGCTGGTCGTTAAAGAGCATCGCTTAGAGAATGTTAAAATTGATGCATCTACAATGGTGGCAGACAATTGCAAAGAACTGATACCTACTACTATAATGTATCTGGATGAGTTGGAAACTGGTAATTTTACAAGTACCGGCTTTACCTATGATTCCGCAAATCAAACTTTTTGGATTGCAGACCATGGAACTGATAGTGGAGACAAATTGCGGTTGATTGAGTTGGACAGCAATCTGAAAAAGGTTTTGCAAGAGGTACAGATAGAAAATTATACCAATGATGGAAAACTGAATTTGCAAGGAATTGCATATGACACAATTGATGATGCCATTTGGATAGCGGTAGGCGACAGCATTCAGGAAATCTCCAAAAGAGGCAAGTTGACCAAAGTAATTGATTTGGGAAAATACAAAAAATATCAGGCGAATGGTATTTGTATGGATAATGAGGATCATACGCTTTGGGTACTGTGCTATAACAAATATATGCTTCATTTTGACCGGGAGGGAAATCTACTAAAATCATATCCTGTAAATATGAAAGATCAGGATATGATTTATATGTATGACGGTCTGATCTATATTACGGTAGGGGCTGATTATAAAGGCGAAGAAAACTACTGCGTTGTATTTGACACCCAAACGGAAAACATCAAAATTCAATATAAATTATATCAATCCTATGCGGTTGAAGGTATCTACATTGATGATGACTACATTTATGTTGTAAATGATGGTGCTTTCCATAATGCGATGATACCGAGAACATATATTAGTGTGTATGAATATTAAATTAAATGGAAAGAGGAAGAATAAAAATGTCTGCATTTGATAACGCAACCCTTATGATCACTGGTGGTACTGGTTCTTTTGGTTCTACCGTTCTGAAACACTTTCTGGATTCCGACCTGAAGGAGATACGAATCTTCTCCCGTGACGAAAAGAAGCAGGACGATATGCGCCACGAGCTTCAGGCCAAGCACCCGGAGAACGCCAAGAAGGTCAAGTTCTACATCGGTGATGTCCGCAATCCGCAGTCCATCAAGGATGCCATGCCCGGCGTTGACTACATCTTCCACGCTGCCGCTCTGAAGCAGGTCCCGTCCTGCGAGTTTTTCCCCATGCAGGCGGTTCAGACCAACATCATCGGTACTGACAATGTCCTTCATGCTGCTATTGATGCCGGTGTCAAGCGTGTTGTCTGCCTGTCCACCGATAAGGCTGCTTACCCCATTAACGCCATGGGCATCTCCAAGGCCATGATGGAGCACGTTATCTACGCCAACGCCCGTGTGGCTGCCGAGCGTGGCGGCACCACCATCTGCTGCACCCGTTACGGCAACGTCATGTGCAGCCGTGGCTCTGTCATTCCTCTGTTCATTGACCAGATCAAGGCTGGCAATCCCATCACCATCACCGATCCCAATATGACCCGCTTCCTGATGAACCTGGACGAGGCTGTGGATCTGGTCTTGTTCGCTTTCCAACATGCAAATCCCGGTGATTTGTTCATCCAGAAGTCTGATGCTTCCACCATCGGCGATTTGGCAAAGGCCGTCCAGCAGCTGTTCGGCGATACCGGTACGAACATCATCGGCACCCGTCACGGCGAGAAGCTGTTCGAGACCCTGATGACCCGTGAGGAGCGTCTGCGCAGCCAGGATATGGGTCGCTACTTCCGTGTTGCTGCGGATAACCGTGACCTGAACTACGACAAGTTCGTGGTCAAGGGCGAGGTACATACCATGGCGGACGAGTCCTACACCAGCCACAACACCGAGCGTTTGGATGTGGAAGGCACTGTCAAGAAGATCCTGACCACCGAATATGTCCAGAATGCGCTGAAGGGCATCCCGAATGTCTAAAGAAAAGCTGCTGCTGGTTGGTGCTGGCGGCTTCGGGCGCATGGTAGCGGAGCAGGCGATGCTCCAATACGACTGTGCCTTTGTGGATGATGGACAGCCTGCGGGTACTGAGATTTGCGGCATTCCGGTGGTTGGTGGTCTTGCTGATCTGCCGGAGCTGCGGAAGGAATATGACTTGCTGGTGGTGGGTATCGGCAGCAACCAGTTCCGGGCACAGGTGTATGAAAAGGCAAAAGCACTTGGCTTTGCGTTCCCCAACATCATTGCTCCCAGTGCCTACATCAGTCCATACGCCAAGTTGGGATGCGGCTGTGTGGTGCTGCAAAACGCTTGTGTTCAGAATGGTGCATCTGTGGGAAACGGTGTTCTGCTGAATGCCGGAACGGAAGTCCACTGTGATGCAACGGTAGGGGACTACGCCCTGATTTACACCAACAGCGTCATTCGCACTGGTGCGACTGTGGGCAACTTTACCCGCATTGGCAGCAACTGCACCATCTGCAATAATGCAACTGTGCCGGATGGCGCAGATATTCCGGACTGCACCGCAGTACACTGAGAGGTGAGAGAATGAACATTCTAGTCACAGGTGCCAAGGGCATGGTGGGAACCGCCCTGTGTAACAACCTGAAAAACATCCGAGATGGGAAAAACAAGACCCGCCCGGCATTGCATATTGAAGAAATCTACGAGTACGATTTGGACTCCACCCCGGAGGAGCTGGACGAGTACTGCCAGAAGGCGGACTTTGTGTTCAATCTGGCGGGTGTGAATCGTCCGGAAAACCCGGAAGATTTCATGAAGGGCAACTTCGGTTTTGCATCCGACCTGCTGAACTGCCTGAAAAAGCACAACAACAAGGCAACCATCATGCTGTCCTCCTCCATTCAGGCAACTTTGGCTGGTCGCTTCGGCAACAGCGAGTATGGCCGCAGCAAAAAGGCTGGCGAGGAGTTGTTCTTCCGGTATGCTCAGGAGACTGGTGCGAAGGTAGCGGTCTACCGTTTTGTCAACCTGATGGGTCACAGCCGCCCCAAGTACAACAGTGCCGTCAGCACCTTCTGTTGGGCGGTTGCCAATGATGAGCCTTTCACCGTCAACGACCGCAACACCGAGCTGGAACTGCTGTATATCGATGATCTGGTAGAAGGGATGTTCGACCTGCTGGAAGGCAAGGAGCAGCACTGTGAATTTGACGGCGTGGAAACCGTTCTGAAGGCAGATGGTCGATACTGCTGTGTCCCTGTGACCCACAAGGTCACATTGGGAGAAATCGTCGATTTACTGCAAGAGTTCAAGGCACAGCCCGCGACCCTCATGATGCCCAAGATGCCGGACGGCTCCTTTGCCAAGAAGCTTTACTCCCTGTACCTGACTTATCTGCCCACCGACAAATTCAAGTACGCCCTCAAGATGAACGTAGACAACCGTGGCTCCTTTACGGAACTGGTACACACTGCCGACTGCGGGCAGGTGAGCATCAACATCAGTCGTCCGGGCATCACCAAGGGACAGCACTGGCACAATTCCAAGTGGGAACTGTTCATCGTGGTGGCAGGTCACGGCCTGATTCAGGAACGTAACATCAACACCGGCGAAACGGTGGAGTTTGAGGTTTCCGGGGATAAGATCGAGGCTGTTCATATGATTCCCGGCTGGACTCACAACATCATCAATCTGTCGAAAACGGAGAACCTAGTGACGGTGATGACCTGCAACGAGATCTTCAACCCGAACCACCCGGACACCTTCTTCGAGCCGGTGTAAGAGAAGATACTGGTTGTCAATAGGAGAATTTTATGGAACACAATTTTACATGGAAAAACGACGGGCGCACCAAGGTCATGATTGGCTGTGGCACCCGTCCTGAGATCATTCGGC
>OLBB01000073.1_pt1 | contig 23313 bp, 18 predicted proteins | sample 1607721 | NCBI WGS metagenome assembly OLBB01 (sample SAMN02674693, study PRJEB24791) | human gut metagenome, SKBSTL018 | isolation source: stool | host: Homo sapiens | place: USA | reverse complement strand
CAGGCACGCCTACCGCCACCGAGTTGTCGGGGATGACCATCCCTTCAGGCACCAGCGCCCCGGCCCCGATGATGCAGTTTTTGCCCACGACGGCGTGGTTGAGGATGGTAGCATGCATCCCGATGAGGCTGTTGTCCCCCACCGTGCAGCCGTGGACAAGGGCGCTGTGGCCTACCGTGACATTTTTGCCCAGAACGACCTGCCCGCCGGGGTCGCAGTGGAGCACGGCGTTGTCCTGCACATTGCTGTTCTCGCCCAGTATCAGTGCGCCCTCGTCGGCCCGCAGTACAGCTCCGTACCAGATGTTCACGCCCCTGCCCAGTGTCACGTCGCCCAGCACCGTCGCATTTGCCGCCACAAAGACGGCACCCTCATCCCGGGACATTTTTCCACCAAAGGAGAGCATCATTGTTGAAAAACCACCTTTCTCTTTTGCTTCATTTATGGTATTCTTTATTATAGCTCTTATTGTCGGAGCAAGGAAGCCCCCAGGCTTCCGAAGGAGTATCAATTTATGCAGTTTCATCCCTTTGCGCGGCGGTTTCTGGCTCTGGTCCTGACCGCTGCATTCATGACCGCAGCGGCACTGTCCGGTTTTGCCGTCTACGCGATGCCCATTCAGGCCGCCTACCCGCAGGAATCCATCTACCTCTTCGACGCCGACACCGGCGAAGCTCTCGTGGAGCAGAACCCCGACCTTCCCCGCTGCGTCGCCAGCCTGACCAAGATGATGACGGCCCTTCTCGTGCTGGAAAGCGGCACCGACCTCAGCGCCGGCATCACCATCCCGGCCAGCCTCACACCGGAACTTCAGTCCATCCGGGCCAACCGGGGCCACACCATCGGCCTGCAGGCCGGTGAGACGGTGCGCCGCATCGATATGATGTACGCCATGCTCCTGCCCAGCGCCAACGACGCAGCCAGCGTGCTGGCCGTCGATACCTCCGGCAGTCTGGCCGCCTTCGCGGCTCAGATGAACGTCCGGGCCAGCCAGCTGGGCTGTAAGGCCACCCATTTCACCTGCCCCCACGGCCTCTACGACGGCGGCAACTACTCCACGGCCCGCGATATGGCGAGGATCGCGCTGGCCTGCTATGCGGACCCGACCTACCGCCAGATAGCGGATACGGTGTCCTATGAACTGCCCGCCACCAATGTGCATCCGGCCCGGACGGTCACGACCACCAACAAGCTTTTGCAGCCCGGCAGCGGCTATTACCGCAGCGATGCCCACGGCATGAAGACCGGCTTCACCACCCAGGCCGGGCGGTGCTTCGTCACCTTTGCCCGGCAGGACGGCCATACGTACGGGCTGGTCATCCTGGGCTCGAACTCCCAGAATATCTTCCGGGAGGCGGCAGAGCTGTTCGACTGGGCCTTTACCAGCCCCGAACTGCACCCCGCCCCGGCAGAGCCCGAGGCCGAACCCGAGAAGCACGGGCTGAGTGCATTCTGGCACAAAGTGTTTGGCTGATGTTTGAATGTTAAGGAGGACAAGCCTATGAATCGACCCACCTTCCTGCGCCGGAGCACGGCGCTGCTGCTCACGCTGGTGCTGATGGTCTGCGCCGCCCTGCCCGGGTTTGCCGCTTATCAGATGCCCATCCAGACGGCCAGCGACACCGAGTCGGTCTATCTCTTCAATCTGGATACCGGCAAGCCCATCCTCAGGCAGAACTCTGACCAGCAGCGCTACATCGCCAGCCTCACCAAGATGATGACGGCTCTGCTCTTCCTCGAGAGCGGCAAGGACATGAACGCTGAGATCACCATCCCCACCAGTCTGACCCAGGAGTTCAAGGACATCCAGAACGCCAACGGCTCCACCATGAACCTCCGCATCGGCGAGACGGTGCGCCGCATCGACCTGCTCTACGGTCTGCTGGTGGCCAGCGCCAACGACGCGGCCAGCGTCATCGCCAGCGACGTCTCGGGCGGCGACCTGACGGCCTTTGTGGCCCAGATGAACGCCCGCGCCAAGGAGCTGGGCTGCACGGATACCACCTTCTCCTGCGTCCACGGCCTGTACGACTACGGCAACGTCTCCACGGCAGAGGACCTTGCAAAAATTGCCGCCGCCTGCTACGCCAACGAGACCTATATGCAGGCCGCGAACACCCTCACCTATACGCTGCCCGCCACGAACCTGCACCAGAACGAGCGGACCATCAAGTCCACCAACCTCATGCTGGACCCGGAGTATGCCTATCACCGCGACTATGTCCGGGGCATGAAGACCGGCTTCACCACCCTCGCAGGCCGGTGCTTCGTCACCTTTGCCCAGCAGGACGGCCACACCTACGGCCTCGTGGTGCTGGGCAGTGATATGAACAACATCTACCGCGAGTGTGCGGAGATTTTGGACTGGGCCTTCTCCAGCTTTTCTGACCGTCAGCTCGTGGACACGGAGACGGTGCTCACCACCATCCCGCTGACCAAGTGCCGCACGGAGGAAGCCGTGGAGCTCTACGCCGCCAGCGGCCTCAGCGGCTACGGCCACGCCGACGATGAAGTGACCTTCGAGTTCTCGGTGCCGGAGAGCACCTCGGCCACCGTCAAGGAGGGTGCTGTGCTGGGTACGGCCACCGTCTACCTCGACGGCTACGAGATGGGAACGGTGGACCTTGTGACCCACAAAGAATATGTGTCTGACTTTCGCTCCGACGCCAAAACGACCCTTCTTCTCATGGCCGCGCTCATCGGCATCCTCATCGTGCTGGGCTTCCTGACGATGGTGGCCGGCGGCGGTTCGCTGAACCTGCGGCGGCGGAGCCGGTCCCGCAAAAGATAATCGGATCAAATAGCAATCGCAAAAGCTCCCCGGAAGGGGAGCTTTTGCTTTATCCAAGCTTCGCTGCAAGAACAGAAAGGGTGATCTTGGGGTTCACCTGCGCGGCGAGCCGCTGAATGGCCGCATCGGCCAACGAGAGGGCGCGGCGGGCGGCGTCACCCGTCAGAGGGGTGCTGGCACACCCCCGGAGCCCGGCGGCGGCCACGGCCCGGAAATCGCCCAGCAGGGCCGCTGCTGCGGCCTTGTCCTTCTCGTACCCGGCCAGCAGGACGGCGGCGGCATAGCTGTCGTGAGCCGCCGCGGCCTTGGCCAGCGTCAGGGCCTTTTCCACCTGTTCCCGACGGGCGTCGTCCCGGGCGGCGGCAAGCACTGTGCCGATGTGGCCGTCGAACAGCTCACTGTAGAGCCGGGCCTGCTTTTTGTCCACGCCCTGCCCGATGCACCACCGGGCGCATTCCTCGGGGCTGACCGGGGCCACGGCGAAGCTGATGCAGCGGCTGCGGATGGTGGGCAGCACACCGGCCAGCGAGTCTGCCGTCAGCAGGAAGAGCACGCCTTCCGGCGGCTCCTCCATGACCTTCAGCAGGGCGTTGGCGGATTCCTCGTTCATGCGCTCCACATGGTACAAAAGCACCGCGCGACCCTCGGCGGAGAGACTGGTGTTGAAAATTTCGCTGCGCATGGCGGTGACCTGACCCACCAGATACTTTCCGCCGCTGCCCATGCCGGACACCGAGATGGCTTCCCGCACGATGCCGGTCTCCACCGTGCCGCTGTCGCGCTTACCGGCTTTTGCCACGGCGCGGCAGCACTCGCCCCGCAGCAGCGCTTCGGCGGCGGCACCGCCGACGGGGTAGAGGTAGTCGGCAGCGATGCAGCGGGCGGCAAAGCCGGTGCCAAGCCCGGCTTCGCCCACCAGCAAAACGCTATGGGTCAGCCGCCGGGTGGCCAGCATCTGCTGCACGCTGGTTTTCAGTTCTGCGTTGCCTTCCATGCGGTCCAGCATCATGATGGGGGTACTCCTTTTATGAGACAGTAAAACGATTTAAAATGCCCTCCGCGTTGCTCTGGGCATGATTCAAGGAAAGATTATTTATAATTTCGCGTTTGGAGCGCCCTGCGGAGCGCTCCAAACGCATTTTCACGGGAGGATTTACCTTCTATTCTTCCTCTTCCACTGCTCCCGGCGCACCCATGCGCGGAGGGAGCGGTAGACCATGGGGGCAAAGAAGAGCCAGACGTTGAGCATGGACAGCAGGTAGTCCAGCTTGCCGGGCAGGGATGCGCCCAGAAAGCTGAACACCCACAGCACTGCCGCGAAAACGCCGAAGTACTTTACCCGGATGGGGATGACGAAGAAGAGCAGCAGCTGCACCTCCGGGTACAGCATGGCAAAAGCCAGCAGCAGCGAGAGGGACAGGCAGTAGGTGCTGGCGGTCACGCCGGTGAGCAGACAGCCCAGCACCGTGCCCAGCACGCCGGACAGCAGATACACCGTGTAGCGGAAATCGCCCCACTCCCGTTCCAGCGCCGTGCCAATGAACCATGTGAAGTAGATGCCCAGCACCACGCTAAGGATGCTGCCGCCGGAAAAGGGGATGAATATAAAGCTGATTGCCCGCCAGACCTGCCCCTGCAGCAGCAGGCTGCGGCTGAGCCCCAGCCAGAAGGAAATGGTGCGGTCAACAAACAGCTCGATGGCCAGCACTAAGATCTGCCCCGCCACCAGAATATTGGTCAGGTTCGGGATGCCGTAGCGGCCATACTTGCGCTCCAGCCTGTTCAGCCAGTTGTTCATGTGTTTCGCCTCCGTTGCGGGATGCCCCGCCAGTTTCATGTTACCCCTATTTTACCATGACAGGCCCCCGCATTCAAGAAAATCCACGCGGAAGGCGTTGAAACTGCACTTTCTTTCCCGGCAGACAGGCTGCACGCGCAGTTTTTTCACACCGTAGCCGCCGGGATGTGGAAAAGGCGGGAAAAGCACAGCATTCATGCGGGTTTTAAGTCCCAAAACGACAACCGAAAATTGTATGGACTATCCGTTCTGGAATGAACTTTTCACTTTTTCCACCGGGTTTTCCACCGTTTTTGTGAAAAAGAAGCGCAGTTTCCAACGATGTTTTCCACCTTTTCCACATAGTTTTCCACATCCAGTGGAGGAAAGTCCTATACAAGCCGTAATGGATGCCGCCGCATTCTGGAAATTTGTGGGCAAAAATGTGGGCAATCTGCCTTTTATAAAAAAGAAAGTCGAAGGTTTTTCTTTTGTTTTTACAGTTTACTCCGGCTTACGGGTTTGCTTTTCTCCAATCTGGAATCTTACCCCGGGCAGTTTTCCACAAACCGCCGGAGAGAAAAAAGCAGTGTGGAAAACGGACGCAAACGGTGATTTTCCACACTGTTTTTATCCCAGCTGAACCCTCTCAGTCGCCTGCGGCGACCATCGGGAGCAGACTGAGAGGGTTGGATGCAAAAATAAGCCCTCTCGGGCAGACAAAGTGCCTGAGAGGGCTTATAAAACCATATTTTATGCCTTAGCAGCAGCGCACACTAGGGTATGCAGCGGCGCAGGGGTCAGATTTTCCAGAGTCAGCTTAACTGCCTCAACGGTACTTTCGCCCGAAACATTCAATGCTATCGGGTCTGAGAGGATCATCCAATACCAGCTCTCCCCAAATCCGCACCCGTTCGCCTCATGATCCCCGCCGTCTCTGGCTTTGAACTTCCCGTCCTCGCTGATTTTCGCCAGAGCAACCATCATATCCGAGTGTTTGACGTCAACTTTTTGTACCGGTTTGCCCGGCCGCTTGCTGTTGATTTGCTCTACAAACCAATCTTCGTATACCTTGCCAATGGCAGACTGAGGTTGTTCTGCTGCGCCGCAGGCGGTGAACAATGCCAAGGCCAGCACCGCGGCCAATAAAAGTGCTACAAAGCGTCTTGTCTTTTTCATGATACATCTCCGGTAACAAAAATACAGGTTCTATCCAACGTACTGGAACTCAAACGACCTCTTTTATTATTTTACACCATCACATCTGTGGTGTGTCAATTGACAGAGCATATAAAATATCGCCGTCCTTTTGGGCAAATGCGCCAAAGGGTTGGATGCAAAAAATGCCGGGCGGTCCACAGACCGTCCGGCATTGCCTTTTTCTTTACATCATATTGCGGAACACCAGCTGTGCGATCTGGAAATAGAGGATCAGGCTGCAGGCGTCCACAATGGTGGTGATGAAGGGGGTAGCCATAATGGCAGGGTCGGCACCCAGCTTTTTGGCGGCAAGCGGCAGCATACCGCCCACCAGCTTTGCCAGAATGACACTGAAGAACAGCGACACGCTGACCACGATGGCGTAGCCCATCACGTTGGCGTACTGGCCGGGGAAGAGGAAGGTGTACATCAGGTAGATGCGCAGGCCATTCACGATGCCCAGCACTGCGCCCACGATGGCAGACACCCGCAGCTCCTTGGCCAGCACCCGCATAAAGTCGGCGGGTTCTACCTCGCCCAGTGCCAGACCGCGCACCATCAGGGTGCTGATCTGGTTGCCGCAGTTACCGGCGGTATCCATCAGCATGGGCATGAAGGAGACCAGCAGCGGCAGGCTGACAAAGGCTTCCTCGTAGTGGGTGGTGACCATGCCGGTAAAGGTAGCGGACAGCATCAGAATCAGCAGCCACGGGATGCGCTGCTTGGCGTGGGTCCACACGCTGGTGCCAAAGTAGGTGGTGGCGTCGTCATCCGGGAGAATGGCGGCCATCTTCTGCATATCCTCGGTGCTCTCGTCGGTCAGAACGTCAATGGCATCGTCGATGGTGATGATACCCACGAACATCCCCTCGTTGTCCAGAACGGGCATGGCGGTAAAGTCGTAGCGCTGCATCTCACGCGCCACAAACTCCTGATCGTCGGTGACCTTCACGGTGACCAGATTGTCCTCCATGATCTCCGTGATGGGGGTCTTGGGGTCGGCCAGCAGCAGATTGCGGGCAGAGACAACGCCCTGCAGCCGGTTGCTCTCCACCACATAGCAGGTGTAGACGGTCTCGGCATTCTCGCCCTGCTTGCGGATGGCGGCAAAAGCCTGTTCCACCGTCATATCCATGCGCAGACGCACATATTCCGGGGTCATCAGGCTGCCGGCAGAGCTTTCCGGGTAGTTCAGCAGCTTGTTCAGGCTCTCGCGGGTCTCCCGGGAGGATTTTTCCAGCACCCGCTTGACCACGCCTGCGGGCATATCTTCCAGCAGGTCGGCGGCATCGTCCAGGCTCATCTCCTCGATGGCGCTCACCAGCTCCACGTCCGAGAAGGCGTTTACCAGATCGTCCCGGGCTTCGTCGGACATATAGGCAAAGGCTTCGGTGGCAACTTCCTTTTTCAGCAGACGGAACACCACCAGACGGTTGTTCTCGTCCAGCTCTTCCAGCAGCTCGGCAAGGTCGGCGGGCTGCTCTTCCTCGGTCACCTCGCGCAGCTTGACGTACTGCTTTTTGATCAGCAGCTTCAGCAGACGGCTCTTGGTCAGCATCTCGGGGTTTGCCTTGACCTCTTCGTCATTGGCTTCCTCCCGCTCTGCCTCCCGCATATCCTGCTTCAGATCCTCGGTGGCTTCCTCGTTCAGATCCTCCGCCAGCTTCTGACGCACCTCGGCGGGGATATCGGAGGGCAGCTCCTGCACCGGCAGGTTCTGTTCCGTGTTGGTTTCCAGCTTCTTTTCTTCCATATCCATGGGCTACCTCCTCTGGGCAATATACGGCACGGAGGGCTTTCTCCGCGCCGGAGGATGCAGCAGGTCGGGAAACAAAAAACGCGCCGCCCGGTGCCGGAATGCCGCAAATGCAGCCGTTTCCGCGCACGCAAAGCCGCGCCTTTCCTATTCCGGGGGCTTTTCAGTAAGCCGCCGGGGGCAAAAAGGCGAACGCAGTACTTTTTGTTGTCCGATCTACCGCATCGGTGGATCTACTTCGACTATGATCAGGGTCCATTGTCCTGCGTTCACCTCCCAGTTTTCGTAAATTCCACAGCCGCAGCACCCGCGCCGGGCGCTGCACTGGCTATATCCTTTTTTATTATAGCGCCGCAAAAAAATGGGGTCAACCCTAAAGCGAAGTTTTGCAAAGATTTTTGCAGCGTCTTACAGAAACAAAACACCCTTCTCCGTGTTGCGGCGCACAGAGAAGGGTGTTTTGCTTGGATATTGCCTTGGTGTGAGGAGGAATCATGTTACTTGGGAAGTGGTTGCGGCCCCGCTTCCCATGGCAAAAGTATAACAGCTTTCACAATTCATTTCGTTAAGAAGCTATGAAGAAACTGTAAAAAGGAAGCGGAAAATTCTGGAAGATTTTGTGATAAAAAATCTTCTTGACAATATTTGTTTTATCCTATATTATAATAGTAGGATACCACCAAACGGAAAGGATGCTGAAAATGTCTGCTTTTGAAGTAAATTTTTATTATAAAGCAGACGGCAGCTGCCCGGTTCGTGATTTTCTGGATACACTGGACGACAAAATGCTGGCAAAGCTTTTAGGCACGATCTCCCTATTGGAAACCAATGGCACACAACTGCGGGAGCCTTATTCCAAATCATTGGGAGATGGCATTTTTGAATTGCGTGCCAAGCAAAGCAGCAACATAACGCGCATTTTATATTTCTTCGTAGTCGGGCATCAGATCATCCTGACAAATGGCTTTGTCAAAAAGACACAAAAAACACCGCCGGAGGAAATTGCACTGGCGCAAAAATATCGTGCGGACTATTTTTATCGAAAGGAGAGTTCCTCATGAGTGATTTTCGGAATTATTTGAATGAACAATTACAGCGGCCTTCTTTTAAGGCCGAATGGGATGCTCTTCAGCCGGAGCTTACCATTGCGCAAGCTATGATCGATGCCCGGAAGGAAAGCGGTCTGACCCAGAAACAGCTTTCAGAGCGCACCGGCATTGCACAGGCCGATATCAGCAAACTGGAACGAGGGAATGCAAACCCTTCTCTGCGCACCTTGCAGCGCCTTGCCGCAGGGATGGGGATGAATGTCAAAATTGAATTTGTGACGAACAAATAACTTTTTTTCGTCAAACTATAAGCCCGGAGCGTCCGCAGACGCTCCGGGCTTATAGTTTCATTTACACAAAAATACGCCCCGGTCACCTTGCGGTGAGCGGGGCGCTAAAAACTGATGCAGTTTTTTTACTGAGGCAAGATCCCTGCAAGGCAGGTCTTATGCCGCAGGCGGAGCAAGGTATCTGCACGCAGACCTTATGCTCCTGACACACGCGGGGTGTGCTCTCAAGGGCCCTCGCGGGCGCTTTGGTATCTCAAGCCCCTGCGCAAAAGGAGGGGAATGAAATCAGGTTTTTAGACCGTTCTGTCAGGTACAGGGCAAAACGTTCAGCCTGTTCTGTGCACGGCAAAGGCAAATTCCACAGTTCCGCACCGCTGCATTGCGCAGTAACCGCCGATGCGGGGCTGCCGCTCTTCACACGGGAAAGAGCAGGGGCCGCTGGTTCATTTGGTGTCTCTGCCGCTGCTTAAAAACAGCTTACTTGTACAGCTCGACCAGACGGGTCAGGTGCTCGTAGCGGTCGTTTGCAACCTCCTGGTTGCGAGCGAACAGCTCCTTAGCACGCTCGGGGAAGGCGCGGGTCAGACGGCTGTAACGGGTCTCGTTTGCCAGCAGAGCCTGATACTTCTCGTTGTCCACAGCCTTGGAGGTCAGGGTGAAGGGGTTCTTGCCCTGTGCCTTGTTGGCGGGGTTGAAGGTGAACAGGTTCCAGTAGCCAGCCTCGACTGCCTTCTTCATCTCGTTCTGGCAGTTGGTCATGCCGCCCTTGACACCGTGCAGCTCGCAGGGAGCGTAGCCGATGATCAGAGAGGGGCCGGGGTAAGCCTCAGCCTCGGCAATAGCCTTGACAGCCTGGTTCATGTTAGCGCCCAGAGCGATCTGAGCAACATAGATGTAACCGTAGGTCATTGCGATCTCGGACAGGCTCTTCTTGCTGATCTCCTTACCTGCAGCAGCGAACTGGCAGACCTCGCCGATGTTGGAGGCCTTGGAAGCCTGTCCACCGGTGTTGGAGTACATCTCAGTATCGAAGACCATCACGTTGACATCCTCGCCGGAAGCCAGAACGTGATCCAGACCGCCGAAGCCGATGTCGTATGCCCAGCCGTCGCCGCCGAAGATCCAGACGGACTTCTTGGCGATGTACTGCTTGCTCTTCAGGATCTCTGCAGACTTCTCGCAGCCGGCAGCAGCAGCCTTCTCCAGCTCAGCGATCAGGGCCTTTGCGGGCTCGTCGTTGGCCTTGGTGTTGTTCTTGGTTGCGATGAACTTCTCGTAAGCAGCCTTCAGCTCAGCAGAAGCCTTGTCGGAACCAGCAACCTCTGCGATCTCCTTGATCAGGTTCTCGCGGATGGTCTTCTGGCCGATGTACAGGCCCAGACCATGCTCTGCGTTATCCTCGAACAGGGAGTTGCACCATGCAGGACCATGGCCGCTGTCCTTGTTGACGGTGTACGGAGAGATGGAAGCGGTGCCGCCCCAGATGGAGGAGCAGCCGGTAGCGTTGGAGATGTACATCTTCTCGCCGAACAGCTGAGTGATCAGGCGAGCGTAAGAGGTCTCGGCACAGCCTGCGCAGGAGCCAGAGAACTCCAGCAGGGGCTGGTTGAACTGAGAGCCCATAACGGTGTCATCGGCCATCTTGGTAGCCTTCTTGGAGATGTTGGCCACGCAGTAGTCAAAGACTGCCTGCTGATCGGCCTGGCTGTCCTGAGGAACCATGGTGATAGCCTTGGTGGGGCAGACGGTGACGCACTCGCCGCAGCCCATGCAGTCCAGCGGAGAAACAGCCATAACAAACTTGTACTCGGGGGTCAGCTTGTTATCGCGGCTCTTGGTCTGGGCAGGAGCAGCTGCCAGCTCGTCAGCGGTCAGCAGGAAGGGACGGATGGTTGCATGAGAGCACACGAATGCGCACTGGTTGCAGCCAACGCACTTTGCAGCATCCCACTCGGGGACGTTGACAGCGGTGCCGCGCTTCTCGTATGCAGAAGCGCCCTGCTCCCACTCGCCGTTTGCATTTGCCACGAAGGAGGAGACAGGCAGGCTGTCGCCGTCCATACGGGCAATGGGCTCCATGACGTCGCGGATCTGCTTGACCAGTTCCGGACGGCCAGCCAGAGCCTTGGGTGCGGGATCAGCCTCGGGGTTGGACCAGGATGCGGGCACGTCTACCTTGTGGATAGCGTCAACGCCTGCGTCAATGGCCTTCCAGTTCATCTCAACGACGTCCTGGCCCTTCTTGCCGTAGCTCTTCTGAGCGGCCTGCTTCATGAAGTTGATGGCGTCATCGATAGGCATGACGTCAGCCAGCTTGAAGAATGCAGACTGCAGGATGGTGTTGGTGCGCTTGCCCATGCCGATCTCGATAGCCTTATCGATAGCATTGATGGTATACAGCTGGATGTTGTTGTCAGCGATATACTTCTTTGCCTCGGCGTTCAGGTGCTGGCCCAGCTCCTCATCGGACCACTGGCAGTTGATCATGAACACGCCGCCGGGCTTGACATCCTGGACCATCTTCATGCCCATGTGGATGTAAGCGGGGTTGTGGCAGGCCACGAAGTCAGCCTGGTTGATGTAGTAGGGGCTGCGGATGGGCTTGTCGCCGAAACGCAGGTGGCTGATGGTCACGCCGCCGGTCTTCTTGGAGTCATACTGGAAGTATGCCTGAACATACTTATCAGTGTGGTCGCCGATGATCTTGACGGAGTTCTTGTTAGCACCGACGGTACCGTCGCCGCCCAGACCCCAGAACTTGCACTCCTTGGTGCCAGCTGCTGCGGTGATGGGAGCGGGCTTGACCTCAGGCAGAGACAGGCCGGTGACATCATCGGTGATGCCGAGGGTGAAGCGCTCCTTCGGCTGATCCTTCTCCAGCTCCTTGAACAGAGCGAAGATGGAGGACGGGGGAGTGTCCTTGCTGCCCAGACCGTAACGGCCGCCGGTCAGGATGACATCATTCTTGCCAGCCTCACGCAGGGTAGCTGCGACATCCAGGTACAGGGGCTCGCCCAGAGAGCCGGGCTCCTTGGTGCGGTCCAGAACTGCGACCTTCTTAGCGGTAGCAGGCAGGACCTTCAGCAGAGCGGAGGACACCCAGGGACGGTACAGGCGGACCTTGATGATACCGACCTTCTCGCCCTTGGCGTTCAGGTAGTCGATGACCTCGTCAGCAACGTCGCAGATGGAACCCATAGCAACGATCACGCGGTCAGCATCGGCTGCGCCGTAGTAGTTGAACAGATCGTAGTTGGTGCCCAGCTTTGCGTTGATCTTAGCCATGTACTTCTCAACAACAGCCGGCAGAGCGTTGTAAACGCTGTTGCAGGCCTCGCGGTGCTGGAAGAACACGTCGCCGTTCTCGTGGGAACCGCGCATCTTGGGGCTTTCGGGGTTCAGAGCCTTCTTGCGGAACTCCTCAACAGCCTCCATGTTGCACATTTCCTTCAGATCAGCGTAGTCCCACTTCTCGATCTTCTGGTACTCGTGAGAGGTACGGAAGCCATCGAAGAAGTTCAGGAAGGGAACCTTGCCCTCGATGGCGCACAGATGTGCGACAGGGGACAGATCCATAACTTCCTGCACGCTGCTCTCGACCAGCATTGCGAAGCCGGTCTGGCGGCATGCCATAACGTCGCTGTGATCACCGAAGATGTTCAGGGACTGGGTAGCAACGGTACGTGCAGAAACATCGAACACGCAGGGCAGCTGCTCAGCAGCGATCTTGTACATGTTGGGGATCATCAGCAGCAGGCCCTGAGAAGCGGTGAAGGTGGTGGTAACAGCACCTGCACCCAGAGAGCCGTGGACAGCACCAGCGGCGCCGGCCTCGGACTCCATCTCAACGACCTTGACCTGGTTGCCGAAGATGTTCTTCTGGCCGGCTGCAGACCACTGGTCCACAGAGTCAGCCATCGGAGAAGACGGGGTAATGGGGTAGATGGCAGCCACGTCCGTGTAGGCATACGCTACATGGGCGGCAGCGGTATTGCCATCCATAGTTTGCTTTGCTCTAGGCATTTTTCTTCCTCCATTATTCAGAATTTGGTACCTTTTGCGCGGGGCAATATGCCCGCTGGGACCGGAGAACCCCATAAAAGGCACTATTGCTTGTATACTATAATAGCAGATTCCGGCAATAAAGTAAACGCAAACCGCCCGACAAACGCACCAAAAATTAAGAAATTTTTTAGCGGTTTTGTACTTTCTTTAGTGCGCTAAAGCAAGCAGTGATGCAGATTTTCAGTTTTGGGGGGCGGGCTCTTCCAGAAATTGTGATTTTTTCGCAAGAGGGGTTTCCTCTCCTCTTGTATTTATCATATCTTTATTGACAACAAACCGCACTTTGCCGTAAACTGAGAGCATAAAACCGGCGCTGCGCCGGAAAAGGGGCGTAAGGTAAATGAACGATACAGTACACTTTGAAAAAACTCTCTCCAGCGAGACCCTGTTCGAGGGGCGGGTCATTACCCTGACCAAGGACACCGCGCTGCTGGAAAACGGCAAGACCGCTACCCGCGAGGTGGTGCATCACCACGGCGGTGCCTGCATCCTGCCTTATTTTGCAGACGGCACCATCTGCATGGTGCGGCAGTTCCGCTATGCCATGCAGCAGCAGCTGTGGGAGCTGCCCGCTGGCAAGCTGGAAAAGGGCGAGGACCCCTTTGCAGCCGCCAAGCGGGAACTGGAGGAAGAGTGCGGCCTGACCGCCGACAACTACATCTCGCTGGGCGAATTCTACCCCACCGTGGGCTACGATACCGAGGTCATCTATACTTGGGTAGCCACCGGTCTGCACGAGACCAAGATGCACCTTGATGCGGACGAGTTCCTGACCCCCGACCGGGTGCCGCTGGAAAAGGCGTATCAGATGGTCATGAGCGGCGAGATCAAGGACGGCAAGACCATTGCGGGCATCCTGAAGCTGAAGGCTCTGCTGGACGAGGGCAAGCTGTGATCTTATACGAGGACGCCGCCCTTGTGGTGCTGGACAAGCCCGCCGGGCTTTCCAGTGAGGAGGGCGTGCCCGCCGCGCTGCGGGCGCACTGGAAGGCACCCGACGCCTTTGTGGGGGTGGTGCACCGGTTGGACACCGGTGTGTCCGGGTTGATGGTCTATGCCCGCACCCCGGCAGCTGCCGCCGCACTGAGCCGTCAGGTGACCCAAAGTCAGGACGCTTACGCCGTGCAGGATGGCCGCGCCGAGGGCAAAGCCGCCGCGCCGCAGTTCGTCAAGCAGTACCGCGCGATCATTGCCGGTGCGCCGGACGCGCAGCTGCCTGCCACCGGGGTGCTGCGGGATTACCTGTTCAAGGACAGCCGCAAGGGCAGGGTGTTCCCGGTCAGCCGTCCCCGCAAGGGGGTGCGGGAGGCGGTGCTGGAATACCGCATCCTTGCCACGGCAGGGGAAAACAGCCTTGCCGAGATCACCCTGCACACCGGGCGTACCCATCAGATCCGGGTGCAGTTTGCCAGCCGCAGGCACCCGCTGTACGGCGACGGCAAATACGGCAGCCGCCAGAAGGGCAGCATTGCCCTGCAAAGCTGCGGCCTGCGCTTTGTGCACCCGGACACCGGCAAGCCCATGGCCTTTTCTCTGCCCCTGCCCGCCGCCGCACCGTGGAAGGAGTTTTTGGAATTAGGTGAGTGATATGGAACAGCAATACAAGACTGATGCCGAAATTTACGCCGTGCTGGAGCGGGAGATCATCGACCTGACCATCCGTCCTGGCTCTTCGCTGAGCGAGAACCCACTGTGCGCCCGGTTCGGTGCGCCGCGCTCCCTGATCCGGGTGGTGCTGCAAAAATTGCAGGAAAACGGGCTGGTGCGCATCGTGCCCTACAAGGGCACCACCGTCACCCGGCTGAACCGGCGCATCGTGGACGAGCTGATCTACGAGCGCACCGCCGTGGAGGGGCGCATTTTGCGAGATTTTGCCCCCAACGCCACCCCGGCGCAGCGGGCGCAGATCCGTGCGCGGGTGGACGCCTACGAGGCGCTTGCCCGCGCCGAGAACCCGGACTTCAACAAGCTGTACGAGATGGACTGCCGCCTGCACGAGACATGGTTTGCCGCCATGGACAAGATGTACCTGTGGAGCACCTTACAGAACGCCCACGCCGATTACAGCCGGTTCCGTATGCTGGACACCATGACCACCGGCGGGCTGGACGAGGTGATCGCCGACCACCGCAACCTGCTGAACGCCATCGAGCGGTGCGACCTTGCCGCCTTTGAGCCGCTGGTGGAGCGCCACCTGTACGGCGGCATCCGCCGCCTTGGCAGCAAGCTGACCAAGGAATACGCCGACTTTTTTGAGCCGGAAAACATGAAATAAGTCAAATTGTTCCACGGGGAACAAAGACGAGTTAAAAAGCCCGGAGTGTCCGCAGACGCTCCGGGCTTTTGATATTCAGAACACTCCGGTGATGAAAATTTCCAGCCCGATGCCGATGAGGATGACACCGCCCAGAATACTTGCCTTGCCGGAAAGCTGTGTGCCGAACTTTTTGCCGATGCGCAGACCCGCCATGCAGAGGATGAAGGTGACCACCGCAATGATGATGGCAGCGGTAAGTGCCATCAACCAGCCGTATTCCGAGATGGTGAAGCCCACCGAAAGGGCATCGATGCTGGTGGCAATGCCTTGCATGAACAGCGCCCCGGCGCTGAGCTGCGCCGCCTCCTCGGCTTCCTCGCCCCGGATGCCGTCCAGCAGCATCTTGCCGCCGATGTAGCCCAGCAGTGCCAGCGCGATCCACGGGATCAGGGTCTCAAAGGACGCAAACAGCTCCACGATGGTATGCACGCACACCCAGCCGATCATAGGCATTGCGGCCTGAAAAAGGGCGAAAGTGCCCGCAATTTTGCCCATGGTGCCCTTGTTCATTTTAGGGTCGTGCAGACCGTTTGCCATGGACACCGAAAACGCATCCATCGCAAGCCCCACGCCCAGCAAAACGCTGTTGAGAAAAAACACAAAACTCCATTCCATTCTGTCTGCCTCCTGTTTGTTGACCGTATTCCAAGCAAAAACAAAACCCGGCCCCGGGCGCGTTGTACGTCCGGGACCGGGTGATTTTTTGAGATCCACTCCATGTGCACGGGCGCAGCAAACACGCACCAAAACACATGAGTCTCGCAAATGAAAGCAAGCTAGACCGAAACAGTCATTATGTTGACTTGCTGCGCTCTGCAAAGCGCCTGCTACTCCCCCACGGGTATTGTGATTTCGTTTATTCTAGCACAGTTTCAAGGGGAAGTCCAGACAAACCTGACGGTGAAACGATTTTTAATGTGCTCCGCTGCGCTGTGCACATCAATAGCGGAAGAATTATTTATAATTTCGGGTTTCAGGAAAGTCTGCGGAGCTTGTCGGGGCAAAGCCCCTCCATCTGCTAACGCAGACCGCTCTGCCGCTTAAAAGCCCCACTGGGGCTTTCATTGCTGCGCAAACGCGGACTATCCCAAACCCATTTTCACAGGAGGGGTCGTAGAGGAAAACTGTCCCTTATTCCTTCTCTTCCGGGTCCGCCTCCGGGGCTTCGGTGGCGGCGGCAGCATCGGCGGCTTCCATCTCGGCCAGCTGCTCGGCGGTGGGCTCGGCATCAGCCTCAGAAGCATCGATCTTCTCGGTCTGTGCTTCGTCGTCGTGGTCGGTGCGTGCCAGCACCATCACCTTGTCGTTCTCGCCCAGACGCATCACCCGCACGCCGGAGCCGTAGCGGCTCTGCAGCGGGATCTCGTTGGCGTGCAGGCGGATGATGATGCCCTCCTGACTGCTCAGCAGCACGTCATCCACATCGTCCACGATCTTCACGGCGGCAACCTTGTCGCGGCTCACATCGTAGTTGCGGATGCCCTTGCCGCCGCGGGCAGTGATGCGGTAGGTGTCGATATCCGAGCGGCGTCCCTTGCCGTTCTCGGTCACGGTCAGCACCGTGCCGCCCTCGCGGCAGATGCACACGCCGACAACTTCATCGCCCTCTGCCAGACGGATGGCGCGCACGCCGTGGCCGTTACGGCCCATCGGGCGGGCATCCTCCTCGTTGAAGCGGATGGCCTGACCGTTGCGGGTGGCAACGATGAGCATATCGTGGCCGGAGGTCAGGCGGGTCCATGCCAGCGCATCGCCCTCGTTCAGGGCAATGCCGATCAGGCCGCTCTTGCGGATGTTGGCGTACTGTTCCAGCGGGGTGCGCTTGATGAGGCCCTGCTTTGTGACCATGGTCACATAGCCGCCCGACTGCTCAGCATCCTTGCTCTGGCAGATCATATTAGTGACCTTTTCGCCCTCCGCCAGCTGCAGCAGGTTGACGATATTCATACCCTTGCTGGTGCGGCTGCCCTCGGCGATGGTGTAGCCCTTGATGCGGAACAGGCGGCCACGGTCGGTGACAAAGAGCACATAGTCGTGGGTGGAGCCTACGAACATCTCCTGCACGATGTCCTCTTCCTTGCGGGTCATGCCGGAGATACCGCGTCCGCCGCGGCGCTGTGCCTGATAGGTGGCCTTGAGCTGACGCTTGATATAACCGGCTTCGGTCAGGGTGTAGACGCACTGCTCTTCGGCGATCAGATCCTCGATATCCACCTCACCGGTCACAGACTGGATCTCGGTGCGGCGCTCGTCACCGAAACGCTTCTTCATTTCCAGCAGCTCATCCTTGACGATGGCAAGCACCCGGGCGTCATCGGCCAGAATGGCTTCCCAGTCCTCGATCTTGGCCTGCAGACCGGCCAGCTCTTCCTCGATCTTCAAAATTTCCAAACCAGCCAGACGACCCAGCTGCAGCTTGACGATGGCGTCTGCCTGCGGGTCGTCAAAGCCGAACTGCTCCATGATGGCAGCTTTAGCTTCTGCCATGCCGCCCTTGCAGGCGCGGATGGTGGCGATCAGCTCGTCCACGATGTCGGTGGCCTTCTTCAGACCTTCCAGAATGTGGGCGCGCTCCTTGGCCTTTTTCAGGTCGTACTGGGTGCGGCGGCGCACCACCTCGTCCTGAAACTCCACATACTTCTGCAGCATCTGCTTCAGGGTGAGCACCTTGGGCACCTTGTGGTCGATGGCCAGCATAATGACGCCCACGGTATCCTGCAGCTGGGTGTACTGGTACAGCTGGTTCAGGATGACCTGTGCATTGGCGTCCTTGCGGATATCCACCACGATGCGCATCCCCTTGCGGTTGGTCTCATCGTTCAGGCCGGTGATGCCCTCGATGCGCTTTTCCTTGACAAGGTCTGCCATGTGCTCGATGAGGCGCGCCTTGTTGACCATATAGGGGATCTCGGTAATGACGATCTGGGTGCGGCCGTTCTTGGTCTCCTCAATGGTGGCGCGGCCGCGCAGAGTGATCTTGCCGCGTCCGGTAGCGTAGGCGGCGCGGATGCCGCTGCGTCCCATGATGATGCCGGCGGTGGGGAAGTCCGGGCCCTTGATGTGCTCCATCAGGCCGGGCAGGTCGATGTCCGGGTCGTCGATATAGGCGATGCAGCCGTCAATGACTTCGCTCAGGTTGTGGGGCGGGATGTTGGTAGCCATACCGACTGCAATGCCCTGACTGCCGTTGACCAGCAGGTTCGGGAAGCGGCAGGGCAGCACGCTGGGCTCTTTTTTAGTCTCGTCAAAGTTAGGGTCCCAGTCGATGGTGTCCTTCTCGATATCGGTCAGCATCTCCACCGCCATGCGGCTCATGCGGGCCTCGGTGTAACGGTAAGCAGCCGGGGGGTCACCGTCCACAGAACCAAAGTTACCCTGACCATCCACCAGCGGATAGCGCAGCGAGAAGTCCTGTGCCAGACGTACCATGGCATCGTAGACCGATGCGTCGCCGTGGGGGTGGTAAGAGCCCAGCACCGCACCAACGGTATCGGCAGATTTGCGGTATGCATGGCTGGGGTCGTTGCCACGCTCGTGCATGGTGTACAGGATGCGGCGGTGGACGGGTTTCAAGCCGTCCCGCACATCGGGCAGGGCGCGGGACACGATGACCGACATGGAATAATCCAGGAAGGCCGTTTCGATTTCCTTTTTGACGTCGCGGATGATCTTTTTGGTTCCGCTGCCCGGTATCATCACATAATCTTCTTCCATTTGTTCCTCCGTGTCTTACACGTCCAGCTTTGCGTACTGGGCGTTGGTCTCGATAAAGCGGCGGCGGGGCTCCACCTGATCGCCCATCAGGATGGTAAAGGCTTCATCGGCCTTTTCGGCATCCTCAATGGTGATCTGCACGATGACCCGGTTGTCCGGGTTCATGGTGGTCTCCCACAGCTGATCGGGGTTCATCTCACCAAGGCCCTTATAGCGGTTCACCTTTGCGCCGGGCATCTCCTGCGAGAGGATGGCCATTTCCGCGTCGTTGTAGGCGTACTTGATGGTGTTGCCCTTCTGCACCTTGAACAGGGGCGGCTGTGCCACATACACATGACCCTGCTCGATGAGGGGGCGCATATAGCGGAAGAAGAAGGTCAGCATCAGGGTGCAGATGTGGGAGCCATCCACGTCCGCATCGGCCATGATGAACACCTTGTCGTACCGCAGCTTGGAGATATCGAACTCGTCACCGATGCCGCAGCCCAGTGCCAGCACCACCGGCATCAGTTTGTCGTTGCCGTAAATTTTATCGGCGCGGGCCTTTTCCACGTTCAGCATCTTGCCCCACAGCGGCAGGATGGCCTGAATGGCAGAGTCGCGTCCCATCTTGGCAGAGCCGCCTGCAGAATCGCCCTCGACGATGAAGATTTCGGTGCGGCTGGGGTCTTTCTCGCGGCAGTCTGCCAGCTTGCCGGGCATCCGGCTGGTCTCCAGCGCGCTCTTGCGGCGCACCAGTTCGCGGGCCTTTTTGGCGGCGGCGCGGGCGCGGGCTGCCTGTGTGGCCTTTTCAAAAATGGCCTTTGCCACGCCGGGGTTCTCCTCAAAGAACTCCATCAGCTTGGAGTAGACCATGTTGGAAACAAGGGTACGAATTTCGGTATTGCCCAGCTTTGCCTTGGTCTGGCCTTCAAATTCGGCCTCCTGCAGTTTGACCGAGATGACGCAGATCAGACCCTCGCGCACATCTGCGCCGGACAGGTTCTCGTCCTTGTCCTTCAGCAGGCCGTGGCTGCGGCCGTAATCGTTGAACACGCGGGTCAGGCTGGCCTTGAAGCCCTCTTCATGGGTACCGCCGTCCGGGGTGTTGACGTTGTTGGCAAAGCTCAGAAGCAGCTCGTTGTAGCTGGAATTGTACTGCAAAGCGATCTCTGCCACGCCGCGGTCGGTCTGCCCCTTGAGGTAGATGACGTTGGGGTGCAGCACTTCCAGCTTGCGCTTTTCGCCCAGATAGGTGACAAAGCTCTTGATGCCGCCCTCGTAGCACATGACCTCGGTGCGGTAGCAGGGGTCGCCCTCCTGCCCATCCTCCAGCACGGGGGTGTACAGCTGACGCTCATCGGTCAGGGTGATCTTGACACCGGCGTTCAGGAAGCTTTCCTCCCGCAGGCGCTTTTCCAGCGTGTCGAAGTCGTAGACGGTGGTGTCCTTGAACATCTCCGGGTCGGGTTTGAAGGTGACCCGGGTGCCGGTGACGCCCTCGGCTACCGTGCCGATGCACTTGAGGTCGCCGTCCGGGTCGCCGCGCCGGAAGGTCTGCTCGTACTCCTTGCCGTCGCGGCGCACATTGACAGTGAGCCACTCGGAGCAAGCGTTGACCACCGAAGCGCCCACGCCGTGCAAGCCGCCGGCCACCTTGTAGCCGGAATTTTCGCCGCCGAACTTGCCGCCGGCGTGCAGGATGGTGTACACCACGGTGACGGCGGGCAGACCGGTATCGGCCTGAATGTCCACGGGGATGCCGCGTCCGTTATCGGTGACCTGAATGATGTTGTCCTTCAGGATCTTGACCTCGATGTGGTCGCAGTAGCCGGCCAGCGCCTCATCAATGGCGTTGTCCACGATCTCGTACACCAGATGATGCAGACCGCGCTCACCGGTGGAGCCGATATACATACCCGGGCGCTTGCGCACCGCCTCCAGACCCTTCAGCACCTGAATTTCGCTGGCGTTATACTCGTGGTCGGTTACGGTATCGGCATTTGTACTGGTAATGATTTCTTCTGCCATATCCTTTCTCCCTTTTGTTCATTTTTGCGTTTGTTTTTTCAAATTATAGCAAAGCGGGAACCGGTACACCATGGTGTACTTTTTTCTCGCCGTTTTGTTGTGTTTTCACGCGCTGCCCGCACAGGGCGTTCCGGCTGGCACGGTGCGGCTTTCCGGGCAGTTCCGGGGCTTTCCCATCCCTCTTTTTTCTGTGGATCTTCCGCCCGTTTTCCGCAAATTTCACTCCACCATCTTTTGCGCTCTGCGGCGCATGGCGGCGCTGGACAGCTCCGAAAGATACACCGCATCCACCAGCCCTCCGTCTGCCAGCACATAGCACTGGGGCAGCTCGTCCGAAAGGCTGACCACCGCCCCGTTCTTCTGGGCGTAGTTCAAAAACTCCCGCCCCCGGGGGGAGGTGGTGGTGGTCTCCAGATCAAAGATACCGATGATGTCACGGTCGTTCAGGACATAGTCCCGCCCCAGATGAATATACATACTGTATTTTCTCCCGTGTCTTTTGTTTGCATAAAGTCCGTGAAAATGCAGCTTTTATGCAGTATCGCTTACAACATTTATCTATGCCGTCAGACCCGGTTCAGCACCCCGCCGTCCATGCGGTACACCTCGCCGTCGGTCTTTAAAAAGTCCGTGTCATCGCAGCTGGTCACAAAGGTCTGCTTTTCCTTCATGCAGGTGAGCAGATACTGCTTGCGCCCTTCGTCCAGCTCGCTCAGTACATCATCCAGCAGCAGTACCGGGTGCTCCCCGGTGATCTGCGCCGCCGCCGCCGCTTCCGCCATTTTCAGGCTCAGCACCACGCTGCGCTGCTGTCCCTGACTGGCATACACCCGGGCGGGCTGGTCGTCCAGCAGCAGCTCCAAGTCCTCGCGGTGGATGCCGCACAGGCTCTGCCCGGCGCGCAGCTCCTCCTCCTGCCGCTGACGCAGCAACTCGGCAAGCCCGCCCGGCGCAAACTGGGCGGCATAGCGGATGCTCATCCGTTCTGCCCCGTGGGAAAGCTCCGCGTAGTTGGCACAGGCGCGGGGAGCCAGCAGTTTCAGATACTCCCGCCGCCGCTGCTGCAAGGCTTCGCCCTGCGCGGCAAGCTCGGTGTTGAGCACCTCCAGCAGGGTGCGCTTTTCCGCGTAGGGGCGTTCCTGCCCGTTTGCGGAGTGGCGCAGCAGCGCATTTTTTTGCTGCAAAACCCGCACATAGCGGCGGTAGCTGGCCAGATACCCGGGGTACAGCTGGCACAGCGCAGCGTCCAGAAACTTGCGCCGCCCCTCCGGTGCCCCCTTGACAAGGCTCAGGTGGCCGGGGTCGAACACCACCGCCGGAAAGCTGCCCGCCAGTGCCGCCGCCCGCTTGGGTGCTGCGCCGTTCACCGCCGCATAGCGTCCGGGCTTTGCGGCCTCCGGGGTGCCCACGGTCATGCGGATGTGGGCAGGCTCAGCGGGCTCACAGCCCTCGGGCCTATCCCGCTGGGTGTCGGCTTCCAGCACCGCAAATGCTTCTCCCCGGCGCACAAGCTCGGCGTCCTTGCCGCCCCGGAAGCTTTTGCCGCCGGTCAGCAGCCAGATGGCCTCTAAAAGGTTCGTCTTGCCCTGCCCGTTGTTGCCACAGATGACGGTAAGCTCCCGGCCGGGCTCCAGCCGGGCCGCACAAATATTGCGATAGTTCTGTACTTCCAGCGAAAGCAGACGCATTTACTGACCCTGCCCGATCTCTACGCTCTGCCCGTCCAGCTCGATGATATCCCCGGCGCGGCACTTTTTGCCCCGCATGGTGCACACCTCGCCGTTCACCTTCACGGCACCGCCCTGCACCAGCTCCTTGGCTTCGCCGCCGGTCTCGCACAGACCGGCAAATTTGAGCAGGGCATCCAGCTTGATAAACTCGGTATGAATGAGAATCTTCTGCATAAAACGCGCTCCTTAGTCGTTTTTAAAGCGTACCGGCAGTACCAGATACAAAAAGTCGTTGCCCTCTACCGGCAGCACCTTCACCGGGCTCAACGGGCCGCTGATCTCCATGCGCACCTGCTCGGTACGGGCGTTGCGCAAAGCATCCAGCAGATAGCGGTTATTGAAGCCGATCTCCACCTCATCGCCCTCGCAGGCGGCGCTGAACTCGTCCACCACGCGGCCGAGATTTGTCTGGCAGCGCACCACAACTTTACCCTCTGTAAAGGAAATGCGGAGGGGATTTTTTAAACGCTCTGTAATAATCAGAGAGGCGCGCTCGATGGTGGAGATAAAATCCTTGGTGTCGATGGTCACCCGGGTGCGGCTTCCGGCGGGGATGACGTTGCGGTAATTCAGGAATTCGCCCTCGATCAGGCGGCTCATGATGGTGTAACCGG
>OLBB01000045.1_pt1 | contig 31916 bp, 28 predicted proteins | sample 1607721 | NCBI WGS metagenome assembly OLBB01 (sample SAMN02674693, study PRJEB24791) | human gut metagenome, SKBSTL018 | isolation source: stool | host: Homo sapiens | place: USA | reverse complement strand
CGTATACGAATAACTTTGTATACATCTGACGTCCAAGAGGTCCCTTTGGAAGCATTCCCTTTACAGCGTACTCGATAACGCGCTCTGGGTGCTTGTTCATCATCTCTCTTAATGTTGTCTCTTTCATACCACCGATATAATCTGAGTGATGATAGTAAATCTTCTGGTCTAATTTCTTACCAGTAACCTTAACCTTGTCAGCATTGACAACGATTACATAATCACCTGTATCAATGTGTGGTGTAAAGATTGCTTTATTCTTTCCTCTTAATACTTTAGCAACTTCTGATGCTAAACGTCCTAATGTCTTACCTTCAGCGTCTACTACGTACCATTTTCTGTCGATTGTAGCAGGACTAGCCATAAATGTTTTCATCGGTTTTCCTCCTTAAATGATTCGATTACTTTTAATGCCGATGCCTCTTGAAATCGCGTATGTCCGGACGCCACTTCCTTTTTGACATCTTATAGTCCTCTGTTCCATCTCAGATGACTATCATTATCTATACTAAATGGTTGCCGGGGCTTTGGCTTCCATTTATCTACTTTTACAGACCTAGATATTATACTTGCGTAACCGACTGTTGTCAAGTGTTTTTCACCCTTATTTTCGGCTTTTTCTTGAAGCTATTTCTTTAAACTATTTCTTTAAGCTATTTCTTGAAACTTTTTCTTTAAGTTTTTTCTTTATGTTTATATTTTTTCTTTAAAACTGCATATATACAAAATCAGCCGGATTCACTCCCGGTCCGTAGTAACCGAATATTATTACTATAAAGATGCCAAGATATATTATCGCCCAGCGAAGCGGCAGCTTTCTTGAAAGTATGAAATCGCGCATGTCGAGCTTTTTATTTTCCTCAACGAAGCTGATAAAGAACCACAGCAGCGTACATATTATAAGTAAAAGTATATCGTACTCGTCCAGTCCGCATGCTCCGAGATTCAAAATGATGTTGTTTATTCCAAGTTCGCTGATATGGAAATCCGTGACTGATTTAAAAAGCATATGAAATGCAGTCGACGCATTTGCAGCTATGTCAAAATAGTAGCCTACCAGTATGAGCATAAAGGTCCAAAGCACTGATACAATCGTTGCAAATATACCCTTTTCCCTTAGGCCGGTCAGCTTAAAAAAGCCGCCTGCCACCTTTTTGTTTACCGGAGCAAAAAGCTCTGCAAGCATGATTACAATGCCATTCCAGAGTCCGAAATACAGGTATTTCATATTGGCACCGTGCCATACTCCGATGACGATAAATGTGATGACACTCGCAATGCAGCCCGGCAGCACCTTACTGATATGCGCACCAAATCTCGGCTTTAGCCATTTGCCAAAGTTCAGGAAACGCTTTGAGATTGAAAGCGGGTAGAAGATATAGTTTCTGCACCAGTCTCCAAGAGTCATATGCCAGCGGTGCCAGTACTCAGTGAGCGAGCGCGAAAAATACGGGTGGTTGAAGTTTGTTGACATTGTTATGCCAAACATCTCCGCAATACCGCGCACTATATCGATTCCTCCCGAAAAATCCGCATATAGCTGCAGCGCATACACTACTGCCGCAAAAAATACATAAGTGCCCGAAAAATCCATCGGCTTATCCATTACAAAATTGATGATATTTACCGCGCGGTCTGCTATCACAAGCTTTTTCATGACTCCCCAAAGCACCAGAAGCGCACCCTTTTGCAGATTTTCAAGCCTCAGGGAATGTCCCTCGTAGAGCTGTCCCGCAAGCTTATCATATATCGCTATCGGTCCCTGTATTATCTGAGGGAAAAATGATACAAACAGTGCTACCTTAAAGAAATTCTTTTCAGGCTCGACAATTTCCCTGTATACATCCATCACATAGCCCATGGACTGGAAGGTGTAGAAGGATATGCCAAGCGGAAGCAAAAGTCCCAGCTCGCCCGCATATGGTATATATTTAAGGAATGCCAATATGCCGAAATTGCAAAGCAGCGCAAAAAGCATGACTGCCACTCTCTTTTTTCTGCCCTTTTCCTTGTATTCCTTTCTTGTCTGTCTGTCCCAGTCCTCCTTGTGGCTTTTTACGACGGCATTCTGCTTCTTTAACAGCTTGTCAATCCATATTGTTGAGCCATAGGTGGTGCATATTGTGAAAATGATAAAAAGCACATACCACTTACATATAATCACATAGTATGCCATGCTTCCCGCCAGAAGCACATACCAGCGGTATTTCTTCGGAAAGCAATAATATAATACAAGCAATACGATTACAAATATCGCATATTTTAATGAAATGAGTTCCATTTTATTTACTCCAAATCTATTTTCTAAAGTAATACTGCCATACATACTTTAATTAACAGACAGTATTTATTTTAAAGTCCATACACTATCATGCTATTTTTTAACCGGGGTATTTAACTCCTTTGCAGGCTTTGCATCGTTGTTTGTATCTGCTACCTTATTTGTCGCAAGGCTTGACGAAAAATTATAAGGCAGATAAACGGACATCTCAAAATAATGATTGCCCAGACTCAGATCCGTATCCTTTGCGCAGGCACTTATCACCTTGTCAGCGCGCCTTGTGCACTCACCCCATGCACTCTTAAGCTCCGGTGAGTGGTCTGCATTAAGCCTGTAATTATCTGACAGATACTTCCCCATAAATGCAGTGAATTTGCGGCTTCCATTTATATTCAGATGCTCTGAATTGTAGAAATCATCCCTCTCATTGATTCCGATAAATTCCTTATCACCTTCAAAGCTTGCAAAATCATAGCCATAGGACTCCACAAGCTCCTTCACGTCGCAAAACACCTGCGGATTCTTTATCTCCTTCTCATGAGGAAACCTTGCAAAAAGCACCTTTTTTACGCCCTGCGCTTTACAATACTCAAGCAGCTCAGTCATATACGCTCTGCTCTTGTCGGTAAAATAGAGAGTTTTCTGCTTGCCTGATGGACAATCGGAATATTTAGCAATAGATGAAAAACCCTTCATGCATGATGTTTTTGTAAAATACATTCCAACTCTTGTGGCAAAGGTGTGTGCACATTTGTCTATATCCTTCCAGTTGCTGTGATACAGTTTTAAAGGATTTGTAAAGTTGTCCTGCTCATCCTTTGGCACAATCTCTTTTATTGTATCAAGCCTGTTTTCCTCATTGTGGATATTGTCTATCCAGCTGTGCAGCTTTACCGTCCTGTCATAGTAGCTGTCTTTTTGTAAAAAGCCATTCACCTCAAAAACCACAACCTTCGGATGCTGTCTGGTGAGAGCTTCTCTGAGCATAGATTTGTACAGACTGCCGGGCACCCCTGATACCCCAAGCGAGTATGATGTGTATCCATAATTCTTCCAGGCCTCTGTTGCGCTGTAATCAGCGTATACCTCGCTAGCTCCTATCATCATCACATCAATTGAGTCCTTCGGCTCCTTATAAAAGCCCTCTATAGTCGCAATATTGACAGCATCCGTCATCTTAAAAAATGTCGAGACAAACGAAAACAGCACAACAAATACTAGGGCAAACGCTCCTATACGGATCACTCTACGGTGTCTGCCTTTTACTTTGTCTGTGCTGTTTATGGCTTTGTTTTTTATAATTTTCTCTTTAACTTCTGTAAATCTCATAACCATCTTCATCTCCAAGCTTCTTTTTACCGTACCATGTCTTAACCGTAACGACATTATAACCTATTATTGAAGCTAAAAACGGATATTCCAAAAATCTTAATATAATATTAAAAATCTAAAGCTGTTACTCGTACTCCAGTCCTATCATTGTAAGCCCATGTGCCGGAGCTGTTGGACCTGCTGCTGCCCTGTCTGTTGCGGCTATTATGCCCTTCATCGCATCGGCCGGCATATCGCTTCCACCTATCTTCACAAGTGTTCCTGCGATTATGCGCACCATATTGTACAAAAAGCCGTTTCCTGTCACACGTATTGTGATGATGTCACCGGCCTTTGACACCGTACAGTCATATATCGTGCGGACTGTGGTCTGTGCCTGCGAGTTTGCCGAGCAGAAGCTTGCAAAATCATGCTCTCCTATAAGATATTTTGCAGCCTCACTCATCTTGGCTGTGTCAAGCGGATAATGATAGAAATATGTGTCAAGCCTGCGTGTCGGATTTCTGAACCTCGCATTTAAAATGCGGTATTCATAGGTTTTACGGCTCTTTGAGAAGCGTGGATGAAAATCATCGCTTACCTCACAGGAATCGACCACCACTATATCCTCCGGCAGCTTCTGATTCAGTGCATACGATATCTTTTCCGCCGGCATGCGGGTATTGGTATCAAACATACACACATTTCCAAGTGAATGCACTCCCGCATCGGTGCGGCTTGCTCCTGTCACCTTTATATCCTCCTTTAACAGGCGGCTCAGGTGCTCGTTTAATACCTGCTCAATTGTTATGCCGTTTGGCTGTATCTGCCAGCCGCAATAATTTGTGCCATCGTAGGCTACAATCATTTTTACACGCATATATCTCTCCTGTTTTACCTGCACTATCTATTTCACTATCTGAAAATAAGATTGCCCAGATTCACCGGCAGAAGGATTCTAAGCACTATCACAACCGCTAAAAACGCAAATATGAAAAGATATGCTATTTTATCGTCCTTTTCATATACGAGCGGCTTCATCTTTGTCCTGCCCTCTCCACCATTGTAGCATCTGGCCTCCATGGCCATTGCGAGGTCATCCGCACGCCTGAATGCCGATACGAAAAGCGGCACTAAAAGAGGCACCATGCTCTTTGCTCTTTTTATGATATTTCCATGCTCAAAATCAGCTCCTCTTGCCATCTGTGCTTTCATTATTTTGTCCGTCTCCTCAATAAGGATTGGAATAAAACGAAGCGCTATCGACATCATCATGGCTATCGCATGCACCGGAACATGTATTTTGTTTAAAAAGCCCAGTGATTTCTCAAGACCGTCCGTGAGCTGGTTTGGTGTGGTGGTGAGTGTCATGAGCGAGGTTCCTATAATGAGCAGCACAAGTCGTATCATCATGGTTGCTGCATTTATCAGTCCGGTGTCAGAAATGTGCAGTATACCGTACTCCCAGATTGTGTACTCTCCCTGTGTGAAAAACACGCTGAAGCATGCTGTAAAAAGCAGCAGTATTATAATGGATTTGAGTCCCTTTACCATGAACTTAAAGGGCACCTTTGATATCTTTATAACTGCGGCAAGCGCGGCAACTATAAACAGCACACCGGCTATTCCCTTGTAGGAAAACAGCGCAATAATATATATAAGTGTTGCGAAAAGCTTTACTCTTGGGTCCAGTTTATGTATTGGCGACTGAGCCGGATAATACTGGCCTATGGTAATATCACGAATCATTTTTGTATTCCTTCCTCATAATTTGTATCAAAATGTCAGCATTGGTGAGCTATTTAAAGGCTTTTAGTATTGAGTCCCTCGCCTCCGCAACTGTCGTCGCCGAAAGGTCAACCGGTATACCCTTTTCCGCCAGATCATGCATCAGATATGTGACCTGCGGTGCTGCAAGTCCGACTGCCTCGAGCTCCTTGTAGTGTGAGAATACCTCCTTCGGCACTCCGTCAAACATCACCTCTCCTGAATTCATAACAATGATGCGATCCACATACTCCGCAACATCCTCCATGCTGTGTGATACGAGTATGATTGTAATACCCAGATCCTTTTTCATCTGTAAAAGCAGTCCCAGTATCTCATCTCTGCCCGCAGGATCCAGTCCCGCTGTCGGCTCATCGAGTATAAGTACGTCAGGGTGCATTGCAAGTACTCCAGCTATGGCTACACGCCTTTTTTGTCCTCCGGACAAATCAAACGGCGGCTGATAGTAGAGATCCTCCGGAAAATGTACATTCTGCAGTGCCTCATAGGCTCTTAGCTCCACTGTTTTTCTATCGAGCCCCTGATTTTTCGGTCCAAAGCATACATCCTCAAAGTTGGTTGTCTCAAAAAGCTGATGCTCCGGATACTGGAACACCATCCCCACCTTGTGACGCAGCTTGCTTAAATCATAATCATTGTCATATATATCCTGTCCATTGTAGTATATATGACCGCTTGTCGCCTTCAAAAGGCCGTTCATATGCTGGATAAGTGTGGATTTTCCCGAACCTGTGTGACCGATTATTCCGATAAACTCTCCATCATTTATCTCAAGGCTTACATCCTTAAGTGCCTGCACCTTGTAGGCTGAGTCGGCACTGTAGCAATAGTTTATGTGATCTAGAATTATTGACATATTTTCTCCCGCCTATCTGTTTTTCAGCGCAACAAGCGCATTTACAAGTTCTTCTCTCGTCAGGATTCCATCAGGGATATCAAGCCCTGCCTTTTTGAGCTCATCAGCTACCAGTGTCACCTGCGGCACATCAAGCCTGTGCTCCTTCAGCTCGTCCACCCTTGAAAAAATCTCACGCGGTGTGCCGTCCATGACCACCTTGCCCTTTTCCATGACATAGACATGGTCTGCACCGACCACCTCCTCCATGTAATGGGTGATGAGAATGATGGTCACGCCCTTTTTCTTATTGAGCTCATGGGCTGTGGCTATGACCTCCTTGCGTCCGTTTGGGTCAAGCATGGCTGTAGGCTCGTCAAATACTATACATTTTGGCTCCATTGCCACAACTCCCGCGATTGCCACACGCTGCTTCTGTCCTCCGGAGAGCTTGTTCGGTGAATGTGTGCGGTACTTTGTCATACCGACAGCCCTTAGCGCATAGTCAACGCGCTGCCAGATTTCATCAGTCGGCACACCGATATTCTCAGGTCCAAAGCCCACATCCTCCTCCACGACATTGGCGATAATCTGATTGTCGGGATTCTGGAAAACCATACCTGCACTTTTCCTGACAGGTATGACATTCTCTTCCTTTGACACATCCATGCCATCCACCCATATGGTGCCGTCGCTCGGCGCAAGAAGTGCATTGATATGCTTTGCAAGAGTTGATTTTCCTGAACCATTGTGACCGAGGATTGCAATAAACTGTCCCTCTTTTATGTCGAGGTTTACGTTGTCGAGTGCTGTAGTGATTGACTCTACATTGCCTTCCTCGTCTCTTCGTATAAATTCATGTACTAATTTGCTTGTTTTAATTATGCCCATTTCTTTTTCCTAAAAAATCTACCGTATTTACAATTATCATAGCTGTTAAAGCCCAAATAGCTGCCAAAAATATGCGCTTTGCCGCTTGATTTAGTCATCCCAGCTAAGGTGATGAAGCTCTCCCTCAAGCCTCATATGATCAAAATTATTCTGTCTCAATGCCTCGTAGAGCACGATAGCTACTGAATTTGACAAATTAAGTGACCTTGTCTCACCTATCATCGGTATCCTGATGCACTCATCCGGATGCTCCTTTAGTATCTCCTCCGGAATGCCTGCGCTTTCCTTGCCAAACATAATATAGCAGTCGGGCTCAAAATGAGCATCAGAGTACACATGTCTGCCCTTTGTTGTCGCATAATATATCTTTGCGCTCGGATTTTTCTCAAGGAAATCCTCCCAGTCCACATATGTGGTGACGTCAAGGTCCTTCCAGTAATCCATTCCGGCTCTCTTTAGTGCCTTCTCTGAAAGTGAGAATCCAAGCGGCTCTATAAGATGAAGCCTCGTGCCTGTCGCGACGCAGGTTCTTCCGATATTTCCTGTATTTGCCGGAATTTCCGGCTCATGTAACACTATGTTCAGCTTTGCCATTTTGTCTCCTGTCAATTTAAACTATTTATTATCCATCCCGGCGCGAAGCTCTGTGACAAACTCCTCAATGCGGCCGAGCGCCTCCTTTAAATCATCAAGCGAATATGCATATGATATACGTAAAAAGCCCTCACCACACTCTCCGAATGCAGTTCCCGGAACCACGGCAATCTTCTTGCTGTTTAGAAGCTTTGTGGCAAACTCATCGGATGTCATGCCAAACTCCTTGATGCTTGGGAACGCATAAAAGGCTCCGAAAGGCTCAAAGCACTTAAGCCCCATCTCCTTAAAGCGGTGAAGCACATAGCGTCTGCGGCTGTTGTATTCCTCCCTCATCTGTGCAACATCCTCATCGCCATTTTTCATAGCCTCGACAGCCGCATACTGGCTCGTGGTCGGCGCACACATGATTGCAAACTGATGAATTTTTAGCATCTGCTTTAAAATGGTCTCAGGTGCACATGCATATCCAAGCCTCCAGCCTGTCATGGCATATGCCTTGGAAAAACCGTTTATAAGCACTGTGCGCTCCTTCATTCCCGGAAACGATGCTATAGATACATGCTTATCCACATATGTAAGCTCCGAATAAATCTCGTCACTTATCACAAACAGATCATGCTCCTTAACCACCTGAACGATTGCTTCAAGGTCTGCTTTTTCCATGATAGCGCCTGTAGGGTTGTTAGGGAAAGGCATGATAAGTATCTTTGTCTTTGGAGTGATAACAGCCTCAAGCTCCTCGGCTGTCAGCCTGAAATCATTTTCCTCCTTGAGCTCCACAATCACAGGTGTGCCTCCTGCCAAAACAGTACATGGCACATATGAAACATAGCTTGGCTGTGGGATAATCACTTCATCTCCCGCATCGAGCATGGCGCGCAGTGCGATATCTATAGCCTCGCTGCCACCGACAGTTACCATGATCTCTTTGTTGTAATCATATGTCATGCCGTATCTTCTGTCGAGATATCTTGCAATCTCAACCTTCAACTCCTTGAGTCCGGCATTTGAGGTGTAGAAGGTGCGTCCCTTTTCAAGGGAATATATGCCCTCATCCCTGATATGCCACGGTGTGTCAAAATCAGGCTCACCTACTCCTAGCGATATCGCATCCTTCATCTCACTCACTATATCAAAAAACTTACGGATGCCCGATGGCTGGATAGTCTTTATTGTACTGGATAAAGGGTCTCTCATTATGACATAATTCCCCTTTCATCGGATTTGACAGGTGCCGCCATGATAGTTCCATGATCCTTGTATTTCTTCAGAATAAAGTTTGTCTTTGTCGAAAGCACCTGATCCAGTGTAGAAAGCTTATCTGTCACAAACTGTGATACCTCGCGCAGAGTCTTGCCCTCGAGTGTGACCATGAGGTCGAAGCCGCCTGAGATAAGGTATACAGACTTCACCTCAGGATAGTTGTATATACGCTCGGCAATCTTGTCGAAGCCCATGCCGCGCTGTGGTGTCACTCTGACCTCTATCATGGCTGTGACCTTCTCAAGGCCTGCCTTGTCCCAGTCAATCAGTGTGTGATATCCGCAGATGACATTCTCCTGCTCCATAGCAGCAATCTCGTTTGCCACACTTGCCTCATCCACACCAAGCATGATTGCAAGCTCCTTCAGGTTTATCCTGCTGTTTTTCTCTATAAATGTTAATATCTTTTCTCTCATGATATATATTCTCCTGATTCAAATATATTAATTGAAAACCTTGTATATCTCGTCAGTCTGGGCAGTCTCCAAAAATCGTCTCTCCTCGCCGGAAATCAGCACTCTGTCGTTTGAATCGGTTGTGGCACCGACTATAACAGCATTTTGTCCTGTTTTCTCAAGCTCTCTGACCACACGGGTACCATCTGCAGCTATGATTATCAGACTTCCTCCTGACAAAAGCTTATACGGGTTTATGTCAAAAAATTCACTTATTTCAATCGTATCCTGCCTGATAGGGAGCTTCTTTAAATCGATGTCAAGACCAATTCCCGAAGCCTCTGCCATATCCCAGAGTGCTCCAAAGATGCCTCCCTGCGAAGCGTCATGGATTGCCGCCACACCGGCGCCAATCGCGGATGCAGCCTCCATTGCGGTGGAAATATGGTCTATATATGCTGCTGATTTATCTATAAATGCCTTGGAAAATCTCGTTTCAAGCTCGGCTCTTTTCTCATTTGCAAGAATTGCGGTGCCCTCAAGCCCCACATAGCCTGTCACTATTACGTCCATGCCCGGTGCTGCTGCCGATGATGGTGTAAGCGCCTGCTCATAGGACTCACCTATTGCTGTAACTGTCACCACGATATTCTTCACCGCACGGCTCACCTGTGTATGTCCACCAAGCACCACAATGCCTGCTTCCTCACATACAGCATCAATCGCTCTCACTGTCTCACGAAGCACGGCTTCGTTTTCTGTGGTAGGTACAAGCAGTGCCAGCTCTATCCCAACAGGACCTGCCCCCATGGCATAAATATTGTTCAATGCATCATAAACTGCGCAGTTAGCACGCACATGCTTATCCGATACATCAAGCGTGAACGTCTGGGTAGCTGTAACTAACTTGGTTTGGCCGCCTGCCTGCATGGAAATCACCGCACAGTCCTCACCTACTGCCGGTTTAAAAAGTATTCTGTCGCTTTTAGTATGAAGTTGTTTTAAGACAGAGCGCTTTAAAACCGACTCTGATATTTTACCGTTTTTCATGTGTTTTCCTGTTCCTAATAATATGTTTTGTATACTGTTGCAGCCCGGTGCATTGATTGCAAATAACTACATCAGAAACAACTACCTGCGGGCATTTACTGCGTCTGTGCTCCCTGTGTCTGTCCTGCCGGCTGCTGTGTCTGGGTGCCCTGTGCCTGCCCTGCTGCATTCGGGTCTGTAGTCTGTGTCTGCGCGCCCTGTGTCTGAGCTGTCGCGTTTGGATCCTGTGTCTGGGTTGCCTGAGCCTGTGCTGCCTGAGCCGCTGCTGCCGCAGACGCAGCAATGGATTTAACCGAGCCCTCATCATTAGCCGCTGCCGCCGCCTGAAGCTGCGCAACAACCTCCGCTGATGCTCCTGCTGTACCAACCGTCACGATTTTCGGTGATGACTTGTACTTGCTGTTGTTGAATACCTCATCGCTCTGCACTGTTCCATCAACTGTGACCGTCTTCCATAGCCTTGCGGTCACTCCCTTGTGTGCAGACTGCTCGGTGTTGAAATAACCGACCGGCTGACCTGCATCAAAATTAAACTGCGTGACCGGATCCTCCTCGGAAAGTGTCTCACTCCTGAAGGAAATTTCCCTGTTTGCCGGTCTCGTCTCCACTCCGTACACATTGAAGGTAATGATTCCTCCACTGCAATAGCCCTCTATATACACCGGATTGTCCAGATTATTTTTAAACTTAAGATCCTTGTAGGTACCTGCGATTGCCGCATCGTCAGATGGCTTTACGTAGCTTACTATCATGGAATGGTTGTAGCGCTGCACTATCTCAAGCTCAGCCCTTATAACCGCATTGTAGAGTGTGGTAGCAACCTGGCACACGCCTCCGCCTACCGAGTCCACTACCTGACCGTTCTCGTATGCGCCTGCTATCTGATAGCCGTTGTCAGTTGTGATAGGGCTGATAGCCTCGTAAACCGAGAACTGCTCACCCGGATATATGACACTGCCGTTTATCAGGCTGCACGCGTTCTTTACATTGGCTGCACGCCCTGCTGCCGAGCTGCTGAAATCTGTAGAAAAGCCTCCCAGATTATCCTTAATCTTTGACAGCTCCTCCTTTGAGCCCCTAGGCTGGACCGTATTTGTGACTAGCTCTATCTCATTCGCCGAGCCATCCCAGCTATTCTGCAAAAAGTCATTTATAGCATAGACTGATTTTACCACATCGACCTCTTTGCCTTCCTGTCCCGGAACAAAATCGAAGCTGTCGCCGTTTCTCTGCAGCGAATTGTCAACTGCCTTTATATTGAGCTCGTCGCTCTTATCATAAATCATCTTTGCGGTCTTTTGCTTATCAACCGACAGATACATATTGACGGCAACATTGCCCTTTTTGAGCTCCTCTGACTCCACAAATCTGTCAATCAGGCTACCCTCATGGCACACTGAAAGAGCCTCGTCCGCCGCTGCATCAGTGTCCGCCGAAACAGACATTTCCTGTGCTGTTGCATCAAATGAACTATTTGCACCCTTTAATGAAAAGGATGTATCCTTTATGCTGTCAACATAGGCATCAACTGCTTTTTTTGCTTCTTCCTTTGTCATACCGCCTACATCCACACTGCCAATGCACACACCCTCTGTAATTGTCTGTACCTTTGCCTTCTTTGTGCCTGACGAACCGCTTGCATATGCACTTACCATGCCTGATGCTGCCACAAGCACAAATGCCATTGTACCCAGTAATAATGCTTTTTTATTAATCTTCATTTCCGCTTCCTTTTCCTGAGGCTGTTAAAAGCGCCCCTGTCATCGCTTAACTGAACTGCATTTTATATCATATTATCATATTTTTTCCATATTTCAAGAAAAGCTATACAAGACTTGACACAAATGTTGTCACAAGCATCGCTGCTATAACCACTATTATCACTATAGCAACCACCTTCTGATTTCTTTTTTTATTAAAATCGTACATACTATTCACCTCTGTTCAAAAATGAGTTATACTATTTTCATATATGAGAAAGGATTTTCCAACATATGATTCCAATTTGTCTAATTTTATTCATTTTATTTATTGCAGTGATTACTTTTGCCATAAAGAGAGCTGATTCTGCCCAGGCAAAGGTCACCGAGGAGTTCTGGGAAAAGGAGCGTAAGGCCAACTCAACCCTCCGCGGAGATACCACTGACCTGTGTTATATTACCATACCGGAAAAGTTTTTTCCATTAAATAATGATAAAATAAATGATTTAAGGGATAAAACCCTTGTCAATCTCACCGGAATGACAAACACTGATTTAAAGCTTAAATATGGCATTCTCAATTTTAAAAAACTGTCTGAATATGATGATAATTTCACGAAATTTGTTTCAATGCTTGAGAGCTTACAGACTGATGCCGCCTCGGCCGGTAATTACTCACACCTATTAATGTACTTGCTGCGATATTCATCGTACAGCCTTGAGGCCTGACTTCTGGTCAGGTTATCCCACGATATGACATCTGCTATTCCATACTCAGTCATCAGCTCCTTTAACTGTCTGACCTGATGGGCCGTGGCGGGTGTCTGTTTTTTTGCCTTGTATACAAGTGACTTTGACTCCACCGGCTCACCCTTTTCATCCATCAGTGCAAGCAGCTTTTCAAATATCTGCTTTGTCTCTATCGCATCATCGAGCGCCCTGTGCGCATTTTCCCTATTTACACCAAAATACTCGCACAAATCCTCCAGCTTCTTTGACTGCTCAGCAGGCAGACATTTTCTGGCTATTTTCAGCGTATCATATGCATTCAGCGAAAGGGTTCGCTTGTGATTTACCGCCCATTGCTTTAAAAAGCTGTAATCAAAGGTCACATTCTGCCCAAGTATGATATCATCTCCGATAAAATCAAGCAGGTTATCCACAGCCTCGTCCATATCTGCCGCATTTTCCACATCACTGTCGGTAATTCCCGTTAATTCCTGCACACGTTGTGGAATATGCTGCTTCGGATTTACCAGTGTGGATATCGTATCCACTATCTCGCCGCCCCTCACACGTGCCGCACCTATCTCTATTATCTTGTCATTTTTGGCGGAAAGACCTGTCATTTCAAGGTCAATCACCGTGTAATTTTTTATATTGTCTATGTTGCTCATTTTTCTTAGTCCGTAAACCTTCCCGGTTTTTAACACTATAGTCGTATCACATTACTGTTATTTTATATACTCCGCTATAGCCATATCGCGTTACTGTTATTCTATATACTCCACCAGCGCCTGGTGGTCAAGCGGGTCTCTCATGTCGTAGTGGAAAAGCGCCCACACCGGCTCCTTATAATACTTTGGCAGTTCATCCAGCTTGCGCGTGTGCTTGTCCGGAAAAATATAGTGGAACGGCTCCACATGCGACAGCTTTCCATTCTTACAGTATGCATGTGTCATGTGCTTAAAGCTTCCTATATCTGTGGCCCACCTCGGGCGGCTCTTGCAGTTCTCACGATAGTACAAATCAAAGATGAGTGACTCCTGAATCATGCTGTAAATCTGCGCATTTTCATCAAAATCAGTATTATCTCTATCTATGGCATTTTCGTCAAAATCAGTATTATCTCTATCTCCGGCATTTTCGGATAATACCACAGAAGTCATAGCATCGCTGTCACAGCCATGCAGGTATAAAGCCAGAAATTCAAGCAGTATCTCACACCTTCTGATGCGCGAATGGCTCATTCCAAAATAGCCGTTTGCCTCATAAAAATCTCCAAGCTCCTGAAAAAACTCAAACGCACTGTCAAAGATACACTCCATGAGCTTCATCGTAATCTCAAACTGTCCGCTGTTGTAATACACCTCAAGCATATCCTCGACGCGCTTAATCTTTATCACATCATCAAACGAAAGCCATTTTGTGGACATGACCTCATACGGTGGCTTGTCATGGTACACAATACCATATTCCGCGGCATGCTCGAACATGTACGAGCCCTTGAGCACCTTTAAAAATCCAAGCTGCAGCTGGTTTGGCTTAAGCTCATAAATCTCATCAAAGGAACGCCCAAAGCTGTCATAGTCCTCGTATGGCAGCCCTGCAATCAGGTCCAGATGCTCATGGATATTGTTGCCGCTTTGAATGAGCTTCACAACCTCCTTAAGCCTCTCAAGCTTCATAGTCCTATGAATCTCCTTAATCGTGACCTCATTAGTGGATTGCACACCGATTTCAAGCTGTATAAGCCCTGGTCTCATATCAGAAATCAGCTCAAGCTCCTCCTGATTCAGCAGATCCGCCGATATCTCAAAGTGAAAGTTTGTCACACCATTGTCATTTGCCTTTATAAAGCGCCACAGCTCCATGGCATGAGCATGATTGCAGTTGAAGGTTCTGTCCACAAACTTAATCTGTGGCACCTTCTGGTCTATGAAAAACTTAAGCTCTCTTTTGACAATCTCAGTATCCCTGAAACGCAGTGTCTTATCCACCGATGACAGACAGTAGCTGCACGAAAACGGGCATCCCCTGCTGCTCTCGTAGTAGATGATGCGGTTTGAAAAATCATCGAGAGTATCATAGCAGAATGGGATTTCACTCATGTTTTTGATTGGGCGTGGACTTGTGAATACTATTTCACCGGCTTTATTGCCTCCTATGTTGTTCACACTTGTACTATTACCTGTGCTGTTTTTTCTGAAAGCAATGCCTGCAATATCACTAAGCTTTCTTTTATGCGCATAGTAACCGCACAGCTCTCTAAAGGTATCCTCTCCCTCGCCAATCATCACACCGTCTATGTATGGATTTTCCCGCAGAAATGCCTCCACCTCGTAAGACACCTCAGGGCCTCCAACCCATATCGGCACTGACGGACAAAGCTTTTTATACTCGCGTGCAATATCAGTCACATAATCAATATTCCATATATAGCACGAAAAACAAAGTACGTCGGGCTTTCTCTTATAAAGCTCCTCAAGAATGTAATCCTTTTGATTGTTTATCGTGTATTCTGCAAGCTCCACAGCATCCCTGTACTCCCCGGCACAGGCGCGCAGTGAATAAACTGCGAGGTTTGAATGTATATATTTTGCATTTATTGCTGTCAGTAAAATATTCATGGTTTCTCCTTAAAAAATGACCCTTGAATGTAGACTTTATGCCACATTCAAAGGTCTGCTTCGTATTATTGCAGCATCGACATATTAACAAGTCTGTCGTACATGCCGCTTGCAAACAGCACCATCATGCCAATCGTGCAGATTACCGACAGCACAAATCCTATTATCGATGTAATCATACCGGCAGTTGCTATTGCATTGTTATACTGCTTTGCCCTTTTTGACATTTTGGAAGCAAGCATGCCGACAATTCCAAGTCCCATCAGATATCCAAAAAACGAGAAAATAATACTGCAAATACCAAGCACCAGTGAAACAACTGCAAGCTTAGCGCCCTCCCTCTCGTCATCTATGATAGTCTCATTATTGTAGAGCATCTCAAGACGGATACGCCTTGATTTACGCAGCATAACAAGCATAGGAATACCGAGCACGATAAAAGCGACACAGTTCATTGCCGAAAACTCATTAATCCTGTCGGCCACTCCTCCTCCCTCAAATATTCCCGATGATAAAAGTCCTCCCATATCTACAACAGTATGGAAAATGGCAAGTATCCAGAAATTACGTGTAGACGCGTATATCATGCAAAACAGCACGCCCATGAGACCTGCTGAAATAACCTGTATCAGACAACTGCTGAACTTAACCCCTGCGCCCATATTGGAAAAATGCATCAATCCAAACAGTACGCCTCCCAAAACTACGGCTCCTGTGATTCCACCTTTCGTCTTTGGAAAAGCTCTCAGCAGCAGATTGAACACTACGCCTCTGAACACCAGCTCCTCAACGAGCCCTACAAGGCAGACCGCGATAAAGAAAAAGAGTATGTTGTAAAATGCCTTCACATCACCATGCTCGCTCAAAAAGCACATATAAATACCTGAAACAACAGCATACAGACAATAAACTATGAAAAAACCACCTGTGTATAAGCTTCTTGTCCATCCTGCTGCATTTTCCTTAAAGATATCCCACAGCCCAAATAAATATGTGATGCCAAGAAAAATAACTAAAACAACGGTCTCCACAATAGCCTGCAGCAGATAGTCATCCGCCTTTTCCATGCCCGGAATCAGTCCCAGAACTTTTCCGCTCCACTGCAAGGGTGCAATGAAAATAAAAACTGCAAGAATGGCAAATATTATATTGGCCGGTGCCGAAAGGTTTCTCAATTTCTGTTTCATAACTTTAAATCTCCTCATTTGCGTATTATTAAGTATGAAAATATTCTATAGCATTTACTTTGACATTGCAAGCAAAGGATTTCATACTTCAATGGACAGCAAAAAAGCCCTGTCCTTACGAACAGAGCCCTATGCATTATGTTGCACTTACAAGCCTTACTATCACATCAATTCCAGCCGCCCAAAATAGTATCGCCCCCACGATATATACCTTTGTCTTCTGCTCGAAACCGAAATGATATCCTGTGTAAATGCCTGCCACTATACAGATGACAGTGAGCAGCGCCACCATTATCATAATGGTGAGAAGTCCGGTACCAAGAAAGCCGAATGCTATTCCTGCAAGAACCGTATAAAATGCGGTGATTCCTGCTATCCTTAACACTCTTTTCATGTCAAGCTGCGCCTGACAATGCTCCTCAATCCTTTCATTTCTTATAGCCTTTCCTATAAGCCTGATTCCCAGTCCTATCAGTATTCCGATAGAAATTATCTCTCCTAAAAGTGCTTCATCCTTCACCGAGTATTTCCCATTAAGGAAGCTTGACAGGAAATACCCGATGTACATTGCTAACAACTGGCAAACTGCAACTATGAAGCAAATGGCTGTAAGCTGTTTCTTATTTACTTTCTGGATCAGGGATCCCTGACATTCCATCGCAACGAAAATCTCAAGCGAACTTCCCGCCACGATTAACAGATATTCTATCCAGCCCATTTTTGCCTCCCCCTAATGTACAAACATCCTTTAATTAATTATTTGTCGCTATCTGCCTTAGCATCTATTGAAGCTAATTTATATATGAACTTAACGCTGCCCGTCTGTCCATCAGCGATTGCTGAGTATGTCTGATATTCCTCACCTGCGTCAATTACTGCCTGAAGCTTGTCGGTGAATGGCTTTAAGTCACCGTTGTATGCGTCGAGAATCTTGTTGATTCCCTCCTCATTGAACTGTACCATACCGTCTGCAAGTGTGTGTGCACCCTCTGAAAGTGTCTTAGAACCTGTTGTGAGCTGGTCAACACCTGAAACTATCTGATTTGTTCCATCTGCAAGCTGTGAGGCTCCGCTATTGAGCTGTGCATTGTTTGCTACAAGTGTGTTTGAACCGTCTACAAGCTGCTTGATACCGCTTGTAAGAGTTGGTACTGAGTTCATGAGTGACTGTGTTCCGGCTGAAAGCTGGCTTGCTCCGGCATTGAGTGCTGTGGCTCCAGCATTTAATGTATCGTTGTTTGCTACTAATGTATTTGAGCCATCCACAAGTTTCTTGATTCCACTTGTAAGCGTCGGTACTGAGTTCATAAGTGATTGTGTTCCGGCTGAAAGCTGGCTTGCTCCGGCATTGAGTGCTGTTGCTCCGACATTAAGTGTATCATTGTTTTTAACTAACTCGTTTGAACCATTTACAAGGCTGGTGATTCCTTTTGTCAGCTCTGGTAATTTATCTGCAAGACTTTGTGTGCCTGTCTGAAGCTCTGTAGCTCCTGTTGCAAGCTGTGTAGTTCCTTTTGCTAAATCAGAAGCTCCGCTTGACAACTCAGATGCTCCATCTGACAACTGTCCTAAACCAGCATCTAATGATGACGCACCATCTGATACCTTTGCTGAGCCATCCTTTAAAGCTTGCACTGTGGAAGCACTGTCTGTTATACTTTGGTTCACGGCAGAATATACTGATACAGCACCTTTTCCCTGAGACAGACCAACAAGTATCTGATTATAAGTTGCAGATGGATTCTGATTCTGCATATTAGTCAAAGCATCTATTATATCTCTTGCATTGTTTACTGCTGCATCCGCTGCTGCTGATACATTGTCTGCTGTAATCTTATCTGTATTAATATATCCAAGAGTTTTAAATAATGTTCCGACATTTAATTCATTCAGTGGTTCCAGAGATTTATTTATATTGGTTTTGATTGTTTCAGGCATATCTGATAAAGATTGTGTCAACTGACCAACTCCTTCATCAACCTGCTTTGCTCCTGCTGCAAGAGAATCAGCTCCTGTTTTTGCCGTATCAATACTTGTCTTTAGCTGTGCTGCACCTGCAGATACTCCTGCTGCGCCCTTGTTTGCAGCATTAATACCATCCGAAAGCGTTTTTGCCCCATCATTAAGGCTGGTCACACCTGTTGCAAGACTTCCTGTGTTGTCATTAAGCTGGTTCAAGCCTGTATTTAACTGACTTGCTCCATCCGTATATGATTTCAAGCCATCCTTAAGTGTTGCACTTCCACTTGCCAGTTGTCCTGCTCCGCTATTAAGCTTATCTGCTCCATCAACTAATGCACCTGTACTGTTTCCAAGTGTATTCAGTCCACCATTGAGTATGCTGGCTCCATCTGTATACGCCTTAAGTCCATCCTTAAGTGTTGCACTTCCACTTGCAAGCTGGCCTGCTCCACTATTAAGCTTATCTGCTCCTGACACAAGGGCTCCTGTGCTGTTTCCAAGTGTATTCAGTCCACCACTTAATGTACTAACACCATCAGTATATGTCTTAAGTCCATTCTGCAGTGTGCCAACTCCTGATGCGAATGTGCCGAGCTTGCTCTGCAATGTTGAAAGTCCGTCAGCAAGTGTGTCAGTACCCTCTGCCAGTGTCTTTGAGCCATCCTGAAGCTGTGTTGAGGCATCCTTTAAGTCATTTATCATGTCATCGAGGTCTGATGTGTCAATTCCGTCTGTGCTTACATAATCAGACGCGTTTACCACGAAGGTCATGGCTGCAGGCATTGAGAAATTCTTCACATCTGCTGTCATTTCCATGTATTCAGGGATATTTACATCGCCATCGAGGTCTTTGTCCTTGATTCCGAGGCTGTTCTTTAAGCCCGGAAGTGCATATCCGAGCACTACGCTTGATGAATCACTTACCTCAGCCTTGCCGTTTGTCACTTCGATATTCTCGAAGCCATCACCGAGTACAAGTCCTGTTATTGCTGCAAATGGTACGGAAACTGTCTGCTTCTCGCCGTTTACTGTCTCTGTGTATGATGTGGTGTTTGTGTAGTCAAAACGGATTTTGACCTTTCCTGATTTTCCTGCAAGGTCCTCAGGTGAGATTTCTTTTCCATCGAGGTAATATGTAACCTTCTGTGTTACAGGCGGTTCCTCTGTTGCTGTGCCCTGATAGTAAATGTCCTTGCCACCGGCCTGCCAGGTGAGCTTGTCACCGCTTTGTGTGAATTTTTCCTTGCCCTTTACGTTCTCGATATCTGAAAGGTTTGAAGCATCCTCCAAGGTATCCTTTTTGTCTTTATTTTTAAGGTGATCTACTACGATTGTTTTGTTTACGTTTCCGTTTGCATCTGAGATGAGGTATACGCTCTCGTCCTTGTCTGCGTCGTTATCCTTTAATGATACGCTGTCCATGAGCTTATCTGCTATGTCATCAGCATCCTTGCTGCTTCCTGTTGTGCTGTCTGCCTCGGCTGTGACTGCTGTGCTGCTGTTCTTCTCTGCAAAAACTGCTGTTGCTCCGATTCCTGTACCTACAAGTGCTATTGTGAGGACTCCGGCTACAACACGGACAATATATTTACTTTTTAACTTTTCTTTCAATTCTGGTAATTTCATGTCTTATTCCTCCTGATTTTGTTTTTGAGGTCATATTTTTATGTTATGAGGGTCAAAAACTATTTTATCCCTCATTTATGATTAATCAGATTACTAAGCTGTCAGGTTCTTGTTTTTAAAGCCTGCGCTTGTGGCACATATTACTTTGTCAAAAATCATAAACATTGACGGAAGTATAAATACTACTACAAACATACTGATAATTGCGCCTCGTGCAAGCAGTATACAGATAGAACTGATCATATCAATGTTTGAATAAAGTCCTACACCAAAGGTTGCGGCGAAGAAACAGAGTGCACTGACGATAACTGAGTTTGTCGAATCTGCAAGTGCCTTTGTGATTGCCGGCTTTTTGTCCATTCCGGTGTATCTGTTCTTTCTGTACTTTGTGGTCATAAGTATCGCATAGTCAACCGTTGCACCAAGCTGTATGGTTCCGATTACGATGCTCGCGATAAACGGAAGCTTTGTTCCTGTAAATCCCGGAATTCCCATGTTTACAAAGATTGCAAACTCGATGACCGCTACAAGTATGATTGGAAGCGATACCGATTTGAATACTATGAGGATGATAAGGAATATCAATACGATTGATACTGCACTTACACGCTTAAAGTCTGTATCTGTGATAGTGATAAGATCCTTTGTACAAGGTGCCTCACCGATAAGCATTGCGTCCTCGCTGTAATTCTTTACTATCTTTTTAATCTCTGTAATCTGGTTGTTTACCTCATCAGATGCTGTCTCATATTTTGATGAAACAAGCATCATCTGGTAATCACCGTTTTTGAATATCTCCTTTGCCTCATCCGGCACCATATCATCCGGTATTGTAGGTCCAAGTATTGAGTCAAGTGATACTGCAAGCTTTACTCCATCGACCTTCTTGATATCATCTATCATGCTTATGCTGTCTGCCTTTGACATATCGCTCGGTGCGATGATGATATGTGTGGCACCCATAGCATACTCCTTGTCGAGTCTTTCATTGGCCTGCTTACTGTATGCACTGTCAGGCATGGTTCCTGCAAGGTCATAGTAGACCTGATCATGAGTGTATCCGTATATTGCCGGGATGAGCACTACGATAAAAATCACTGCAAGTATCTTATAATGATTTGTTACCCAGCTTGCAATCCTGGAAACATCCGGCATAAGAATCTTGTGCTTTGTCTTCTCGATTGCCTTATCACATGCAAGAATCAGTGCAGGGAGAATTGTTACACATCCGATAACTCCGAATACAACGCCCTTTGCCATTACGATTCCCAGGTCAAGTCCAAGTGTAAAGCTCATGAAGCAGAGGGCTACGAAGCCTGCGATTGTTGTGATTGAGCTTCCTGTTACTGAGACAATTGTGTGGGAAATGGCATGTGCCATGGCTCGCTTCTTGTCTCCGTCATATCTGTCTATCTGCTCCTGATAGCTGTGCCACAGGAAAATCGAATAATCCATTGTTACGGCGAGCTGCAATACTGCTGTCAGTGCCAGTGTCAGGTATGAAATCTGTCCCTGTATAAAGTTTGTTCCCAGGTTATAGATAATAGCCATTCCTATGCTTAGGAGGAATAACATCGGAACAATTATTGAATCCATTGTAATTCCCATGACAAGCATTGAAAGCAATGCTGCTATGATGACATATATAGGAGCCTGCTGCATAACAAGTGTCTTTGTATCTGCGTTGACCGCTGCCATTCCTGCTACGAAGCAGTGGTTTTTCACCATCTTATCCATCTTGTTGACGGCTTCCATTGTCTCATCCGAACCCATTGTGTCACTGTAGGTGACGAGCATGAGCTGGCTGTTTGCATCCTTGTTGTTGAATGCGTCGTACACCTCATCCGGAATTGCCTCTCTTGGCAATGTGGAATCAGCGATTGTTCCGTACCAGATGACATCATTTACACCCTTAAGGTCCTCTATGTCATCCGCCAGAGTCTCTATGTCCTGATCCTTCATATCCTCTAAGATCACAAATGACAACGCTCCGGTTCCAAACTCATCTACCATGATATCCTGACCCTTCATAGTCTCTATCTGGCTTGGCAGATAAGAAAGGATATCAAAGTTGATTCTCGTGTTGATAAAGCTGATGCCCGACGGTATAAGCAGTGCAAATGCAACTATCAGTATCAGCACACGATGTTTTACGACTCCTTTTCCAAATTTAATCATTAGATTCACCACTCTTTCTTTTATTCGTATTGAAGTATAAAAAAAAAGACCGAATAAATAAATATTCAATCTCTTCGATTTGTCATGTGAGATATACAAATCCATCAATTTGTATATCCGATATGACACATATATGATATTGTATTTGATTTCTGACACCTTTTCACAGCATTTTCATATTTATATGAACACATGCCTCTTTATGATTCTGCTTTATGAGCTTGCTTAAGCCGTCATTTTCCATGGCAATTGTCCTCTACAGCTCACTTAGTATATCATCCATCGAGCGCGTAATCAGATACATGTATGCCTCCGCCATCTCCTTCGGCTCAATATCATCCATGCCCTGGGCTATCCAGCCCTCCGTGATAAAGCACAACGACTGCGCATAATATGTAGAAATCACCTCCGGTGTGAGCCAGCGGTATTTGGATTTCTTTCCTGTACTCTTTTCGTTTATGATATTCATAAACATCTCGTAGACGCACTTCATGGCAATCTGATTAAACGTCACTGCACCCTCCAGCTTTAGTGCTTTCTTGTAAAAAACACTGTTTGCCGAAATATTATTGAGCATCAGCACAATCGCTTCAAAAATCATTCCGGCATTGAGCAGTGGCTTGATGGGCTCAAGCAGCTCGCTTTTGATAATCCACTCTATCAGCTCGTACTTGTCCTGAAAATGATTGTAAAACGTGGGGCGGATAACTCCGGCCTTGTCCGTTATCTCTTTAATTGTAATCTTATCGATTGGCTTTTTCGCTGAAAGCTCTATAAGGCTCTCAGCGAGCACCAGATCTATTGCATTCTTACCTTGCTGTGTCATTACTCATCAAACTCCATCGTGACAAAGTAGCCCTTCTCAGTCTCCCTCACATCCACGACATCGCCCTCACGGCTTTTGAGCCTCTCGCTGACCACGTAGTTTCCCGACATGGCAATCGCATGCTCTATCGTATAATAATATGAAGTCGGAAGCTTGCTCTCTGTTACCTTCAGATGGTCACCGACCTTGGTAAGTCCGGGTCTCTCCATCTTAAACTCCATCCGACGCATTCTGTCGCCTTTCTGTTACTGCTTAATTGTCCTCTTTTCTATCCTCAACAAACGTTGCCTCAAACTCCTTTTGCTTGTTGTAGGCGCTCTCCGCCTTTGTAGCACGGCTTGTAATCCAGATATTGGACACTCCGTTGAAAATCAGTATGATACCGACAACAACAGTGGCTGTCTTCATTACATCAAATGCATTTGTCACACAGATTATTCCAAAAATCAGACTGATTATTGAAAAAATCAGGCCGACACTCCAGCCTCCGTAACCGTATTTTCTGGCATCCACCGCCTCAATAATGCTCCTGATGCTGTGAAAAATGAGCACCAGACCGATGACTATAGGTATCAGGCTCACCACAACCTTTGGCTGTACCAGAAACCATATACCCACTGCCAAAACCACAAGCCCCAGCATCGCTGAAAAACCATTCGTAACTATATTCAAAAAATAGCTGCACATATAGACCACTCCGATGATGATAAGCACTACCGCAAGCACATTGGCCACAATCGTGAGCACCGAAGCCCTCCATATGATAAACACCAGTCCCAGCGCTATGCAAAGCACTGATGACAGTAGAAAATCAGCCTTTATTCTGCCTAAAAACTCCTTCATACACGACCTCCTTTATATATCCTGCCCTACATTACTTTTCTAATTCTGTTCCTCTGCACTGTTCTTAACCAGGTCAAGAACAGTCTGAAGCTCAGCCCCCTCAACCGGTGCAGCTCCATATCCAAGACGCTTGTAATCCTCTGTAATCTCAGCCAGCTCAGTAGTTTTATCGCCCTTCGCATCAATTACAAAATATCTGCCCTGTGATGCAGCATCATCCCACACGAGATAAGCACGGATTGCGCAGTTTGGAGCCATATCTCTTGTCGGGAAATCAACTCTGGTGACATTAAGCGTATCAGAAATCTGCATAGACATAACAGAGAAATCCTCCTCCATATATGGATACATACGCTTCTGCTGATATGCCTCCTCGTACAGCTCATCTATTAACTTTTCCTTCTCATCGGCAAGTCGGTCCATGAACTCTTTTCCGCCCTCAAACATCTTCGCCGGCAGGAAAATATGCTCATACTGCATACGCTCAAAGATGACATACTGCTCTGCTGTCATCTGTACAGTCTTGCCCTTTGTCGGTGATGTAGGATGTCCCTCTCTTCTGGCCTTTTCCACTGCCTCAATCTTTTCTACAAGAGGCTTTTTGAAAATCAGATTGTGAGTGAACGGGTTGAATGCGATACCATCAAGCTTTGACTCTTTATTTGCCACCATATTGTTGACTGCAAGAAACGGCATATTTACAATGCATGGTGACGGATGATCCTTAGAAAGCTGTGCCTTTGAGGTATAAATCGGCATGAAAGCCTCTTCCTCACCGTTTTTAATAAATAGCGGAATCGGCTTGTTGTTCTCTCCGACATTTGCAGGTACCAGGAATCTGCTCTTAGTGCATTTTTCAATGAGCTTATTGAGCGTCTCCGCCTTTTTGTCGCTTGAATACTGTGTCATCAGCGCCTCAACCTCCGGGTTTTGCACCTCAAGAGTGAAGGCCGGATCGTCCTTTAATTTATTTTTGATTTTATTTTTATCCATTTATACTGCTTCTCCTTATATTAAATGCCCGGATTTACATCCAGGCATTATTTTAACACATTTCTTTTATCAACTCAACAATCTTAGTGTCTCTTGCTATCCATTCTTTATCAAGAAAAGCGCTGTTGGCCTTTATTATCTCATCCGGCGTAGCCCATGACAGATGATACTCAAGCCTTATCTCGCTGTCTGTCATCTGTGCTGCCACATGCTCGTCCTTCACATCACAGAAATACACGTAGGTGTGACAGTAATATATCTTGTCAGCCTCAAATATATCGCGTCTCTTTTCTATGACCTTGCCACACTCCCTGATGCTTTCCGGCACGACAAGAAGCCCTGCCTCCTCGCGCACCTCCCGTGCCAACGCAACCTCGTTGGTCTCGCCTGCATCGATGCCGCCGCCCAGTATCTTGTAGTAGCCCTCACCGGCCTGCTGCATGGCAAGCTTGCCGTCTCTGATAATAACCGCGCGCACCGCGAAGCGCTCAAATACCTCCATATCATCGGAATAGTTGTGTTTGTCAAATGTATATAGCGTTCTCATGTTTGTCCTCCGTGTATTGGTATTATTCTACACCATTTGCACGTAAGATGGAATATGTTTTTCTTCATTAATACCGTTGATTTTACGCTTACACTCGCGACAACAAACAAACCGTTTCAAGTGTCGGAAACTGAAATTTGATATTCCTAATCTAATTACCATCTTCACGTCTTTCCGTAAAGATGTCGATAAGCTCAATAAATGCCTGCATAAACTGTTTCTTTTCAGCATCAATCTGATTTTTCTTAAGTTCATATACCCGAGACTTCAAATCTGCGATTGCCTCTTCCACTTCATCTATTTTATCATATTGGGTATCTAATCGTCTCTGTAAATCTGAAATTTTTTATCGTAATGAATATCTGTAGCATCCAGATTATCCATACACGAGTATATATGTAACATCTTGTTTTCTTCTTCAATAATCTCACACTCCTATTTCGGTAATACTAATGCCGAATTTTTCAATAATCCTGCAATAACAGAGTTGTATTTGGCTATTCCGTAATCCTCAACGATGCTTGTTATTCTAGCCCCGGCATCCTTGGAAGAAGCACCACACAGAAAGACTCTCTCATCCGCCGTTCCATAATCCAGCACGATAAACCGATCATGGAATATGCCACCAGTCTTCTTCATTGACAGTTTTACAGTTGGATATTCCTTACGGAAATCCGTATATTCTATGTTGTGAAGTTTATTATTCCCAACATTATCGCTAAATAAAATAATATTTACTCCTGTTGGAGAATTCTTAAGATGTACCAGCGTTCTTAAACCAATGTAATTATCAACCACATATATTGATGACTTTGCCTGCCTGTAAATAGACTCGTAAACCTCATCCGCACTACTAAATTTTGCATTAAACATAAGCCATTTTTCATCATCATCTGAAATAAAACTGTTCATCATATCCGCAAGTTCAGATTTCGTCACTACATCCTTCAATCCTTCTGCAACATCAGAAATCTGTTTTTCAAGAGATATCATATCAGAATTGATTTTGCTGATTTCAATTCTGTTATTTGCAGTCTCCATACTTAACTGAAGTAATTCTCTCTGACCGATTAAATCACGATTTTCTAATATGTAATCTTTCATTTTCTTAAAGGTTCTTATTAATGCCTTGCTCTGCTTAACTGCCAACGGTCCTTTCAAGACAGTCATCAACATATATAATCCTTGCTCTGTAAATACATGAGGATTATATCTACTCTTACTGTTAAGATTTGCGGTCAAAAAATTTGACCGCAAATCTTCTACCTCATCATCCGTTAATTCGAACATAAAATCTTCATCAAATTTCTCAATATTATTTTTTACCTGTTGGTTGAATGCTTTTGTGGTATAACCATATATTTCAGAAAGATCTGAGTCTAAGATTACTCTTTGACCTCTGATTTCATAAATTCTTTCTTTCATATACTCTTCTGTAATTTCAATTACTGCAATCTCTTCTTTCTTCTCTTCTGCCATAAGATTTCCTTCCTTGTCTTGCGGTCACAATTTGTGACCACAAAATCCATACAACCATTTTACGCAATAAAAATGATCTACTCATCAGCTTCCACTTTCCTCATCTTGTCATAATACGCTTTATACCTGTAAATCGTTCTCTCACTGACATTATTCCTTCTTGCAATCTCTATCATAGTCATTCCACTTTCATAACCGGCAACAAAATTATTGTAGATTGCCATCCATTTTGCATTATGCTTCTGCCTTCCGCTTAATTTACGATTTTTATAATATTCCAGTTCTTCGCGCAGCTTGGCGTTTTCATTTTCTAATTCTTCAATTCTTTTTAATGCTTTCTCAAGTGTTATTACCTTCTCCACTTCTTTGTCCCTCCGTTCATGTCATTTTCGTTTTGTCTATATTATATATTGCTAATCAGTATTAGTCAATTTGATTTTGTCATACAGGAACACTTTACGCATACAGGAACACTTTTCATATTCATAATACTTCTTTCTCATTTCTGCTCCACTTTCCGTACATAATTTGTTTTGGCAGCCAATTTGAATTATCTAGAAATCTATATTGATGAATTTAACGATAAGGGAATTCAGATAGCAAATGCTTTTCTTGATGTAATGAGATGCAAATTAACAGAGCTTGGTGCCGATTCTACTGATGCATTTGCAAGCATATTTGATAATTCACACATTGAAGCAGAACAATATTATATGAATATTCTGTCAGAAGATTTGAAACCGATTGTCTCTGACCTGCGAAATATTCATATGAAAGATAGCAATACCGCCAGCGACATTGACTATCAAAGCATGGTCAAAAATATCATTGATTAAAAGAAATATTTTCCCGTTCCAAACCGGCAAAGGAGCATCGGAAGTTGAGACGGAGGAATCCAAAATTGTAAAATCAAATTACTCCCTTTAAAACAAGCCACAAAGGATTTTGTCCAATGTGGCTTGCTGTAGTTATAATTTACTCTCCATATGGTGTTTTAGATTCAGCTACCTTCGACAAAGTCTCCTGATTACCCATATCATATGTCACCACTTTATGCTCTGATTCAGTGAAGGTAGACGAACCCCCAATGCCAAAATATTTTTCAAAGAAAGTTTTCAGTTTATCAATAACTCCCTGTTTCTTCTTAGCCCTATTGTCACCACCAAAACGTGAAATCGGTGGCATAAGTTTATCTATGTCCGTTCCGGCTGTTTTGATTTCTCCATCACGGAACGCATTCTCCATGAACTTCCGTGTATCTTCCGGCTTCAACTTTTCTTCCGTGATAATCGCATTAAGGTCATGAGCGCGCTGTTCCACCACATACTCATGCCATTCATTCATGACATCATCTACATCATTGATTCCTGCAATAAAAGTTTCAATGAGCTGCTTCTTGCTACGAAGCTCTGGGCTGGCATCAATTGCCTTATTGATGGTTATCAACACTTCCTTATCTTCGCAGTGGGTATCATGGTACTTCTTTACGAGCATAAGAATATAATCAATATTGATTTCTATCTGCCGGATCAGTTCAATCTCAAATACTACATCATCCGTAATATCCGTGCTTTCCTGACGCTTGCGTTTCCACTCATCACGTAAGTCCTGATAGCGTCCAAGGTAATCCTGTAAATCACGTTCAGAAATCAGCTCGTTCCCCTTGAATTCATCAAAGGAAAGCAAAAGATTTCTCATACGAAGAATCGCACCAAACAAAGCGATAAAATCCTTCTGGTTCTGTTCTCCGACAATCTGTGGGTCTGACAGAGGAAAATTATTGTTCAAATCTTCCACCATATCCACATATCCTGGCATTGGCTTGCCATCTACAGATTCATATCCGTAATAATAATCCTTAAAGCTCTGCAATAGAACGATTCCTCCGGCATTCTTGTCTCCAAACAGGGAAATAGCACTATCCACACGCTTTTGCAGATTTCGGAAACATACAATACTTCCAAAGGTCTTGATAGAATTCAGAATACGGTTGGTACGGGAAAATGCCTGTATCAATCCGTGCATTTTCAGATTCTTGTCTACCCACAACGTATTCATAGTTGTGGCATCAAAACCTGTAAGGAACATATTTACTACGATCAGAATATCCAGCTCCTTGTTTTTCATACGAAGCGACACATCTTTATAGTAATTTTGAAATTTATCACTTGAGGTATCGTAATTCGTATGGAACATTTTATTATAATCGTCAATAGCTTCTTCCAGAAATTCTCTGGATGGCTGATCAAGGGCAGAGGTATCCTCTGAATTTTCTTCATCCAGAATACCATCTGATTCTTCCTCATTTGCACCATAACTGAAAATGGTTGCAACTCGAAGCTTCTTGGTCGGGTCTGCTGCCATCTGCTTCTTAAATTCCTGATAATACAGTTTTGCCATCGGAACACTTGATACTGCAAAAATGGAATTAAAACCACTGATACGCTGTTTCTGCTTGATTTCCTCTACCTCATCTCGTTTGGCAGAAGCCACCTCTGTAATATTAGTCAGCGTATTATATATGTAAGTTTTATCCCCACGATAGGTCTTCTGGTCAAAATGTTCCAGTATGTACTGTGTTACAATTCGGATACGCTCAGGAGCCATCATAACCTTTTCACGGTTGATGTCCCAGACCATCTCATCCGTGATTTCTTCTTCCACATCCATCGTTTTAATATAATCCACCCGGAATGGAAGAACATTTTTATCGTTAATCGCATCCACAATCGTGTAGCTGTGGAGCTGGTCTCCAAAGGTCTGACCTGTAGTAAAGAATTCTGGATTTTTTGCTCTGCCGGAATTAACAGAGAAAATCGGTGTTCCTGTAAATCCAAACAGATGATATTTCTTGAAATTCTTCACAATCGCAGTGTGCATATCTCCAAACTGACTGCGGTGGCACTCATCAAAAATAATAACGATATGTTTCGTATACACTTCATGCCCCGGATTCTTTTTTATAAAGGTAGCCAGTTTCTGAATTGTAGTAATAATGATGTGTGCGTCCGGGTCTTCCAACTGCCGTTTTAATATGGTTGTCGAGGTATTGCTGTTGGCTGCCCCCTTTTCAAAACGGTCATATTCTTTCATGGTCTGATAGTCCAGATCCTTACGGTCAACCACAAACAGCACCTTGTCAATATAAGGAAGCTTCGATGCCAGTCTTGCCGTCTTGAACGAAGTCAACGTCTTGCCGGAACCCGTGGTATGCCAGATGTAACCACCACCCTCGACACTGCCGTACTTCTTATAATTATTGGCAATTTCGATACGATTGAGAATCCGCTCCGTAGCCGTAATCTGGTACGGACGCATGACCATCAACATATCCTCAGATGTAAAAATACAATACTTCGTAAGGATATTCAGAATCGTATGCTTTGCGAAAAAGGTCTTTGTAAAATCAATCAAATCAGGAATCACACGGTTATTGGCATCTGCCCAGAAGCAGGTAAACTCAAAACTGTTACTGGTCTTGGTCTTACTTGCTCCCCGTTTCTCATGTTCCTTTTCCGCATTCCTTCTAGTGCTGTTGGAATAATACTTTGTGTTTGTACCATTGGAAATGACAAAAATCTGAATATATTCATACAGTCCGCATCCCGCCCAGAAAGAATCCCTCTGGTAGCGGTTGATCTGATTGAATGCTTCACGGATAGCAACTCCTCTGCGTTTCAGTTCAATATGTACAAGAGGCAGACCGTTTACCAATACGGTAACATCATAGCGATTGTCATGCTTCGCACCATTTTCCGTGCCAATCACATACTGATTGATAACCTGCAGCCTGTTGTTATGGATGTTCTTCTTATCTATGAGTGTAATATTCTTGGAAGAACCGTCATCACGAGTCAGGACTTGGACATTGTCCTCCTGTATCTTCCGGGTCTTTTCCACGATATGCTCATTGGGATTGGCAACGGCATTTTTGAAGAAATCATCCCACTCTGTATCCGAAAACTGATAGTTATTCAGTTCCTCTAATTTATTACGGAGATTGGCAATCAGGTCTTTCTCCGTGTGAATAGGCAGATATTCATATCCCTGTTCACAGAGCAGACGGATAAACTCCTGTTCCAGTGCTGCTTCGCTCTGATAACTGTCAGAACGCTTCTTGACTGGCTCATATTCTGTGACAACGGTATTCTCCGATGTCTCCGCTACAATATTAAAGTACGGCACATCCTCGCCTCCTTACTTTGGTAATTCTTTAAAGGATAACAGCTTATCCCTGTAATATTCATACTGCTTCTGACGAGCTTCGATTTCTGCCGGAAGTCCAGCGGACAGGTCGTTGCAGAGAATGTTAAAGCTGTCGAGAATAGATACTATTCTTTCTTGTTCCCACATTGCTGGAATTGCAATAACAACTTCCTTTATTTGTCCAGCAGTCACAAGCGGTTGTCCACCACCTTTTGCGTAGCGATTCAACCCCATGTTTACAAGTTGATAATAAACATATTTGAGATTATATTCATTTTTTACATCTATAATAAGCGTATTATCAGACACATCATAGTTACCCTCTGCTAAATGTGTATATCCGGCATTAGCTCCGACTCTAGCGACCAGAATATTTGTCTTGTTATAAACTGCCTCATTTGTTTTCGCAATTATGCCAGTAGATCCATAAACTGGATATCTACCAATACTATCCTTTGTTTTGGCTTTCCCAGATGAAATCGAGTGACAAATTTTACTCAGTGGTAACATAACATAACCAAACACATACTGAATGAGCTTAATTGCGCTCAGCTCTGTCTGTCTGTCTGTCTGTCTGTCTGTCTGTCTGTCTGTCTGTCTGTCTGTCT